>RCNC010000168.1_pt1 | contig 38573 bp, 30 predicted proteins | sample 2041301 | NCBI WGS metagenome assembly RCNC01 (sample SAMN09708231, study PRJNA481090) | Marine sediment metagenome, whole genome shotgun sequencing project. | biome: marine sediment; feature: ocean; material: sediment; isolation source: Sewage treatment plant 13A marine sediment (STP13A) ...
TGTCGTTACAAGGTAAATGACCAGATGGAGCTTGGGCTTTCGGCACTCTATGACTACAAGGAGAGCCGTAAGGTGAACAACGCTAACCTTTTAGGTGAGTTCACTGATGCCTCAGCAATTCTCGTTACCGGTGGTGTCAGTTATAAATTCTAAATTATTTGTCAACTGACAGGTAAGGCCCCAACCGGAATATTTCGATTGGGGCCTTTTTTTTGAAATATTTCTGGTTCTTCCCGAAAACGCCTACCTGAAGCAGGAACGCGTATATTTGGTTACCCCCCGTTTGATGCCGCCAAGCAGCACGGGGCTAATAATACCTGGGCCCTGTGGGACTGGATATTTACTCCATCATCACAGCAGGAGGGTGTTGGCGAATCGAATAATGGGGCTGATGATCATTGAAAGTACCCCGGTAAAGGCCAGTACCAGCACAAGAATAAAGCCATATTTTTCGTAAGATGCGTAGGTGTAGGCAAGCTTTGCCGGAAGCAAACCGGTCAGGATCCGACTGCCGTCAAGTGGTGGTATCGGCAGAAAATTGAAGACACAGAGAACCAGGTTGATCCAGACGCTTGCAACCAGCATCCAGGAAAAAGGAACCACTATCGCCTCAAGCATTTGAGAATAGGGAAGAATTACTGCTACAGCAGTGGTTAGACGCAACAAAATTGCACTGGCGATTGCTAATAATAAGTTTGTTACCGGGCCGGCAAGCGCAACCCACAGCATATCTTTCCTGGGATTACGAAAATAGACCGGGTTAACCGGTACAGGTTTCGCCCAGCCGATCTTGATAAAAATGAAAGCAAGTGTACCAATCGGGTCAAGATGACTGAGCGGGTTCAAAGTGAGTCTGCCAGCATTTTTGGCGGTCGGGTCCCCGAGACGATAGGCGACATAGCCATGGGCATACTCATGGAGTGTCAGTGCCAGCAGGAGCGGAGGTATCTGTATTGTCAGTTGTCTAATCAAATCCATAAATTACACGTTAGTTAATAGTAAATTGTAGTGACTCACCTATATGAGTAAGCATTAAGAAACAGGCCGCAACAACGGAGTTGCGTTCTTTCTAAAAGATGCCTTATTGCTCCGAGATAAGAACAGGAGTGATATGCTAATGCGGAAATGTTTGAGTTACCAGGTTGATTTCATCCTCTCGAGATTCAACCTCGCCATCGAGTCTTGCCAGAAAAAGGCGATGAAGTATTTTCTTGAAAACCGGTCCGGGTTGATAACCCATTTCTTTTAGGTCGGAACCATTTATTATTGTGGTCTCATGTATCATCGAGGTGACATAATGAGAGACTGCTCTTTTAATCTCATTATTCTTGGCGATCGCCATGAGATAAAGGAGTCCCTCGTTATGCATCTCATTTAGCACGGTGTAGATTTCACTGTTTTTTAAATTAGTTCTTCGTGACAGAAAGTGAGCGGTTTTATCAGCGCTGCTTTTTTCGTGCACCATAAACTCTTTTTGCTTGAGGCTAACCTGGAACCTGTCGCAGAAATTTATCAGTACGCTGACAGGGGATCTTCCCATTATTGCAAAGAGGTAGACTATCCATGGCTCAAGGGACTCTGAGAGGTAGAGAAGTTTAAACCACGAGATCGCACGTTGAGCCTGGATCAGGCAATGATGGAAGCGTCGATCAATTTTGAGATGAGGCTTAAGGTCAGGCCAGAGAAATGGAAACAATCCGAGTTCTTCGAGCCGTTCGATTGCGGAGATTGAATTTTCCTCGGCCAGCAGAATTTTCAGTTCAAGAAAGAAACGCGGGTCGTCAGCTTTACCAAAAAGCTCCATCTTGACGGCATTATTGATCAGTCGGGCGGTGTGTTTGACGATAATGAAATCCATTCTTTTTTCAAAACGGACCGCCCTGAAAATTCTGGTTGGGTCATCAACGAAACTGAGGTTATGCAGAACCTTGATGGCACGTTGCTTCAAGTCGTTCTGGCTGTTAAAGAAGTCCAGGAGCTTACCAAAATGCTCAGGATTCAGTTGAACGGCCATTGCGTTGACGGTAAAATCTCGACGGTAGAGATCCAATTTAATAGAAGACAGCTCGACCGTTGGCAGTGCTGCAGGATATTCATAATATTCGAGCCGCGCGGTTGCCACGTCAAGTTTTAAGCCATCAGGCAGGAGGACCATAGCCGTCTTGAATCGTTCGTGCGTCCTTACTCTGCCACCGAGTCGCTCGGCAAGTTTTTTTGCGAAACTGATTCCGTCTCCTTCCACGACGATGTCAAGGTCCATATTGGCCTTTTTCAGGAGCAGGTCCCGGACAAATCCACCGACAACAAAGGCATTATAGGTAAACGCTTCGGCCACCTCTCCCACAACCTGAAGCAATGAGATAGCCTCACGACTCAGGCAGCTGACCATCAGATCATTGAGGTTCCGGCTTCGTTCCAGAGAGGGATATTCCGATTCATGAAGGAGGTTCTTCGGTAAATTGGAAGGATCGTTCACCAACCGGTTGAGCAGGTCGGTGCGGGTGATGATTCCTTTGAGATCTCGGTCATGCACGATAGGAATCAGTCTCTGACGGTGCTCGATGATTAACTCCTGGATGTCGGCAAGTGTTGCATTCAATGACAGCACTTCAACATCACTGCTCATATATTCATGAACCGGCAGATTGCCGAGTTCGTGGCTGATGGCGCGCTCAACCATCTGACGGGAGATAATTCCGCTAATCAGTGGCGTCTTAAACTTTCCATCACCGCTGGTGGGTGACCCAGGGACAACGGGCATGGTGTTGATGTTGTAACGGGTCATCAGGGCGTGGGCATTGAAAATTGAAGCATTCTCGGGAACTGTTATGGCCGGCGAGGCCATCATTTCGCGGGCAATTGCCTGGGGTCTGATATGGCGGTGGAGGCTCCAGACCAGCCGCTCGTGCGCCTCAATGATTGTCATCTCCTTCATCGTGGCCGAGGCTGCCGTTGAGTGTCCGCCACCCCCAAAATCACGGGCTATGGTCCCAACGTTTACATCGGGTATTCTACTGCGGGCAATTAAATATGTTCTACCTCCCATGGAAACGAGGGTGAACAGGGTGTCAAGATTTTCCATGGTCATCAGTCGTCTGACAATGAGTGAAAAATCATCCACATAGTTCGGGAGTGAGAGGGTCGCTATAACGACCGATATCTCCTGGATGGTTATTCGGGTTGCCCCTTTCATCAGCTCATTTAAGTACGTTACCTGATGTGAGGTTAGGTCATGGCTGATGAATTGGGAGATGATATCCAGCTTGGCACCTTTTTCAAGCAGCCAGGCAGCTGCTCGCATGTCGTCCGGAGTGGTGGTCAGGTGTGTCAGTGAACCGGTATCTTCATAAATGCCGAGGCTGAAAATTGTCGCTTCTTCCTCACTTATTTCAATATTCTTCTGTTGAAGAATCTGGGCGAGCAGGGTCATGGTGGAGCCGACATCGCGAACGACTTCGAGATGTCCCCGGAGATCACCGTCGACCCGCGGGTGATGGTCATATAAATGCACCTCAATACCGGGGTTCTGGAGGCAGGTTTTTAAGGGGCCGATACGGTTTGATGAACGGGTATCAACAACGATAAGTGTTGTTACTTTGCTTAGGATAACCTGCTTTGCCTTGAGGAAATCGTACTGGTAGAGAAGGGTCTGGGATATGAATTCCCGAAGGGTCTTCTCCTGGGAGCCGGGAAAGACCAGCAGCGCATCCGGATAAAGCTTCTGAGCGGCTATCATTGAGGCCATGCCGTCGAAGTCGGCATTGATGTGGGTTGTAATTACACGCATCTGGTATTGCTCTTCTGGCAGTCCTGAGATGTTCTCAAACGTGGTTTTTATCTGTTATGCCGAGAGAATATAGCCATTACAGGGGATTATAGCCAACAATATCTGGAGAACAGGGGGCAGGCAGGCAGGAGTCTTTTATCCCCTTGGATGAAAAGAGCGATGAATAGATTTAAGACGATCCTGGTCGACATGGGTGTAGATTTGGGTGGTGGCAATGTCTGCATGACCAAGCATGAGCTGGACAGCTCGTAAATCTGCACCGTTTGCCAGAAGGTGAGTGGCAAAAGAATGACGGAGCATATGAGGAGAAATGGGCGCTTTAATTCCTGATGCCCGCGCTGTCTGGGAAATAATTTGCCAAAAACGCATCCTTGTCATCGCTTTAGCTCTGCCGGTTACAAAGAGAGAACTGCTCCTTCTGTCCTTGAGGATCGCAGGGCGAGAATGGTCGATATAGGATTCGACGGCATTTCTGGCAACGTCTCCGAACGGAACCAGCCGCTCTTTATTTCCTTTACCAAGAACACGGAGAAATCCCGCTGAGAGATTGCAGCTGTTTATGGGCAGTAATACCAGTTCAGATACCCGTAACCCGGTGGAATAAAGCAGCAGCAGCATCGCATAATTTCTGATTGACAACGGGTCGCTTTGCTGTGGCGCCGTCAGCAGCCGGTTTATCTTATCAATGGAGAGTGCTTTCGGCAGAATTCTGCCGCTTTTTGGAAGATCTACTGTTGAAAACGGATTACTCGGAATATGCTTGTGGAGCGCCAGGAAGGTGAAAAAACTGTTCAGAACGGAGATTCTTCGCGCATTGCTCCGGTTCGATACCTTCCGTTTTTTGGAAGCGGCCAGGAACTGGTGAATAATTTCAAGGTTTATACTACTGAAATTATCTATATTTAAATTATGAATGAAACGCAGAAAAAGCTTGATGTCGGCCTCATAGGCAACAATACTGTTTTCTGAAAGTCTTCTTTCGGAGGCGAGTTGATGGAGAAAAATCTCCAGGAGAGAGGTGAACGATGTGGGGAGAGGTAATGTATCTATCGTTTTATGATCGACAAAGAGAAGAGTGGAAAGCCCCGGCAGGTAAAACGGGGCTTCAGTCACCTACTACTACGAATTACATTGCTTTTTTCATGCGGTTGAACTTGCGGAGTTTACGACGTGCTTCAGCCTGTTTGCGGCGTTTCTTCACGCTTGGTTTTTCGTAATATTCCCGGCGCTTCAATTCTCTTTTAATTCCATCAATCTGAAGCTTTTTTTTCAACTGCCTGATGGCAAATTCGAGATCTCCTCGGACTTCAACTTCTATCATCTGAATCTCCGTTTTTCGTATAGTTCAGCTTTATTAACAAACGGCTCAAAAAAAGAGCCTAATTTCTCAGGGACAATCGTTCTATATAAAACGATAAAGCGGTCATGTCAAATAATTTTTCTGTTGTCCCTCTGGTCATGTAGAATCAATTGTGAGAAAAATGGAAAAAAATCATCCCATTCAATGCCCCTATTGTCGCAAAAATAGTTTTATTATCAACTGATACAGCCGCATAAGGCTGTTTTTTTTTAAATCTGCTTTCCACTAAATTTCAGCTTCTCGATTTTACCACGGGAGACAGATTGAATTTTTCTATATGGTGTCGAGGGGACTAATTTTTTTGACGTTTGTTGTGAAAAATCAAGCTGTCCCCGATTTTGGATGCAGAAAAATAAAATCAGTGTCCTCATTTTGTTGATGAAATAGAGTTACGTGCGCTAAGTTGAGTCTTGATGGTAATCAGATTTTACACTGTTATTTCTGTTAGTATAGAGAGAAGATATTGCAGAGTGTGGGTTTTCGTTTTAGTCTGAAAGCGCCAATGTTGTGGCGAGAATCGTGCAGGCAGATTTGAAATTGAGTCAGGTGTTGTTCAGCTGCCGTTGTATAACATCCATTTATCAATTAATTACAGATTAAAGGTGACATCGTGACAGATACCAAGAAACTGTGTGTGGCTTTACTCGCAGGCGGTAAATCAGGGGAACGTGAGGTTTCCCTGAGTGGTGCGGCAATATTCGAGAAGGCGCTCGATCCTGATAAATACCTGATAAAACGATATGATCCAGCGTATGATCTCCAGTTCCTTGCGCGCGACAGTCAGGAAATTGATTTTGCCTTTATCCTCCTGCACGGTCTTTTCGGTGAGGATGGGTCCGTCCAGGGTATGCTTGACCTGCTTGATATCCCCTACCAGGGATCAGGAATTCTCGGCAGTGCCGTAGCGATGGACAAAAACCTTGCCAAAATTTTATATCGCACCGTTGATATCCCGGTAGCAGACTGGTGTATAGTCGATGACGTTGATGATGTCAGGTGTACTGAAATGATAGCAGAATACGGACTGCCGCTGGTGATTAAACCGGTTCGGGATGGTTCAAGCCTCGGCCTTACCATTGCCAGGACTGAAGAGCAGGTTGCCAGCGGTATTGAGCAGGCATTGAAAAATGATCATCGGGTAATGGTGGAGCGGTTTATTAAAGGACGAGAAATAACCGTGTCCGTTCTCGGTAATGATGATCCTGTTGCGCTGCCGGTAATTGAAATCATTCCCGGTGAGGAATATGAGTTCTTTGATTATAATGCCAAATACCTGCCCGGAGCCTCCACAGAGATCTGTCCTGCTCAAATTGATTCCGATCTTGCTCTGGCTGCCCAGCGATATGGCGTTACTGCTCACAAGGTTTTACAGCTCTCAGGATACTCCCGTACCGACATAATTATTGATGAGGATAAGGCACTCTATATCCTGGAGACGAACACCATCCCCGGAATGACGGAAACAAGTCTCTTTCCGCAGGCGGCAAAAGAATTCGGCCTTGATTATCCTCGAGTTCTTGAGCGTCTGATAGAACTTGGTATTGAAGCCCATAAAAAAGGCAGGGGGTAATAAACTGAATCTTACCGGGTGATACGCTCCGGACCGTGAAAAATGTTGAGTCTTTCCGGTCTGGAGTAAGCGGCAAGGGTCAGTCCGGCTCTGGCCGCAATTGCCAGTCCAAGCGATGAGGGTGCTGTACGTGACATGACCACAGGTATCCTCATGCGCGCACATTTCAGGACCATATCAGAGGTCAGTCTGCCGGTTGTGTAGATTGCTGCTCGCGGCGAAGCCCTGCCGAGAAGAATGGCACCCATAATCTTATCAACGGCGTTATGTCGTCCCACATCCTCAAAAAAAGCCTGCAACCGGCCGTCAGACCACAGGCCGCAGCCGTGAACACAATGTGTCATGGGGCCAAGGGGTGAGGCTTGAAGGACCTGGCGGATAAATTGTTTTATCTGGTCAAATGACATTGACATCTCATGGGGCGCATCAATATGCCCCTCGAGCATCTCGCGCGAGATTTTTCCGGTTCCTCCACAGCCCGAGGTAATAATGACATCCTTGGGTTCCATGCTTTCCACATCAGCATAAACAGATATCCTTCCTTCGGGGCAGACAATCACCTCTTTGACTTCCTCCGGGCGCTGGATATATCCCTGACCGAACAGGAAGCCGACGCCAAATTCTTCAAGACCGGTCGGCAAAACCATGGAAGCACCAATTTCTATCTCGTTGAGTGTGATTATATAGGGTGTTTCGATGGCAACATGCTCCTGGGCTTCTTCTTGACCTTCGGGAGTTAAAATTACCGTAGAGTAACTAATTGATGCTTCAGTGGTCATGGTGCACTATGCATATGTTGAATTTACAAGGTGAGAACAGTTGAGTAAAATGGCAGATACTAACATAACTATCAAGTTCTACAGAGCAAGTCTTTTATCATGCAGATATCAAATTAAAGCCGTCAGGAGCCCACCGGCATCACCCCAATGGTCTATCTGACAATGGCACGATCCCGTGAAGGTTGACATTGAAGACAAGCTCGTTAGGGTACTATTCATTGGGGACAGGCTCATTTATTCTATCAGTTAAAAACTGGTCGTTTGGGCCAGGTGGGAGAAATAAGGCTCAGTTACGTGCCAATGGGAATTGAACAACAGCCCCTTTGGGGGTTACTAATGCCGGGCCCTCTGGACTCGGATATTTACTCGTTTAAAGCGTAATTACACTTTCAGGAACAAAAATGGCTGCAATTGTTTCATTTATCGGTTGGCATGACTGCGGTAAAACCACACTGGCCACCGGGGTGGTCGCCTCTCTCAACCAGATGGGCTATCGTGTGGCGGTAATCAAATCGAGCAGTGAAAGAAATATTGAATTTGATACTCCCGAGACCGACACTTTCAAACATAAACAGGCTGGGGCTGACTCGGTAATGCTGGTGGCGCCGGATCAGATGGTCCTGCAGACAAAACAGAAGGATTTATCACTGATAACGCTGGCTCATCGCTATTTCCCTGACGTTGATATTGTTATTGCCGAGGGGTTCAAAGAGGCACGGCATATTGCCAAAATTGAAGTTGTTCGGGATCCTGAGCAACGGCTCCGTAAGGAGGTGCATGGGGTACTGGCCGTAGCAACAGATCTGCAGATTACAGCAGATTATGTTTTTAGACTGGGTGAGGCCAGAGAAATCGCACTCTTTATTGAAAAACGGTTTCTTAAAAAAAACCAGAAACAAAAGGAAAAAGCCGCACTGCTTGTCAATGGTCGGAAAATAGTACTGAAATCGTTTATACAGGAGTCTCTGGCCGGCACTGTTACGGGCTATATAAACAGTCTGAAGCTGGGTGGCAGCGTTGATGAGATAGAACTGCGTATCCGCTTTGACGATGAGCCTGACACTTGATAGTCTCTGTGCATCCGGGAGAATACACAAGACATCTCCTCGATGCTTTCACTCAAACCCGTATTTCAGCAGGAAAAGAAATCTTCTGGTAATAGTATGTTTAGTGAGCCTCTTACCGTGAAGTTCACCTGCATCTTCAAGAATGATCAAATCTGGATTTCGTGAACCATGTGCAAACGTCAGTCAGGATTGAAACTCGATGTGCCTGAGGAGCAGATCAATTGTCATTTTTTTTACTTATCCCATTGCGCCATTGTCTGAGGATTTCGCTGACTGAACTGTTTCTTCTTCCTCAATTACCCGCTGGGCAGCCGCTCCTGCCGCCTGGGCAATCTGCTTCTGTACGTTCTCTTCTTCTTTTGAACTGTCGATTTCCGGCAGGTCAACAATGACTTTACGATGGGCGTAATAGATTCCCTTGGCATTCAGTGCTTCGGTAATTAATCGGTACGCTTCTCGGCGAATGACGAAATGAGTTCCGGGCTGGGCAGTGAATTTCACCCTGATGGTCATGACAGAGTTGGTAATTGCACGAACACCCTGGGATTTCAATGGTTGAATAAAATCCTTGCCGTAGATTTCATCCTCCAGCATCTGCTGCCCGAGCTTTTTAATGATTCTCCTGATCTTGTCGATTGGTGCATCATACGGGAAGTCGAGATTGAATTTGACGATAATTCCGCCTCTCATGAAGTTGGTAATTGCACCAAGATCACTGTGCGGAACGATCTGCAGCATACCCCGATGGTGTCTGAGCATTAAATTCCGCAAGGTAATCGATTCAACCGTTCCCGAGACATTGCCGGCGGTGAGGTACTCACCGACCCGAAAGGCGTCATCGAGTAGGTAGAAAAACCCTGAAAACATGTCGGAGACCAGCTTCTGGGCGCCAAAGCCGATGGCAAGACCAACAACTCCGGCGCCGGCAAGCAGTGGGCCGATATTGACACCCATGGACGAGAGGATGGTCATGGTGACCATGATCACCAGAACCGTGCCGATAAATTTATGAATCATCGGCAGCAGGGTGTATGCACGACCCCGGGAGGCAGCGCCTCCCCATTCGTCACCATGGCTTTCTTCTTCTGCTTCTTCGGGCAGTGATTCATCAATTTTTCGTTCGATCAAGTTGCTGATAAACTGCCAGAAAAAGAGGGCAATTGTCATGATGATCAGAGCGTCAAGGGCTACAGCGGCGAGTCCTGAGAAGAAGGGAATGTTAATATTCCAGAGGCTGGCAACCCAGATAAACAGGGCGGCAACCACGCCGATACGGGCCAAACCCTTGATTCTGACATACAATTTCCGTCCCTTCTGGCGCTCGATAAGATCTTCCTTGGTCGGTACGTCCTGATCGTCATACTGTTGCTGATGGATCTTTAGAATGGACATGGCGTATCTGATTATCCACTGCACAATTTTATCGGCAATCATCCAGATGGGAACAACAAAAAAACTGAGCATGAATGCGCCACCGTTTCTGGTGTCGGTATCAGCAAGATTGTCAATCAGCAGCAGCCAGAGGATAAAGAGATAGACAGGAGCAAGGATATGCCAGATTTCTGCAAATTGCTTTCGTCCCCAGGTGAGGCTCTGATCCTTGGCATCACCACCGTCAAGGATATATTGTTTGACTTTATCCCTGTTAATGATAATCGAGACAAAGGTGGCCAGAAGTAAAAGTGTGGCGAAAAATAATTGCAGGAGACGGGTCGTCTCAAACGTTGCGCCAAGGTTTCTGGTGACCACAACAAACATCAGAACCACGATGAAATAGGATGTTGTCAAGACCACCAGTTTATTGCTCGTCCGGGCATCCTGACACTGCATCGGTAAAACTCTGAAGTAAACGATTCTTGGGGAGAAAATGATATTTGAGCAAACGGTAACCAGCCTGATGGCAGTAATGGCGATAACGGTTGCCAGAAAAAAGAGCTGAACGAACGGTGAATCGGTCCAGATATCGGGCATCAACAGAGAAGGATACAGTGAGATATTAAACGAGATATAGGCTGCCGAGGCGAAAATGATTATTCCGAGAATATCAGGCAGAACTCGTGCAATTGTTGCCGTTAATTTCTCAGAATTACTCATATTCTGGGTTTCATTATCAGAAATGGCGAGAAAGAGTTTCTTTATAAAGACTCTCCTGACAATGAACTCAATCAGTAATCCCATGGAGATGAAGAAAATAACCAAGATAACATTGAGCAGGGCCCCCTGCGCCGTTCCAAACGGTCACAAGGTTAAAAAGACTTTATGCAGATCGGGAATCACCTTTGGGATTCCGCTCCAGAGTTTTTTGAACTGCTCTTCGTTGTCATCATGTTCACCACTTAACTTACTCAGAAACCGGTGAAACATTCCAGCAGGGCCTGCCATCTTCTCCTGCCGGGAATACTGATCCTCCATGGCATCGCTTTGAAGTTCGGCGATCAGCATCTGCCGTACCTGCTCATCACTGAGTCCGGCCATAAGGGAGGCTGCCTGTTCGGATTGAGCTGGTAATTCTTCAGGTGTATTCTCAGCAGAACTGATTGAAGGCTGTAATACCAAAACAGTCAGTAGAAAAGAAAGGTAAAGAAAACAATCGAAACAATATTTGTTTAGGATTCGCACCTGTTTCTCCTCAATCTGGTTATGTATCCATTGATGGTACCGATAACTGTCCTCACCCTTCCGCCGATAAAATCAAGGGGCAGGTATCCTGCTTTCAAAATAGGGCTTCAGCGCCTCAGGGACAGCGATTGTACCATCTTCCTGTTGATAATTCTCCATGATGGCGAGCAGTGTCCTGCCGACGGCGAGTCCGGAGCCGTTCAGGGTGTGGACCAGTTTACTCTTTTTTTCTCCATCGGGACGATAGCGGATTGAACCTCTGCGGGCCTGAAAATCGAGAAAGTTGGAGCAGGAGGAAATCTCGCGGTAGGCATCCTGTCCCGGAAGCCATACTTCGATGTCATAGGTTTTTGTTGCCGAAAAACCGAGATCTCCTGAACAGAGGTTCACAACCCGGTAGTGCAGGTTCAACAGCTGAAGTACTTTTTCGGCATCTTGGAGCAATGATTCGAGCTCATCAAACGATTTTTCGGGAGTCGTAAACTTTACCAGCTCGACCTTGTTGAACTGATGCTGTCGGATCAGTCCCCTGGTGTCGCGGCCATAGGAGCCGGCCTCGGAACGAAAACAGGGAGTAAAGGCGGTATACTTGATGGGCAGATCACCCTCTTCAACTGTTTCGTCCCGGTGAATGTTTGTTACCGGAACTTCAGCTGTGGGAATGAGATAGAGATCCCAGCCTTTTATCTTGAACAGATCCTCTTCAAATTTCGGCAGCTGACCTGTTGCTGTCATAGTCGGTGTGTTGACCAGAAATGGCGGCAATATTTCTTTATAACCGTGGATTTCCGTTTGCAGGTCAAGCATAAAGTTGACGAGCGCCCGTTCCATTCTGGCGGCAAAACCGGAGAGTATGGAAAAACGGGCACCTGAAAGCTTTGCGGCCCGCTCAAAATCAAGAATGCCCAGTTCATTGCCAATGTCCCAGTGTGGCAGGGGGGGGAAATTAAATGAAGGTTTCTCGCCCCAACTTTTTACCTCGATGTTGTCACTGTCATCCTGGCCTTCAGGAACTGAATCGTCACAGAGGTTTGGAATCGTCATAACGATTCCGTGCAATTCATCCATTACCCCTGTCAGTCGCTCATCGAGGTCTTTAATTCGCTGGTTGGCCTCTTTCATCTCTTTGATGAGGGGCTCTGCCTGATCATTTTCGCCTGCTTTCTTTAGCAGTGCGATCTCTTTTGATACGCTGTTGCGTCGGTTCTTCAAAGCTTCAACTTCGCCAAGGATGGAAAGGCGGGCTGCATCAACCTCCATGAACCGATCGAGCATGTCTGTCTTCAGACCTCTTTTTGCCGTTTTTGTCTTGACGAGGTCGATATTTTCCCGGATGAATCGTAGTTCTAACATGATATTTTTTTGTATAGTTTATTGGTTAAAACGTCACTAATAGTTTGCAATCATTGTTTATCACGGCTTTATTGTGAACGCAACCTCTATCAAATTGCTTTTCAGCTGCGCATCTGATATTTTCTCGTGTGTGCATTATTACCTGAAGACGAGAATGGTACAGCCAGCCGTCTTCTCATCTGATACTATAGTATGATATGATTGAATCACCACCAGCGCTCGCGGTTTTCCTGAACGAGTTGAGAAAATCGATCCGGGCACTTTTTATCACCATCATTGCTTCAACGGTGCTGGTCTTTTTCCTGTCACCACAACTTCTTGCGATCGTCCAGAGTCATCTTGCTGAAAAGCTCTACTTTTTCTCTGTTGCAGGTCCGTTTCTTGCTCATGTGAAGCTGGCGCTGTTTGGAGCTCTGTACGGATTGATGCCCTGGGTAATGGCTGTTTTCCTGAAGGCAATCGGTAAACCGTTCAAAGTTACCCGTATGCAGCTCGTCCTTTTTACCTTTTTCACCTGTCTCCTCTTTTACGCCGGGACCCTGTTCTGCTATTTTATAACCCTGCCGTTCGGTATTAATTTTTTATTGGGGTTTGGTTCAGAAGAGTTGAAACCGGTAATATCAGTCGGCAAGTTTGTTAACTTTGTAACCGTCTTCATCCTCGCCTTCGGGCTGATTTTTGAGCTGCCCATCATGATGGTGTTTCTGGCCAAAATCGGACTGGTAACCCGCAGTTTCTTTTCGCGCAACCGGCGTTACGCCCTGCTGATGATAGCAATTGTTGCCGCCTTACTGACACCAACTCCTGATATTGTCAATATGCTGCTGATGGGAGGTCCGCTTTACCTGCTTTATGAAGCGGGTATCATTATCCTGGTAATCATGCGTATTCCCTGATCGAATCAGCTGAAATGCTGACGAATCAGTCAAACTCCTCCAGCTCAATTCCGTGTTGGAGGAGCAGTGCCGCGGTAACCCCCTGTTTGGTGACACCGCACGACGGACTGCGTGCCTTGAGCAAGACGTTTGAGATTTTTTGTCTGCGGGCGATCTCCAGCACCTGGTAGGCACCCTTGACAAATAAATCGGTAACATCTGTACCATCTTTGCAAATCACTCGTGCGCTGCCACGTAATACATCAATGCCTTCTCCACCAATGATCTTGGCTGGTTCACGGGGGGTTGGTAAACCGCCGAGCTGCTCGGGACAGACAGGTATCCAGGTTGTCGTTTCGATGCGCTTCATACAGCTGGCACTGGTTAGCGTCTGGCTATCGTAACGGGTACAGAGACCGGCCAGGCAGCTACTCACAAGGACAGTTTTTTTATGGGGCATAGGTGTCGCTCATTCTTTTCAGGTTGATTCCTAAACGGGGTTGAAGTAGATCATTACAACAGGTACATTTGACCAGAAGAAGGTTTACATCATTTCGTGGATACTCGCGTGAAAAAAAAACCGAAGAAGTCACTTACCCCACTCCAGCAAAATCGGCTTTTGAAAATTATTCTCGGCCTGGTTGTTTTCTCGATTCTCTGGATTTTGTTGGCACCAGGCACAGGGGTATACAGCCTGTTAAAGTTGAGAAACCAGGCCTATGAGCTCGAGGAACAGACCAGGGAACTGACGGTGATCAACGAGGAGTTGCGGGCAGAAATTGACAGACTTAAAAACGATACTGACTATCTCGAGCAAATTGCCCGGGAAAAATATGGCATGCTCAAAAAAAATGAACGGGTATTTGACTTCTCCAAACCTCAGAAAACAACTCAGAAAAATTAATTAATTCCTGTTTTTTTATTGCCTAGCTCGAATTAATATCCCGTCCGCGTGCGGCGGGGTAGGGAGCGCTCTGGCCTGAATGGTAAAGATGCTCGGTTTGATTGCGTTTGTTAAGCCCGGACCGGGCTGAAATTTATGATGCTCAGGAAAAGCCCGACTTTCCGCAGGGCGGACCAGAGGGAGGGCAAGACGCCAGTGGTCCGCTATTATTTCCGAGTCTGAAACTGCCTGAGGAAATCATCTTTTTTATATCGGGGCTGTTACACTTACTGCACGATACAGAAGATATGTCTGAGGATGAAAGGATCTGTTCGAAATTTTCTCCACATTCGTTGCAGCTGAATTCGTAGATAGGCATGGCCGTTACCTTTTAAACCTTTATAAAAAACGTAAACAGATGTGCTCTTTTCCTTTACCTTACTGCATCACCTAACCCGCATAAGGACAGGCCCGCAGTAACGCTATTGACTATGCTACTAAAGACTTAAATATTTTACATGATCGACATACCTTAATTTTGTCTTTATACGACGATTCACTTGTACATTCACACAAGGTTCCGCAAAGAAACCAGCAAAGATGGCCGCTCTGAAACTCCCATGCGGGGCACTCCTCCTTCTGGTCGCACTCTTTCTGCTCCCAGCAGGGAGCTAATTCGTTCTGTTTTTTTCTCTGATTGATCAACAGGAAGAAGAGTTGCCGTTCAATGTGTGCCGGGATTGAACGCCAGCCCTGCTCGTAGCTGTGAATGGTTTTTAACGACATACCAAGCAAGGCTGCAAGCTGCTTTTGGGTTTTTGCTAATTTTTTCCTTATCACGCTGAATTCTGATTTTTCCACGGTACTACCCCCAAGACAAGAAGAAAATGAATTTCCATTAATAGTGTATATGTTCATTTCGTTATACCACAAATGGGGGAAATGTCCTGTGTTTTTCTGATGCTTTTAAAAAAAGATTATCTTTCTCCATGCGTTTGTAAGGGAGGTAGATAATGGCCAACATTGTGCTATAAAATGAAAATTATTGCAGGCAGAACTATTCGGGGTATTATTACCAGCATAGACAATTAACCGTTCCCCTTTCCTGAATTAATCTTAATTGTAAATAAGCAATTGAATAAATTAGAATTTCTTAATTCCTTCAGGTCACTCATCAGCTATCACCGATCATGTGGTATAGAAGGGTATCCAGCTGGTGATCCCGCTGAAAGTGGTTTGGATGTCCTGGCTCAACTGGCCGGAGATACCAGTCGGGTGGGTGAACTGCCTATACCCCAGACGCCAGGGGTTAAAAAGACCACGAGCTCCAGGGACGTTTTTCAGGAGAAGGAAAATTCTGTTACTATGACAGAGCTGCAGGAAGAAATTGGCAGGTGTAAAATTTGTGCCCTTCACCTTGAGAGGCAGGTAAGTACTGCCGGAACCTCTGGTACCGGGGCAATTCCGTTGAAGTTGATGATTGTTGGTGACTGGTTGACTGTTACCCGCCAATCACCAGGCAAAGCGGGTGACATATTTGGCCAGGATCAGGACCTGATGCTTGCAAGGATGATTGAGGCGATTGATTTGACGCCAGCGGAGGTATTCATAACCAACGTTATCAAGTGCAGTATTTCAGAGATGTGTCAGCCCACTTCAGAACATATCAGGAGCTGCAGCCATTATCTGGAAATGCAGATTGACCTGCTGTCTCCGCAACTGATATGCAGCATGGGGATTATTGCCTCGAGACTGCTAACTGCTCAGGCCAGGCCACTCTCCCAGCAGCGGGGGCATTTTTATTCCTATAAAACCGGTTCGGGATTACAGATTCCGGTTATGCCGACCTATCACCCGACGTTCCTGCTGCAAAACCCTGAGATGAAGCAGGCCACCTGGGCAGATCTACAGGCTATCAAAGGGAAGATTGGTGGTTAAACAGGTCAACGCAAACCAATCAGGCCTCTTTTTCCAAGTTCCCGAAAAAAGGTCGTTACCGATTGCTCAGATTCCTGGGTAGTTATATTCTGCAGAGATGAAAACTCGATGATGATATCAGAAGTATTGCGTTTTCCATCGATCATCTTCCAGACGCAGCTTCCCAGCTCATCAAGTTGGATCGTTCTGGTTGGCACATTGGCAGTTTGGGGGGCAAATCGCTTAAAAAGCGAATGAAAAAACGGCTTGAGCAATAATACATATTCCACTTGTACAGATCCTGTACTATCTTCTTCCCAGGAAATTATGTTGTTATGAACAGGCGTGCAGGACAGTGCCTGTTCTCTGGTCATTGCAGCAGGTTTCTGTTTCTTATTGAATAAAGCCATAGTCTTTTTCGATGAGTGCCAGCTGGTGTCTATCAAGTGGCTGCCGGCTTTCCATGTGGATTCCCAAAATCTTGTCCTGATCTGTAAAGTGGCGAAATGTTGCCCACCGGTAGATTTTTTTTCTCTTAATGATCCTGAACAGCCGATCTCCAAGAGACGGTGGGGTGTCTAGAATCAGTGTATCGCTGTCGATTACGGTGCATTCATCACTGGTACTGCCGTTAAAGTTGGCAAATAAATTTGTAAACGTATAGCGGCCCAGATGTTTCGATGCACCTGCAAGTTTGCAGAATTTTAAATTGGTTCCCCTGTTTTTAAAAGAGAATTTTGTCAGGCCGAAAGAGAACGAATAACTGTCGAGGGTAAAGTGCAGGGGTATTTTAAATTTCAGATCCTCTATCGCCCAGTAACTGTCATGTTTATCTTCGGGACAGCAGCTGAAGCTCTCGAAAAAGGAGATATGGGGGGCAGTTGAGCTGGCTGTCGTGTTGAAAAACTGTAAGAGGATGGCTGTTCGGCACTGCCGGCAGGTGATAACTGCGCCTGCTGGGTGCGTATCATCAAGGGTAAAACTCGTAAGCTCGAAGCGCTGATCGAGCGTCTGGAGAAATTGAGGGGGCTTTATTATCTCTAAGTGTTTATCAGTTTCTCTGTTGAGCTGGGAGAGGATGAAATGGGTGCTATTTTTTTTTTTTGCCGGCTGGGTCTTGTCTTGCCAGCGAAATTCGAGAAGGGGATGAAGGTCCTGTTCGATGATCAGATGGCAGTTCCCCTTTACGATGATATCCCAATGCACGGGAAGGCTACAATAAATACCGTTCCAGCTGACCGGCCTGATCTCGTGGGAAGGAGGAACCATTGAGTTATCGGGGAATCAGGTAGTCCCAGTTCTTTTCCTTACGTTCAAGAATCTGCTTTTGCTGCTCTTCACTTTTGTTAATTTCGCATTGCTCGATGAAACAGATTCGTTCCTCTCGTTCCCGACCCGGGTAATAGAGCTTGACCATGTTACCGATATTTTCGTTGTCGTTTTTAAGATTGTGCTGGAGAATCAAGTTAACCCTGAGGTTGTTCTCATCCGTGAAAACCCATTTCCATTTTGACAGAATACCAAAGGCGTCTCCACCCCATATTGACGGTTTACCAAATTTATCCCTGTATTTTTTTAAAAGTTCGTCAAAAAAATCCTTGCTTGAATCTTCATACTTCATTGAAATTCTGACAATTCGTCCTGGAAATGCGCAGATACCATAAGAAATGATTCCATTACGAAAACCATACCAGTCGGTTACCACAACCTCTTTCAGGTAGTTAGAATATTCGATTTCCGAATATTCAGTAATATCCTCCCCGAGGCGAAAGCCGCCGATCTCATGAGGAATTTCAATGGAGGAAACAACGGCTGCAGAGATAAAAATCGGAAAAATAATCGCAAATAAAAGTGTACGAATAATCATTATATTGTTACTTCTGTCGGCTGCCATCCTTCTGAAAGAAGTTGGTCCAGCAAGTAGGTTGTCTGGCTTTCCAGCCGATGAACACGAGTTTGAATGACTCGTTCGATGAGTTGATCCTTTTGCTCCGGGAATTTTTCAATTACTTTTTGAAATGCGGTCTGGTCAATCGTCATGACTTCGACGTCACTTGCAGCACGGGCATTAAAAAACCATTCAAATTGAGCCAGCAGTGCCAGTTCACCAAAAACTGAATTCTCTTTCAACTGTTGCAGGACAATTTCCCTATCTCTATAGTGCATAGTAATCTCAACTGCTCCACATGCCAAAATAAACGCCTGGTTCGCTCTTTTTCCCTGTTGGATGAGGTAGTCACCTGGCTGAAATGAGCGGCGAGTTGATAAATATGCCAGTAACTTAACAACCTCGTGATGGATACCGGCAAAAATTGGTGATTGCCTCAGTAGTGTGAAGTCAGAGGTTAGGCGACAGCTCTCCTGATTTACGTATTTATCAGTTGTCATTGATGAGGCCATAAAGTGTTCCTTTTTGGTCGAGCAATTCATTGTACGTTCCTGACTCGACAATTTTACCATCTCTCATAACTATAATATTGTCATATCCTGAAATTAAGTCAAGGCGATGAACCACTGAGATGACCGTGGTAGTGCCTTTGAGTCGGGTATCTATGTATCTTTGAATCTTCGCCTGCGAGCTGTTGTCGAGGCTTGCCGTTGCTTCATCGAGAATCAGTACGGGGCTTTTTTTCAGAAACGCTCTGGCCAGGGCGATTTTCTGTTTTTGTCCACCGGATAGGTTGTCTCCCCTGCTGCCCACATGAAAATCGATACCGATATCCATGATATCATCAAGCAGACCGTTCTGCTCAAATGCTTCTGAGGCGATGCGGCCGAGCCTGTCCCGAATGAGGTCCCGGTTAATGATTGTGCCGAAAAGGATATTGTCACCAAGAGATTGGGCGTTGAGGTATTGGTTAACACAGAATGGTGTGAACTGGGGTTGAGAAGATGACTTTTCCTCTAGAAATGGCCGGATTTCGAGTTGAATATTGCCGTTAGAACATTGGTCAATGTCGACACCTGCCACCTGACTGAGAAAGGCGGTACGAGCTGTCAGGATATCCTCTTGGAGGGTTGAGGTAATTGTTGCTATCTTATGGATCCCTGGAGTGAAATCAAGGGCCAGCAAGAGAAGCCGATCTCGTTCTGCTTTTTTCAGTTTTTTCAATGAAGAGAGCTGAACCTTTCTGGTGAGTGCTTCATAATCATCAAAGGTTTCGGGGTTCATCGGACTTCCCTGGAAAAAGAAGGCGTCGTTTCTGAAATCCCCGAGGAACTTAATTGTAGCAGCTGAGATTTCAACCCCAAGCTCGGTCAGTGAGTCCTCAAGGCCGATATTCTTTAAAAAGAGCCTGAACTCCTTATTGCCAATAAGCTTCCTGTTGTTGAATGTCCCGCCATAAGTGCCGAAAATGATATTTTTGGCAATGGGGAGATATTGTTGAAATTCAGAGGCGTTATAAAATTCAACAGCCTGAGAAAATTCCTCCCTCAAGTCCTGCTGGATGATCTGGCGCATGTGCATGAAGCTATTGATCATCGGTTCAGCTCGTTTTGGAGGAATAAAAGAGCGCAGCCCCCACCTGACAGCATCTTCCGCCAGCCCAACCTCCTTGACCATCTCTATAATTTCCTCACGGCGGGGAAGCTCATTCATTAATCCGTTGAGATAAAGTGAATTGCATGAGTAGAGCAGATTGTCCCGAACGCTTCCGGTAAAGATGAAAGGCTGCTGGGCAACACTGCTGGTGTTGAGCGACATTTCAAGTTTGCTCAAGGTATTGATTTCGTGGCCGCCAATTGTTAAAGAGCCTGAACTCGATTTGAGGAGCTGACTGATCATCAGACTCAGGGTCGATTTCCCGGACCCTGAAAAACCCACGAGTGCCAGGTGCTGGCCGGCTTCCAGTCGAAAGGAGACGTCATTGATCAGCTGGATCGATTCAGAGATATTGTAGTTTACATTGTTCGCTTCAATTGCTCCGGAAAACTGAACAGGTGTCCTTTCCGGTGCCTCGAGGAGAAAGTCAGGTGAGTGGTCGAGCAGTTCCATGATCTGTTTATAGCGGACCTGGGCATCCTGGTATGTCTGGTAGTATTCAATTACCTCTTTCCAGGGATCATAGACTTTTTCATAGGCGGAGAGAAAAGCAACCAGGGCACCGATAGTAAATTCACCTTTGATTGCAAGATAACCTCCCACGAGAAACAACAGGAACGGGCCGATGCTCTGGAAAAGGTTATTACTGAATTTGATGCCATATTTTATTACTGACAGTTTTACCGCCACCGTGTAGAGACGTTTTATCAACCGGGTTAGTTTGTTGTTCTCAAGCAGATAGCCGGCATTTCCCTGGACTTCATGGATTCCGGTTACCGATTCATTCACCAGGCTTGTTATCTGCCTGTTTGTCAATATCCTTTTACGGTTATATTTGTTGTACCAGCGCTGCAGCAACGGAATGATCGTCAATTCGAACGGGTAAATAATCATGCTGAGCAGTCCGAGGGTCGGATTGAGATATATCATGAATCCGACAAAGGTGACGAACGTTAAAAAAGCCGCAATTGGCACGGCAACGGCGTTGCCGAGAAAGCTGGCGATCGGATTAAGTTCGGCAGTTACTGAAGAGATGATCATTCCGGTTTGAGTTCGGTGGAAAAAAGGCAGGGGAAGCTGCAGGATATGCTGATAGATTTCCTGACGCATGCCAACAAGAATTTTCTCGCCAAGGACTGCCTGCATGGTATTGGTCAGATACTTCAATAATCCGGCGACAAGAACGGCTCCCATGTACAGCCCGCAGTAGAGGTAGAGCTTGTCGATCATCTTCAGATTGATGGCGACATTGATGATCTGGCGCTGCATTTCCAGTGGATAAACCCTGAAAAACAAGCTGATTAAAATAACCAGCAGCAGGATAAACTGAAGTCCCCTGAAGCGCTTGAGCACCCAGTAAAACAGTGGTCGTTCAGTAAGTCGCATGGTTGTTTTTCTGATCCTTTTCGTCAGTAAGCCATATAGTTGAGCGATTTCATGATAAGGGCAAATCCCATTGCAAACATGCCGGTGAGGCCCATGCCGCAGGAAAAACCTGCCAGCAGGACTGGTGCATATTGCCGCCACATGGTGCCGTAGCGTTTCAGAAAGAAGTATCTGCCAAGCAGAGCGCCGGCTACTTCAAGAACAAGGCCATGCGGTGTTGACTGGCCGAGCCCTCTGACAACACCATAAATCAGCAGAACCGGAAGACCAAAAAGGCTGAGAATAAAATAGGCGAGCAGGCCGAAACCGAGCCCGGAGAAGACAGTTGTGCCATTGAGTGCCTGGTAGAAAAGAGAGTTCCCTTCCAGCGTTGAGGTCTGCATCAGCAGCGTGTTGAGCGCCTGCAGGTGCCATAGTTCCTGGGCAAATGGATAACTCGATGAAGGTATTGGCGCCAGTCGCCAGATAAATTGGGAGAACAGTAGGCTGGCAATCATGACGATCGGAAAAACGACAATTTCCGCCTTGATGATGCCGCGAATCGAAGTGCCGGTCAATTCAATCTCCCGAAACTGTACCGTAGCTTGACCGTAATTGTGGATAGGTATCGGAGCGTACCAGATCTCAATGCCCTGGTAGCCGAAAAAACGGGCCCCTGCAATAAAACTCGCCTCCCTGACAAGGGGCAGACTGACAAACTGACCGGCGATTCCTTCCATACGGGCAGTGATATAGGAGATAATCGGGGTATAAATAAAGCCGTAAGCAAGGAAAAATATCCATGGAAAGGATGGCACCAGCCAGACACAGAGCGCCACATACGCCAGTGTTGAAAAGACATAAATCGCTATTGATATCCAGAAGTTGAAGTCACCCCGTCCGGCTGGTGGCTCAAACAGGTCTTTCCAGGTTCCGCGCTCGCTTGAGGAATCACGTAATGATCTAGCCACCGACCAGACGCCGATGACACCGATTGCCAGACCGAGCCCGATGCCAAAGCTCATGTAAAAATCAAAATTGTTTGCGAAAACCGTATCAACCGTTGCCATGCCCGGATGCCACCGGTGCAGAATACCCTGGGCATAGAGAATCGGATTAAGGATGATGGTAATAATAAGTCCGATCAAACCACCAATGACAGCCCAGAACGGCAGGACCATGCCAATAAAAAGCAGACCGAGGTCAAGCTGCAGGCCGGTAGCGACCGCCGGTAGAATCTCTTCGGTATAGCTGGTAAGTTCGATCCAGGGAATAGGGATCAGACGGATCTGCTCGGTAAAAATAAGCCCTGAGGCAATGGGCAGCAAGACATAAACGGCCCCGAATCCGAGACCAATGACACCACCTATGGAAAATACCCGCCACTTCCAGCCGTCCTTTTTGTCTTCAGTCGATTCAGCAAGGGCCATGGTGCCAAGTGCAGCGACCGGGGCCATTGGGAACGGCAGTTTTTCAACGTCTGAGGTTATTCGGTAGAGCGCATAGCCGAGGCCAAACTGATCAATGCGCTGAATAATCTGGGAACCGACCAGCAGCAGTATCGGAATCATCCAGTCGCGGTGAAAAAAAGTCCGCTCGATCATTGACATCGAGTCAGATCCGGGAGCGACCCAGGCAGGAATATATTCCGCGAGACCGAGCATTTTAGCGGCATCCGACTGCACCAGGTACTGATTCCACAGCAGGCCGGAAAAGGGTGATGCCAGAGCAGCACCGGCCATATAGTAGAGAAGAAATATTTCCTGCTGTTTGAGGTCGGAATGCGCCCGTTTGGCGATTTCAGCAAAGAGAATGATTGTCACCCAGCGTGCGGCAGGGCCGATACCCTGACCGATGACAAGCTGGAGATACATGGATCCCGGCATCATCAGGAAGCCGATAAAGACGGCGCCGATGATCGTCTTCCAGTCGAACCCTTCCTCGAAATGGTCTGGCGGCGGTAACAGGTCCCGATATTCTTTTAGTTCTTTATCATCATACATAGTATTAATCCGGTAATACCATATAACTTATATAGCTGAATTGACCGACAATAGCCCAGATCCCTCCCATGAGCAGATCACCTATTATCATGCCAATGAAGAAAAACTGCATCTTTCTGAACAATACAACCCCACCATATTTCATACAGACTGCGTTAAAGAGCCAGCCAAGGAAAAAACTGACCCAGAGAATACGCATGGCGGAACTGTATGCCGTAAGATATCCGATCGGGTGAATGGGCCACCAGTAGAGACGTTGATAACAGAATACCAGGATGAACATGACAACCACGCCGACCATGGTGAAAAAATAAACCCAGTCACCGCTTGGCTGGGGATTGACAATGAGACGGTAGGCATTTTCATAAACATTCATTGTTGTACGGTTGGCCCATTCCAGGTCAAGCTCTCGCACTCCAAATCGATAGCACAGCGTCATCATGGCAAGGATTGAACTGAACACCGAGATAATCAGGGTCAGGAGCAGTCCTGAGAAAAGCAGCAACGGCGTTCCCCTGGTATGATGAATCTTTTTGGCATGAAGCAGGGAGGGCATTAACGATTCCCGCAGGTCAATGAAAAGCACCTTCTGGCTGATCGCCGCTATCAAGCCATTTGCCCCGGCAAACATCTTGGCACCGAACAGGGCTGTAATTCCGTCCATTGGTGCGGCCGTCAGAGTAAAGTATGCAAGTCCGCCCTGACAGATGATCCGGGTTGCTACCAGGGTTATCATTATGAAGGCACAGACCAGAAGCGTTGCCGAGACCATAGTCATGCCATGCCAGACGAACCACCCTGTCAGTACGATCATTGTGAAGATCAGACCCCAGAATGAGATTCGTACATCAAACCACTCGGTAACATCTTCTCTTGGTGGCTGGAGTCCCACTGACTGTCGTGCTACTTCATAGAGGTGGCGACGGGCAAGCCAGACGAGGAACAGGAAAAAAACGCCATAAGCACCTATCATCTGCATTTCTTCCGGCCTTGTCAGGGTCGGCCCGAAGGTTATTCCCAATTCGGAGGCGGGGATGGAATACCCCATCATGTTAAGAATTCCATAGAGCAGACCACCGGTAAGAAAAAAAAACCAGAAAGAGAATGAAATTTGTCGGGAGGTCAGGAAGGCAAATCCGATAAATACCGGGTAGAGGTAGATTTTTAGTTTATAGAAGCCGGAGAGCAGACCTTCTTTGGGAAAATACGAACCGGCAAGGACCAGTGTCGGCATTTGCGGTATGGACGGATAATAGAGATTCAATCCGTTGAAGAGATGAAGACATACCGGAATGGAGAGACCAACCAGCAAAAACCTGTTTCGGAGAAGATTAGCAAAACCGCCTGAATCAATTGAATAGCCAATGAGCAGCGGAACTTTGAGAAGCGGAAAATTCAACCGTTCATTAAATATCCATTGCCTGGATATAAGATTGATCAAAAACAGCATGACCAGATAGCATAACAGAATAAAGAATCCCCAGCGTAATAGCGGCACTATCCAGGCCTGCCAGGGTATTGATACGGCGACCTCAAACCACCCCATGTCCCGTCCACCCTGGAGGCCGTTATAAAGCAGGTCTATGGCCTTTATATCTGTCGGCATCAGGGACCTGGGCAGCAACGGCTGAAAGGTCTCCTGCCACATGTTGCCCACGGTGGCGAAGTGAACCGGAGCAGTCAGGTTTATCAGAAAGGTCCTTGCAAGTCCGGTGTAGGCAATTCCTGAACCGACTACCATCTGGACCCAGATGATCAGCAGTTCAGAACCACTGAGTAATGTTCGACGTCTGAAGGACCAGGATATCAGGGACACGAGGATAGCGAGGACAAGGAAAATGAAGAATGGCGCCAGGGGGAAATGACCACCACCCAGCGGAGTCGCCTTGTTATATATGTTGTTAAACGGTGTTACCAGGCAGATTGCCGCAGCCAGAATGAGGCCGATCAACGGTGCGCGGATTCTAATTGCGCGGGAACCTGATCCTGTTTCTATGGTCTCTGTCATTATTGTCTTCTCAGGGATTCTACCAGTTTTCTGCTAGCTCTTTATAGGTAGTGGCCAGCTGTTCATGGGTTGCAGGCTCCATGGAACGCCAGATCAGCAGCTGTTTGCGAAGTTCGTGAACAAATCGTCTGTTGATTCGCCCCCACTGTCCGTCTTCACCGGACTCTCGATGCATGGTAATTTTTATTTCCAGGTAATCGTAATTATCCTGGGCTGGACAGAACTGGATATCTAGGCGCTGCATAATACCAAAGTCAAATGGTGCAAGCCACACCTTGGTTCTCAGGTGGACGCAGTGAAAATTGCTGGGATTATCATGCATCTTTATGGCATTGCGTATTTCTTCTACATTTGCACAGGTGTATATCAGTTCAACCGGACCCGTTGAGAATTTGCCGTGGGAGATATCCTGGTGCGCACTGAAAAAGGTGTATAAAAATCCTCCGACTGATTCATGTTCGTCATGTTTCATGTAAAATGGCAGCATCACACTGATGGTGTCGTCGACCGGTTTTGGCAGCGTAAATGACCGGTTTACATCAGGTATAGCTATACGGGCGGCCACCCGTGACGGATAGATTACCGAGATAAGTACAACACAGATAACAAGTACCATCGCCGCCACACCTGCCATTGATGAATAATTGACGGTAATACCTTGCCAGAATGAAGTGTCTGCAAGCAGGGCTGCCGATACTTGAGCAACGAGGTAACCGAGAACCACGGAAATAACAGCAAGGGCCATTGCTTCAGCAACAAAGAGGAACGCTACATGAGAGGGGGCCAAGCCGACTGAGGTGTAGACTGCGATTTCATTTTTGCGCTCATAGACCGAGCTGATCATGGTGTTGAGAACAATGAGGATCGAAATCAATAATGGAATGATAATATTGGGAACACCACTGTATGCCATGGTGTCGCTGATATTGTAGAGCCAGACGCCATCTTCGGTTCCTGAGAAAATTGCCAGTTTGAACCGGTCAACAAGATGTGAAGCAATCTGGGATATGTCGGTTCCGGGTGAGGGCCTGATTGCCACATTTTTTAATTTGCCCCCCATTGACAGCAGGGTGGTCGATGGGATTATGGCAGTCGCCGAGGCGGGAATATGTACGTAGCGACTTTGAAAGCTGCGGATATCCTCACCGGACTCCATGGCTTCGAATTCGATATCCGACATATCCTGGGAGGCTTCATCGGGGAAGGTAACAGGGGTAAGCGGCTCCCCGTCGAGATCGTATGTTCTGTCCAGTGTTTCCCCGGGAAAGGTGCCAATGACGGTAAATGGCTTTCCCCAGAGCAGTATTGTCGGAAAAGTCCCCGGTATTACACCGAGTTCTGCCGCACTGCTGTCTGATATAATTATCGAATTATAATCATTATCTGTGAACCAGCGGCCCGATGACAGGAGCCTGTCTAAACCGGTTACCTCTGCCTCGTGATGGCTGAGCCCGATAAGTCCCTGGAGCATCGTTCTGCTGCTGCCGTTTCTCAGTGGCACCTGTACGCTTCGCGTCAGATCATTTGATTCAAGCCACACACGCGGAGCTGGATTGCTGATGGCCCTCATACTTCCTTCAAGTATTCCCGTGGCCTGGGACGGCATGCTCCTCCAGTTCAGCTTTTTGAGGAGTATGCCCTGGTAGGGGGCGTCCGGTTGAAAAAAGAGCCTGTTCTCCTGCTGATTGGATTTTACCGTGGTAAAACTCATGATGGTAAAGGTTAGAATGATCAGGGTAGAACAGGTAAGAATAGTCCGGATCCTTCTTCTTCTCAGGTTTGAGACACCGAGGAAGAAGGCCGCCACAAATGCCTTCCAGCGACTTATCTCGGAAGCGCTCATGTGGTTGGCATGGCGCTGCATCAGGATCATTTCCTCCTCGAAGCGAAAGAAGATGATAAGGGTGACCATCAGTGACAAGCCGATGATAAAGAACGCCAGAATGACAACCATCGGGCTGTAGGCCAGATCAAACGCCGGATGTACATTATAGATGATCAGAATCAGACCAGCAAGAATCAGGATGAAGGCGACAATCCGCTTGTAAATATTTGCGTATCCAAAAAGAAAACGTTCCATGCAAAAGGCGAACGGCACAAACAGGGCAATATAGAAAAGAACACCGAACAGCACATCTTTCTGGGTTTTTTCTATCTGGTCGTAGACACGGGCGGCCAGTGCAAGTGATTCGTTGGCCGTCTCCCTGAATTCTGTGTAATTCAGTGTTTCAAGATTACTCACACTTAAGGCCAGAGATGTTAAGCCCCGCTCTCTCAATGAGTTGATTCGTTCATCGTAAATCCCGTGAGACTCAAGATTTATAATTCGAGGGCCCAGCAGGGTCCAGGCATCCAGTGCTGCCCTGAACATGGTATTGTTTATTTGCGGATAATCATTTACCGGGTAGCCGAATCCCATGGGGTTCTCCTTGGTGCCGTTGGAGAGAATCAGTTTCCTGGTGAGAACATTGTCAGAAAGGGTCAGTTTAAGCCATGACCCGGGCTCGAGGTAAATTGATGAGATAATTGATTCACGGGTGTCAATCCTGCTGTACCAGTATCGCTGAGGCGGGGCATCACGGCGACCGTCGTAGAGATAGAGTTTGGTCATGAAACCAAGACTGCGGGGCTCGAGAAGATCAAAGATCGTTGTCTCCCGGCAGGCAAACATAATCAGTCGTGTCTTCATGGCCCGGCGAAGCATTTTAACACGATAATTGCTCTTGCCCGTTTCTTTCTTGTCGATTGCCCAGACTACTTCTCCGCTCTTTTCATCAAATCGATACCCCTCAATAATGAGTTTATCGAGGACATTCTTGGAGTCGGCAATACCTTTATAAATGAAGGTACCATTGCTGTTGACGGTGGCGTAGAGTTTTGCAATGCCCTGATAAGAAAGAAGAATGGTCTTGTCAGCAGGAAAATCGGCAAAAAGTTCCCCCTGCAGGAGCAGGTTTGCTTTGCCGGTCAGACTGGAAAAGCCGTTGCGCGGGAAGAGATCTGCATGCAGAGCAGGTGCGGCTGAGACTGCCTGTACCATACGAGTGAGGAGCTTCAGCTGATCGTCAAGATAAGACCAGTTGATTTTGTCAGCAGTATCCCACGGTGTACCCCAGAGCGATCTTGCGTCTCCGACGGTAACGAGGCTGACACCGATATAACCTGCCAGTGAGGAAACTTCCCCACCTAAAAATGGTTTATCAAGAAAATATGAATCCCAGCTGCGCAAACGATCAGGCCGGAGCGAATTGATATACCGTGCAGAACCTATCGGTTCGGGCGCTGCCGCCTCAAGGATATCCCCGATGGTGCTGAATATGCCGGTACGGTTGATACGAGCCCTGAGTCGGTACAGCCAGCCACGATGAAAGCCGCCGATACCCTCACCATGGCTCGAGAGATACAGGGATAGTATTGATTCAATGGTATACTCCCGAGTCAGCTTTCTGAACTGGAGTGCCGACTCCAGTGATTTCAACTGCGCTTCGCTGTCATCGATGCGCCGCTGCATGGTCGTTATCATAGAAGGTAGCAATTCTGTCAGAAGATCCTGTTCATCAGCTGACATATCGTCAAATGATGTACGCCAGCTTAGTTTTCTCAAGGCAAATCGATGAGCGGCCAGATCGTCGATTTGCTGTTTATTTGAAGGTGCAGTGCTTTTTTCTAGCCTCAGGTTCATCAGTTCTCGTGATACAAGGTCAACCTGCAATTTGAGATCATCGCCGATGGCTGCCATCAGCATCTTGTCACGTGCACTATCTTCTGACAGTGGAAAATTCAGGGACTCGATCAGCTCGATCGAGTCATTTGACCGCTTGATAGTTTTATTAAGTTCACGGCGAAAATCCCGTAAACTTTTGGTTCGTTCCTGAAGGCTCCAGATAAGGTCGCGCATTCCATGCAAAGCCTGGGCGTGACCGCTTGTTGCCACAAGTATGATAGAGCGTTGTGGTGGGCTTTGAGAAAATTGTTCGGCCAGTTTTAATAAATTTGCAATCGATACCGCTTCATCTGCGCCGGGAGATTTTCCGGTTACGAAGCGGGTGCTGTCATAAAACGCTTCGATTATGAGTAGATTCTCTTTGAGTTCAGGGCTGGTCCCCTCGATCAGGCAGTAGATGTTTTTATTGATGCTGTCCTGCCAGGAGATCCGGGACCGCAGTTCTACCTTGTCTAGGACAAGACCATTATTCTCTGTTGACATCGGTCCGAACAGCCCAACTGCTTCTTCCATCTCCATCCAGAAGCAGGGGAACTGGATCGGTGAGAGCTCTTCTTTTTCCTTAAAGAAGCTGTTTGATGTCGTTACCTTGCGATCAAGAAAGATAACTGCACTGGCACCAAGAGAAGCGGCTGTCAACCAGTTTTGGCCTGAGTCAAAGTCCATCAGCAGGATAGCGCCTTTGATCAGTTTACCATCGAGTTGTTCCAGCTGCCCATTGCCAACGTAGTAGAGCGGGCCTTCAAGAACACCATCAATTGACTGTGGTGTGACGGCGTTGTAGACAAGGGGGGTCAGTTGGGCTGTTTTGGTGCCATAGGTTATGGTTGCGAAGGCTGCTCTTCTGACAGGGATCGGGAAATGGTAGGTCTGTGGTGTGAGGCCAAGTTGAAGAAAGTAGTCTGATATATATTCGGCTGCCTCCTGGTTGCCGGGAGTACCGCTGCTGCGATCCTGCAAACCACTTAAGTCACTGATAATAGTTTGCAGGGAGGGAGACTCATTACCACGCACTTCTGCACCAGTGGTCAACAAGACCAGGGCAAAGATGACAAAAAGTATGCGTGCAGGTGAGGGTAATATGTTCATGACATGAGTCTGTTTATTTCTGGTTATGCAAGTCCGCCTGTTTTAATTTCAAGCTCCGATCGCTCTTGAATTTTGTCGACTCTGCCGTCGCGAATCCAGACAACCTGATCAGATACGTTGAGCATTTTATAGTCGTGAGTGGCGGAAATAACGGTCACACTTCGATCCAGGCTGAGTTCCTTGAGCAGATTGATGATGTCTTCTCCAGTGGTCAGATCGAGATTTCCCGTCGGCTCGTCTGCAAGAATGATTGACGGGCTGTTGGCAAGGGCTCTGGCAACGGCAACACGCTGTTGCTGACCGCCGGAAAGTTCTGAAGGTTTGTGCGAATGTCTTCCTTCAAGACCAACTTGGTCCAGCAGTTCCATCCCATGCTCAACGGCGCTATCATTTGAAACGCCCGCAAAGGTCATGGGCAGGGTAACGTTTTCCAGTGCTGTCATTACCGGGATGAGATTAAAGGTCTGAAAAATGTAGCCGATTTTCCGACAGCGCAGCCAGGCGAGTTCATACGCATCAAGCTGGGCGATATCCACCTCGTCGATGAATACCTTCCCATCGGTTGGCTTATCGAGCCCGCCGATCATGTTGAACAGCGTTGATTTTCCTGATCCGGAGGGGCCCATGATCGAAACATATTTTCCGGTCTCGATCTCCAGATCTATTCCCTTGAGAACATTGACGACAAGTTTACCAAGATCAAAATCTTTGGTAACCCCGCTTACTCTGACGATGTTTTTTACTGACATTACGATCCCTTATGAAAACATCATAGATTTGTTATTGTTCCACCCGCATGGCTTCCACCGGTTGCATCCGGGCGGCAAGCATTGCCGGATATATGACACCTAAGAGGCTCAAGGTAGTCCCGGTGATGACGGCAGTGGCCAATGTTATGAGGATTGTTCCAACAGGAGCCTGCGGCAGGGCTTCAAACCCAAGATTTATCGCAGAAGATACCGCTGCAGCCAATGCCCCGAGCAGCGCACCGACAAGTGATCCGGCCAAGCCCTGCATGAGCGCCTCGAGAACGAACAGCCTGACAATAAAACGATCCAGTGCGCCGAGGCATTTCATGGTGCCAATTTCCCGGAACCGTTCGGTGACGGACATCAATTGTGCGTTTATAATGCCGACAATACAGACCATCAGTGACAGGATGACAATCCATCGCTGCTTGGCAGAGCTGCTGATACTGGTAGCTTCAAACGAGATATCATACCCTGCGGAGATGAGCTTCTGGTAGGATTCGACCGAGCCGGAGGCTAAAACGCCCTGGGCAAAATCGTTACAACAGGCAAGGAAACTGAGAAAAGCAACGGCCAGAACCAGGCTGGTCGTTGTCACCAGTGAGCGGAAAAAGCGCACCCGGATTGACTGGAAAGCAATTTCCACCGATTTTCTGAATGGTAAGGCGATAAGGCGCTTCATTATTAAATCTCCGGCAGGAAGAGACGAAGATGGCAATTATCAACAGGGCTATTGTGAGATAGCGGCTGTAAAGCCGTCCATGATTATCCATGATACTATCTGCATCGATGGATCTTTGTCAATGATATTCAACAGAAGCGTGAGGCCTGATTATGTCGGCAGGACCTTACACGAGGTCACTGAAATGTACCGGTATGAGAGCGGGATTCTTACAGATTAATTCAAGCAGTCCTTCCAGGAGCATGAAACTGTTGCGGTTCATCCGCTGGTGGTGGATCATCATGCCGATACTACCATTTTTAACGGCGGACTCCAGTTCCAGGGCTAAACCCTGAAGACAACTCGGGCCATCAGGCTCTCTTCTGGTATGGAGATCGACATCAACCGAAAGATCGGGTAATGGTGATTTCGGAACATTCTGTCCGGCCCGATGGGTTGAAACTGCTTTGAATCCTGCCCGGTAAAGCTCGGTTAGTGTCTCCTCGCTGCAGCGATTCCATGGCGGGGTAAAAAAGGGTGAAAAGTGAGCGCCAATGATTGCCTGGAGTCTGTTTCGACCGTTAATGATATCTTTTTTAACAGCCGACACGGATCTATCCGAACCAAACTCACCTTTCTTACCACTCAGTTGATGATTCCGGTGCTGCCAACCGTGCTGGTGCCAGCACCAGAGCGACGAGCCCACATTGCAGAGCTGCCCGATTGCTGTCCACCTGGGTGATGTCAGCCAGGCAGGCACTACAGCAAGGCAGAGGGGTATCCGGTAGTGACTGAAGAGAGCGAGAAGTTTTGCAAACGAATGTGAGAGAACAGCGATATCATCCGCCCTGAAATAGATCGGAATCGGCGCAGAATCCTTTCGCGACTGCAGCCCGATCTGCAGGCGTTCTCCGAGTACCGAAACCGAATTGTCCGGATAATCAAGGTAGATTTTTGAAGGCGCTCTGTTCATGGATTCCGGTGACGCTCTATAATGGCCGCAGTCCGGGCAGCCCCGTCCAGCATGATTGAAGAGGTAAATCTCTCCCTTTTCAGCATCGTTTCGATAGAACCCGCCAGCGTCTTGGTCAAAAGATCTGCCTGTTCCAGCAGCCTGATGGTTCCGTGCGCGCTGATTTTGGAAATTCTCATTCGCTGCTCACGGTTCTGGTCAAACGGGTACATGAGTGCCGGAACTCCTGCTGTAAGAACATTCATAGAGGTATTATAGCCTGCCATTGAAATCGACAGATCAGCGGCTGCAAGCCAGTCGATGAAGTGAGCGCTAAATCGTTCAACTCGTATGCGGGGACTCCGGCTTTCACACAACTCCTGGTAACTGGATTCTGCTAGATAGGGCCCGGCGAACACCTGCAGGTTTAGGTCCGTTCTGTCAGCAACCAGTCTGTTGACCCCTCTGATTGCTGCCTCGACAAGTTCAAGGCCGACACTGCCGCTGCCGATACTGGCAACAACCAGTTTGTCCCTCTCACCAAGGTTCATTTCTTTGCGTATCCTGCTTCGAGCGCCTGGTGCGGGCTTGGGAGAAATGAAGCCGGTGTAGTGAATGGCTGTTGTAATGGCATCAGTTTTACTGAATGTCTGACCAAGGGTAACAAGATCGGGATCAGCGTGGATGAGCAGACCGTCAAAAAATCTGTTCATTGTCGTAACAGCCCGCTGTTCGAATTTTTCCCGCCCATCTACCTTCTCCACAAGTATATCGCGCAAACTGCAAAAAACAGCGCAACCCTGCTCAGACATCAGGTCAATGAGAGGATCAAGCTCAAATCTAAAATTTTTTCTACCAAAAGGATACAACTCAACGATCAGGCAATCAGGTTGATAATTCTCTGCAAAAGCGAGGAGACGTTGGCGCCGCTGTTCTTTTACTGTTTCAAGCGGCATATTGTCGCAGGAAGTGAGTGTGCTGAATTGGGCATCCATTTTCAGCCCGGGAAGCTGGAACAACGATATGGATGGTTCGTCAAAATTAATTTCTGCACCGCCGACAATCATCGTCACCTGGTGTCGGCTGGTTAAAGCCCGACATATCTCCAGACTCCGATGAAAATGTCCGATACCAAGAACATGCTGACAATAATAACAGATCTTCACGGGATGTACGGCACGGTGATATTTCGGCTGATAATTGAAAAGGCAGAGTCCTGATAGCCAATGGTGTGGAAACGGTTTTTATAGACAATCTTAGGCTCCTGGGGCAGATAGTTCCTGCCTTCTGTAAAATAGAGCAGTGATTTGATGACACCGAGGTGTGAGATGATCAGCAGGTTCTCTGCCGGCCAGCGGGTGCTGCTTTTTTTCAATGAGGTCAGAACCCGCTCAAGGAGTTCCCTTCTGCTCTCACCTCCCGGCGGCCTGAAATCCCATCCAAGATGCATGAGCTCCTTCAGTTTTCCGGGACTATCGGATTTGATCTGTTCCAGGGTGAGTCCTTCCCAGTCGCCCCAGTGCTGCTCACGTATTTCATCATCATGCTCTATGGGGATTTGAAGTGCTTCATTGACCAGCTCTGCCGTGTCCCGTGTTCGTTGCAATGGGCTGGCAATGATTCGCTGCCAGGTCGTTTGTGAGGTTGAAAGAAAATGGCCCCAATTTCTGCACGATGCAATTCCCTCAATGGTCAGGGCGGAATTGGCGCTGCCCTGAATTCGTTTTTCTTTATTCCAGACCGTCTGCCCATGTCGAAGCAGGCCAAAAATAGTTGTAGGTGGCTGAGGTTCTGACATAACAAGTATTCTTTATTGCACGGTGGGTTCAACCGGCAACAGTGATGGGTGTAAGGATTTGAAAATTGTTGCCAGCTCAGTGATTAGTTTTTTATTGTCGAAGTGGTCGTGAACAATAATTCTTCCTTCTCTGCTTACTTGTTCCCGAAGTCTGCCGTCTGTCAGCAATTTGTGAATTGCATTGGCAAAGGCAGTGCTGTTTTGCGGCTCAACGGTGATTCCGGTGGTGCCGTCAATCAATATTTCCGGTAACGCAGAAACGTTTGTCGATACTGCCGGCACCCCCATGGCCAGGCTTTCCACCAGAACGTTGGGAATGCCGTCGCGATCACCGTTTTTTGCGACCTCGCATCCAAGTACAAACAGGTCGCTGCGCCTGAAATGATCAAGGACTTCAGTATGAGTCCTGGTGCCAAGCCAGCTGCAATAGTGCTCCAGATTTAGTTCTTTGATCAGTTGCAGGATCTGCTCCCGATCATCGCCATCTCCGATCAGCCTGTGCTGGAAGCGAACTCCTCGATCGGCAAGAATCCTTAATGCCCGGTAGATGGTTGGCAGTCCCTTTTTTTCAGTGATTCGTGCTACTGTCAGCAACTGGTATGGCGGCTGGCTCTTGATTCCTGAAGGCGGGTGGTTAAAGAGGGAAATGTCAATTCCATGGTAAATGCAGTGAATGGGTGTGGTAGTGCCGCCGCAGATATTTTCCAGGTATTTCTTGTTGTGTCTGGTACAGGTCGTTACAAATGCAGCCTGCGCTATTTTCTCTCGAAGCTGATCCGGATTTGATGTGTAAATATCCTTGGCATGGGCCGTGAAACTGAACGGCAGGCCCGAGAGATGTGCTGCGAACATTGTAACCGAGGTGGGAGAGTGGGCAAAATGACCATGCAGGTGAATAATGGAAGGAATTCTGGCAAGGTGTTTTGTCGCCAGATAGCCTCCCTGAAAGAGATGTTTAAATGTTGCGATCTTCCCTGTTCGTCGAAACCTTCTGGAGGCAAGTCCCAGAGCTGAACGGTATACCCCCGGGTTACGAACTGCACATAAGATATTGGGACCGATGAGTCTGGGCAGGTCGAGTAATAGCTCTGTCGGCAGGTAATCAACGGCTGCACGGATCTGTTTGACTGAGTCATGGCAGAACCTTTCCCGGGGCTTTCGCATCGGAAAGAGGTGCATCCTGAACCCGAGTTGCTCGAGCAGAAGGATTTCGTTTGATATAAAGGTTTCGGATATTCGGGGATACCCTTTTAGAATGTAGGCAAGGGTAGGTTGTGCTGGTGATATCATTGCTGCACGGCTGGCGATGGCGGCTGTTCCGGAGCGACTACCTGATACCTGAGGCTCTCAGACTTGAAATGTTCCAGTCTGCTGTGCATGGTATCCAATCCGGTGAGTTTAAAATTTGCCCTGTTCTCTGCGGACTCTACATTGTTTGTCAGCACGCTGATCATTTTTTCGCGTAGCAGTTGCGGGGTGACTTCATTCCATGGAATATAGTCAACCAGTTTCCGTGCGCTCAGGCATTGGGCTCGAATTAATTGCTCTTTTCGAGGTGTTTCACGCGGTATAATGAGCGCCGGTGTTTTCTGGGTGAGAATCTCGCAAATGGTATTGTATCCCCCCATGGAGATGATCATATCGGCGGCCTGCATGAGCTCTTCAATTCTTGGGTGGAATGGCAGGGTCTTTATACCGTATTGTTTTGCTCGTTTCCTGATCTTCTGGCGCTTTTTTTTCGGCATGAATGGTCCGGTTATCATCACCGTTTTAAATGGCAGAGAGGCCGGAAAGTAGTCATGCATGGAGATATAGTGCTCCAGAACTTCGAACCCATCTCCACCACCGCCGGTTGTCACAAGAACAAACGTGTCGTCAGGCATAATCCTGAATTGCCGTCTTATCTTTTCCCTCATGCTGCCACTTTTCTTTAGGCGCGGAATGTAGCCGGTAAAGACTACTTTATCATGCATTGCTTCGGGTATTTCATAAAGATCGACCGGATCATAGATCTTCTTGTCACCATAAATCCAGATTTCATCATACAGTTCGACCAGGCGTGCGTAGACATTCTTGTCATGCCAGTCCTGTTTTATGACCTCGGGATCATCGAGGATGTCACGCAGTCCCAGGATTGTCCTGGTGTTCGGCTCTGATGTCTTCAGCCACTGCAGTGTGGGCAGCACCTCGCGTTTTAACCCGAGCGGTTCCTTGTCTACAATAAACAGGTCAGGCTTGAAGGTCTGTGCCGTGGCCAGTATAATGTTTGTGCGTATACTCAGAGCCTGTTCCTCATCAATACGGATAGAAAGAGATCGATATTCATCGTTGGTTTTCTTGATCATCCCGGGAATTCTGACGAAATCAACCTGGCTTGGAAACGCGAACCTGCCCGCCAGCGGTGAGCCGGTAAGGATGAGAATATTGGTGTTGCGGTCTCGAAGATGATTAGCGATTGCCATTGTTCGGCGAATATGCCCCAACCCATAGGTGTCATGGGAATACATGAGGATATTATATGCCTTTGAAGCGTTACTCATTTTCAAGGTGCCGTTGTTAGACAATTGTGTATGACGAATCTGTTATTACATAGTAAAAAAAACCAGTAATATTCTACTCATCATTTAAAGTCAAGGCAGAGGTGTGTGAATCGCGGTTCCCAATCGATCTGGTTCAAATAAAAAAAGCCTTACGGCGAGTACCGTAAGGCTGATAGTATCTATGTGGTTTGAGTGCTTAAAAGCTCATGGTCAGTTGGTTGCTGATCATGATTATAGAGTCGATATCTGAGTAGGTATCCGATTGTTTGAAGACATCTCCTGCATCCATGTAGCCGAAGTGAACCTCATAAGCCAGCGAGTTAAAAAAATTGTATACGACACCGATATTTGCTTCCCAGCTTGATTCACTTTCCAGGGTGGCGTCAGCGTCCCAGTTTCCTTTTGTTACACCAATGGCACCGTGGAATGCAAGGCTCGGAGTGGCAAGGTATTCGGCAGCAACCGCAAAGCCGTGAGGGCGATAGTTCGTTTACAAAGGGATCACTAACAAGGACATCTGAAGCACTATTGGTGATCATCAGCGGTTTGAACCTGGAAGATTCAAAGCGTAGCCCGCTTTCAGATTCGGAAACAGCGTCAGTATCAAAAGAAAAGCCTGATATCTGGTAATCTCCCGCATTACCCAGATCTGCTGCCAGAACGGATGAACCGCTTGCCAGAGCAAACAGGAGCACCATCGCAGTGAGAAGCAGAGGGTATGTTTTTAATTGGAGATGAGTCATATTATATCAGTTACACATTCATTAATTTTGATTGTTAGTCTCTATCAGAGCAAAGTACAAAAATTTTTACTTGTCTATATAGTGCGGTTTCTATCGGTAAAAGTCAAGTAGAATTTATCAGTTTATGAAATGTTGATGGAAAATATTTGTACTTTGTCTGGATAGTCATCGGGCGAAAATTGATTGGAAAGGAGGCAGCAGAAAGACCTGCTAAACTTGCCAGGAGGTACTATATAGTATATAGATAATCGATCTTGTCATACATAAAAATTATAACCACAATAATTGGGTGAACATATGCGTCGGTTTTGTGTCGTGCTGGTTATCTTAACCGTTCTTTTTCATTGGCAATCAAATTTATATGCTGATAATAATGGGGAGCTTACACGAGTTGCCGTGCTGCCGCTGCAGGGAATTAAGGCCGGGCAATACCGTTATTTGAACAATTCTGTCAGGCAGATGCTGCTCTCTCGTCTGGTTGCCCAGTCCAGCTTTGAAATTATTGATTCCCCGATCTTGACCGAAGATCCCGAGGGTATCAGGAATCAGATGAGATCAGGTAAAAGCGCTGAGGTCGAGCAGAAGATAGATGTTGATATTCTGCTGGATGGTGCTTTGTATTCCCTGAAGGACGGCATACAGCTGAATCTGACCGTCTACTCCTTTGGTACCGATGCCGGCCAGTCAGGCTATTCGGTTAAAGCTGAGTCGCCGGATGAGATTATTGCGGCTATCTCAGAACTTGCCGCAGAGATTGGAAAAGATGTAGCTGGGGCTGAAGACCCGTCGGCAAAAAAAGAAGGTGACAGCCTGAGTGTGGGCGACCTAAGCAGCTTTCAGACTCCGCATCCTGAACGCGATTACAAAAAGGGACTGTTTGGGGGTGCGACGCTCTTTGGTGATGATAAGGATGAGCGCTTCCAGTCAAAAGGTGTACGAAAAAGCTCGACCATACCATATACCATTGAAACGGTAGCCTTCGGTGATCTCAATAATGACGGTGTCAATGAACTGGTTGTCGCTTCTCGATCCAAAATCCGGATTTTTCAGTTTGCCGATCGCCGCTTCAGGGAAGTTGCCAGTCATAACCTATCTCCATATTATAAAATTCACGTCATTACTCTTGGTGACCCCGGCAATACCGGAACAATGAAGCTCTTTGTCTCTGCCAATAAAGGGAAATATCC
>RCNC010000148.1_pt1 | contig 38572 bp, 48 predicted proteins | sample 2041301 | NCBI WGS metagenome assembly RCNC01 (sample SAMN09708231, study PRJNA481090) | Marine sediment metagenome, whole genome shotgun sequencing project. | biome: marine sediment; feature: ocean; material: sediment; isolation source: Sewage treatment plant 13A marine sediment (STP13A) ...
CATACGAGAATATCAAATAAACTTCGAATTTGATAGTGAACCACTCAGATTGAAGTGGGTCGATTCGAAAGAGCACACAGAAATATGGCCAAAAATGACAGCATTGTGTCAGCGTATTTCATGGGCAGGATTTGATACAGTGATGGATTAGCAGCTTGCATAATAGAGGAACATAAAAACCTTTGTTAATTTGCATCATCATCTCTCAGGAAGAACCAACAAAATTCTCTATGAAAACAAAATAGGTCCATTGGCAATCGTCAATATATCTGATAAGTTACACGTTGACCTTCTTCCTGAGCATTTACCACGAGGGTAAAAAACTTCGCAAGTGTACATTACCATCGGTAAGTTCAGGCATGTCAAGATAGAATTTAACTTGAGATATCCGAAGCTTTTGGGTTGGACACAGGATCTTTTTTAACAATTTTCAGTATAAAAACTTTAGCCAAAACAAGAGTTACAGCAATCAAGGTAACTTACTGATATCATTGGTGCCCCCGGCGTGAATCGAACATGCGACACCAGGAATAGGAAGAAATATATTTACCCAAGTATTTTCAACAAATTTATGAGTGAAATAGCTCTACCTTAAATGAGATTATTAGGTGAGGACATTAAATTTAGAGAAAATCTGGTTTTCTCAATAAATCGATATTCTGTCTGGTGGATTATTCTCATAATTACGATGTGCTTCGATTATTTATCCACCACAGTTTTTGTAGAAAAGTATGGTAGTGAAGCAGAAGCAAATTTAACTACAAGATTTATGATGGATTATTTCAGCCCTTATTTCGGCAACCTTTTTGGAAAAGTACTTCAGCTCTTTTCCGTAATCTGCATGGTGGGATTAAATAGACGGTTTGGAAATTTCTTCTTATTATTTGTGATCCTCATAAACTGCTGGGCAATTGTTGTGAATTCTATTAGCTGATTGATTCACACATTTTGTCACACACTATATTATGCAACTAATGAACTATCTAAAAAAACCAACACAAATTACTTATTATTTTAGTTTATTGGATGGTGCCCCCGGCATGAATCGAACATGCGACACCAGGATTAGGAATCCTGTGCTCTATCCCCTGAGCTACGGGGGCAAAATAGAAGCGGAATGAATGTACAGTACCGATTCGAGAAGCCCTTATATCATCTGAGCAAGTTGCTGTCAACGAGTGCTTTGATGTGATTGTTCATTTCACTGTTTTGGGTTATTTGCTCACCAGGCAGACCTTGCTCTTCTTATAAAGACTCCCCATCCTGTACGATATTTTCTGTGAACATTTCAGCTGTTGTTTTGCATCCGATAATACAATTGCGACCAATTCTTTTTTCTGTTGGAATCTGAGCCTTTTCACCTATAAGCGTAATTCCCGTATAAAGATGTTTCGGATATAACCTGTTGGAAATGTCGTGATGTTCACTGCACCCTACTACACAGTTTTCTCCAAAGAGGACCTTCTTATCAGAGACCACCAGGTCTAAGGTTGCGTTTTTCCCTACGGTTACTTCCCTGAGGAGAACTGAGTCTTTTACGACTGCTCCTTCTTCAATAATGACACCTGGTGAAAGTATTGAGTTAATGACAGTGCCCTTTATCAGGCAGCCGGAAGAGATCATTGAGTTGCTTACCTTTGCCGTGCTGGAGTATCGTGCAGGAGCCCAGTCCGCCTTTCGCTGATCTGCTTCAACATTGGTACGGATCTGCCATTTTTCAGGGTTTAGACCACTATCAGTTTTCAGCATATCCATATTTGCTTCCCAATAGGCCTGGATGGTTCCGACATCTCGCCAGTACCCATAAAATGGATAGGCAAAAACGTTGTCGTTCTCGATTGCCCAGGGAAGGATATGCATGCCAAAATCTACCTCTGCCTTATTACGTGCCAAGGTGCGCAGCAGATAGTTGCGGTCAAAAATATAGATACCCATCGAGGCAAGGTTGGTTCGGGGAACCTGTGGCTTTTCTTCCCATTCGACAATACGGTTGTCGTTGTTGGTGATACCTGCGCCAAACTGATGAATCTCACTTTTCGGCACGACCATCATCCCCACCGTTACATCCGCTTTTTTTGAACGGTGGTATTCCAGCATCACATCGAAATCCATGTGATAGATATGATCACCTGACAGGATTAGAACTTCATCGGTCGGGTTGGCTTCTATAAAATCGATATTGCGCCTGATCGCATCTGCTGTTCCCTGATACCAGTCGGAATCTTTCGATCCGGTCCGCGGCGGCAGGATGGTGACGCCTCGGCTCCTTCCGGTTAAGTCCCAGGATTCGCCAGTACCAAGGTGATTCATCAGTGACAACGGTTTATACTGGGTCAATACTCCGACCCTGGAAAATCCGGAATTCATCACATTACTCAGGCTGAAATCGATTATTCTATAAATCCCGCCGAAGGCAACCGCTGGTTTCGCCCTGGTTGCAACGAGCAGGTTTAAGCGACTCCCGACTCCGCCAGCAAGCAATAAAACGAGGGCATCTCCTGATCTTCTCATCTCATTACCCTCCCCGGTTCCACCTGTTCAACCCACTTTTCCGGAGCCAGACTTGGCGACACGGTCACACCTTCTCCAAGTTTCGTACCGGACGGAACCTTGTTGTTCCAGCCGACAATAGCAATTTTCTTAGATGTATCAACCTTCTGGATACCGATTTCAACATTGTCACCATAGCTCGTATTTACATCTGAGATAAGATTTTTTATGGTGCAGTTTTTACCGATCTCATTGCTGAAACTGACAACCGAGTTTTCAACAAGGGAACCCGGCCCGACATGAACCCCTGGAAAGAGAATGGAATTTTTTACCCTGCCCTCGATATTGCAGCCGTTATAAATCAGGCTGTTGCTGACGTCTGCATCTTTTCCGAACAAGGCAGGTTGATTATCTCTAATGCTCCGGTGATCAAGATTAGTTCTGATTCCCCACTTCTCCATGTCGATAAGCGGGTTGCTGCCAAGCAGGTCCATGTTGGCCTGCCAGTATTCCTGAACTGTTCTGGTATAGCCCCAATAGCCGTGAAACTTATATCCAAAAATCCTTCGATTCTGCCGCAGCAGTTTTGGAATAATGTCCCTGCCAAATTCAAACGTGTCGTCAGCCTGATTCTCTTCCAGGGCCTGGTACAGTATCTCCGGTTTAAAACAGAGAACCGTCAATGACGACCAATTACCTTCAGGGTTCTCCTGTTTTTCCTGGTAACTTGTTACTCTACCGCCCCGCTCACCATCCTCGTTATCAATTGCCGCCATACCGAATCGATGCGCCCTGTGGCGTGCCACACGCTTGCATACAACTGTCAGGTCAGCGTTTTTCTCGTGGTGATATTCGATAACATCCCGATAATCCATCTGGTAAATATGGTCACCGGACAGAATCAGGATTTCTTCGGGGGTGGTATAACGAACAAAGTCCAGATTTTTATATACCGCATCTGCAGATCCACGGTACCAGTCATTTTGCTCAGAATCAATGAACGGCGGCAAAATAGAGACGCCCCGGTACCTGCCAATCATATCCCAGGAAGCTCCTGAACCGATATGATTAATTAACGAGTAACTCCGATATTGGCTCAGTATGGCAATCTGCTCAATGCCCGAATTCATCAGGTTGGACAAAGCAAAATCGATCACTCTGGCAAAACCGCCAAAAGGAACCGCTGATTTAGGGCGATAATAGGTGAGAACGTTGAGTTCGTCTGCACGACCGCCGGCCAGGATCATCGCAAGTGTGGAAGGCTTCAGCATGAGATACCCCTACTTTGTAATAAGGCCGGAGACTACGTGGCCAGTACCCGTCACATCTCCAAGACATCGTGGCCGAATCAGCCGGTCAGGAGTAGAATTTACTTCATGTGACGCATGGTAAGACGCTTCAGGGTAAGAGAGTTAATTTCATACTCGGTGAGTTCAAGATTTTTAAGTGGTACTTCAGCCCGAGCAGCGCCCTTATGCCCGCCGGCAGAACCCAAATGGCCAAACGCCCGTGATGCAAGTTTGCCAGCACTCTTACGATAGCCGTCACATCGAAATATGACAACCAATTTATCATTGTGAATGCCAGAAACCAGCACCCAGTCGATATCTGCCACATGGCTCAGGAAATCGGCAATGATCACCAGGACATCAGGACTACGGACCTTTCCTATGTGACAATAATAACGACCTTTTGAATATTTAAGTTCGGCAAGGGCAATGCTGAAGTATTTGAGTTCAGTGCGCCGCAGGTCCGTCAACTCAAATTTTCTTACCAGGTTGCGGTTAGCGATATCAAATAAATACCTGAAAGATATTGCATCTGAGAGCCTGGCATCTTTCTCAAAATCCTGAGTATCGACCTTAATGCCATAAAACATTGCTGTTGCCAGCGAAACTGACGGTTTAATGGAAGCGGCACGCATATATTCAACCAGCATTGAAGAGGCAGCACCATAATTGGGCCGGATATCGACATAGGCCGCTTCCCACTGATGATTGACCGGGTGATGGTCAATGATTACATCAAAATCGATTTTTTCAAACACCGGTAAATGGTCTGGCTGAGAATCGACGATTACTTTTTTGGTAAAATCAGACAATTTGACTGAATGGAGACGCTCGAGAGGAATTCTCAAACGATTCACCATTTCGACATTGTTCAATCGGCTGATTTCATTGGGGTGCGCGATTGAAACGTATTTGACACGATACCTGAGCAGTCGTTTAATAGCCATCGCGCAGGCCAGGGAATCGGGGTCAGCATTGATACAAACAAGAACGGTGTCTTCTTTCTCAAAGACGGCCCAGAACTCTTCAAGCCGTATTTTGGCTGACTTTTTATAGGATTGCTCACAAATATATTGAATACCGTTACTATTTCGCTTTCTCGCCATTAATGGTAACCGTGACAAACTATACCGACAGAAGAATAGCCTTTCAAGCATTCAGAGCGCCCCTCCTCCCGTCTCAACAATCCTTTCTTTACTACTTAAACAGATGTTGGCAGAACCTCTTTCAGAAAACAAACCTGAAAAGAATCTGCAATAAAGCTGTCAGCCACCTCCTGTTGATTTATATCTCTTTTAAATCCCGGTATTCAAAGAGACGACAATGCTGATCAGTGATAAAAAAGTAACCCGGATCATCAAACAGCAACGAAAGAACACAGTATACTATAATTCACCGCTAAAGCGCAAGAAAGACATAAGCCCGTAACTAATTGTAATATATTAAAAAATAAAAATATCCATATCATCGGGGTTATCAATCCCCCCCTGACTTCAATGAATAATATCGATTACCTGTATCACCAGCCAAGGTTTCTGAGGGTCCTTCTCCTTGACGGAAATAGCAGGTAATGGTACCTAATTGGTCAACTAAAAGGGATCTCTTTAAAGACGGCAGCGAGCCCCGAACAATTAAGGTGAGTATCATCAAATGTCAAAAATTATTGCTGTAGCACTTGGCGGAGCCTTGGGATCTGTTGGCCGCTACCTGATAGCGTTAATAGTCGGTCGGATTTCCAAATATGACTTTCCTTATGAAACACTGGCAGCAAATCTCGTTGGCTGTTTGCTCATTGGTCTGTTTTGGGGCTATTTTGAGCGGGTTCAGGTGAGTAATGAATTCAGGCTTTTTCTTTTCACTGGTATTCTTGGCGGCTTTACAACATTCTCCACTTTTGCCCGTGAAAGTGTCCAGTATTTGAAGTCTGGAGAACCGCTGCACGCGTTAACCTATCTGCTGGCCAGTAATATTTTTGGGCTCACGCTTGTGGCCGTAGGCTTTATGATATCCATCAGATTTTTACATTCTGAGAGGTTCTTTTAGTCGATGCAACTGCTTACCCGCTATCTTCTTGCCCAGTTTACCCGTTACTTTTTCACCATTAATGTCGGATTTGTGGCAGTTTACCTGCTGATTGACTTTTTTGAGAAATATGATGACTTTGCCGAGGCGGGTAAACCTGCGTCTCTGATTATTCAATTTTTTCTCTACAATATTCCTTTTGTCATTGATCAGCTTGGCCCAATCCTGATACTTCTCTCAGGGGTAATCACGCTCGGTATCCTCAATCACAGTAACGAGTTGACCGCTCTCAAAGCTGCAGGAATACCGCTTAAGCGAATAACCCGGCCAATTTTTATTGCTGCATTTCTGTTTACCACTCTTTTCATCGGAATGGCCCAGGTACTGCTCCCGAAAACCATTTCAATGACCAACGATATCTGGTTTGAACAGGTACGTGGCAAGGTCCCGCTCGGAATATTCAGAAACGGCCGATATTACTTCAAGGGAAGCGAAGGTTTTTACTCATTTAACTGGCCCAACAACGAAGACATGGTGCTCAGTAATTTTTCCTATTCCACATGGGATGAGAATTACAATATCAAGGAAGTAACAGTGGCAAAATTTGCCAGGTGGACAGGTTCCCGCTGGGTCCTCAGAAACGGCCAGATCCAGGAACACACATCAGACGACTCTTATGCCACTGAAATGTTTGGGGCCCGCAACTTCTCCTTTCCAGAAACGCCGGAAGATTTCCTGATCCCCGAGTATGAATCAGCGGAAATGTCTCTGACCGGTCTTTTCGCTGATATTGGTGAACAGGAAACTTCAGATGATGAAACAAAAGCCCGTGCCGAGTTTTATAGCCGGGTTTCCTATTTGATTCTCGGTATTCCATTGTTGTTGCTCGGGCTGCCGATTCTCATTCTGTCCTATCGAAAGTGGGGACGTGACCTCTCCATCGCTATTCCTGTGAGCTGCGGCATGGCCTTTGTTGCCTGGGGGACCTGGGGTGCCCTGCAATCACTGGCGAAGACCGGATACATTCCCGCAATCCCGGCAGCTCTGTCAGTACATATTGTTTTTTCGCTGTTTGGGATTTATCTTTTGAAGATGCAGGATCGTTAACATTTTGTAAATATACAAAACCCAAAGATAAAAAAAATGGCATACGATAGTTCAGGTAAACAACAGGGCGTTGTCTGGAGCGGATCATCTTCATCACTCCATGAATCAATGAAAGCATTGCTTGAGGCGGCAGATCTCTATGAGGCTCTTAAGGGTGAGAAACAGGTCATACTCAAGCCTAATCTGGTGGAAGCGCTCGAGCCACCTATCACTACACCGGCTCCGTTTATGGAGGCAATAGTACATCAGCTTCTAGCCAACTGTCCTCATCTGAAGATTATTATTGCAGACGGTACCGGATCAGTATCATATGATACGTTTCACTGCTTCGATGTGCTTGGATATCTTCCACTGGCTGAGCTGAGAGGTGTCGACCTGGTCGACCTGAATAAGGAACCGTCCCGTCACCTGCAGGACAGTAATTGTTTACGATGGCCCGAGATGTACCTGCCGGAGCTTGTTTTCAACAGTTTTCTGATCTCAGTTCCTGTTTTAAAAGCACATTCCATGTCACGGGTTACGCTCACCATGAAGAATATGATGGGCTGTGCTCCTCCTGCCCATTTTCAAGGCAATGGGGGGTGGGGAAAATCAGCATTTCATCAGCAGATTCACGAAGCGATATTCGACTTGAACAGATATCGAACACCAGACTTTACCATTCTGGACGCCTCAATTGGCATGGCTCAGGCGCACCTGTGGGGACCAACCTGTGATCCGCCAGTCGGTAAAATTGTTGTTTCATATGATCCAGTGGCAGTCGATGCCTATGGTACATCGTTGCTTGGAAGATCCTGGCAGGATATCGCTCATATCAAGATGGCGCACCAGGTATTGGGACGTGCCGATCCACTTACCGTTGAGCAACCAGTAACCGTTTAAACGACTGGAAACAAAGGGAGAACCGCATAGCTTCCCTCCCTTTGTTGCCAGTACATTGATTAGATCAAGCTACTCTGCTGCTGCCTCTATGCCGAGCAGATCTATTTCAAAAACAAGAACTGAGTTCGGTTCAATAACCGGCGGGGCACCGGTTTCGCCATATGCCAGCTCAGACGGGATAACGACTCGATACTTTGAGCCGACTTCCATCATCTGCAGCGCTTCACTCCAGCCAGGAATGACCTGTCCGACCCCAAAGACTGCAGGCTCACCCCTCGCGATTGAACTGTCAAACTCCGTTCCATCAACCAGGGTACCTATATAATCAACCTTTACCGTATCGCTGTCTTTCGGTTTTGGTCCCTCCGCAGCTTTGATCACCTCGTAGTGCAATCCACTCTCTGTGACCTTAACACCTTCTTTTTTCAGGTTTTCTTCAAGAAAAGCCTGTCCCGTAACTTTATTCTTTTCCATCATCATTGCAAGCTGCTCTTCCTGTTGAACCTTCATCCTGGCAGCAAACTCTTCCTGTACTGCAGTAATTTCTTCCTGGCTCATTTTAGGTTCTGCACCGGAAAAGCCGTCATCAATGCCTGACTTCAGTGTATCAAGGTCCAGTTCAGTTCCCATACTTTTCAGATAATTACCAAGATCGAGCCCCATCGAGTAGCTGAGTTTCTCATCCGATGTCTTAAAGGAACTCTCCCCCGTATCAGTGGCCTGAAGACAAAACGGCATCAGGAATATGCCAGCCACAAAAGTACAAATAATTTTTTTCATTATAACTCCTTGATATTTATTTTTTCTCTCTTGACATTCAAGCTACTTGCCTAACATTTGTCGACGACAAGTATTTCGTAGGAAATCATCATACACGCCAGATATTAAAATACAACTACAGTTATTCCTGGATTACTAAAGTCCGATTTACAGAGCTGCTCCAGATGAGGATACTGTCTGACCAATGCTTTGCCGAAACCTGACCGGCGATGAAAAATTTCACCGTGGACGACCTCTTTCAAAATGTTTTTTTGTCGAAGATAATCAAGGGACTTCCGACATTCAACCCTTATTCTTCCTCCCTTGCCGGAAGATCCATACCCATGAATCAGAGTGACGACTTTAACACCGTCAAGCTTTGCCTGCTCAAGTTCATTATGCATACGTTTTAACGCAGATTCAACAACTGGCCGACCGTACTCCAGGTTAACAATTCTATGCAGTATCCCTGGTTTTACAATCGTGTTGGTGCTGCTTTTGAGAGCTGTATCGCAAAACGCACATTGAGAGAGGCCTGGGTCAACCTTATTTCCACAGGTAGGGCAGAGTATCATTTTTCGATTCGGCCCTGTAAGACGAGAATCAGTTGATTTTTAGAGCTATTACCGCACATTATCTTACAAATCATCTCTTCTATGGTGCACTGAATTTCCTTTCAACCCATCTATGATTATCCTGTCTACTCTCAGGAACGGTGAACAGCTACCACATGCTCCATCTGTCGCAGGTGCTGAAGGAGTAATTGAAGATGATCAAGGTTTCTGACTTCTACTACAATGTTAAAATCAACCGTATCTGTTGGGGTTGTGTGGGCGGAGATATCCACAATAGTGGCATTATCCGCACCGATTGCCGAGCTGATTTCTGCAAATATGCCCTTGTTATTCTCAGTGACAACTTTTAATTGGGCCCGGTACTGCTGGCTGTCGGTATTACTCCAGAATACTTCCATCCATCTTTGCGGATCGGTACTCAACAGGTTGTGGCAATCAGCTTTATGAACAGAAACCCCTCGCCCGGTAGTAATAAAGCCAACGATAAGATCACCAGGAACCGGGTTACAGCACTGGCTTATTTTTATCAGCAAATCATCTATGCCATCGATCTGAATGATCGAACCATTCCCGGAGGCAACACCACTTCGCTGGCCACTGACTATGGCTGCTGCCATTTCTTCCGGACTGAGCTCTGCAATCGTCGCCTCCTGCTCGGCAGCCATCTCCGGCGGATTAAGTGCTTTTACCAGGTTCTGCACGGTGATGGCTCCGCTGCCGACTTTAACCAGCATATCATCAAGCGAGTTACAGCGTAATAATTTGAGCAGCGCCTTGATATGACCGCTTTTGATCATCCTTTTCAGGGTCATGTCGTGCTTTTTCAATTCTCGCTCACAGATTTCCCGACCAAGCCTGAGCGCCTTCTCCTTCTCCTCACGGCGCAACCAGGACCTTATTCTGGTGCGAGCCCTGCTGGTCTTGACAAAATCAAGCCACCCTCTTCTTGGAGTCTGCTTGGGAGAGGTGATAATTTCTATGATATCACCGTTCTGAATTTGATACTTCAAGGGTACTAATCGACCATTAACCTTAGCCCCGGAGCAATGATCACCCACGGCGGTATGGATTGAGTAGGCAAAATCAATCGGACAACTCTGTGACGGAAACTCCTTCACTTCACCATTAGGAGTCAATGCGTAGACGTCCGGGTCGTAAAGTTCTCCGCGTACCTGTTCCAGAAATTCTCGGGGATCTTCAACCTCCTGCAGGGAGTTTACCAGTGTTTTTAAACCTCTGAACAGCTTGGCATCACCCTCATTGACTTTCTGTCCTTCTTTATAGGCCCAATGAGCAGCGACACCTTCCTGAGCGATACGATCCATCTCTTCAGTTCTTATCTGGATTTCGATAAAGAGATCGCGCGGCCCGATAACCGTTGTATGCATTGACTGGTAATTGTTTGACTTGGGCACTGAAATAAAGTCTTTGATCCTACCCGGCACTGGAGACCAGTTCCCGTGTATGACTCCCAAAGATTCATAACATTCGTTAACCGAATCGACGATGATTCTGAATGCAACCTTGTCATAAACCCGTTCAAGAGGAATATTCTGGGCAATCAGCTTTTTATATATGGAGTAGATGTGCTTAGGCCTGCCGGTGATGCGGATTGGATGTACCTCATTTGCTCTCAATTTATCATAGAGAATAGAGATTACCTCTTTCACATAACGTTCACGCTCACCAAGCGAACTCTCAAGTTTTTTATTCAGATCTTTGTACTCGCCAGGATATAAAAACTTAAAAGAAAAATCCTCCAGCTGCCGTTTCAGCCAGTCGATACCGAGTCTGCTGGCAAGCGGTGCGTAGAGATCCATGGTCTCACGAGCCACATAGCGCTGGGTGTCACGATCCACCAGCTCAAGCAGCAGCATATCCTGCAGACGGTCAACCAGCCGAACCAGCAGAACTCTGATATCGGCAGCCATGGCCAGTAACATCTTCCTGATGTTTTCAGACTGGCTTGTTAACTTGCTGTTATACTTGACACTGGTAATCTTTGTTGTACCGCTGACGATGCGAGCCACATCCTTGCCAAACTGCTCCTCCAACTCAGACGCAGTCATGCCATTTTTCAGGACACCATGCAGTAAGCCGCCAAGAATGGTATCCATATCAAGATGCATAGAAGCGAGTGTTGAGGCAACTTCCAGAGCATGAATAAGATACGGTTCCCCTGAAAAATGTTTGCCTCCCCGATACACTTCCTGGGCAATATCCCAGGCGCGATCAATCGGCTCCAGATCAACGCCATGCAGATAATTGGCGGCCAGCACCTTCAGGCCACTCGGATTCACCATTGAGGTATACATTTAAAAAACCAGGTTAAATGGCAGTTGTTTCCCCGGTAAGGTGGGCCTTGACCAGGTTCAGTAATTCGTCAAGCGTGGTCTCTTCAACAAAACCATCTTTACGTCTGCGTACCTCAATCATACCATTTTCGGTGTACCGTTTTCCAACGGTAATACGGAACGGAAACCCGAGCAGGTCTGCATCCTTGAACTTCACTCCGGGGCGTTCGTCGCGATCGTCGAGGAAAACATCAATGCCGGCCTCGCCCAATTGCGAATAGATGGTTTCCACTGCCTGGCACACTGACTCATCTTTCAGACCAAGATTAAGAACACTTACCTGATAAGGGGCAAGAGGTACCGGAAAGATAATACCGTTTTCATCATGATTCTGTTCAATGGTAGCTGCCACAATACGACTGACACCGATTCCATAACAACCCATGACGAGCGGCCTCTCACTACCGTCACGGTCCTGGAAATAGGCATTCATCGACTCTGAATAGCCAGTTCCCAGCTTAAATATGTGCCCGACCTCAATTCCTTCAACCAGTCTGATTGCACCGCCGCAAGAAGGACAGGGATCTGTCTCGCAGATCTGCCTGAAATCCCCAACCTCATCAACGGTAAAGTCTCTGCCACCGTTAACATTTTGATAGTGATAGTTTTTCTCGTTAGCCCCAACGCTGAAATTAACCATCTGCATTGCTTCCTGATCGGCCAGGAGTCGTATTTTGATACCTATCGGACCGAGATAGCCGGAGGGTACGCCGGTCGCATCAAATATCTCCTTGTCATCTGCCATCCTGATATCGGCAGCACCGAGATAGTTCTTCAGCTTTACCTCTTCTGCCTCGCGGTCACCCCTGACAAGTAAAGCTACAGGTGTATCATCTGCAATAAAAACAAGTGTTTTTACCAGCTGTTCAGGTTTGATCTTGAGAAAAGCACATACCGGGGCCACCTTTCTCTTGCCAACCGTTTCTATTTTAATCAACTCCTCCTGTTCAGCATTGGCCTTTTCACCGGCCAGGGCAATAACTGCCTTTTCCATGTTAGCCGCGTAACTGCAGTCATTGCAGACAGCAATTGTGTCTTCTCCCGTCTCGGCAAGAACCATAAACTCATGAGAAAAACTGCCGCCAATCGTACCGGAGTCGGCCTCCACACAGCGGAAATCAAGATCACATCGCTCAAAAATCCGGTTATAGGCCTCATACATTCGCTGATATGAAGTCTCGGCTGCCTCGTCACTTACATCAAATGAGTAGGCATCTTTCATGATGAATTCACGACCGCGCATCAAACCAAATCGCGGTCTGATCTCATCACGGAATTTGGTCTGTACCTGGTAGAGGTTTACCGGAAGGTCCCGATATGAATGGATCGTTTTTCGGGCGATATCGGTAATAACTTCTTCGTGGGTAGGACCAAGACAGGACTCACGCTCATGACGGTCGGTAAATCTCAGGAGTTCAGGACCATACTTTACATATCGGCCGCTTTCTTTCCACAGATCAGCAGGCTGAACCATTGGCATTTTCATTTCCTGGGCTCCAGCCCGGTTCATTTCTTCCCGAACAATGTTTTCGACTCTGCGGATCGCCGCAAGGCCATACGGCAGATAGGTATAAATACCGGAGGTCAGTTTTCTCATAAACCCTGCTCTAAGCATCAATCGATGGCTGACAACTTCAGCCTCTGCCGGTACTTCCTTTAATGTCGGAATCAACATTTGAGAATAGCGCATTTTATCCTATAGACGTTATTGCATGATCGTGCCGATCATACTGAATTATATCTTTGGGCCCAACTATTGGCCGCTCCTGAACACCCTACATATGATAAATTAGAAGATATTTTTATATTCCAATGATTAAGAAGTTTGGCGCCGTTCCTGCTCCATTTTCTGCAACTCAGCCAAAAAGACCGGCAGCAGTTCCTCTTCGCTCACCGTTTTAAACGGTTCTCCCTTCTTGAAAATTATGCCAACTCCGCGACCGCCGGCAACACCAATATCGGCTTCCCGTGCCTCTCCTGGTCCGTTGACAACGCATCCCATCACTGCCACTTTAAGCGGTGACTCCATGGACTGGATAAACTTTTCAACTTCTTCAGCCAACGAAAAAAGATCAATCTGGGTTCTTCCGCAGGTAGGACAGGATATGAGTTCCGGCCCCCGCTCCCTGATCCTCAAGGAACGTAAAAGCTCAAAGCCCACCCGGACCTCTTCAACCGGATCACGGGTAAGTGAAATCCTGAATGTATCTCCGATACCTTCAAGCAATAAGACACCAAGTGCAACACTTGATTTAACCGTACCGGCGATCAAACCACCCGCCTCAGTAACCCCGATATGGAGCGGGTAATCTGTTTGCGCCGAAAGCTGGCGATAACCATTTATGGTTGTCAGTACATCGGCAGATTTAATTGAAATCTTGATATTATCAAATTTCAGTGTTTCCAGAATCCTGACATTGCGCAACGCACTCTCGATCAACGATCTTGGATTATCCGCTGTCGGATACCCAAACTCACCCAGCAATTCCTTTTCTATTGAGCCGCTGTTTACCCCAACCCGGATCGGTACCTGATGATATCTGGCTGCATCGACGACCTTTGCCAGTTTTTCGGGTCCACCCAGATTGCCGGGATTTATTCTTATGGCCTGTGCCCCATTCTCGACTGCCGCCACTGCAAGCCGCCAGTCAAAATGAATATCGGCAATAAGCGGTATCGTCGTCTGGGCCCTGATGCTTTTTATAGCGCCAGCCGATTCAAGATCCGGCACAGCAACCCTGATGATTTCGCAGCCGCTGCTCTCGAGTGCATGAATCTGCCTGACGGTAGCTTCAACATCTGAAGTGCTGGTATTGGTCATGGACTGCACAGCAATATCAGCATCCCCGCCTACCGGCACACCGCCCACCATGATTTGTCTGGTTTTTCGTCGCTCTATCATATTGTCTGGTACTGCACGAAAAAACTACCCAATAACGTTTATTGTTTTGCCCGAATCAGGCTTAATTCCGCATCAGAAGCTCGGACATAGGTTGGTTCAGCTGTGGCAATATCGAGAAAAGATTTATTTCTGTAATGATCGCCCGCCAGTAAACCAATCATCTCAGCAGGTGGATATTTAACCTTTGATTTCACCATTGTATTACCGAGTATCTCTTTGAGCAGATCACTATAAACATCAACCCCATCCCCTGCCATGACGACTGGTTCGTCAATCTGTTGAGCTATTTTTTCGGGAGGCAGCACTACCTGCTCGGAGCAGGGGCTGACAATTCCATCTTCAGTTGTCCGGTAAAACCTTCCATAAACCTCTTTTTTACGGGCATCCAGCAGGACACAGATCAAGCGTTCATCCTTTACCGTAGAAGCAATAGCATCCATCGATGAAACGCCGATAAGCTTTTTGCGGGCACCATGTGCTAACCCTTTTGCTGTTGCCATTCCGATTCTCAAGCCAGTAAAGCTTCCGGGCCCCAGTCCAACAGCAATCCCGGAAACCTCTGCCAGAGTCAGAGACGACTGCTGCATCAGCTGTTCAATCGAGCCCAGCAGTCTCCTGGAGTGAGTAACACCTGAATCAAGAGCAAGCGAAGCAACAATCTCACCGTTATCAACGCCTCCGGAGGTAAGGGCTATCGAGCAATGTAATGTTGCCGTATCAAATGCCAGGATCAGGGGGTTGTCTGCCATTGTGTTATAACTCTGACAATATCGTTGTAAAACACAAAGATCATTAATGTACCAAGAAGTGCAATACCAATCTGCTGTGCGAAAATCTGAATCCGTTCACTGACCGGTTTACGTATAATTCCTTCAATCGTTAAAAATACAAGATGCCCACCATCTAGCACCGGGATCGGCAGCAGGTTGAGAATTCCCAGGTTAACACTGAGCAGTCCCATGAAATAGCAGAGATTGAGCCATCCGGCACGTGCCTGCTCTCCAGCCAGCTGGGCAATGAGAATTGGCCCTCCAAGCTCGGATGCCGGCACAACATTCTGAATAATTTTCACTACTCCCATGAAGGTCAGGTAAATGAACATCCAGGTTTGCCAGAGCGCATCCTTCAGTGCCCTGAACGGTCCGACCGGCCTGTACTCAATTCTCTCCTGCTTGACAATACCGATCATAAACCGCTGTTCGACTTCCTCGCCAAATACATTTTCCACACTGTCAATGGCTGGAGTAACCTGAATCTCCTGCTCACCCCCGTCTCTGGCAATTTTGAACAGCAACTCATTGCCACCGCTATCTTTAACCAAGGTGAGGACATCGAGCCATCTGGCAATCGGCTGATGATCTATCTCAAGGATGATGTCTCCCGGCTCAATTCCTGCCTCGTATGCGGGAGAACCTTCGTTCACCACTCCTATAGCAGTAGAGTCCTGGTCTTCAGGAACCCCCATGGACAGGAATATAAAAAAGAAGATACAGACAGAAAACAACATATTGAAAAGGGGTCCGGCAAAAACAATAAAAAATCGTTTCCAGACCGTTTTATGAGCAAAAGAACGATCGGCTTCAGTAGCAGCATCACCTTTCTCATCGGGGTTCTCGCCAAGCATTTTCACATAGCCGCCGAGAGGGAACGCCGAGATCAGGTATTCAGTCTCACCGATAATTTTGCTGTATATCTTAGGACCAAACCCGAGGGAAAACTTCAGTACTTTTACTCTGAAGAGTTTTGCAAAAAGAAAATGTCCGAGTTCGTGGACAAATATGAGAACACCAAGAACTAAAATAAATGAAACAATTGTCTTCATAGGTAACAACTCGATTAAATATCAATGAGGCTCAAACCCCAATTAGCTCATCTGCTGTCAGACGGGCATTTTTGTCTGCTTCCAGCAGGTCATTGAGTACTGCATCACTGCTGCCGTCAACGCGAGCCATAGTCTCCTCGACAATAGCGGTAATTCTTGTAAACGGAATATGGTTATTCAGAAAGGCATCAACCGCCACTTCATTTGCCGCGTTCAGGACAGCACAGCTGACACCTCCTCTCTCGAGTGCCTCAAATGCAAGCCGTAACGCTGGAAAACGATCATAGTCTGGAGCCAGAAATTCAAGATTCCCGCACTGACTCAGGTTCAGCGATGGCAAATCAAGCTCCATACGTTCAGGATAAGAGAGAGCATAGGCAATCGGTACTTTCATATCGGGAATTCCGAGTTGGGCGATGACGGAACCATCCTGATATTCGACCAGTGAATGGACAATGGACTGGGGATGTACAACGACCTCGATTGATCGGGGTACCATATCAAACAACCAGCGGGCTTCAATAACTTCCAACCCTTTGTTCATCATAGTCGCACTGTCTATGCTGATCTTGGGTCCCATACTCCAGTTGGGATGATTCAGTGCCTGCGCCCTGGTAACGTTCTGGAGCGCTTCTTTTGTTCGATGCAGGAATGGGCCTCCCGAGGCAGTCAGGATAATCTTCGCCGCATCTTCTTTCCTGCCGGCCTCAAGCGCCTGAAAGACAGCACTATGCTCGGAGTCGATCGGCAACAGGGTGACACCGTACTGCTCCACCTTTTGCATAACAAGCCGACCGGCCACCACCAGGGTTTCCTTGTTGGCAAGTCCGATAGCCTTTCCCGCCTCCACAGCTGCGAGCGTCGGCAGTAATCCTGCGGCACCGACGACAGCAGAAATGGTCATGATGGTATCAGGGCAGGTAGCGACTTCTATGTTGCCCGCAGTCCCATAGACAATTTCCCCGCTCCAGGAGTCAGGCAGCAGCGCTGCCAGTTTGTCAGCATGCTCCTCGTCGATTACCGAAACGATCTCCGGCTTAAATTCTTCAACTTGTCTGCAGAGGAGGTCGACATTTCGACCGGCAGCAAGACCGGCAATTTCATATCGACCAGGAAATTGTCGTACAATGTTAAGGACATTGACTCCTATTGAGCCAGTCGCCCCAAGAAGTGATAATTTTTTCATCAGGAATGCAGATATATCAGAATATAATAAAGAAACGGAGCGGCAAGAAGAAGAGAATCAATACGGTCGAGGATTCCGCCGTGTCCTCCCAGTAAGGTTCCTGAATCTTTTGTGCCGGTACCTCGTTTTATGATTGACTCTAATAGGTCCCCCACCATACCAGCCATTGACAGAAAGACAGCCAGCAGTAAAACCATAACTACGCTGGCCTGAACATCAAGAAGGAAGAACATGAACAGAGCAGCGATCACTGCTCCGGCAATACCACCCGCCGCGCCTTCTACCGTTTTATTCGGGCTGATTGATGGGCAGAGCTTGCGCTTCCCCCAGCGACTGCCGATCCAGTAAGCTCCAGTATCCGAGCCTGCGGTAATTGCCGTTAGAATAATAAGCCAGCCGGCTCCATCAGCCAGACCGCGGATCATTACCAGGTGGGAACCGAGAAAGCCGATAAAAAATATCCCCATCACACCCTTATTCAGGATCAGGTATGGCTTTTCAAATCGGCTGTAATGGTACATCGCAAAAACGATCATCGCACAGAAAGCTAAGAATAATCCAGGTGAGATAACGAATGCAGGCTGACTGGCAAAAGCAGTTGTCAGAATCGGAATGGTGATAATCAGTGAGAGTACTGTATGGTCAAAGTCTCGGAAGCAATCTGATAGAGCCATGCGGGTAAATTCACGACCACCGAGGATTCCAATCAGCACGATTACTCCCCAAAATAGCAGGTAAGGGCCAAAAAGCAGGAGTAACAGCCATCCGCCGGCAAGCAGGATTCCTGGAATTGTTCGCGCCATTATTCAGCACCTTTCAGCTGATCTCCTGTTTTGCCAAATCGCCTTTCACGTTTCTGATAATCCTGTATCGCCTGGAGAAAAACATCACGCCTGAATTCAGGCCACATGGTTTCGGTAAAATAAATTTCTGAATATGAGGCCTGCCAGAGGAGAAAATTGGAAAGACGTGCTTCTCCCCCGGTGCGTATTAACAGGTCAGGATCCGGTTGCCCTCTGGTGTAGAGCTGCTCCGAAATGGTATCATGACCAACATCCTCGATCCTTAAAGCACCAGTTCGGCATTGCTCAACGATCGATTTGACTGCCATACAGATCTCATCGCGAGCACCATAACTCAAAGCAAGATTCAGGGTAAGCCTGTCATTTGCGGCAGTACGCTCAATGGAATCATCAAGTATTTTCCTGACGCCACTGGGAAGCCGTGCCGTGTTGCCCAGGCAACGAAGCCTGATATTATTTTTTTCCATCCTGCCCAGTTCTGAGACAAGATACGACTTAAGGATACTCATCAATCCTGAAACTTCAGATTCAGGCCTGTTCCAGTTTTCAGAAGAAAATGCATACAGGGTGAGATGTTTAATGCCTATCTCGGCTGACGTTTCAACAATATCACGAACAGAATCAGCACCAACTTTATGTCCGTAGAGTCTTGGCTTTTTGCGTTTTTTTGCCCAGCGGCCGTTGCCATCCATGACAATGGCGACATGGGTTGGAATACGATCAGGGTCGAGCACTATTGTTGATGTCATGAAAGGATCTCAAAAAAGGATGGCGGTGTTAACGGCAGCTTAGACCTCCATAACCTCTTTTTCCTTGGACGCGGTAATTTCTTCAATCTGGGCAATATAGCTATCCGTTTCAGACTGTGCATCATCCTGAAGCTTGAACAGATCATCCTCTGATATTTCTTTGTCCTTCTTCTGCTTCTTGAGCAGATCAATCGCATCACGACGAACATTTCTGACAGCAACTCTGAACTCTTCAGCGACCTTTTTTACCTTTTTAACGAGTTCAATTCTTCGTTCTTCGGTGAGTTGCGGAATGTTCAGGCGAATAATTTTTCCGTCATTGACTGGGGTCAAACCAACATCTGATTTGAGAATTGCTTTTTCAATCGCCGAAAGGACCTGTGGATCCCAAGGCTGGATAGCTATCATTCTGCTCTCAGGAATCGTCAGTGTGCCGACCTGGTTAAGCGGCATGGCACTCCCATAGGCATCCACCATAATCCCGTCAAGCAGAGCAAGAGAAGCTCTGCCGGTCCGTACCTTGGAAAGCTCCACCTTGAATGTCTCCACACTCTTTTCCATCCGTTCAGCCATTTCAAAAATTACTTCGCTCATTATTGTCACCTGTCTCTAATGTCTAAAGGTTTTTCAGCATATCAAGAAGTAATGAGAGTTCCAACCGGTTCACCCAGAACAGCTTTTCTGATGTTTCCCGGTACCGTCATATTCATAACCATGATAGGTTTGTTATCTTCCTTGGCAAGGGCAATTCCAGCCGCATCCATAACCCGAAGGCCCTGGTTCAGGACCTGATCATAGCTCAGTTTATCATATTTCAGTGCATCTGAAAATTTTACCGGATCTTTGTCATAAACACCATCTACTTTCGTTGCCTTTATGATCACATCCGCATCTATCTCCAGTGCCCTGAGGACACCTGCAGAATCGGTGGTAAAGTATGGATTTCCGGTGCCCGCTGCAAATATCACCGCCCGTCCCTTTTCAAGGTGCCTGGTCGCCCGTCTGCGAATGTAGGGTTCACATACTGACTGCATGGGGATTGCAGACTGAACACGCGTATCCACACCGTTTCTCTCGAGAGCATCCTGCAGGGCCAGGCTGTTCATTACGGTTCCAAGCATTCCCATGTTGTCCGCCGTTGTCCGATCCATGCCCTTACTGGCCCCGGCAACACCTCTGAAGATATTTCCGGCACCGATAACCAGCCCGGTCTCAACGCCCAGTTCGACAATTTCTTTTATTTCGGAAGCAACAAAATCAAGGACACCGGTATTGATACCGTATGCATCCTCACCCATCAGGGCTTCCCCACTCAGTTTCAGCAAAATTCGCTTGAATTTGATCTGCATAAAAACGCTCCTGGAGAAAAGTTGACACCTCTGTCGCTCCCTGCCCTTTATCAGCAGAGAACACGCTGCCGGGTTACCTAAAGATAGCCCGGCTTGGAAGCAAACTAACGACTACTCAACGCCAATCTGGAAACGGGCGAACCTTCTTATGGAGATATTCTCACCCATTTTGCCGATGCAGTCGGTGAGTAAATCCTGTATGGAAAGATCTGGATTTTTGACATATTTCTGCTCAAGCAGACAAATTTCCGCCAAGTATTTTTCAACCTTTCCTGATACAATTTTTTCTACAATATTCTCAGGTTTACCCGATTCCAAAGCCTGTTGTACATAAATATCTTTTTCTCTGGCAAGGATATCCGCCGGAACACCTTCACGGTCAACCGATACTGGACTTGAAGCAGCAATATGCATACCGAGATCGCGGGCAAGTTCCCTGAACTGGTCAGTCTTGGCAACAAAGTCGGTCTCGCAGTTGAGTTCGATCATTACACCCAGTTTTCCACCTGCATGGATATAGGTTTCAACAACACCCTCACTGGTAGCCCGACCTGCTCTTTTAGCAGCAACAGCCAATCCTTTTTTCCGCAAGAGATCGACCGCTTTTTCCATATCACCTTCGGTCTCACCAAGGGCTTTCTTACAATCCATCATACCTGCACTTGTCTTATCGCGCAATTCCTTGACCATTTGGCTGGTAATCTTCATGGTACGCCTCCATTAAACAACGTATCGTTACGTTTATCAGTGTATCTTAGTATATAGAATACGGTTTACTAACCGCTCTCAAAACCATGCTATCAATTTTGACTCAATCCGTGAAATAGTAATACAGACAGATTGAGGAGTTGAATAGCGAAAAGGGGCTGTCCGAAGACCGCCCCTCATATATTACAAGCACCAGGTGTTTGGACCCGGCGGCATCTGGTGACGTTTACTCTGCTGGTTTTTCTTCGGCAGGAGCGGCAGGAGGCTCTGGGGCCTCTTTCTCCTCAACCTTTTTCAACTCAACTGGTTTTTCTTCGGCAGCAGGCTCCGGGGCCTCTTTCTCCTCAACCTTCTCCAACTCTTCACTAGTGTCGGCCATGACCGCTTCAAGGGCTTCCTCTGAAGCGTTAGCACCATCACGCTCAGCCTGCCCCTTCAATACGGATTCAGCAACGTAGTGAGCGATGAGCCTGATAGACTTAATGGCATCATCATTGCCGGGAATCAAATAGTCGATTCCATCAGGGTCGCAGTTTGTATCAGTGATAGCAATTACCGGAATCCGCAGTTTGCGAGATTCATTGACGGCAATAGACTCTTTTTTCGGGTCTACAACAAAGACGACAGATGGCAGTGCACGCATATCTTTAATACCGCCAACATTTCTTTCCAGCTTGACACGTTCTTTCTCCATCAGCAGGATCTCTTTTTTGGGAAACCTGTTGATAGAACCGTCTTCCTGCATTGACTCTATTGACTTGAGTCTCTCAACACTGGTCTTAATCGTCTGGAAGTTGGTCATCATACCTCCCAGCCAACGATGATCAACGTAGTGCATCTCACAGCGCCGGGCTTCCTCACGGATAATGGCCTGAGCCTGGCGTTTAGTCCCGACAAAAAGGATCGACCCTCCTCCGGCGATTTCCTGGCTGATGAAATCACAGGCTTTGTCAAACATACGCCTGGTGAGGTCGAGATTTATAATGTAGATTCCGTTACGTGGGCCGTAGATGTACGGCTTCATTTTCGGATTCCAACGCCGGGTCTGATGTCCAAAATGCAGACCGGCCTGCAACATTTCTTTTACTGTAGCGTTCGCCATAACTTCCTCCAGTTCCTGGTTTTTCCTCCATCCCCATGTGATCAGCCTGATTTGCGTTCAGTATCAGCCTGACACCAGTATGTTCGGAGATGTGTGTTTTAGTTATTACAAAAATTACGCTGCTATAATGCGCGCAAAACATTTATATTTAACATGCACAACAAGGTTTTGCAAGCTTGCTGTCCCTCAATACACAGCTCATCTATCATTTTTTTACCAGCGAAGTGTTGCCGCCAAACAATAATTTCAACCAGTCGAAGCCGAACTTGAGCAATTCACTGTCATCTCTGGCAATTCTGCGTTTAACATCGCGATCAAGTCTGAACTGGTCGAGCAATTTATGGGTATCACAAAATTGACGAAATCCATCAATGTTGTAGCAGACAAGAAAGGCCAGTTGCTGTTTCTCCCCGCCAACCCCCTCACCTTTCCAGGGATTTGAAGCGAAAAGTGTATCCACTTCCGACCATAAATCGTTCATCAGATTATAATCCTCGAGCCGCTGGTTTCTAACCCACTGTTTAACGGTAAATATATGGTCTTCCTGATGCCCAAAACAATACGAATGGTTTGTCAGAAAATAGAATTCATCGGGACGTTTCACCGACACTGACCTGTCAACTGCACGTTCAAGAGGATAAGTTCTGCAGGCAGTCGGCCTGTCTTTATACACCGTACACCCAGTTTCCCGAAGAAACGGACACGCTTTTTTGTCACTGCCGAAATCAGCCAGCCTCAGTTGAAGCGTGGGAAAGTAGGGATTTCCGCCTTTCTTCATACCGGTATGGTTACGTACAAACGTTTCTGAGTCTATTTTCAGCGCACGCTTAAGGCGGATGATGTCATAAGGATAGAGATCTAAATCAACATTCTGACAGCAGACCGTAAAACACGATACACCCGGATGACAACAGAAGGTAAATCCTGTCTCATCCAAGGGGACCATACCCTCTGGAAATTTCTTTTCTGAGGTCATGACAGCTCCCGGGTAAACAAAAAAAAAGCTGACAAGGACACAAAATCCAGGTCAGCTTATATTCTTTCAGGTGAGCGAGATCAGCTTTCGTCAGCCTCTGTCTCGTCTCCCAGATCTTCTTCGTATCCAACCAGCTCGATAATTGCCATTGCCGCTGCATCGCCTTTGCGAATACCGGTCTTGACAATTCTCGTGTAGCCGCCGTTGCGTTCTGCGAACTGTTCTTGGATCTCATCAAACAGTTTGGCAACGACGTCTTTCTTACGGATATAACTCATAGCCTGGCGCCGTGCATGCAAATCTCCACGTTTTGCCAGAGTTATCATTTTCTCAGCAATCGGCCGCAATTCTTTTGCCTTCTGCTCTGTTGTAACGATTCGTTCATGCTCGAACAGAGACGTTACCATATTCCTGAACATCGCTTCTCTGTGTGAACTCGTACGGCCTAGCTTTCTGCCGGATTTTCCGTGTCTCATGGGTCTTCCCTCAACTGATAACCGTGCAGTACCTTAAAACCTGGTATCTGACTTTAACTATTACAAGAAGTAATTATATCGATCTGCGGATTACTCTTTTACTTTTTCTGGTATTTCTGGTCGAATCCAGCCCTCGAACTTCATTCCAAGGGTAAGATCCATTTCAGAAAGTAATGCCTTGATCTCATTAAGAGATTTACGACCAAAGTTTTTCGTTTTCAACATTTCCTGGTCTGATCTCTGGGCAAGATCTCCGATGAAATAAATCTCAGCATTCTTTAAACAGTTCGCTGAGCGTACAGACAATTCGAGATCCTCGACCGGTTTGTCAAGATATGGATTGAGAGGAACAGCATTTTCCTCATCCTCCGCTTCTTTCTCCGGCTCAGCATCTTCCTCATTGAAATTGATAAACATCGTCATCTGGTCCTTGAGGATCTTTCCGGCAAAAGCGAGCGCATCTTCCGGCCGCACACTGCCATCTGTTTCGATCTCAAGTGTAAGCTTGTCATAATCGGTCTGCTGCCCAACACGAGCCTGTGATACAATATACTGAATCCGTTTGACCGGAGAGAAAATCGTATCAATAGGTATCTGCCCAATTGACAACTCTTCCTTTTCCTGACGTTCAGCAGGTTGATATCCTTTTCCCCACTCAACGGTCATTTCAGCTTTGAATTCTGTACCACTGGTCAGGGTACAGATAACCTGATCAGGGTTCATTATCTCAACATATGCAGATGGAGTTATGTCACCGGCCGTCACCTCAGCGGGTCCTTTTTTCTCTACCACGATACGCTGTGATTCTTCGCAATTAAGCTTTAACCGTACCTGCTTGATGTTGAGAATAATTTCACTGACATCTTCCTTCACATCCTTCAGTGTTGTGAACTCGTGCAGCGCACCCTCTATCTTCACAGTAGTAATTGCTGCACCCTGGATTGAAGAGAGCATAATTCTTCTAAGTGAGTTACCGATGGTGGTGGCAAATCCCCGCTCAAGAGGCTGACAGACAATTTTTGCGTAAGCATTTGTATGCTTACCTTTGTCTACCTCAAGTTTATCAGGCTTAATAAGCTCGTGCCAGTTCCGGTAAAAAGGTATGTTTTCGTCGGCAACTTGAGTCATATAATCCCTTTTTAGTTTTTTTTTAAAAAGCGAAAACCTTTAAGCTAAATTCCCTTCACTATTCCTATTTCTCAAAGAACCAAAGGAGTTTTCTTAAAGGTACATAAATTAAATGGTTAAGACCCGCTGAACGAGGGTCTCCTCTTTCAGCAGGTCTACCATATGAACTATCAGACGTTACTTGGAGTAAAGCTCTACGATCAGCTGCTCCTGGATAGGCATCGTCAATTCTTCACGGTTTGGCAGGGCCTTGACGGTCGCTTTATAACTGTCCTTGGTAAGCTCAAGCCAGCTGGGAACTCCGCGCCGCTCCACCGCTTCCAGACTTTCATTAATCATGGTGCTAGCGCGACTCTTTTCCTTCACGGTAACTTCATCACCGACTGACACCAGAAAAGAAGGGACATTTACCTTTTTGCCGTTAACAAGAATATGCTTGTGCCTGACCATTTGACGTGCTTGATTTCTCGAGGAAGCAAATCCCATTCTGAACACTGCATTGTCAAGCCGCCTCTCAAGAAGAATGAGCAGGTTTTCACCAGTGACGCCCTTCTGCCGATCGGCTTTTGCAAAATTTTGTCTGAAAGGTCCTTCAAGCATTCCGTACATGCTTTTGACCTTCTGTTTTTCTCTTAACTGTCCTGCGTAATCGGATTGTTTCCTGAATCGGGCCTGACCATGCTGGCCTGGCGCGAATGCTCTTCTTTCAAAAGCGCATTTATCAGAATAACAGCGATCACCTTTAAGGAACATTTTAATTCCTTCTCGTCTGCAGCGACGACACGCTGCATCAGTATATCTAGCCAACTTAAGCCTCCGTTGATTAACCTTCTATGCTTTGCAGGAAAACTCCGACCGTTTATACACGACGGCGCTTTGGAGGTTTACATCCGTTATGTGGAACCGGCGTAACATCGCAGATACGTGTTACTTCCAGCCCGGTACTGACAAGCGCCCGCAGGGCGGCTTCCCTTCCGGGTCCAGGACCTTTTACCTTGACTTCTACTTTCCGCATGCCCTGGTCTGTAGCTTTCTTGGACGCATCGGCCACTGCGTTCTGGGCGGCGAAAGGCGTGCTTTTACGAGATCCTTTAAAGCCGAGCACTCCGGAACTGCACCAGGAAATCACATTTCCCTGCTTGTCCGAAATGGTGACAATTGTATTGTTGAAGGTAGAGTAGATAAATACGATACCTTCCGGGACATTCTTTTTAACCTTCCTCTTAGACCGTGCTTCAGTCTTTTTTACAGCTGCCATATCGTTACCTTATTATCGTTATTTTCGGCGTGCGGCTCCGCGGCGAGGTCCCTTTCTGGTCCTAGCGTTGGTTTTCGTTTTCTGGCCTCTACATGGAAGCCCCATGCGATGGCGTCGTCCACGGTAAGTGCCCAAATCCATCAATCGCTTAATATCCATTGATACTTCACGTCGACGGTCACCCTCTACAATGAAATCACTCTCAATAACCTTACGGATACGGGTTACGTCATCACCGCTGAGGTCATCGCTGTTCATGGTATGGGGAAGATCTACAGTATCAAGAATCTTCCGTGCAGATGCCAGGCCAATGCCGTGAATATACGTCATTGCCCGATCCATATGCTTGTTTCTAGGAAGGTCAACTCCTGCTATACGTGCCAAGGTGTTTCTCCTTTAACAATTATTGGCGGTTATGAAACCGCTATCCCTGTCTTTGTTTATGTTTTTTTACTTTGCAGGACACACGGACAACGCCATTGCGCTTGTATACTTTGCAGTCACTGCACATTTTTTTCACAGATGATCGTACTTTCATGGTGCAACCTCTATTTGTTCCTTTTGGCGTTTTTTGCCCTGAACGTCACCCTGCCACGTGTCAGATCATACGGTGAAAGTTCAATTGTTACACGATCACCTGGTAGAATTTTGATGAAATGCATTCTCATCTTACCGGAAATATGAGCAAGTACTTTGTGCCCGTTGTCCAACTCAACTCTGAACATAGCGTTTGGCAGGGGTTCAATAATTGTCCCCTCTACTTCTATTGCTTCTTCCTTTGCCATAGTGATCCTGGTAGTCAGTAAATGTCCAAAAACGGAGAATTATAATACATCTGCTCACAAAAGAGAAGTATTTTTTTCTCCCCCTTAAATATTTGCACGGGAACTGAGAACCAGTGGTCCATCAGCCGTTACCGCAACCGAGTGCTCAAAGTGCGCTGAAGGTTTACGGTCATCCGTTACCACTGTCCAGCCGTCACGTAAAACTTTCACCTTGTGGGTACCTGCATTGACCATCGGTTCGATGGCTAATACCATCCCTTCAATGAGTCTCGGTGATGCCTCATCCTGAACAAAATTCGGTATTTCCGGTCCCTCGTGAAGGGAGGCACCGATTCCGTGCCCGACAAACTGCCTTACGACCGAAAAACCATTTGATTCAACATACTGCTCAACAGCTGCAGAGATATCAGAAACCCTGTTCCCGACCACAACCTTCTCAATGGCCCGGTCAAGAGATTCCTGTGTCACCTGCAGCAATTTGCTCTTGGTGCCGTCAATTTTGCCAACAGCTATCGTTATCGCAGAATCACCATAATAACCGTTGAAAAGCGTACCGAAATCAACTGAAATGATATCGCCCTTTTTCAGTTTTCGCTTGCGAGACGGTATGCCGTGAACGACCTCTTCATTGACTGAGACGCAGAGACTTCCGGGAAAACCCCGATAGCCTTTGAACGCGGGAACCGCATTTCTCTTATGGCATAACTCTTCGGCCTGGCAATCAAGCTCGTAGGTTGTAACACCTGGTTCAACGATTTTCTGCAGCATAACCAGGACTTCAGCAACAATCTGGTTGGCCTCCCGCATGATTTTGATCTCATCAGGGCTTTTCACCATGATTGATTTCCCACCAGAATTATTTGCAGAACCATACATGATTATCTTCTGCCCTTAATTCTCCCCTGTTTCATGAAACCTTCATAGTTTCTCATCACCAGGTGAGATTCAATCTGGGAAATTGTATCAATGGCCACACCAACGATAATAAGCAACGCAGTTCCGCCAAAATAGAATGGCAGGTTCAACTTGGAGATCAGAATTGTTGGCAGTACGCATACCGCACTGAGATATATGGCTCCGATAACAGTAAGGCGAGTCAAAGCTTTATCAATAAATTCTGCAGTTTTCTTGCCTGGACGAATTCCCGGAATAAAACCGCCGTTTTTCCTGAGGTTCTCGGCAACGTCATCGGGCTTGAATTGAACCGCTGCATAAAAGAAGCAGAAGAAAACGATCATACCAATGAAACAGATATAGTAATAAACGGTGCCCGGCGACATTGCCGCTGAGACACGCTGAACCCAGTCAATCTGGATGAAACTGCCAATGGTTGCTGGAAACATCATTATTGACGAGGCAAAGATAGGTGGTATGACACCTGAAACATTTATTTTCAATGGCAAATGGGAACTTTGACCACCATAAACCCGACGACCGACAACCCGCTTTGCATATTGGATCGGAATCCTTCTCTGAGCAGTTTCAAAGAAAACAATAGTACCGATAATTCCAAGCATCAGGAGAATAATGAATGGTACAAAGAAGATCTGAATCTCACCCGCTTTAACAAGTTCTATTGAATTAACCAGTGCCGAAGGACCACGAGCAACAATACCTGCAAAAATGATCAGCGAAATACCATTGCCGACTCCACGCTCTGTCATCTGCTCACCAAGCCACATGATGAATGCGGTGCCTGAGGTCAGGGTGATCATGGTCATCAGCTTAAACTCGATACCAGGGGCCAGAACAATCATTTCTCCAGACGGTCCGCTCATCCCCTCCAGTCCTGCAGCGATAAATGATCCCTGAATGACACTTAACACCACTGTTCCGTAACGCGTGTACTGGGTTATTTTTCGCTGCCCCGATTCTCCCTCTTTTTTCAGGGATTCGAGTTGTGGAATGACAACGGTCAGCAGTTGCATGATAATCGAAGCACTGATGTATGGCATAATGCCAAGTGCGAAGATCGAAAAATTCTCAAGCGCACCGCCGGAGAACAGGTTGAACATTCCGAACAGTGTACCGGCATTTTGCTGAAAAAATGCAGTGAGTGCATCCCCGTTTATTCCCGGCGTCGGCACCTGAACACCCATGCGGTAGACAGCAAGCATGATAATGGTGAACAGAAGCCGTTTTCTTAATTCAGGAATTTGTGCTGCGCTTTGTAGTCCGCTCATGTAAGTGATCCTGCCTCAAATCCCGGTAAACGATAAAAATGGCAGACTGAAGGTTCAGCCTGCCATTTCATCTACCATGTATGGAGTTCTGTTACTCGACTTTAGCGTCGTCAGAAATTACACTGCCACCCGCCTTCTCAATAAGTTCCTTCGCCTGCCCGCTTACTTTATCAACATTAACCGTAAGGGCCTTATTCAATTCACCATTGGCGAGTACCTTAACCAGTTGTCCGGCTTTGACCACTCCGGCCTGGACAAGTACGTCCACGTTAATTTCCTGACCAGCTTCAAAGGCTTCCAGCTGACTCAGACTAACGAGCGTGTATATTTTTTTAAATTTGTTGTGAAAGCCCCGTTTGGGAAGACGTCTCTGAAGCGGCATCTGGCCACCCTCAAAACCTGGCTTACTTTTATAACCGGAGCGTGACCGTGCACCCTTGTGCCCACGCCCTGCAGTTTTACCATGTCCCGTTCCGGGACCTCGGCCAACACGTTTCCGCTCTCTATTTGATCCCTTCTGCGGTGAAAGGTTTCCAAGAGTAATCATTTAAACCTCCTCTACCCGAACAAGATGCTGAACCTTGGCAAGCATGCCTCTGATTTCGGGGGTATCTTTACGCGTTACCGTTTTTTGCATTTTAGTAAGCCCAAGACCGGTCAGCGTGGCACGTATTTTCTCTGTGCTCCCGATTCCACTCTTAACCTGGGTAAATGTAATTGTCTCAGCCATGTAACTACACCATATAAATTCTATAATTTTATGAGCAAGCGCTCAATCTATACATACGTTAATTAAGTAGTTATCTCTTCAACCGTCTTGCCTCGAGACTCAGCAATTCTCTGAGCTGTCCTCAGTGAATTCAGTCCGCTAATGGTCGCTTTAACCATATTGTGCGGATTGTGTGAACCAAGACATTTCGTAAGGATATTGTGGACGCCAGCAGCCTCAAGTACCGCTCTTACCGGTCCGCCGGCAATAAGGCCAGTACCCGCAGAAGCAGGTTTGAGCAGAACACGTCCAGCACCGTATTTACCGATAACCTCATGCGGAATGGAGATATCTGTAAGTGATACAGCGTGCATTTCCCTGCGTGCTTTTTCAATTCCTTTGCGAATTGCTTCAGGAACCTGGTTAGCTTTTCCCAGCGCGTATCCTACCTTACCTTTTCCATCACCGACAACGACAATTGCACTGAAGCTGAAGCGACGACCACCTTTGACAACCTTAGCAACTCTATTGATATAAACGATTTTTTCAATAAGTTCCTCAGTTGCCTCACTTTTGGAACGCTTAAACTCAGACAAGGGACACCCCCATAATATAATTCAAATTAAAATTCCAGCCCGCCTTCGCGAGCTCCATCTGAAAGAGACTTGACACGTCCCTGGTAAATAAAACCGCCGCGATCAAAAACTACTTTACTGATACCAGCCTTTTGGGCACGCTCAGCTATGATGACGCCAACCTGCTTGGCAGATACGGCCTTACCTTTTTCCTCACCTTTCTCAAACGCTTTATCGACCGTAGACATGGAAACCAGCGTTTTACCAGTAGTATCGTCTATGATCTGAGCATAGATATGTTTACTGGATTTGAATACCCTCAGTCGGGGTTGTTCGCCGGTTCCAGAAATTTTTTTACGAATTCGCCGAACTCTCTTATTCCTTGCAACGGTTCTTGGATTTGTTTTTGCCATTGTTTCTTCTCAATAAGTGAAAATAAAGTTGATTAACCAATATTTTATAAATTACACCGCAGCGCCTGACTTACCAACTTTACGTACAATGTGCTCATCTTCGTATCGAATTCCCTTACCTTTATATGGTTCGGGTTTTCGGATAGAGCGAATCTGCGATGCTGTCATTCCAAGAATTTCTTTATCAATTGATTCAAGGATGATTTTGTTGTTTTCCACAGCACCTGAGACCAGCTCAGGCAGGCTGAAGTCAACAGGGTTCGAATAGCCAACACTCAGTGTCAGTTTTTTACCTTGAACATTGGCGCGATACCCAACACCCTCAATAACGAGAACTTTTTTAAACCCCTGGTCAACACCGACAACCATATTGTTAACCAGTGAACGCATCAGCCCTCGAAACGCATTTATTTTTTTGTCGTTCTCACCACCTGTTACCAGAATCTCCCCATCTTTCAGTTCAACACTGATTCCGGGATGAATGGTACGGTTCAAAGAACCTTTGCTTCCGGAAACCGAGATATCCTGACCTTTAATTTCAATCTTGATACCAGTGGGCACCGGGATAGGCATTTTTCCAATTCGAGACATTTTTTCCTCCGTTACGTGCCGGTGTTACCACACTTCACAAAGTATCTCGCCACCGGTATTCTGCTGGCGAGCAACACGATCGGCAACAATACCTTTTGACGTTGATACAATAGCGACTCCAAGACCGTTGAGCACCCTTGGAATAGCTCCGGCTTTGGCATATTGCCTCAGGCCGGGTTTGCTCACCCGTTTTATGCCTGTGATTACCGGCTCACCATTCGGTCCATATTTAAGGTCTATGGTCAAGGTTCCCTGGGTTCCCTCGTCGCTTATAGCATAGCCAACGATATAGCCCTCATCCTGCAGGACCTTAGCCACATTAACCTTCACATTGGATTTCGGCATTTCTACCGAATCGAATTTAGCCATTACTGCATTTCGTATCCTGGTCAGCATGTCTGCCAGGGGATCGCTCATTGACATAGCGAACACTCCTTACTTGTATAAACGGATTGACGTTACCAGCTGAAGCTATCCTGCTACCAGCTTGATTTAGTCACTCCTGTTATTTCGCCGCTTGACGCCAGCTTTCTGAAACAGATTCGACAAACCCCAAACTTCCTTATGAACGATCGTGGACGTCCACATAGTGGGCATCGATTATATTTTCGAACCTTAAATTTCGGTTCTCTCTGCGCCCGAGCAATAATTGATTTCTTAGCCAAACCAGCCTCCAATAGATCTATCTATAATAATTTAATAATTATTTTTTAAACGGCATTCCCATCAATCTCAACAGAGCCAACCCTTCACCATTGGTTGGAGCGGATGTTACGATAGTGATGTTAAGACCTTTGATTTTATCGATCCTATCGTAGTCGATTTCAGGAAATACAATTTGTTCCTTAACTCCGAGAGAATAATTTCCACGACCGTCAAACCATTTGGGTGACATTCCTCTGAAATCTCTTACCCGCGGCAATGCAATGTTGACGAGTTTACTCAGGAACGCATACATCCTGTCCCCACGAAGAGTGACACGACAGCCAATCGGCATCCCCTCCCTCAGCTTGAAGGTCGCAATCGACTTCTTCGCTTTGGTGACAACCGCCTTCTGCCCCGCAATTCTGGTTAATTCATCAACTGCGCCATCTATGATTTTTGGATTCTGAACCGCTTCTCCAAGACCCATGTTAAGGACAATCTTCTCAAGCTTGGGTACCTGCATGATATTGGTATAACCAAACTCCTCTTTCAATGCAGGAACACATTCGTTGTAGTAATAGTCTTTAAGTGCACCCATTTATAACTCCTGATATAAGTCTTCTTCGTGACCTATTATTTGTTCTCAATTGACTCGCCGCATTTCTTACAGAAACGGACTTTTGTACCATCATCAAGAAGCTTTCTGCCAACTCGACCGGTTTGTGTACACTCTGGACAGATCAGCTGGAGATTGGACACATGAATGGAGGCTTCCCTTTCAACAATCTGTCCCTGCTGATTCATTTCACGGGGTTTGGTGTGGCGCTTTATCATATTAATGCGCTCAACCGTTGCCTTGCTTTCAGCAGGAAAGACTTTGAGCACCTTCCCAACTCTGCCCTTATCCTTTCCAGCAATAACTTCAACCTGATCGTCTGCTTTAAGGTATGTTCTACCCTGTTTCATCTTAGTACCTATTTTTACTATGCTGATAGTCAGCGATATGCGAATTGTTATAGAACCTCAGGGGCAAGAGATATAATCTTCATAAACCCTTGATTCCTTAACTCACGGGCAACCGGTCCGAAAATACGGGTACCGATCGGCTCACCTGCCTGAGAGAGAAGGACAGCAGCATTCTCGTCAAACTTCACCCAGGTATCATCCATTCTTTTCATTGCCTTAGCGGTTCTGACGATGACGGCTGTCATTACCTCACCCTTTTTCACCTTGGCGTGGGGAATAGCTTCCTTCACCGTTACGACGATTACATCGCCAATCCCGGCATATCTCTTTTTGGTGCCGCCAAGAACCCTGATACAGAGCACTTTTCTTGCTCCGGAGTTATCAGCAACATTCAGCATTGTTTCTGTTTGTATCATAGTGTCACCTGATTCTACATCAGCCTGGACAAGTACATTGAGTACTGTCTGGAACAGTTAGTGCTATACAGCCTGCTCAAGTATAGATTTGATCCGCCAACGCTTCTTTTTACTTAAAGGGCGGCATTCTTCAATAAGAACGACATCGCCGATATTGCATTGGTTCTGCGGATCATCTGCGAGGTACTTGACACTGGTCTTCACATATTTGCCATAGAGTTTATGACGGAATTTGCGCTCGACCCGGACAACTACACTCTTCTCCATCCTGTTGCTGACAACAGAACCCGTCCTTGTTTTTCTTGATATTTTATTTTCGCTCATAATGTGATTTCAAGATGTTGCAGCACGAATATTCAGCCGCTTTAAATTTTAGAAAAGTCTTAAGCCAAACCCTTTTCATTTGCAATTGTTCCCATTCGTGCAATATCTTTTTTAATTTTTTTCAGTCGCGAAGTATCCTCAAGTGGCCGGATCTTATGCTGAAACGTCAGGTTTCCATATTCTTCGCGTAATTCATTTGCTTTTTTTACCAGGTCCTCATCGGACAATTTTCGAATCTCTGCAGCTTTCATAATGTACTCCTTTTAGAAACAACTCTCGTACCAAAAGGAAGTTTAGCTCCAGCCAGGGTCAGAGCTTTTACCGCAAGCTCTTCATCAACACCGGCCAGTTCGTATAGGATTTTGCCGGGCTTGACAGGGGCTACCCAGTATTCCGGGCTACCTTTACCCTTACCCATCCTGGTCTCGGCAGGTTTTTTGGTGACAGGCTTGTCAGGAAAAACCCTGATCCAGACCTTGCCGCCACGTTTAATTTTCCTGTTAATGGCAACACGAGCAGCCTCGATTTGCTGAGCTGTCATCTTGCCGCTGGTGGTCGCTTTAAGGGCAAAATCACCAAAAGAGATGGATGAACCACGATGGGCGACCCCTCTCAATTTACCCGTAAATACCTTTCTATGTTTTACCTTCCTGGGACTTAGCATGTCTTACTCCAAATTACCTGGTCTGATATCACTCAAGAAAAAAATTAATTAATTCCTTCTTTTTCGTCGAGGACCTCGCCATTGAAAATCCATACTTTCACGCCGATAATACCGTATGTGGTATTGGCTTCAGCAAGTGCATAATCGACATCCGCTCTCAGTGTATGCAGAGGAACTCGGCCCTCCCGAACCCACTCGCAGCGTGACATCTCAGCGCCACCGAGACGACCTGAGCATGATATCTTAATACCCTGTACACCAAATCTAAGTGCCGAATTCACCGCCTTTTTCATCACACGACGAAAAGCCACCCTGCGGACAAGCTGAGAAGCAACGTTTTCAGCAACAAGCTGAGCGTCAGCTTCCGGTCGTCTGACTTCCTGAATATCAAGGGTTACCGTTCTTTTAACAAATCCCTCGAGATCCTTTTTTAATATTTCGATCTCCGCTCCTTTCTTACCAATAACAATACCGGGTCGCGCAGTGAACAGTTTCACACGCATTTTCTCACCGGTACGCTCTATGATAATCTTGGAAAGTCCAGCGTGATAGAGACGTTTCTTAAGATATTTTCGGATTTTCTGATCTTCAATAAGGTACGTAGCGTAGTCCTTATCTGCGTACCAGATCGAGTCCCAAGTACGGGTTATATTAAGTCTTAGTCCTAATGGATTAACCTTCTGGCCCAAAACAATCCTCCAACTGAGTAGGTGGTTTAATAATTTACCGATACGGTAAATTCAACGTCAGACCCGATGAACTTAACTTTCATCGAGGATTACAGTTATATGGCTGGTTCGCTTAATGATTCCGGTCGCCCTGCCCATTGCACGGGGCCGGATTCGCTTCAGTGAAGGACCGCCATCGATGAAGATTTTCTTCACAAACAAATTGTCAACATCAACCTGATCATCCTGGGTTGCGTTCGCAACTGCAGACTCAATCACCTGTCTCAGGATTGCTGCAGCTTTCTTGGGCATGAATTTAAGCGTTGTTATCGCCTTATCAACATCCATTCCCCGAACCACATCCGCAACCAGTCTTGCCTTCTGCGGTGATACACGGATATATTTTCCTACGGCTCGTGCTTTCATCTTGTGTACTCCCAATACGTCCTGTCAAAATGCAGGTTCTTTACTTATTCCGATCCGACGTGTGTCCATAATATGTTCGAGTGTGAGAGAACTCACCAAGTTTGTGTCCAACCATATTTTCAGAAACGAATACGGGGATAAACTTCCTTCCGTTATGAACCGCGAAGGTCAAACCAACCATCTCCGGACTGATGTCTGATCTCCGTGACCAGGTCTTGATCACTTTCCGAGAACCGGATTCGATGGCTCTATCAACTTTCTTCATCAGATGATCGTCGATGAAAGGTCCTTTTTTTATTGAACGAGACATTGCCTACTCCTTTTTATGATCTCCGTTTGACAATCATCCTGTCAGACGCTTTCTTATTCCTGGTTTTATAGCCTTTCGTCGGCTTGCCCCATGGAGTGCATGGATGACGACCACCGGAACTTTTACCTTCACCACCACCCATTGGATGATCCACCGGGTTCATGGCAACGCCTCGAACATGAGGTCTTTTACCGAGCCAGCGGGTACGACCGGCTTTTCCGAGTTTTCTGCTCTCATACTCCCGGTTACCGACCTGTCCGATGCAGGCACGACATAGATTGTTAAATTTTCGTACCTCACCAGAAGGCAGTCTGACGAGAACGTAGCTCCCCTCTTTTGCCATTAATTGAGCTGAGGCACCGGCACTGCGGACAAGCTGTCCACCTTTACCGATCTTCATTTCAATATTATGGATAATAGTACCTAGAGGTATGTTCACCAATGGCAGACAATTGCCTGGCTGGATATCTGCTTTTTCACCTGCAACGACCATGTCGCCAACTGCAATACCATCTGGAGCGAGTATATAGGTCTTCTCTCCATCAAGGTAGCTGAGCAGCGCAATATTGGCAGATCTGTTCGGGTCATACTCTATCGAAATAACTTTAGCGGCGATTTCTGTCTTGTTTCGCTTAAAGTCAATAATACGATATTTTCTCTTATGACCGCCGCCAATATGTCGTGCGGTAATTCGGCCGTAATTATTACGTCCGCCGCTCTTTGACAGGCTGCTGACCAGACTTTTTTCAGGTCCAATTGTGGACAAGTCCGGATTCTTGGTAGACACGTGGTGGCGTTTACCGGCTGATGTTGGTTTATATGTCTTTATAGCCATGATTTCCCAATCGCTCCATCATCTTTGAGTGGACAATCTTTTTTCAGTTTCGCTCTGAACCGACACTGTCGCATATTGTTATAGTTCATCAACAAAGTTGATTTCACCTTCCGACAGTGTGACATAGGCTTTTTTCCAATTATTGGTAAAACCGATATGACGTCCTACTCTCTTCTGTTTTCCGTGCATGGACGCTGTCTGAACGTTTTTCACCTTGACGTTGAACATCTTTTCAACGGCTTGCTTGATCTCAATCTTGTTGGCACCAGGATGAACCTTGAAAACAATTTTGTTATCAATCTCCTGCTGCAAACTCGCCTTTTCTGTGAGGCATGGCCCCTTCAATATTTCATAGATATTTTTCATGCCGAAAACCTCTCTTCAAGGCTTGTAAGTGCAGGCTGAAGGAGCACAAGCTTGTTGTGCAGGAGAATATCATAGACATTCAATCCTTCGGGGTTCAAGACCTTAAATCCATTGACATTCCTGGATGATTTCGTCAGGTTCTCGTTTGTTTCTTCGGTGACGATCAAGGCTGTATCGAGATCAAGGGTATTCATCACGGTAACGAAATCCCTGGTTTTGATCTGATCCATCGTGAAATCATCGAGAACAATGAGATTACCTTCCTGAAGTCGTGCTGACATGGCCATTGCAACTGCCTGTTTCTTCACTTTGCGGTTAAGCTTAAAGCTATAATCGCGCGGCTTCGGACCAAAGGCAACTCCGCCGCCTCTCCAGATCGGCGAACGCCTGGACCCTGCTCGTGCACGACCAGTGCCTTTCTGGCGCCATGGTTTTGCACCGCTTCCTCTCACTTCACTGCGATTTTTGGTACAAGCTGTCCCTGCTCTTTTGGCGGCTCGCTGCATACGAACCACATCGTGAAGCAGATAACCTTTGACCTCAAGATTAAAAATCTGGTCATTCAGCTCGATCTCGCCAACCTTCTCGTTCTTTATATTTTTTACTTCTACAGTTGACATTATGCTCTCCTTGAACCGGTCTAATTTGACACGTTATTTCGAAAAAATCTTCAACAGACCGTTCTTGGCTCCAGGCACAGAACCCTTCAGCAGGACGACATTCTCATCAGAACGGACGTCAACTACGGTCGTATTCTTTTTCAGAACCGTGTCGTTACCCATTCGTCCCGGCATCTTCTTTCCTTTTACAACTCTCGCAGGCCAGGCACTACACCCGATGGAACCAGGAGCTCGATGAAATCCGGAACCATGGGAAGCACCGCCGCCCTTGAACCCGTAACGCTTAATAACACCCTGAAATCCCTTGCCCTTGCTGATCCCCTGAACGTCTACAAGATCACCAGCCTTCAGTACGGTGTCTGCAGACAGTTCCTGACCAACCTCGAACTCCTCAGGTGTTTCGACCCAGAACTCCCGGACGTAATAAAAACAAGTGTCCCCGGCTTTTTTGAAATGACCTGCCATCGGTTTCGTAACCTTTGCCAGTTTTTTCTCGGCAAAACCTACCTGGATAGCATTATAACCGTCTGTTGCCACTGTCTTAACCTGCACAACAGTGCAGGGTCCAGTTTCTACGACCGTTACAGGGATAGCAATACCCATTTCGTCGTATACGCGGGTCATCCCTAACTTTTTACCTAATATACCCATTGTCTTTGGCATAATCGTACCCGATGCTTCAATTTACTCTTCGTTTACTGCACGCTATGGCAGTTTAATCTCAACATCTACACCAGCTGAGAGCTCCAGTTTCATGAGCAGATCAATTGTCTGCTGTGTCGGCTCGAGAATATCAAGGAGCCTGCGATGAGTTCTCATCTCAAACTGTTCACGAGACTTCTTGTCAACATGCGGAGAACGAAGAACACAATACTTGTTCACCGTCGTCGGCAGTGGGATCGGGCCGGCAACGGCAGATCCTGTTCGACGAGCAGTATCAACGATCTCATGTGTAGACTGGTCTAGTAATTTGTGATCATACGCCTTCAGGCGAATGCGGATTTTCTCTGTAGGTATCATATATCCAAACCTTTTTACGCTACGATTTCACTGATAACACCAGCACCAACAGTCCGCCCACCCTCTCGAATCGCAAAGCGAAGACCTATGTCCATCGCGATCGGGGTGATCAATTCGGC
>RCNC010000149.1_pt1 | contig 38541 bp, 34 predicted proteins | sample 2041301 | NCBI WGS metagenome assembly RCNC01 (sample SAMN09708231, study PRJNA481090) | Marine sediment metagenome, whole genome shotgun sequencing project. | biome: marine sediment; feature: ocean; material: sediment; isolation source: Sewage treatment plant 13A marine sediment (STP13A) ...
AAACCCGTGGGGCTGCCGCTGACTGCAATAGGCTTTGGGTATCCCATGTGGCCCATTCCGCGATGATTTTTCCATCACTATCGTGGTGGGTGATAGTGATGCCGTCGATCGTTAGTTGTTCGCCGGTTGCAGCATCCTGCCTGGTATCGCCCGCGGCATCCGTAACCGTGCTGACCCAACGGGTAACTACTTTTTCTCCAGAGGAAAACTGGTCCTCTATACGGAAGCTCATATCGAGAAAAACCCCCTTGTAAACCGCGATAAAATTCATGTACTCGTCTCGTCCCCGCACGGCGCCAAACTGCGGCATGGGGTATGACAATGAATCCTCGGCCATGAGCTCCTGTAATAAGGCCAGGTTACCCTGTGTCCAAACCTCCTCGAGTAAGCGGCGAACGGTCTGCATATTCTGTTCTGACATAAGTGCAATCTCCATTGGAGCCAGCGACAATACCGCAACCCTGGCTTTAACATTACAATGCTTCGCATTGGTTAGCCTAGATGAGACGAGGCCAATTCGCCAGTGGTCCTATAAAATATCGTGCGCCTGTGAAAACGGAGATGGATAGTTCACCATACGGATGCTATACATAAAACTGAATACCATCACCATAGTTATCACCATGCCATGGCCTCTGCGGATACCATGACCAATAAACTGGAGATAAATGACAATGACGACCAATGCGCCCGAATACTTTACGGACCTGGAGCAGTGTGTGGAGGCACTGATACAGAAAGTAGGTAAAAAAGTTGTCATTGCCGGCGGATTCGGCCGGCCGGCTCATATCTTCAACGAGCTTTTCAGGCGAGCTGTAGAAGATCCCACTATTCAGTTAACGATGATTACCGGGGCCTCCTTTGCCCGACCAAGGGGCAGCAGCGATCTTGAAAAGCGCTTCCTGGATCCCTTTGTGGACCGGGTGTTCGGGAATCTTCCGGAGCTGGCATACGTTCAACCCTATATGCAAGGCAAACTGCCAGAGAATATCGAGGTGGTCGAGGTCTTTCTTCAGGCTGGCGCTTTCCTGGGCAATAAACATGCCCAACAGAATTATGTCTATAGCAACTTCACACACTGGTTGAGGGACATGATTGAGCAGGGCTGTAACGTTTTCAGTCAGATGACTTGTAAGCAGGTGATTGATGGCCAGCTGGTTTACAGCATGAGCGGCGATGCCTATGCACTGGATATATTGCCTCGCCTGCAGGAGCTGAGGGACCAGGGCAAGCAGGTGGCGGTTGTGGGCCAGGTTAATGACGAGCTTCCCTTCATGTACAACGACGCGATCGTGCCGCCGGAGACCTATGATTTCATTCTTGAAGACAAAAAGTACAACCATACCTTGCTAGGGCCACCCTCGCCGCCAGTCGAAGCCACGGACTACATGATCGGTTTGATTGCGAGCAGCCTCCTGCCTGACGGCGGTACACTGCAAATTGGTATTGGCTCCCTGGGCGATGCTATAACCTATGGATGCATCCTCCGTGAAGAACACAACGAGCGCTATAAGGCGGTGTTGGCTGAAATGGGTGTCATCGACAAGTTTGGTGACATCATCGATAAAGTGGGTGGCACCGGTACCTTTGAAGACGGACTATATGGCTCCACTGAAATGTTTGCCGATGGTTTCCGTCACCTCTATAACCATAAGATACTGAAGCGCGCGGTATACGACGATGCTGCTTTACAGCGGCTGATCAACGCAAAAAAGATTGGCTCCAGCGTGACGCCCGACGCGCTTGACCTGTTGGTCGAGGAGGGCATAGTGTCCGCCAGACTTGGCCAGCGCGACCTCGATTTTCTGCAAAAATATGGCTTTTTCAAAGATACTATCACCTTGGACGACGGTGTGCTGCGCGGGGCTGGCGATATCGAGATCAACGCGGATCTGGCAGACGCAAACGCCGCCAAACAAATTGCCCAGCATTGCCTGGGTGATACGCTCAAAGGTGGCATCGTGCTGCATGCCGGTTTCTTCCTCGGGCCGCAGGCAATGTACCAGCAGCTCAGGAGTATGCCTGAGGTCGAAGTCAAGAAAATCTGTATGACCGATATCGCCTATGTAAACCAGCTCTATGGCTGTGAAGAGATCGCGCGTTTACAGCGGACGAAAGCGCGCTTTATCAATACCACGGTAATGGTGTCTCTGCTCGGGGCAGCCTGTTCTGATGGCCTGGAAGACGGGCGTAAGATCAGTGGTGTTGGCGGGCAATATAATTTCGTGGCTATGGCCCACGCATTGGACGATGCCCGGTCGGTGTTGATGTGCCGCAGTACTCGCACCAAGGGTGAGCAGGTCTCATCCAATATAGTCTGGAATTACGGGCATATCACTATTCCAGCTCATCTACGTGACATGGTCATTACCGAATACGGCGTTGCCATGCTGCGCGGTCAGCGGGAAAAAGACGTGATCGCGCGCCTCCTTAACATTGCCGATTCACGCTTTCAGGAGGAGTTATTACAACAGGCCAAACAAGCGGGAAAAATTGCACAGGACTATGAAATTCCACAGCAGTACCGTAACAACACTCCCGAGCGACTGAACCAGATTGTAGCCCGCTTGCGGCCGGAAGGCCTGTTTCCAAAATTCCCCTTTGGCACCGATTTTACGCCTGAGGAGGAGGTGCTTGCCGACGTCCTGCAGAGCCTGAAGGTGAAAATGGGTTCCCGGCGCACACTGTTCAAGACGCTGGCCGGGGCAGTGGGGTCCGGCTCTTCCCTGTCAGAAGCAGCCGTCCCTTACCTTTCCAGAATGGGGCTGGATAATCCGAGAGACCTTAAAGAGACCGCGATTCAGAAGCTTATAATCTCCGAATTAAAAGATTTAGGATACATTTGATCGAGTGCGATTTTTGCGGGCATAGCGTGGGATCCGAACTGGGAGAAGGCTGTTGACCCGGTGCTACTATTGAGTGAGGATGTTCAGGCGAGATTGCCTGCTATTCAGCTGCCGCTGGCAGCTTAATTACCAACATTGAGTAACGTCAAATGACCAGATTTTTGTCACAACTGCTTTTGTTATCAACGGTTGTATCCATTAGCAGTATTGCCATGGCGGACGACGCAGCGACGCTTCTTACCGACATGGCCAAAAAAATATCGTCCACCAATACATTCAGTGTCACACTGCTAATTCGTTATGATGCCTTGCAGGAATCTGGCCAGTTCATTGAGTTCAGTGAGCGCCGCGAGATGATATTGCGCCGCCCGGAGGGTTTACGTGTTGATGTGAGGCACAGTGATGGCGATGAGGGCGGCTTGGTCATTAATAGCAACACAATTACCCAGTTCAACTTGAGTGAGGCCGTTTACTCACAGCTTGATCGCAGCGGCAACGTCGATGCGGGCATCCGCTATGCTGTGGCCAAATTGGGTATTCGCTTTCCCCTTGCGCGTCTTCTGGTTACCAGCCTTCCTGAGGAGATGGCAAAAAGGGTGACTCGTGTTGACTTCGTTGAAAGTGTCCAGCTTGGTGATGTTCCTCTTGAGCATATAGCTGCTGTTGGTCCCGAGGTCGATTCCCAGTTTTGGATCAGGGAAGACAAATTGCCGGCGAGAATTGTACTGACTTATAAGAACTCTCCTGGGCAGCCGCGTTTCAGTGCAGATTTTATTGACTGGAATTTGGCCCCCGAGCTTGGCCCGGAGACATTTCAATATGTCGCCCCGCCTGGCGCTGAGAGAATTCCAGTGCTGATACGGAATACTCCATCCGACGGGGGGATTGCACAATGAAAATACGCTGGTTATTGACACTGGTTTGTGCTTCTTCACTTATAGTGCCCTTTATAGCACCCGACGCTGATGCGCGGGGTGGCAGGGGGGGCGGATTTTCTCGTGGCGGCGCAGCCAGTAGTGGCGGGTTTTCTGGCGGGGCTGGCAGAGCGAACAGGCAAGCTGGCAGCCGGGAAGCTAACAGGCAGGCCGGTTCAGCACAACATCAGGAAAAAAGGCAGGATTGGAACAACGATAACCGCGAAGACAGGCAGGACTGGAAGGACAATAACCGTGAAGACCGGCAGGACTTTATCGATGATGAACGTGATGACAACTGGGATCACCACCATAACGATTGGGATAATGGTGACTTTGCAGCAGGTGTCGTCGTGGGCGGAGTCATGGTCGGTGCCGCCGCCGCTTCACGTAGTGTCAATCAGGTCACCTATGTGACGACGCTGCCTTGCCAGGCAACCGCAGTAAGTGTGGACGGGGTTTCGTACTACAAGTGCTCATCTACCTGGTACCAAAGGGGGTATGCGGGCAGTCAGGTGACATATATTCAAGTAGCGGCGCCACCTGGGTTCTAGGGCTTTCTTGGTATCGATAATATGAGTTGGGACTTATGAGCACGCCCACCGTCTTAAAAGACTATCTACTGCCTGGCCAGTTTGTCGACAGCGAACACGCGGCCATTGTTGAGAAGTCACAGTCCCTTATCGACGAGCAGGCAAGTCCTGTAGAAAATGCCGTTGCTCTGTTTTACATGGTGCGGGACCTTGTTCGTTACAACCCCTATGCCCTGTCTTCGGATCGTGAGTCATTCAAAGCCAGTGCGACCCTGCAGGCAGGGGAGGGCTGGTGTGTGCCCAAGGCGATTTTGTTAGCCGCGCTTTGTCGTGCGGCGGGGATTCCTGCACAGCTCGGCTTTGCCGATGTCCGCAACCATCTTTCTACTGAGCGTTTACGCCAGACAATGCAGACCGATGTGTTCTACTTTCATGGCTATACTTCAATTTTTCTCAACGAAAAGTGGATCAAGGCCACACCGGCATTCAACATCGAGTTATGCCAGAAATTCGGCTTGCGGCCGCTGGAGTTCGATGGCCTCCAAGACAGCCTCTATCATGAGTTCGATGTTGCAGGTAACAAACACATGGAGTATCTCCACGATCGAGGGGAGTATCTCGACCTGCCTTTCGATGAGATGGCTGCTGTATTTCATCAGTACTATCCCGGTCTCTTTGGCGATAGTGCAGAGGACAAAAATAGTCTGCCTGACGCGGCGAGCTGGTCCGATGATGTTGACCGGGAGCTTGGCCTGATCTGAAAATATAATCAGCTGCCCTGGAGCCGGTGTGACTGCATCGATAGGAGCACGAACGTTGCTACCGTGGTTCAGCAATAAACACTGGAATCTTGCGGCTGGTTTTTGCCTGATATTCATCATAGGGCGGATAAGCGGCCACACTCGCTGCCCATAGCGTTGTCCGCTCCTGCTCATCGCTCACTTCCCGGACGCGCATATCGAACACCTGCGTGCCGCCGCTACTTTCATACAGTTCCACTTGTTCGCGTACCCAGTCCAGCGCCGGGGGAATATAGTCAGCCATCAGAATACCTCTTTGGGTCCTTCACATTCGGGTAGAGCAACCTTACAGGTTGATACTTGAGCGGTAAACAGCGAGGTATGGTATTTCGATTAGAGAGCTTCCTGCACCGGACTGATTGCTGTGGACGGGGTATCCACGATCACCTATGCTCATAGACATAATTCCGAAAAAAAGGCTGCACGCCGTGACTCTTCTCAACTACCTACCGATCGCTCTGGCTCTCAGTTTCTCCACCAGTTTGCCGCTGCTCGCGTCTGACGTAATGCCTGACAAGGACAAAATCGCCACCAACAAGAAAAACATCGTCCAGGGTATCGGGCAGAGCGACTATTCCCCCTATGCCGGACGCGACTTTCCCACGCAGGTCTTCTGGGGTGACACGCACCTGCACACCGCTGTGTCGGTAGATGCCGGAACCATGAATCGGGTGGGCCAGGAAGACGCGTTCCGTTTTGCACGGGGCGAGGAGGTGACTACCACCCACGGTCTTCGCGCCCGGCTGTCGCGGCCGCTGGATTTTCTGGTGCTGACCGACCACGCGGAGATGTACGGCTTGATGCCGCAGCTTCTCTCCGGCGACCCTGATATTCTCGCCACAGAAGCGGGGCAACGCTGGTACGACATGTTGATGACGGGAGATCCGGATACCATATTCGAGGCGGCCATGGAGATTGTGGTGTCACTGTCCAAAGAAGATCCACCGATAAACAATCCCAAAGCCACACGCAAGGCCTGGGAGGCCTACACGGAACTGGCCGATAAATACAATGAACCCGGTCGTTTCACCGCGCTTATAGGTTACGAGTGGACCGCCATCGGTGGCGATAACCTGCACCGCAATGTTGTGTTCCGCGGGAACGGGGAAGTCGCGCGCAAGACCAACCCTTTTTCTCAATTTGACAGCCAGAACCCTGAGGACCTGTGGCGTGCTCTGGATCAATTCTCCGGTGACTCCGGCGCCCAGGTATTGGCGATTCCCCACAACGGGAACTTGAGCAACGGGCGCATGTTTACCGTGAAAAACTTTGACGGAAGTCCGTTGAATAAGGAGCTGATGGAACTGCGAGCGCGCATGGAGCCTCTTGTTGAGATCACCCAGATCAAGGGTGACAGTGAAGCCCATCCGTTTCTCTCGCCGAATGATGAATTTGCCGACTACGAGACCTGGGATGCTGCCAATCTCAATGGTACCGAGTTGAAGGAAAAATCCATGCTGCAGTATGAGTACTCGCGAGAGGCACTCAAAACCGGGCTGAAATTGAAGAACAGCCACGGTGTGAATCCCTACCGATTTGGCATGATCGGCGGCACCGATTCCCACACCTCCCTCAGCGCTGTGGAGGAGGAGAACTTTTTCGGCAAACATTCAGGGGTAGAGCCCGAGCCTGAGCGCTGGAAACATATGGTCATCAGTTCACCGCTCGATCCTGATCTTGCGATCCTTGGTTGGCAACAGGCGGCTGCGGGCTATGCAGGTGTTTGGGCCACTGAAAATACCCGGGAGGCGATCTTCGACGCCATGCGCCGCAAGGAGGTCTACGCTACCACCGGCCCGCGCATGACTGTGCGCTTTTTCGGCGGCTGGTCATTCGACCCGGATGACATCCAGAATCGTGTGCCAGCCTTCACCGGCTATGAAAAGGGAGTGCCCATGGGCGGCGAGTTGGGCAAGGCGACGGCGCAGGCACCTTCCTTCATGGTCGCGGCGGCCAAGGATCCCTACAGCGGCAACCTGGACCGCATCCAGATCGTGAAGGGGTGGATGGACAAGAAGGGCGAGACACATGAGAAGGTGCACGACGTTGCCTGGTCAGACGAGCGCAAGCCGGACAGGGACGGCAAGCTGCCGCCGGTGGGGAATACGGTGAATGTCGCCAGGGCCACCTGGGCCAACAGTATCGGTGAGCCGGAACTCATCGCGGTGTGGCAGGATCCGGACTTCGACAAAAACGAATCGGCCTTTTATTACGCCCGGGTGATCGAGATTCCTACACCGCGCTGGACTGCCTATGAAGCCAAGCGCTTTGGCGTGAAAATGGATGACAAGGTACCCATGACAACTCAGGAGCGTGCTTATACCTCGCCGATCTGGTACACGCCATAGCCGGTCGCGCTGCAAAGCATTATCTTACTGATTGAGTTGGGGTTGGTGCCGTTATACTGATCAGGCGTGGCAGGAAGGGCTAAACTGGCAAGTACTCTATCTCAATCGACTCACCACCAAAGCCAATGGTATCTCCGCCAATAATCTTCCTTCGCTTGCGAGTCTCAACCTCGCCATTCACAGTGGCCTGACCGTCGGCAATGAGTAACTTTGCCTCACCGCCAGTAGTGACCAGACCTTCGAATTTGAGGATTTTGTAAAGCTCAACTGGCTCCCTTGTGATTGTCACTTTTCGCATGGATGGCTCCGGACGTTCGATCAAGGACAGGTCTGTCTATGTCGGCCTACGCTGCCGCTTCTTCTTCCACTTCTTCAGCGTTTTCCGTAAGCGCAAGCTTGGCCTCCAGTTCCTTGACCTTCTGTTGCAGTTCGGCTTTTTCAGTCTTGGACTTATTCACCGATTTTTGTAGTAGGTCATTGGCTTCTGTTTTCTCGGCGAGCTTTTTCTTGCTGGCGTCCAGGCTCTTTTTCATCTTGGCCGGATCGAACTGCTTGAGCGACTTGATTTCCGCACGTTCTTCCGCGAGATCTTTCTGCAGGCCTTTCAAGCGTTTCTTCTGCGTAGCGATCTCTTCCTGGAGATTTTCGCAGCGTTGATGCAGTTCGCGATTAAGTTGCTCGATGCGCTTGTTCTTACTGGATTCCGTAGAAAGGATAGTGATCTGCTGCAGTTGTTTAGCGATGACGGCCCGCTGTTCTTCTTTCTCGGTAATATAACCCTCGATCTCAGCAGATTTTGCATCAAGTTGAACCTGGTACTCTGATCGGAGCTTGGTTTCGAGTTCCATAACTCGTTCAAGATTTTTGGCTGTTAGCATTTAGTCTGTCCTATAAAGTTGTCGATTTGGAATTTGTTAACAATAGTGTTGGATGGTGTGACATCAGTCGAGCCCAACTGATCAAAGTAACGATACACCATTACTCCATCACAAACTGCTTCTCCAGGTATCCAATAATGTCCTGCGAGTCATACATCCACTGAGCAACGCGCTCTCCCTGCTTGATCCGGAGGCAGGGCACTTTCAAGGTGCCGCCACCGGCTAGCAACTCACTTTTGGCAGCTGCAGATCGCTTCACATCCCGGACTTCAACATCGAGGCCCTGACGCTTCATCGCCCGGCGTACTTTGACGCAAAAGGGGCAGGCCTTGTACTGATACAGCGTCAGTTGACTGGTCTGCTTGTCGATAGCTGCCTGGGCCTGGGTATCCCGTTTAATGCTTCTGGGGGTGAAGACCCAGTTCAAGACAAGGATAAGCGAGCCGAGTAACCAGCGAATAATAGACATACTGTTTTCCTGGGAATAGCCTGGAGGCGGTCGATTCAGTGACACCAATGAGGCAAGTCTGTGAATGTTGCCCCTGAGGCGAATTCTTCGCGCGATAGTATACTACAAAAAGCAATAGAATTGCCAATCATCAAGGATTTTAAATCCTGCAAGCACTTGGGTATTAGTTGGTGAATTCAGGCAAATGCTGCGGGACCTGAGCGATCTGTTGTGCGGCTTAACGGGCGGGAACGCCAACGTCGCGTAGGAGGCGAGTCGCATAGACCCGCGGGCTGTCGCAGACATATGCGCAGTCCAGGCCTGCTCCATCGCCAAGTGGAGCCCGTGGCTACCAGCAACACACGCCCGGTGCTCCTGGATACGAACCATAAGCAAGTTTAGTCTTAGTTATACCGGGTCACTGTTATATCGAGGTGTTCTCAGTTCGGCGCGGCGTTTTCAATTGGATTGATCAGCTTGCGTGGCCCGCGCATCAAAAATATGGACAACCAGACGCATACACTAAAGTACGCGCTATGCCAGAGTACAAACCCAAATCCCCAGTCATCGTAGTCGTGGGTAACATTGACCAGAGTCAGGGCGTCTATCACCGCACCCATGCCTGTCTTGATTTCCGGTACTCCGGTTTCGAGTTGCTGGAAGGCACTAGCCCAATACTCAGTGGGTAGATGATAAACCAGACCGTAACTACAGTAGATAACGCACCAAATGAGATTAACAGCACTGAATGTTCTCAGCATCGACAGGCCTGGAGGTGGCGCGCCATGCTTGTTGGAAAATGCCCTTTGAAACTGAATTGCCGCCAGGGGAAGAATGGCCAGGAAGCCGCAACTCCACAGTGTCTCCTCTATGGCAAACAAAAAACGGCTTTTTGTTATCAGTCCGCCGGTAGCGAAGAACTGAGCGATAAAAATGCAGGCAATCAGTATATAGGGGGCTTTTGACGCATACAGGGATACGAAAAGATTGGGCTTCTTGTTGCCTGGTATATCCGCATTAAATTGCAACATTGCCATGGCTATCAGACCGCTAAAAGAAAGCTCTGCAGCCCAGGCAAAGGTGCGAATCAGCAGGGAGCTATTGGCAATGGTGTCGAACCAGGCATATTGGTAGAGGTATCTCGACACAAATATGGCTCGATAGAGGGCCACCAGGGTAAACACCAGTCCCATAATCCGCATACGTTTAAGATAAACGGTATCCCCATCCTGCGCTTTGGCGGACTGGCGATAATAATGCACACACGCAGCAAGGTTTACGACATTAATGATGACCATGGCTGTCCACCACGGCCACGCCCACTCGTTTTCGGAAATATTCATCAAGATGACTTTACATCTATTGGTAGTGGTTCTGTCAAATTATTGTCGTAAAGTTACACTGGAGGTATGAGTATGGTGGTAGATATTCTATTGCATATCCAAGTCAATACTGTTTGGCGCAGAGGCCGTTGCGCAGGTTCTGGCCTTGATATGAAGATCATATCTCGTCGTCAATCGGGACTTGGTAGCGATGTTTTTTTTAGCTGGATTTGGGAGTTATTTTGACAGACGAGCAGATAGTTCGCTGCGTGCAACAGTGGGTGGAAACCGTGGTAGTGGACTTGAACCTGTGTCCATTTGCCAAGCGCGAGTTGGTGAAGGGTCGCGTGCGTTTCGCCGTGTGCGATGCAGCTACAGAAGAGGCACTGTTATCGGCACTGCAGAACGAACTGGATTTACTCGAAAATGATAGCGCTATCGAAACAACGTTGTTGATACATCCACAAGTGTTGCTGGATTTTTCGAATTACAACCAGTTTCTGGATTATGCAGATCAATTGCTGGTGGCAATGAAGCTGGATGGCATCTACCAGATCGCCAGTTTTCATCCGGACTACCAGTTTCAGGGGGCAGGCCCTGACGATGCCGAGAACTATAGCAACCGCTCGCCCTTTCCCATGCTGCATCTCCTGAGGGAAGATAGCCTGGAGAAGGTCATCGCCGAATATGCCGATGTAGACGATATTCCCGCACGTAATATAGCCCTGATGAAGGATATGGGGCGGGAGAGGCTGAGCAGCTTGTTACAGGCTTGCCTGAATCGAGAAAATAAATGACAGCCTCAGGACTGCTGGGGGTGGAGCTGCCCATTACCCAGGCGCCTATGGCAGGCGTTGAGGATAGTGATTTGGCCGTGGCCATCTCAGGGTAGCGCAAAATGCGAACTGGACGTATCGCGAAATTTTGGCTATCTTTAAAGGACTTAGGCCCTCAATGATATAAGCGGCCAGTGGGCAGTTTCAGACCAGAAAGTACCTGGTAAGCATTCCGGAAATACCAATGTCCGGACAGTACCCGCAACAAATCACTCTGACACCGAAACTCTACGCTGCGCGCTGTCGCCGGCGTGTGTGCGCATATTTGATCAACTGTTCCGCAGCAGTTGGTTGAGCGAAACATGAGGTGGAAGAAATGCTCGAAACGGAACTTTACGCAACAGAAAACCGCTCCATCAAGGAAACGCTGATACTACAGCTCAGCGGTGTCCTGGCCATTACAGTGACGCCGTTCGCCTACATTCGCTTGCGTGACGCGCAATGGTCTATGGCATTTTTTGATATCGGCGTTGTCTGCATCATGCTGCTGTTGTTTGTGTTCGTTTATGTGAGTCGCAGGACCAGGACAGCCGGGGTCTTTATGGCGCTGGGGTTTATTAGCGCAGCGCTGATGACGACTTTGTTGCTCGGAGCCAGCCAGGTGTTCTGGGCTTATCCGGCTCTGATCACTGCCTATTTCATGCTTGATACACGCCAGGCTGTGGTGCTGAGCGTAGGGTTTCTGTGCTGCTTTCTTGCGATCCTTTGGGGAGCGATACCTACTGTGGATCTTGCCACAATATTCCTCACCCTGATCACGACCATCCTCCTTGCCAATGCGTTTGCCCTGACCAACCGACGTCAGCAGGCCAGCCTGAGGCATATGGCGAATGTAGATCCGCTAACAGCGGCTGGTAATCGTCGTAGCCAGAATCAGAAGCTCGATGCGGTACATGCCATTTTTCGCCGTAGTAATGCTCCTGGCAGTGTGCTCATGTTGGATGTAGATCATTTTAAAAAGATTAACGATACCCACGGGCATGTGGTGGGTGACCAGGTACTGGTCGAGATCGCCGGGCTGATTCGCAGTTGTACGCGTGCTACCGAAACGCTCTATCGTTACGGCGGTGAAGAGTTCGTGGTGATCGCCGAACAGACCAATATCGAAGCCGCCGCGAAGCTGGCGGAAAAGCTGCGGGCAACTATTGAAAACAAGGCGTTCTCCACTGGTGTAAGGCTCAGCGTTTCCATGGGAGTAGCCGAACTGCGTGTCGGTGAAGAGCGCCAGGCCTGGTTAAGCCGGGCCGATGTTGCCCTGTTTCAGGCCAAGGGCCGTGGGCGCAACCAGGTGATCCTGGCGGACAACCCGGAAGCCGTGGTGATCCCTATTAACGTGGCCAGCACGGTGGAGGGGGCGTCCTGATTCAAGTAGCCCCTGTCAGGGGCTGCCAATCTGCGGCTAAGGGCTACTCTGGCCATGTTTCTTAAAGCAGCAACAATACAAAAACTGCCGCACCGGCACCGGCGGTGAGCAAGGTGGACTTGCGCAGTCTTGCTGCCGATATCCCCAGCCACAGGCCAGTGAGGATGATTAGAACCAGGCCAAGGGCAAAAGCCTTCTGAAAAGTCTTGTACAGAGTGGGGCCGTGCCCTTTGTGCAGTTCCATCATGCGGCTTTGCAGGCTGGGACTGGCGTGAACGATCTCGACGCCATCGTCGTGCAGGGTAATCACATAGTGGTCCGCTGAGGTTGGGCGCGTATACAGTGTTGAACCCTTGGTTTTCACATACTCGAAGCTGTAGTCCTGGACGCCGGCCTTGGCCAGAAGAGCGGCGACATCAGTCTTCAGTGATGTGGATTGGGTGTCGAGGGTCGCCTCCGCGCTGCTGTAGATGCTTTCCTGCTCCACCTGGCCCTTAACCCCCAGCAGGTAGAGGCCGCCGGATATTGCGACCAGCAGTACCGCAGGTGCAAAAAAAGCGGACAGGTACATGTGAATGGTAATAAGAAGTTTGCGATTCATGAGTTGACTCCAGAAAGGGAAGGTTATGTTATTAGGCTGGCGGTGGAGGGGCAAGTACATTAGCCGCCCCTTATCGGTTACTTGTCTCTGGCGTTGGCAAAGGCTGCGGCGAAGGCATTGTTTGGCTTGGATTCCTCGCGCTTTGGTGCTGCCTGGCGCCTGGACTTCCCTCTAGCCTGGTTGTTTCCCGGTGACTGTTCGCCAGCCTTGTCATCCAGGCGCATGCTCAGAGCGATACGCTTGCGGTCGGTGTCGATGTCCATCACTTTAACTTTGACAATATCACCGGCTTTCACCACTTCACGCGGATCCTTGATGAATTTATTGGACATGACAGAGATATGCACCAGGCCATCCTGGTGGACGCCAATATCGACAAACGCCCCAAAGTTGGTGACATTCGTTACGGTGCCTTCCAATATCATGTCCGGGTCCAGGTCCGTGATTTTCTCGACACCATCCTGCAGTTTGGCCGTTTTGAACTCCGGCCTGGGATCGCGCCCGGGCTTGTCCAGCTCGCCGATTATATCGGTGACGGTGGGTAAGCCGAAGTTGTCAGTTACAAAGTCTGCGGCATTGACGGCGCGGAGGAAGGTGCTGTCGCCAATGATGTCCCTGACGTGGCGCGCCCTGGAGGCTGCGATTTCTTCAACTAGCGGATAGGATTCGGGATGAACAGCTGAGGCATCAAGCGGGTTGTCACCCTCCATGACCCGCAGAAAGCCTGCCGATTGTTCATAGGTCTTCTCGCCAAGCCCCGTTACCTGCAGCAGTGATTTCCTATTGGCGAACTTGCCCTGTGTGTCGCGCAGGGAAACGATATTATCGGCTATACGTTGACTGAGGCCGGAAACGCGCGTCAGCAGTGGTGCTGAGGCGGTGTTTACATCGACCCCAACGGCGTTCACGCAATCTTCCACCACTGAATCGAGCTGGCGCGACAACTGTACCTGGCTGACATCGTGCTGGTATTGCCCGACGCCAATGGATTTTGGATCGATTTTCACCAGTTCCGCCAACGGATCCTGTAATCGCCTGGCGATGGAAACCGCACCGCGAATGGTGACATCCAGATCGGGAAACTCCCTGGCGGCGAATTCAGAGGCCGAGTAGATCGAGGCGCCGGCCTCGTTGACCACGACACGGCGTACGTCCAGCTCTGGTTTTGCAGCCAGCATAGTCCCGATGAAGCGCTCGGTTTCCCGGCTGCCTGTGCCGTTGCCGATACTGATCAGGTTCACATCGTGTTTCTCGATCATGGTCAACAAGACGGCCTCGGCTGCAGCCTGTTTGTTTTGCGGCGGTGTGGGGAAAATGGTGCCGTGGTCCACAACCTTGCCGGTAGTATCAACCACTGCCACTTTAACGCCTGTGCGCAGGCCGGGATCCAGGCCTATGGTAGCTTTTGGGCCTGCCGGGGCTGCCAGTAGAAGGTCTTTGAGATTCGCTGCGAATACCTTGATGGCCTCGAGTTCTGCGCGCTCGCGAAGTTGGCCCAGTAAATCGGTCTGTAAGTGCGTCAGTAGTTTCACCCGCCATGCCCAGCGGACCACTTCCGCCAACCATTTGTCCGCAGGGCGGTTCTGGTCTTTTATGTTCCAGTGCGAGGCGATCATACCTTCACAGGGGTGGGTGCTGATGGGCGTTTCGTCCTTGGACATGACGAGATTGAGCATCAGGATACCCTCGTTACGCCCGCGGAACATAGCCAGTGCACGGTGTGACGGTACATTCTTGAGTGGCTCGATATGTTCAAAATAGTCACTGAATTTGGCACCTTCCCGCTCCTTGCCTTCTATCAGGCGTGAGGCCAACAGGCTGTCCATTTGCAGGAAATCGCGCAGTCTTCTCAGCAGCTCAGCGTCTTCTGAAAAGCGTTCCATCAGGATCTGTTTGGCGCCATCAAGAGCCGCCTTGGTGTCAGGGATGCCTGCCTCCGGATTGAGGAAATCCGCCGCCAGTGTTTCGGGGTCAATGCCAGGGTCGTCGAACAGCGCCTGAGCCAGTGGCTCGAGTCCCGCTTCGCGCGCGATTTGCGCCTTGGTGCGTCGCTTGGGTTTGTAGGGCAGGTACAGATCCTCAAGGCGGCTTTTGGTGTCTGCGGCCCGAATCGATTTTTCCAGCTCCGCGGTCAATTTCTCCTGCTCCCCTATGCTGCTGAGTATGGCCTCGCGCCTTTCCTCCATCTCGCGCAAATAGCGCAGGCGCTCCTCCAACTGGCGCATTTGTGAGTCGTCCAGTCCGCCCGTTGCTTCTTTACGGTAGCGTGAGATAAACGGCACTGTTGCGCCTTCGTCCAATAGCGCCACGGCAGCGGCGACCTGTTTTTCCTGGACCGCGAGTTCTTTCGCCAGGCGGGCGGTAATGGATCTTGTCATGACTGTGAGGGCTTCCTGAGTACAAGGAGAATCGGCGCAGATTATGCGTTAGGCGATGCGGGCTTGGCAATCAGCGGCGAACTATTTCCCAGCTATGAGATGGTATCCATCGCTCGAATTGTGACCCGCTCTGATAATTTCGAAAAATAGGCGGGTCTTCCCGTTGGCTTTGCTTATAATGGCCCTACGCTTTAAGCCCCATGACAATAACAGGTAGATGAGAGACAGGCGACAATACCCATACGTCCGGCTGCAGCTGAGGGTGCTAGCCATGCTGCTGTTGCTGTGCTGTTGCACCGCAGCGCATGCTGAAGTCCCACTCGTGGGGCTGGAGGCTGCTCATGCTGGTTTTTCCCTTAAGCGCCCGTGGCAATTTCGTCCCGGTGATGACATGGCCTGGGCTGATCCTCAGTATGACAGTGCCGATTGGGGCGAGCGTATGGTTCCCGAACGTTGGCCGGTTGGAGGCTTTCCCGATACCAACCAGTTTGCCTGGTACCGCATCACACTCCAACTGGATCTTCAAAATCCCGGGCAGCAAAGCAATCTGGAGCATTTGGCGGTTCGACTCGGCAAGATATTGAGTGCCTATGAAATTTACGCCGGAGGCCAGTTGCTGGGTGGAGTGGGCAAACTGCCGCCGGTGAGTGAGGTTGATTTTGACCGCATGCAGGTGGTCAGCATACCGCCTGATGCTGTAGCGCCCGATGGAACACTGGTGCTGGCCCTGCGCGTCTGGGGCGGTGAAACAGCGGGTCTGGGATTCTGGCGAGCTGGCCCGTTTCGCGGTGACTTCAAGTTGGGAAATTACAGAACCCTGCTTTTGTCAGGTCTGGCTGCAGAATTGCCCGGCTTGCTGGTGGGCGTGCTGTTTCTCGGTTTCGGCTTTTACCACCTGTACCTTTATAGTCGCAACAAGCAATTGAATACCTACCTCTGGTACGGGCTGTTGGCTATAGATATCGGTATTTATAGCCTGATGTTGACGCAATGGAAATTTATGCTCGACTGGCCATTCCTGGCCTTTAAGAAGATCGAACTTGGCGCCATCTATTTATTCCCTGCACTTGCAATCCAGATGATGTGGTCTTTACTACAGCAGCCCGTGGGCGCCTGGCTCAGGGCTTATCAGTGGATTTTTGTCGCATTCTTTATTTTGCTTGTTGCGGTGCCGGGCCAGGCTACTATGTACCACACGCTACCGATCTGGCAGTACTTTACCGTGCCGGTTTTGGTGGTGATTACCTGGCTGATCGTTCGACAGACCCTTGCCGGAAATCGGGAGGCTCGCACCGTGGTAGTCGGGGTGCTGTTTTTTGTCGCCACCTGCATTAATGACCTGATGATTGACTTTGCCGGTTTTGGAAGTATGCGACTGGTGCCGTTCGGTTTCGTGGCTATTATGCTGGCAATGTCAGCCTCATTGGCCAGCCGTTTGACAGCGATGCTCGGCGGATTGGAGAAGGCGGTAGCGCAGCGCACAGAAGCTCTAAGCCAGGCCAATGAACAATTGGCGGCGGCGGCCCGCATAGATCCGTTAACAAACCTGCTAAATCGTCGAGGCTTCAGTGCGGAGGCCACAGACGAGATACATAGAATGTATCGTAGTGGACGTGGTTTTAACCTGGTTCTTGCCGACATAGATCATTTTAAAAACTTCAATGACCTTCATGGACACGCCTGCGGCGACCATGTGCTGAAGCAGGTGGCTTCCATTTTTCAAACCAAATTGAGAGTGGTGGATCGGGTAGGTCGTTGGGGTGGTGAGGAATTTATCGTTTTGCTTCCGGAGACGGAGCTGGAAGGGGCCTCCTCGCTGGCAGAAAAACTGCGGCAGGATATCGCTGAGCATATTTTCGAGTTTAGCGGGCGGCCTCTTAGTATCACCATGACGTTTGGGGTGTCCAGTTTTCAAATAGGAGATACCCTTGATACTTGTATCGCTCGTGCTGACGCTGCACTTTACCGCGGGAAGAAGCAGGGCCGCAATAATGTTGTGGTTAGCGTTGATGAGGACATGGCACCGGTGGATGGCTCACCCCAAAACTGAGTTGCGCTGATAGCAGCCGGCGGGCGGGGAGTAACGGCTATCCGGCAGTGGTGATTATCCGCCAAGCCTGCGTTGAATGGTCAGGTTCAAGCCGTCTATTGTTTTGGTGACATGCGGGAAATTATCGTTGCGCAGCAGCTCGACATGAAAGCTGGTTTTTGCCTCTTTCTCAGGTTGGTCAAACAGGTCCGGCAGTTTGTTCATATCAAGCTGTAGCGTTCCCACCCCGTCGTCACCGGTCGCCAGTATTTCGGCGGATAGATTGAGATCCAGCACGACTTGCTCAAGGACCGGGTCAGCTTCACTTCGCGGTTCGACCTCAGGTTTTAGTAGTTCTTCCACTTCCGCCGACAATGTTTTCGGGGCAGTCGCCACTGGTATTACATCTACCAGTAGCGGCCTTTGTTTCATGCTGGCCAGGGGTTGTTGGCTGTTTCCAACACTGTTGCCGCAGCTGCTTAGCGCAGAACACGACAGTACCAGCAGAATGGTTTTTAGCCATGCCGCATTGAGTGATGGGCTTTGCACAGGCCCTGGTTGCACTTGTTGGTAAGATATCCCCGATCTGAACACGTCGCTTGTCGCTATTTTTTTTAGACTTGACCTCGAATTCTGCGCCTAATTTGCGAATTCTACGACGAGATTTTATGAGGAATAATTACCCTGCATATTGCCAATTTTATGCACCTTGTTTAGAGGCTTTCCCCCTCGCTATGGCACCCAGCGGTAACCTCTGCCCCTCTCGGTCTTAATACAACGAAAGCCCGGATCCGTGCTGGTAAATGCGTCACGGATGGTCTTGATGTGAGCAGTGATGGTGTTTTGTTCTACTACAATATTTGCGGCTTTCATTAACTCCCGGTGACTCCTGACCTGGCCCGGGTTGATACATAATTCCTTTAGCATCCAGAAGTGTGTGAGGGGGAGGTTGATTTCAGTACCCTTCCAGAAAACCGTGGAGAGCACCTCATTCAAGTCGATATCTTTGGCTTGGCTACCATGCCCTTCATTCTCACGGGAACGAGTATAGGCACTGCGGATGGCATCAAGGCGCCGAAACAGGGCTTCAATGCGGACAACGATATACTCTATTGAGGCATCCTTGGTGATGTAGTCATCCGCACCCAGTCTAAGTCCTGATATCTTGTCTATTTCTCCGGAATTGGAGGTGAGAAAGATAATGGGTACTTCGCTGGAAAGTCGCCGCAACTCGATACAGATCTGGTAGCCGGCGTCACGCTCCCCCGCATGGCTCACATCCAGCAGGGCCAGATCGGGAATATCCTGGCGAAATGCCTCAATGGCGGTCTCTTTACTGGAGTAAGCTGTCACATCGAAGCCATACTCAGCCAACATCTGGCAATAGCTTCCGCGAGTTGTGTCGTCATCCTCAACATAGGCTATACGCCTGGGCATGCCATACTCCTGCTTTTTAAATTACCGGCCAGCGACTAGCTGGAGATTACTCCGAAAAATTATTGCATGTACACCCGCCGCATACAATTTGCCAGCAGTGTTCCGTTCGACTGGTGTGAGATTACCTTACCCGATCGCTTTCATCATACTTTTTCATAAAACAGCACCCAACATCACAGTGGCCAGCCTAGACTTCTTGCCAAGGTCAATGACCGAACACAAGACGATTAATGGGATGAGAAGGGAGAATACAATGAAAACATTTGCCAGCGTAGTCCTGACTACAGTTGTCGCAAGCGGTGCTTTTAGCCTGCAGGTAGCAGCCGCAGATGAACAACAGTTAGTGCAATGCCAGGATCAGGTCGTCGAGTATTATGGTGGCGTGGATAACGTACGCTATGTCAGCCAGAGACGATTCCGGGATGGCACACAAATGAAGTTTGCGGTTGCTGTTGAAGACGCCAGTACAGGGTATACAGCCACTCGTCTGGCGACCTGTTGGCTGGGCAGCGAGAATATGCAGGCAGCCACAGACACTGCAGCTGAAATCACTGTGGCTGATATTTACGACGCGGTAACAGACTCTATTGTTGTTCCTCTGCAGCCTTAGCTATAGACCGGTCGCAATGACCATACCGAATCTGCTGCGGATGTATATTCCGTAAGTGGGTTCGCGCAGGATCGGGCACCAGGTGATGTGCCTAGCAACCGACGACCACAAAGTCACAGAGGTCGCCAATACCATCGCCGTCAACGTCAGACTGGTCGGGGTTGGCCACAACAGGGCAATTATCGACGCTTTCGGCAATACCATCGCCATCGGAGTCCGCCATGACCTCGATCGTGATTTGTGGGGTCACCGTGGGTACATAACCGTCACTGTCGACAACCGTGGCGCTGACAGTGTGGATTCCAATGGTGGTAAATGTGGTATTCAAAGAAGAACCAGAACCGAGTTCCCCTTGCAGTGAGGAAGTCCATGCCAGCACGGAGGACAGATTGCCGTCTTCGATATCATCAGCCGCCCCGCTCAAAATAAGGGATTGTCCTTCAAGCAGCACGGTACCGCTGGCGGGAGTATAGATTTGCACATCCGGTCTATTGACGACAGTGATAGCGACGGTTGCTGTGTCGACAAAGCCCGAACTGTCGCTGACACGCGCCTGCAACTGGTGCAGGCCGGCAGAAAGTTGAGACGGAGAGGTGACGGCGCCGTCCAGGTCAGATGTCCAGGTAATGGCGCCGGACAGATCCCCGTCCTGCGGATCGGATGCGGCGGCCGACAGGGCGATAGCGCCTTCGTCCACCGCGATTATCGCGCCGTTGACGGGCGCAAGAATTGCTACCGTTGGAATCTCTCCGGGACCAGCCAGTGCTGTGGCTATTCTACCCAGGTCAAGGCGGGGAAAAGGCAAATCATTGCGTGTGTCCACTACCGTTATGGATTCTGTCACCAGCAGGGATTTTACACTTGCCACATCCAGCGACGGCGAGGTGGCTTTTATGAGTGCCGCGGCGCCAGCGACATGTGGCGCCGCCATGGAAGTTCCGCTTTTGCCCGAATAGTTGCCGCCGGGTACCGCAGCGCGAATACTCTGTCCCGGCGCAAGCATGTCCAGGAAGAAGGCACTGTTTGACCAGCTACTGATAGCATCATTGGTATCGCGGACACTGCCTACGGATAAAACCGTCGGGACGCAGGCAGGCGAGCCCATACTGTCGGTATCACCGTTATTGCCAGAGGCAGCGACGGCCAGCACGCCTACTGCAGCCAGGTCATCAAAGAACGGCTTATAAGGTGATGACTCGCAGGGTGCGACATACGAGCTGCCGGACAGGCTCAAATTGACTGCCGCGATATTGTAGTTCGCTGTCTGGGATTCCACATATTCCAGTGCTGCCATAATGTCACTGTCGTAGGCCAGCACGCAGGTGCTTTTTGATCCGCAATAGCCGCTGGCCTGGTTGAAACGTGTAAATACCTGGATAGCAATAATACCCGCGTCGGGGGCTACGCCAGGGCGACCGGCTTGCTGGCCGGCCACAATAGAAGCGACATGAGTACCGTGACTGCAGAGGTCGGTACAGGGTGCTGCTGCGCCCGCCCCGGTCTGTTCAGTCTGCCCGTTAGGGCACAGGCTGGTAATTCCGGAAGGGGCGAACGCGCTGGAAAAACACGCCTCTTCGACGACGCGTCCCCCAAATACGGCGTGGCTTGCCTCAACGCCGGTATCGACGATCGCTACTACGGCGCCATTGCCAGTCAAGCCCGAGTTGTGGGCCACGTAGCCGCTGATGAGGGACATGGACTCCAGCAGTTGGGGGGCGTTGAGGCCATCTTCCTGCACGCTTGCAAATAAGTCGCTGTCGAGCATGGCGTCAAGTTGTGAGGCATTCACTGTGTATGCTTTGAGGGGATGGCGCCGCATGGACCGCAGTGCCCGCACATTCATCTTGTCGGTGAAGGCCCTTGCGCGCTCCAGTGCTCGTTGTCGCCCTCGTGAAGATGGGGCACTGTCGTCAACCTTAAGAGTTGCCAGAACGCGGACTTTTCCGTGTTCCTGTGCCCGGCGTTGGAGCTTTTCGTAGGAGGGGGCGATTTTCTTGCGAGCAGCATGGTCAGGAGGGGCGGCAGATAGGCTGGCCGCAAACATGACGGTTATGAGAAGGACCAGTGGGTATTGACAAATTTGTTTCATGCAACTATGTGTCATTTTTAAGCTGTGAGGGGTATCGATAAGGGGAAATGGTTGGTAATACCCTTACACAAGGAGCGAAAAATATCACTTTATGAACATACGAGTTGGCATTGGGAGAGTCAACCGAAAGTGATCAAAACACCATAAATAGTAGAATGAAAGTGGATTTTGTTTTCCACAAAATATCTGGTGCGCTGTGTTGGCAACGAGCGGCTTTCAGGACTCCTGTCGGCTAGCCGCCTGTCATCTTTTCCCCCTGTCGATAAGTGTTGAAGTTTGCAGGATATGACGCAACAATAGTAACCAAGCAAGCGCTTGGTATGGTAAAAAGCTGCTACCGCCTCGCGCCAGGCAACCCCGACAGGTAAGCGTCAGCCTATGGAATATCTTGAGTCGTTAATCGAGGAAGGACAGATCACCGACCCCAGCAGCCCAAGGGGGAAATTGCTGGATTGCGCGGCGCGCCTGTTCCGCCAGAAAGGCTATGAGCGCACTACCGTGCGGGATATCGCCAGCGCAGTTGGCATCCAATCGGGCAGTATCTTTCACCATTTCCCCTCCAAGGAAGATATCCTCAAGGCCGTCATGTCCGAGGCCCTGGTGTATTTCATTGAAGAGCTGCGGGCCGCCATTGAGGCCGCCGAGGGGCCGGAAGATAAATTGCTGGCCTGCATACGCAGCGAGCTACAGTTTACCGTGGGAGACGATACCGTGGCGGTCATGTCCGTTCTCATTACCGAGTGGCGCTGCCTGTCGGAAACTCATCAAAAGGATATTCTGGGATATCGCGCCGCCTATGAGCAACTGTGGGCGGATGTTTTAGAGGGAGCCAAAAAGGAGGGTCTGGTGGCCGGTGATGTTTTTATTGTGCGCCGGCTGCTGGCCGGTGCCATCCACTGGACGACCACCTGGTTCCAGCCGGACGGTGAACTGTCGCTGGATGATCTTGCCCTTGAGACCCTGCACCTGGCGTGTTCGGCGCGCAGTGGCTGCTGATGTCAGCTTCACTCGCGGATCAGCATGCCCTTGTAGTGGGCGCCAGTAGTGGTATCGGCAGGGCGATCGCCCTGCGTCTGGCCAGCGCAGGGGCAGTGGTAGTGGTGGCGGCGCGGCGCGAGCAAGAGGCGGGTGATGTTGTAGACACGATTCTAGAGCATGGCGGACGGGCCCGCTTCCAGGCGGTCGATGTGAGAAGCACGGCCGCCGTCGAGTCGATGATCGCCGCGGCAGTGGAGCGCAACGGCCCTCTGCACATCGCCGTTAACAACGCGGGGATTGAGGGTACACCTTTCGTGCCCACGGCAGATTACGATGAGACGGTGTTCGACGCAGTGATCGACACTAACCTGAAAGGGGTTTGGCGTTGTATGAAAGTTGAAATTCCACTGCTGGAAGACGGTGGTGTCATCATCAATATGTCATCCATCGCCGGACTGGGTGCCAATGAAATGATGGGTTGTGCCTATACCGCCAGTAAGCACGCCATTATCGGCATGACCAAAACCGCAGCCAGGGAATACGCTGCACGGGGCATCAGGGTTAATGCCATTTGTCCCGGTGTCATTGCCACCGATATTTCCGAACGTAGTTTCCAGCACGACGAAAACCTGGCGCGCAAGGTGTTGAAGATGCATCCGCTGGGGCGCCTGGGAACGGTAGAGGAGGTGGCGGACGCGGTACTATGGATGGCGTCCGGGCAAGCGAGCTTTATGACAGGACATGCGCTGGTGCTGGATGGCGGCGCTTCCTGCTAGAAGCTGTTGAAATGACCTTCGCAGCCGGTTAATACACGAATCAACAAGATTAGGAATTGCTGATGGCAATACAAGATTTTCGCGGAACCAGTTTCAGCGTGGGCCGGCCACCCTATGCCATGCCCCCCTACCAGTATCGGGGAAACGAGATGTTTACCCTGCAGGTTGAGACAGATGCGGGGTATCTGCGCTCCCTGGTGCCGGAACCGATGGTGCCCAATGAGGACAACCTGTTAGTCATTTACGTGGGTTCTATGCACGTGGACGAACCCAGCCAGATCAGCTATGGAGAGGCGGGTCTCATGGTTCCTGTGACACTGCACGGACGCAGCGGCACGTATCTGCCTGTATTGTACCTGGATGAGGTCGAGTTACTGACGGCGGGCCGGGAAGTCTGGGGCTTTCCCAAGTTTCCGGCTACGGTGTTTTTCCACAGCACTGAGAACGGTGTTGCAGCCCGGGTGACAGAGTCCGGCGTGGATATCATGGAGCTGCAAATGGACTTCAAGGCTGCGGGAGTCCCCGTTCCGGTTTATGACCGGGAACATTTCCTGCTCAAGGCCATCCCCTCAGTAGACGGTAAGGGCTACGACGTGCGCCAGATCAATACCTGCAGGGTTCGCAATGACCAGCGTAAGGAAATTTGGGAGGGCAAGGCAGACCTGACACTGCGTTCAACAGACAAGAATCCCCTTGGAGACATTGAGATCAAGCGCATTGTCAGTTCCGTTTATACCGTGGGGGATATCATTCTCGATACCGGTGAAGTTATTCACGACTATCTGGCGCAGGAGCAATAGGGCGCATGTTCCAGCGCATCGATGACTACCTGGACTATCACGCCCGGATTCATGGGCAGGTGGTATTCGTCACCGATGAGCAGCGTACCCTGTCTTTTGTCGAGTCTCGAAATCGGGTAGACCATATTGCCGGCAGGCTGGCCGCAGAAGGCCTGGCCAGGGGCGACCGCATCGCACTACTGGGAAAGAACTCCATCGAGTTTTTCTTTATGTACCTGGCCTGTGCCCGCTTGGGTGTAGTGCCGGTTGGCATCAACTATCGCCTGACACCGGCTGAGTGTGCCTTTATTGTGACCGACGCCACCGCCTGCTACCTGTTTGCGGATGCCGACCTTATCGGCCCGGTGGTCGCTGCCTGCGAAGGTGTGACCGCGGTGTGCCTGTACGGCGAAGATAAGGACTACCCCGCGTTTGAGCAGTGGCTGGGCACGGCACCGAATCCCTTTGCGCGCGCGGACATTGGTGCGGACGATGTCATGTCACAAATGTATACCAGCGGTACCACGGGTTTGCCCAAGGGGGTGCTGTTAAGTCACCGCAATATCATCAGCAATGTTTACCAGACGTCCATGGCCTCGGAATACACCTTCATGGCCGGTGATGAGTTTCTGCTGGTAGCGCCGATGTACCACGCCGCTGGCATTATGATCGGCTACACGGGAGTGCTACAGGGACTGACTCTGGTGATCCATCGGGACTATGACCCGGTGCGCACAGTGCAAACCCTGGCGTCCAGGCCCATCGTCGCGGTGACGCTGGTGCCTGTGATGTTGCAGATGATCGTCGATACGGTGCCGGACCTTGCTGCCATGCGCTTTCCTGAACTGCGCCTGATTTACTACGGCGCCTCGCCCATCGCTGTGCCTCTGTTGCAACGCGCCATAGAAATCTTCGACTGTGACTTTACCCAGGGTTATGGGCAGACCGAGGCCAATTCGATCGTGGCCATGCTGTCCGCCTCCGATCACCGCAGGGCGCTGGCGGGGCGGCCGGATATTCTCGAGGCCTGTGGACGGGCCGCTTTCAATACGGAGTTGGAAGTGGTCGACAGTGAGGGCAAGGTGCTGGGTCCGGGAGAGGCGGGAGAAATTGTCGCCCGTGGTCCCCAGGTCATGCAGGGCTACTGGAATAATCCCGAGGCCACTGCCGATACGCTGCGAGATGGTTGGCTGCATACCGGTGACGTGGGCCAGTTTGATGAAGAGGGTTACCTGACCATCGTCGGCCGGGTCAAGGATATGATCATTTCGGGGGGTGAGAATATTTACCCGGCGGAAATAGAGAACGTACTGACCACGCATCCGCAGGTACGCGATGCCGCAGTGATTGGCGTCAGCGATCGCAAGTGGGGAGAGGTGCCCCTGGCCATTCTGGTGGCGCAGGAAAGTGCAGTGCCGGTAGCCGATGAATTGCCGGGAGCCGATGAAGTGCCGGTGCCTGCAGCCGATGAATTGCAGGCGCTCTGTCGGGAGCATATGGCGAGCTATAAGGTGCCGGCACACTATCATTTTACCGATGAGATACCGCGCAATCCCAGCGGCAAAGTTTTGAAACAACAACTACGTAACGACATTGGAAAAGACTATGACCAGTAACGACAAAGTCCTGTTGGAAGTTCGCGACAATATCGCGATTATCACCCTTAACCGCCCGGAGGCACGCAACGCCCAGGACCTGGATCTGCTGCAGCAGCTGGATCGCCTGTGGATGCAGGCGGCCAATGACAAGCAGGTAAAGGTGATTATCCTCAATGCCAACGGCCCGCACTTTTCCGCCGGTCACGACATCTCGGACCAGGCTATGGACCAGGTGACCTCTGTCGACTGGAAGAGTGACACGGTGGTGGAAGACCTGTACGCCTATGAGAGTGAAACCTTCCTGGGTTATTGCACCCGCTGGCGCAATATTCCCAAGCCGACCATTGCTGCTGTGCAGGGTGCCTGCATCGCCGCCGGCCTGATGCTGGTCTGGCCCTGTGACCTGATTATCGCTGCCGACAACGCACGCTTCAGTGACCCGGTGGTCGCCATGGGCATCGGCGGTGTTGAGTACCACGCGCACACCTGGGAATTTGGTGCACGCAAGGCCAAGGAAATCCTGTTTAACAGTAGTTTTATCGATGCGCAGACGGCTGAGCAGTTGGGCATGGTTAACAAGGTAGTGGCGCTGGATGACCTCAATGACGAGGCGCTGGCCATGGCTGAGAACATCGCCAGGAAACCTGCCTTTGGTCTGGCGATGGCCAAGCGCGCCGTAAACCGTACACAGGACATTATGGGTTACCAGAGCTCGCTGGAAGCGGCCTTTGATATGCATCAGCTGGGTCATGGCAATGCACTGGTTGCCACGGGCACGCCGATTTTTGCCTACCTCGATGAGATGAAGAAAGTCACTAAAGAAGGTGGTAAAAGTTAATGGCGATTCTCGACCTGGTTTCTGAGGTGGCAGGTACGGTCTGGAAGGTGTCCGCGCAGGTGGGGCAGATGCTGGCAGAGGACGATCCGGTGCTGATCGTGGAAAGTATGAAAATGGAAATACCCGTGCCTGCGCCGGAAGACTGCCAGGTACTGGAGATATTGTTGTCAGAGGGTGACATGGTTTCCCTGGGAACGGTGCTGGCCCGGCTGCAGGTGGACTAGGTGCGGCTGGCATGAATGATTTTCGATCCAGGCTGGATACACAGTCACAGGACTACGCCGACAACCGGGCGGACATGCTGGCGCTGGTGGATACCCTGTCCGATTTGCGCAGCAAGGCCGAGGCGCTGTCCGAAAAGCGGCGGCCGCGCTTTGAAGAACGCGGTCAGCTGACGCCCCGGGAACGGCTGCAGCGCCTGCTTGATCCAGGTATGCCACTGCTGGAATTGTACGGTCTGGCCAACTACCTGGTGAGCAATCCGGATCGCGAACAGTCCATAGCGGGCGCCAGCCTGCTGGCGGGTATCGGTTTTATCAGTGGTGTGCGCTGCCTGGTGATGGCGGATGACAGCGGTATCAGTGCCGGCGCTGCGACCCCGACCACCGGGGAGAAGATTGAGGCCTGTCTGGACGTGGCGCTGCGTCACAAACTACCCTTCGTGCACCTGGTGGAAAGCGCCGGGGCTGACCTGTTCGCCTACAAGGTGGAATCCTGGGCCCGGGCCGGCGGTATGTTCTATCGGCATGCCCGGCTGAGTGCGGCGGGCATCCCCACCATTACCCTGTTACACGGCCCGGCCACCGCCGGTGGCGCCTACATGCCGGGTATGAGCGATTACGTGATCGGCGTGCGCGGGCGGGGCAGGGCGTCTCTCGGTGGCGCGGCCCTGGTGCGCGCCGCCACCGGTGAAATCTCCGACGAGGAGGAATTGGCGGGCACCGATATGCACGCGACCGTCACGGGCCTGGTGGAATACAGTGCCGAGGATGACGCGCACGCCCTGCAGATCGCGCGCCGCCTGCTGCAGCAACTGAACTGGAACAATCGCTGTACGCCGCCGCAGGCGGAGGCCTACGAAGAACCTCGCTTTGACCCCGAGGACATCGCCGGTCTGGTACCGGTGGATTATCGCAAGCCCTACGATGTGCGCGAGGTGATCGCGCGGGTGGTGGATGCTTCCGACTTCAGCGAATTCAAATCCCGCTACGGCGCTGCCACTATCTGTGTACAGGCGGCGATTTATGGCAACGCCTGCGGCATCATCGGCAACAACGGTCCCATCGACCCGGACGGCGCGACCAAGGCAGCACAGTTCATGCAGTTGTGCGACCAGGCCGATATGCCGGTGATCTACCTCAGCAACACCACTGGCTACATGGTAGGGAAGGATTACGAGCAGGCGGGCATGATCAAGCACGGCTCCAAGATGATCCAGGCGGTATCGAATATCCGCGTGCCGCGCATCACCCTGTACGTGGGCGCCAGTTTCGGCGCCGGCAACTACGGCATGTGCGGGGTGGGTTACGATCCGGATTTCCTGTTCACCTGGCCCAATGCCACTACCGGCGTGATGGGTGGCGAGCAGGCGGCCCTGACTATGGAGATGGTGGCTCGCAGTGGCGCCGAGCGCCGCGGCCAGACGGTGGACGAGGAGGCCCTGCGCCGCCAACGGGAACAACTCGTACAGTATTTTGATGCGCAGTCCGACGCCTTCTACACCTCGGGACGTCTGCTGGACCAGGGCATGATCGATCCCAGGGATACTCGCAAGGTGCTGGGCTTTACCCTGCAAACCTGCTGGGAGGCGCGTCACCGGGAATTGCGCAGCAACAGTTTTGGTATCGCCCGGATGTAAGGGGTGTACACCGTGGATAAAAGTAAGGGAGCAAATGGAAGTGGGTCAGCGATTTGATAACAGGGTGGTGATTGTCACCGGGGCGGCCGGTGACATCGGTCGTGTAACTGCCGCGCGCTTTACCGCCGAAGGGGCCAGGGTGGTCGCGGTGGATTACGACGCTGCTGCACTGACAAGTACTGTTGATGACATTAGTGCGCAGGGTGGTTCGGTAATAGGGATCAGGGCCGATGTCTCGGTGGAGGAGGAGGTAAAGGCCTACGTGGACGCGGCGCGGGAGGCCTTCGGTACTGTCGACTACCTGTTCAACAACGCGGGGATCGAAAGCCAGTGCACGGATATCAGCGAGTGCGACCTGGCAGACTTTGATCGGGTGTTCGCGGTGAACGTACGCGGGGTGCTGCTGGGTATGAAGTACGTGGTGCCGGTACTGCGCGCAGGCACTGGTGGCGCGATCATTAACACGGCCTCGGTCGTCGGTCTGTCCGGCGCGGCGGGACTGACAAGTTACTGTGCCAGTAAACACGCAGTAATCGGGTTGACCCGCTCGGTGGCGAAAGAGCAGGGCCCCAATAACATTCGCGTCAATGCGGTCTGCCCTTCGGCGACCACCGGCCGCATGATGACCTCCATCGAGGGACGCATGCTGCCAGAGGACGCGGCGGGGGCTCACGAGCTTGTCGAGGGGGCTATTCCTATGGGACGTTATGCGCAGCCTGAAGAGGTGGCCAGTATGGTTACTTACCTGTGTAGCGACGAGGCGGCTTTTCTCACCGGTGGCGCCTATACCGTTGATGGTGGGGTGACCGCCTGAGGCGGGTGGCAATGGACATGGTTTACGACCCCCGCATCCCCGACCCCGAACACTGCGTGCTGCCTCACCAGCTGGAGCGCTGGGCCCGGGAGCGCCCGCAGCAGACAGCTATCATCCTGCACAGCGGTGAACGCTGGACCTGGGAAGAAACATTGCACATCACACGCCGCGCCGCAGCTGGGCTGCGGGCGCTGGGCGTGAACAAGGGTGATCACGTGTTGTCCTGGCAGCCCAATTCCCGCGAAGCCCTGCTGACCTGGTTTGGCCTCAACTACCTGGGGGCGGTTTACGTACCGATCAACATCGCTTACCGGGGTGCGCTATTGCAGCACGTGGTGGAGCTCTCGGCCGCGCAGCTGTTGATCTGTCACGCGGAACTGGCGCCAAGGCTGGAGCAAGTTGAGCTGGGGCAGGTGAGTGATGTGCTGTTTACCGGCGGTGACTGCAAGCTCGACGATGTGCGTTGCCATGGCGCTGATGCGTTGCTGCCGGAACAGGGCCTGGCCTGCATGCCAGATGAAGTGGCGCCCTGGGATGCCCAGTACATTATCTTTACCTCCGGTACCACCGGACCCTCCAAGGCGGTACTGTCCTCCTATCTCCAGGGCTATGCCATGGGCCCGGAGGCCCACCCCTACGTGGACGGGAGCGATCGCTCCTTCGTCAACATGCCCCTGTTCCACGCCGGCGGGACCATCTACGTCATCATGACCCTGGCTAACGGTGGCTCCTGTTTTATCGATACTCATTTCAAGACGGACGCGTTCTGGGACACGGTGCGGCAATACGAGATCACCTCGGCCTGCCTGGTGGCGGCGATGATTCCTTTCCTGCTGAAACGACCGGCGGCGAGTGACGATAAAAAGCACTCACTCAAGAAAGCCCTGTGCGTGCCCTGGAACGAGGACGGCCGCGCCATGGGGGAGCGGCACGGTATCGAGGTGCGCACCTGTTTCAACATGACAGAAATTTCCGGGCCGCTGGTATCCGAGCCGTGTCCCCCAAAGAGCGGTACCTGTGGCCGGGTGCGCCCCGGAGTGGAGGTGCGCGTGGTGGATGAGAACGACTGCGAGGTTGCCCCTGGTGTTACCGGTGAGCTGATAGTACGTACCGATCGCCCGTGGTCAATGAATCATGGTTATTACGGCAACGCGGAGGCCACCGCCAAAGCGTGGCGCAATGGCTGGTTTCACAGCGGTGACGGTTTCCGCTATGACGAGGACGGCTACTTCTACTTCGTCGATCGTATCAAGGATGCGATTCGTCGGCGCGGAGAAAATATTTCCTCTTTTGAAGTGGAGAACGAGATCACAGCTTTTGCGCCGGTACGGGAAGCGGCCGCTATCGGTGTTCCCAGTGAACTGGGAGAAGACGAAGTGATGATCGTGGTGTCAGCGGCAGAGGGGCAGGCTATTGATCCCCTGGAGCTGTTCAATTTCCTGCAGCCGCGCATGGCGCATTTTATGTTACCCCGCTATATCCGCGTGGTGGAGGAACTGCCCAAGACGCCCACCCAGAAGATTATGAAACACCTGCTTAAGGCGGACGGGGTCACGGCTGATACCTGGGACCGTGAGACAGCGGGTATCACCATTAAGCGCGATAAAATTGGCGGCTGAGGGAGGCTGTGCTATGTCCGAGGAATTGACACCCAGGGAATTGTTGGCGGTAGTGGAGGCCGCCAGGGCAGGGTTGTCCGATGTGCAGCGACCTGCAGCGGTAGCCAAACGCCGCGCCCAGCATGCACTCACCGCCAGGGAGCGCCTCGACTGTTTGCTCGATGCGGGAAGTTTCCGGGAAATGGGTGGCCTGGTGCAGCCCGATCGGAGTAATGAACTGTCCCGCGACTTGCAGGCGCCGGCTGACGGTGCGGTTGCCGGAGGTGGCAAAATCGGTCAACGGGATGTGTGCGTACTCGCCCAGGACTACACGGTACTCGGTGGCAGCATTGGCACCGTGGCGGACCGCAAGATGGGGCGCTTGATCGACCGGGCCGCCGCTAACGGCTTGCCCATGGTCATGTTGCTGGAAGGCGGCGGGCACCGCATCCAGGACGGTATGAATGCGGCGCACTTTGCCGCAGCCTCGCCGGTATTCAACAAACTGGCGCGCCTGTCTGGCTGGGTGCCCAACGTCGCGGCAATCATGGGCCAGGGTTTTGCCGGCCCGACGGCCTATGCGGCGATGGCGGACTTTGTGGTAATGATCAAGGGCAAGTCCACTATGGGGATGGCAGGTCCTGCCCTGGTGAAAGCCGGTACCGGTGAAGAGATTGACAGCCAGCAGTTGGGCGGCAGCCGGCGGCAGGCGGACCAGACCGGTATAGCCGATCTCGCAGTGACCAGTGAAGAAGAGTGCTTGCAGGCGATCCGGCGTTTCCTGTCTTATTTGCCATCCAACTCAGGGCAGGCGCCGCCGGTATTGCCCTGCGATGATCCGGTTGATCGCCGTGATGACGAACTGCTCGAGCTGGTGTCATCCAATAGTCGCCAGGTCTACGACATGCGCAAGGTGATCGGCATCATTGCTGATCGCGACAGTGTGTTTGAACTCAAGCCGGGGTATGCGCGCAGCATGCTAACCAGCTTTGCGCGCCTGGATGGCCGTCCCGTGGGATTTATCGCCAACCAGCCCCTGCGCAAGGGGGGCGTGCTGGACGCCGCTGCCTGTGAAAAAGCGGCGCACTTCATTGCTATGTGTGACGCCTTCGGTTTGCCGCTGGTGTCGATGATCGATATTCCGGGACTGGCCATCGGGCCGGCGGCGGAAGACACCGGTATTGGACGACGCAGTGGTCGCTTGTTTTATGAAATGGCGCTGGCTACCGTACCTCTGGTGACTGTGGTACTGCGCAAGGGCTATGGTGGTGGTTATTACGCCATGGGAGGAGGGCGAGCCTTCAATGCCAACGCCGTGTTTGCCTGGCCCGGTGCAGAGATCTGCGCCATGTCCATCGAGGGCGCGGTGGACGTGGCCTATCGCAAGCACTACGAAGCGGCTGATAAGCCCGCCGTTGCGCGCCAGGCGATGATCGATGATATACGTGCGCAGACCGGAGCCCTGCATGCGGCGGAAGATTTCGGTATCGATGACGTCATCGATCCCCGTTGTACACGACGCTTACTGATCGAGACATTCAGTGCCTGTGCTCCGCGCAGGCCGGATCACAGCCCGCCGAGGCGGCGCTCGATCTCGCCGATTTGATAACAGCCCGATAAAAGGAAACTGCAGCATGAACCGTTTGTTGGTAGAAAAAGACGGCCCTGTCTGGGTCGCTAAATTCAATAACCCGCCTCATCACTACATGGATCAATACACCATCCGGGAGCTAACGGCGCTGTTGGATGATGTAGAGAACAATGACACGGTGCGCGCGGTGATACTGACCGGCAGCGAGCCGGGCGTTTTTATCCGGCACTACGATGTCAGTGAACTGCTGGAGAACGGCAAGGCGATGGCAGATAAAGGCCTGCAGTTTTCGCTGGACCGTCCGGTGCCGGAATTGGAAATTCATCGCTGCCTCAGTCGTATGGAAACCCTGCCGGTACCTTTTATCGCTGCGGTGAATGGCTCCGCCATGGGTGGCGGCTTTGAGATGGCGCTGGCCTGTGACCTGCGCCTGGTAGAGGACGGCGAATACGCCCTGGGCCTCCCCGAAGTGAACGTGGGTATTTTGCCCGGCGCCGGCGGTACCCAGCGCCTGTCGCGATTACTGGGCCAGGCACGTGCCATGGAAATGATTCTGCTGGGCGCCACGCTGTCACCGCAAAAAGTACAGGAGTACGGGCTGGCGCTGGAATGTGTTCGTGGTGATGTACTGGCGCGGGCACGGGAAGTGGCTATGCAAATAGTTGCACGCTCACCCCTGGCGACCCGTCATATCAAGTACCTGGTGCGGGGCGCGCAGCAGTGGCCCGTCGATGACGGCATGGCCAGGGAAAGAACCCTGTTCTGTGACCTGATGGTCTCCCCCGCGGGCCTGGAGGCAATGCGGCAGATGGTGGAAGAGGACGTGGATATCAGGGATGTGGGTAAATAGGTGCTCCCGTTCTCCCGAGCTACCAGTGCCGCTTATTCCGCGTCCAGATACTTGTCGACACAGTTGTGGAAATGTCGCAGTCGCAATTCCTGGTCGCCCAGCAACATGCCCCTGAAACCATCTGATTTCAAGCCTTGCTGGTTGAGTGAAACGTTATCGGCATCCTGCTGCAGCACATCGGTGACGATATAGGACATGGGCGTGTCCGCCACCTTGTCGTATTCAACCTTTTCTTCAAAGAACTTGCGCTCACAGGGCAGTTCCGTGCCTTTGGGGTAGTGCACCAGCATGATCAGGTCGTAGTACATTTTTTCCGGGTCGCTCTCATGGGGGCGATAGCGAAAACCGTTTATCCCCTCGGGGAACACGTTCATGGCAAAGCCGGGAAACACAAAGTAGTGGTAGACGTCGGTCAATTGCTCGTCGGTCATGTCCCGGTAGGGTGCGGTGACCTCCTCATTGTCCTGCATGCTACGGGTGAACCCGACTTTCGCTTTCCACACATCCTCGGGGGCGCCCTGGTAGTCATCCGGGTTCATGCCGTTGTACAGCATCCATTCCTGCAATTCGGGATAGACCTCAGTACCACCGGTATAGGGCGAGCTGGTGGTGCCATATTTGTTGATCATCCTGCTGTGCTCACCCAGTAGCTCGATGCGCGCTTTCTCATCCGCCCACTTGAGCATCTGGGGGTGCAGGCCACGAAAATGGTAGCTCTCGTTGAAGGCGTCGCAGGCGACCTTCCAGTTTGAGTCCCACAGGAAAGTCTTGTATTCCAGCAGGCGCATGTCCTCCAGGCGATAGGGCGCCAGCTGTTGTGGCAGCTCGCCGAGGAAATCCATGAGCGAGGGGCCGTCACTGTCCAGCCTGAACCAGACGAAGCCGGCCCAGAAATCGACTTCGATGGGCTCCAGTCCCAGTTCGTCCCTGGGCAGGCCGCCCCGAAACTGCGGGAAATTCTCGGCCCCGGGAACGCCTTTTATACTGCCATCGAGGTTATAGCTCCAGGCGTGGAAGGGACATTTGAAGAACTGCTGTGAGCCGCAGTAGCTATTGGGAACCAGTTGGTTGCCACGGTGCTGGCAAACGTTATAGAAACCGCGAATCTGTTCGTCCTTGCCCTGGCTAAACAGGAAAGATTCCTTGCCCAGTGTATGGGTGACATAGTCACCGGGCTTTTTGAATTCCTCTATGCGGGGACCGATATTCCAGACCTTGCGCCACAAGTGGGTCCATTCCCTGGCCATAAAATCCGCGCTGGAAAACCTCTCCTTGTTGAGCCGCTGCTGGCCTATATCGGGCAGCGGGGCGTCGGCATCGATACCCGGGGTGAAGTACTTCTGGTCGGCGTCCGCGCTGCTCATCAGGATTTACCTTCGTTTGAATCAGTTGCTTGATGCTTCAGTTCGCCAGCTAAAAAGTCAAGTGTGCGTTCATAGCCGGCGGGCTCTTCGTTAACCAGTACGGCGTTCAGGTCGGTGACGCCAATTTCTCTCAGCTGCTGTATTTGCTCGCGCAATGCGCTCTTGTCGCCGACCAGGGCGACGTCGCCGGGGCCGTCGGCGCCTTCGCGGTCCAGCATGGCGCGGTAGGAGGGTATGTCGCGGTACAGCGCCAGTTGCCGGTCTACCATGGCCCGGGCTGCAGCGGGTTTGTCCGTCAATACCACGGGCATGCCGGCGACGACCCGCGGCTCGCTGCGGCCTGCTGCCAGCGCCGCCTGGCGGATTACCGGGACAGTGTGGTCGGCTATGGTTGTTGGGCCCGTGAGCCACAGGGTCGTGCCGTCGGTACGACTGCCCGCCAATTTGAGCATGGCAGGTCCCAGGGCGCCGATGAGTAGCTGCGGTGTCGCGGCTTCCGGTACATCGAGTTCGGCCGTGGTGCTAAAGATTTCTCCCTGGTAATCCACGCTGCGCTGTTGCAGCAGGGGGATCAGCACGTCGAGGTACTCGCGCATGTGGCTGACGGGTTTGTCGTAGGACATGCCCATCTGGGTTTCAATAACATATTTGTGCGACAGACCAATGCCCAGGGTGAAACGTCCGTTGCAGGCGGCAGAGGCGGTCAGGGCCTGTTGCGCCATCGCCATGGGGTGGCGGGGGTGGGTGGCGACCACCGCCGTGCCCAACTCAATACTACTGGTAGCGGTGCCGATGGCTGCCAGTGCGGTGAGGGCATCGTAGTTGTAGATAGTGGCCATCCACAGGCTGTCAAAGCCCAGTGCCTCGATGCGCCTGGCGTTATCCATCATGCCTGTCAGGCCAGTATCGGGATCAAAGCCTGAACCTGTCATGATGCCGATTTTCACGCAGCTACTCCCCGTCGGTGGCGGTGATCGACCAGCAGTCGCTTGCTGTTATTTGCCAAACTAATCCTGCGCCCCGGTGTTTTGTAGATACTGGTCAATCATGTTGTGGAAGTGACGCACCCTGATTTCCTGTTCACCCAGGTACATGCCCTTGTAACCTTCCGATTGCACGCCCTGTTGTACTTCTGGCACGTTGTCCGCATCCTGCTGCAAGATAAACGAAGCGACTTCTACCGCCGGGTCCAGCAAGTCCACGTACTGTATCTTGTGGTCGAAGTAGAGGTGCTCCACACCCGTCGGCTCTTCTCCTTCGGGAAAGTGGGCCATCATGATCAGGTCGTAGTAGCATTTATTGGGGTCGGTCTCGTGGGGCCGATAGCGAAAGGTGTTAATGCCCTCCGGGAAAATGTTCTGGGCGGCACCGGGAAAATAGAAGTAGTGATACACATCCGACAACTGCTCGTCGGTCATCTGCCCATAGGGGAGGTGGGGCACTACGCCATCAGTCTGTTGCTGGCGATTGATTTTATGTTTTTCCAAGCGCACATCACGCGCCGGACCTTCCCATTGGTCAGGGTCCAGGCCGAAGTAACGCATATAGGCCTGCATGCGCTCGGAGATTTCCATAGTGTCCCGATGCGGTTTACTGGGCGCGCCGTACTCGTTGATCATGCGACTGTGCTTGCCCAGCAATTCCAGTTTGGCGTTCGAGTTGGACCACAGCATCATTTCCGGGTGAATGCCGCGGAAGTGATAGCTTTCATTGAAAGCGTCCACGGCTATTTTCCAGTTGCAGTCCCACAGGAAGGTGGCGTTGACGAAGACACGCATGTCCTGCATACGGTAGGGGGCGATTTGCTCAGGCAGTACATCGAGGTATTCAAGCAGGGGTTCGGCCTCGCCGTCGATGTTGAACCAGGTCCAGCCGCCCCAGGTGTCGACGCGAATCTCCGACAGTGCCAGTTCATCTGTGGGTAAGCCATCGCTAAACTGCGGGTAGCTGTGTTGGTCGGGAATGCCCTTGATGCTGCCGTCGATGTTCCAGGACCAGCCGTGGAAAGCGCATTGGAAAAACCGTTCGTTACCGGCGCGTTGGTCGCAGACAATGCGTTTGCCCCGGTGTTGGCAAACATTATAGAACGCCCGGATGACGCCCTCTTCCGACATTACGAAAATAAACGACTCTTTGCCGAGATTGTGGATGATGTAATCGCCTGCCCGGTTAAGTTCCTCAACGCGGGGGCCCATATTCCAGGTGCGCCGCCACAGGTGAGTCCACTCCCTGTCCATGAAATCCCGGGAGAAAAAACGCTCGCCGGAAAAGCGTTTATCGCCGATATCCGGCAGGGGTGTTGCGCGGTCAATGGTTGGGGTGCGGTAGCTGTCTGATTGGCTCATTATTTGAATTATCTCAGTGTTCCAGGCCGTCTGGCGCCTGAATTTCCAGCTTGGCAGCATTACAAAACCAAGCGCTTGCTTGGTAGTTTATATTACGCAGATTCATGCTCTATGCAAGTCTGGCAGTGGTTCTCGCGTAGCACAAAAAAAGCCGCTTTTCAGCGGCTTTGGTATTGGTGTCGCCAGCACAGGGGCCGGCGCGCAAGTGACAGGCAATTAGAAGTCGTAAGTGACAGTCACACCATAGTTACGCGGCTGATTGTAAGTCCCGAAGTTGGATACTGGCGGAATCAATATCACACGGGAGAAACGCTCGTCCCCGAGATTACGTCCGTACACTGAGACCGTCAGCATGTCCTTGTAGCGGTAGTCGACGTTGGCGTTCCAGAAACCGGCGGAATCCACCAGGCCAAGTGGATCGTTGTTGAATATCGTCACATACTCGTCCCGCCAGTTGTAGCTGGCGGCGTAGGCCATCTGGCTATGGCCGAACAGTGAATGTTCGTAGTTCAGGCCGACTCCAAAGGTATATTCTGGCGCGTTGCGCATATCCAACGAACTGCCGTCTTCCGGCACACCCGGGATGTCTTCGATTAGAAACTCGTCATATTCCGAATCGAGATAACCGCCCTGGGCGAAGAAGGTCAGGCCTTCGTACAGCAGTGCTGTGACTTCCAGTTCGACCCCCTTCATTTTCGCATCGGACGCGTTGAGGACTACGGTATCAACCTCCGCTGGATTAATCGGGTTGGCGACGATGATATCTTCCTGCTTATCACTGTAATCATTGCTGAATATCGCTGCGTTGATACGCAGGCGCTGGTCCCACCAGTCACTCTTGATGCCGACTTCATAGGTTTCCACTTTTTCCGGATCAAATCCACGAACGTTTGCTGAAGACGTGATACGCCCAAAGAATCCACCGCTCTTGAACCCTTCCGAGTAGGAGGCATAGGCCATGATGTCATCCGTAAAGTCATACTGGGCGCCGACGCGGGGAGAAAATTTATCCCAGTCCTTGTCAACTTTAACGGTGTCACCCGTTCCAGACGGTGTTGCCGGTGAGCCATCTTCCAGGAAGAACAGCTGGCTGGTCGGCTCGAGCTTTTTCTCCTCATAGGTGTATCGCAGGCCGGCGTTCAGGGTGATTTTTTCGGTCAGGGCCCAGTCCGCACTGGAGAACGCGGCATAGGACTCGGTCTCGCCATGCTGTGTCAGCCGGGCTGTGGTACCAGTGGGATAGCCCTGGAGGGCCGCGGGCAGCTCAAGGGTGGTCATACGGGCATCGTATTGGGAGTACCAGTAATACAGGCCGGCGGTCAGTTCAACATCACCAATGCTGCCATTGACGCGAAGTTCCTGGCTGTATTGCTCGTAGTTGGTGTCGGTGTTCGCAGTAAGGAATGGGTAGCGATTGGAATCGTATTCCAGACGCGTGTTTTCGTTACGGTTGATATACGCTGAGATCGAAGTCAGTGCCCAGTCGCCCAGGTTGTAATTCAGGTGTAGGTTATAGAAATCATTGCTGGTATCTGCATCGTTGGGCCCATTCGTGGAGCTGTGATCCTCATCGCTACCGGTGTCGCCGCTAGCGCAACCGTCGCCGCCGGGGCCACTAGTAAATAGGCAGGCAAGGTCTGTGTCCTTGTTGAAATTGGCAAATGCGCCTACCTCGGACTCGTCCTCTGTCCGCTCATAGGTGAAAGCAAGATCGAAGTCC
>RCNC010000150.1_pt1 | contig 38438 bp, 30 predicted proteins | sample 2041301 | NCBI WGS metagenome assembly RCNC01 (sample SAMN09708231, study PRJNA481090) | Marine sediment metagenome, whole genome shotgun sequencing project. | biome: marine sediment; feature: ocean; material: sediment; isolation source: Sewage treatment plant 13A marine sediment (STP13A) ...
ATGGTGCTTCCCGTACTAAAAAGCTGGTCATCGAACTTCCCTCCACGATGCAATGTAGACCCCTGAACTCCAAAACATATCGAGGAGCGCAACATCGATGTAGAAATCACCGCCGTTCTTGAGTTCAACTTCTTCGGCCCACACGACACCGTAGTAGTCTGCGCTGTTCATGACCTGTACGAAGGCATTGGGCGCGTAGACGAAGCCGCGAAACTCGCTGCCGTGTTTGAAAACAATGTCGTTGGATGAATTGGAGTAGACCCGGAAATCGGTTGGATTGGGCGCAGTAAACTCCAGCGGTTCATAGGTGAAATCTTCGGGACGGGGCCCGTCTCTGGTTCCGCTTTCGCAAGCGGAAAAGGCTACGACAGCCAGTACCAGAGCGAGCGATATCGATGTAAGTCTTCTCAACATTGTCTTTTCCTCATTTCTGACAGTTTCAAAAGACGTCATCTCTCGCGTTCCAGAACTCCGGTAACGCTGTTGTCTCTCGTGAAGTATTTTTGGGCCACCGCCATGAGATCCTCAGGGGTGACAGCCATTCTCTGCTTGTACTGATCTTCAATAAATTCCCACTCGTAGGCGGTTTCCATCCGAGCCAGGGAAGAGGCAATACCCGTTCCCCTCAAGCTTTGGAGGAAGCTGGCCTCGACCCGGTTCTTCACCCGCTGGAGCAACTCCGGATCCACGGGCACTGTCTTCGACGCTTCGACGAAGGACCAGAGCTCGGACTCAATGGCATCCGAAGAGACGACTTGCTGTCCGCGCATCTCCTTCACCGATGCAGAAAACCGGAAAGATCCGTCGTACATGGAATTGGAGGCCCGGGCGCTCACGCTGGTGGCGTGCTCACGGTCGAGTACCATGGCCTTGTACATGTCCCCGGACCTTGAACTCAGCACCTGGCCTAGCATGTAGAGTGGGGCCAGGTCGGGGTGCCACAGAGGTGGAACATGAAAGAGGACCTGCACCGAGGGCGTGGTGGCAGCCTGCCCGTAAACCCTCTTCTCGATGTAGGGTGCATCGAAGTTGGGCCCGACGGTCTCCCGGTAATATTCCGGGCTTGGCTCCCTGGTCCTCACCCGCGGGGACTTTCCTCTGGACGGGATCTGGCCGAAGTGCTTTTCCACAAGCGCCATGACGGCGTCCTCGTCGATGTCCCCGGCGAGCACTAGCGTCGCATTGTCGGGCCGGTAGTACAGATCCCGGTACTCCTTCATCTCGTCCCGGGTCACGTGGGCTACGTCGGACATCCAGCCAACCACGCCCCAGGAATAGGGATGGGCTCCGTAGAAGGTGGCGTTGAGTTGTTCGTTGAAGAACATCCCCGGGCGGTTTTCGCTCATCCTTCGCTCTTCGGCGATCACGTCCCGTTCGGAGTAGAATTCCCGGAAGACCGGGTTCACCATGCGGTCAGCCTCGAGAGCCAGATAGAGCTCAATCTTGTTCTTGGGGAGGGTGACGTAATACTGCGTCATCTCCTGGCCGGTGGAGGCGTTGATCCCCGTGCCGCCAGCTGCCTGGTAGAGACCCCAAAGCTCATTGTTCTCGACGGTCTCTTCCCGCTCCTGCTGGATGAGGTTGGAGACCTCGGCCTTCCATTCGATGATCTGGCCTTCATCCCGGCCAAGGACCTTGGTTTCTTCCTCGACGATCTTCTCCATGATCGCATCGATCTCGTCGATGATCGCCAGGTCCTGATCCAGGGTCCCGGGCTTCACACCGATGGTGTAGGAGCCCTTGAACATCATGTGCTCGTGAAAGTGAGACATCCCGGTGATCCCAGGGCGCTCGTTCACTGAGCCCACCCGGTAGGCCAGGATGCTCCGGATCAATGGAGCCTGCGGCCGAATCACCATGAGCACCGTCAGGCCGTTGTCCAGAACCTTCTCGATGACATCGCCCTTAAGGCTCAGCTCCTGAGCCTCCGAGGCGACCCAGGGTACGGCCGTAGCGAGGAGAACGACCAGCAGGGCTACTGGTCGTGTCACGCGTGATCTTCTCATAAGACCCTCCGTAAGTGCAGGGGAACACGGGAAGAAGGGAGATATTGTACGGCCGTGGCGCGGGGAGCGTAACCCCATTAAGAGATAGTGCCCTCAGAACCTCCAGCCCGTTCCAAATCCGCCATTGTTCGGTTAGCTTTTTCGCCGTGGAGTTCGCCGGGACAGAATCCTCGGCGAACGGAGCCCACGTCCGGGGGTCCGGCGTGGGATTTTTTTGAGCAGGGCAGGACATCGAAGCGACACGGATCGAACATGAAGATTGGACTGGTAGGATTCGCTGGGTCGGGGAAGACCACGGTCTTCAACTCCATGACGGGGTTGGATGCTCCCGTGGGCTTCGGCGGCGAGGTGCGTTTGGGTACCGTTCGGGTTCCCGACGAACGGATCGAAGAGTTGTCCGAGATTTACTCCCCGAAGAAGACCACCTTCGCAGAGATGAGCTTCTCGGACATTCCCGGCGAGCATGGCGCCGAGAAGACGGGTCTTTCCCCCCGGATGCTACAGCAGATCCGCGATCAGGAGGCTCTCTGCCTCGTCGTCCGGGACTTCCCGAATCCGGCATTGAAAACGGACCCGGACCCCGTCGGTGACCTCGAGGCTTTTCACACCGAGTGCCTCTTCGCGGACCTGGATATTGTGGAACGCCGTTTGGAACGGGCCCGAAAAGAGCAAGCTCCCGCCCAGGAAATCGCAGCGTTCGAGAAAATGAAGGCCACCCTGGAAGAGGAACGGCCCCTTAGGTCGGTGCCCGAGGCGGAGCTGAGTCGGGCTGCAATGTCCGGCTTCGGATTCCTCACCGACAAACCACTTCTTGTGGCGGTCAATCGGAACGAAGAAAAGGCTGGGGAAGATCTTCCATCTGACCTCACCGATCGTCTGGCCGAGCTGGAAGCCGCAGGCATGTCCCTTTCGGCCAGCCTGGAGGCGGAGATAGCCGACCTGGATCCAGAGGATCAAGAGGCCTTCCTTGAGGACCTCGGTCTCGAAGACCCAGCTCTTTCCCGCTTTATCCGCACCGCCTATGGTCTGGTGGACCTCATATCGTTCTTCACCGTGGGGTCGGACGAGGTCCGTGCCTGGACGATCCGTCGAGGAACCCCAGCCCGGAAGGCTGCAGGAAAAATCCACTCGGACCTGGAGCGGGGTTTCATCCGGGCCGAGGTCATTCCCTTCCCGGTGTTCATGGAGCATAGGTCCGAACAGGCGGTGAAGGAGGCAGGGCTTCTCCAAGTGGAGGGGAAAGACTACGTGGTCTCCGACGCAGACCTCATGAACATTCGGTTCAACGTATAGTTGAAGGGCAAACGCCTCCCTGGAAACTGTCGGGGAGGTTCGACGGCCGAAAGAAACAGCCCACCGGATGTGAATCGGCGGGCTGTTCTTGGTTCAGAAATCCAGGTCAGATCGAGTCCATGGTCCCACCGTCGTCCTCGTCGTCGTCATCATCGTCGTCCTCCTCGTCGCCATCATCACCCGCTCCGGCCAACAGTCCGTCCAACAGCCCCTGCAGTTCAGGCGGCAACCCCGATGGGCCTCCCCCGCCTCCTCCCGGCTTGATCTCCCCGGGGTCTTCACCGGTCTGAATAGTCTTCTGGATCCTGGCGTTGTTCAGGTCCATCATGGCCAGGTAAGAATGGATCATTCGCCCGAATTGCTTCTGGGTGAGGTCCCCGTCTTCTATCCAAGTATCTCCATAGGCCACGATCTCCCCATCGCTCGGATCCCATCCGAATTTCAGGAATCTGAGCTTGTAATTCAGTTCGCCTAGAAGTTTGAGTGTTTCTACAACGTGTTCGTGATCCGCCGGGCAAGACAGGTAGTTCATGGAGCGAAACTGAATGAACGTGTTCTCCACTTCGATGAGGATGAGGAGTTGATAACTCCCATTCACCCCAGTGGCACTCAGCATGATCTTGTCCATTGCCGGATCCAAAAAATACTTGAGATCCTCACCCTCCAGCAGGCTCTTCAGTCTCTCCATCGTCAAAGCCATCGTAGGCTCCTTTTATTGTCGGTCTATGGGGATCAGGCCAGGCCGATCACCAGCGTATCGTCAGAGCGGGTGCGGGTCGCCAAACCTTCGAGTTCACCCGTGTCCCTTGCCGCCTCTTCCTCCAACACCTCCAGCAGAATCGTCTCGACACCCTCCAGTTCACCCTTGGTGTCGGCGAGGATCACCTGCGACATCACGCGATTTCTCAGCACACCGGCCATACCTCGTGCCCCCAATCCAGGCTCCCATTCCAGTGTAAGATGGTCCAGGACTTCCTGATCCCATTCAAGGGAATGGCCCTTGGTTTCACAGGTTTGGGCGAACCCACCCATCATTGCTTCCAAAATCCCCCTCGCTGCTTTCCTGCCCAAACCCTCAAAGTCGAAGAAATGAGTAACACGCCCCAGAAAGGCCTCGCCCAATCCCATCCTGGCGAAATGGGCTCTCATCGCCGAGTGGTCTGTCCGTGGACCTCCCGAAGTTGGGGCGCTCTCAGGCCCGAACCCGATGGATTTCTCCTCCTGGTAGACGGCTCCCGCATTAGTGGTGAAGACGATGAAGGAACGCCTGAAATCAAGAGGATTTCCTTCCTTATCCTCGCACTGGCCATCGTCGATGATGCGGAAGAGGAGCTCCCCGACATTGGGGTCCGCCTTCTCGATCTCGTCGAAAAGAACGATGCATTCCGGGTTGTCGCGGATGTGGGAAAGGACCCCGCCCTTCCCCCGGACAAATCCGATGTATCCGGGTGGCGGCCCGAAGAGAACATTCTGGGCCGGGCCCCCATCATGGCCGGATCCTTTCAGCGTGTTGCAGTCCACCCGGAGCATGGCCTCTTTTCCGCCGCCCAAGATCCGGCTCAGCAGGACCGCCGTTTCAGTCTTCCCTACACCGGTGGGCCCGGAGAAGAGAAAGACACCACGGGGTTGCTCCGCAGCCCGCGTCCACCCCTTAATTCCCGTGACGAAGGCTCGGGAGATCCCGGCGAGTGCCTCATCTTGGCCGACAATTTTGCTCTTCAGCTCCTTGAGGAGATCCTCCGCTACGAAAGTCCTGTCCCTTACCACGCTATGGCCGATCGTATCCTCAAGGGATTTCCAAAGTGCGTCCTCAGTCAGGCATTCCCACGGAGGATCCTCAATCAAGCAGTACGCGCAGGCGCCGTCCAAGAGTTGGATTGACTTCCGCGGCTGGGCGCGCCCCAACAGGTACTCGTCCGCCAGCTGAACCGTTCGATCGATGAGCTCCTCCGAGATCTCGACGCCATAGAATTCCTCCATCCTAGATCGTCTGTCCTGCATGATCTCCCTTGTCTCCTTGGGAGAGGGCTCTTCGAGCTTGACCTTGGTGAACCGCTCATCCAGAGCCGCAGATGGCTTGATGTAGTGCCGGTACTCGTCGGTCGTGGTGCAGCCGATGACGGTGATCTCCCCGCTCATTATGGACTGCTTGAAGGCTTCGTTGGCGTCCGTGAACGGACCACGATGCTCCATCCCACTTTGGAACATGGAATGGGCTTCATCCACGAACAGGATCACCTTTGGATGGGCCGTAAGGACTCGAAGGAGAGACGAGACCCGTTCCTCGTACTGCCCCACATAGGACGCCCCAGAGCGCAAAAAGATGGGCGAAAGCTCGAAGACGTCGTGATCGCGAAGTCGTTCTGGAACGCTGGAATGGCCCGTCATCAACCGGCGGGTGAACTCATATACAAGGGCCGATTTCCCAGTGCCCGGAAGCCCGATCACAAGGGCACTGTGCTGCTTGCGTTGTACCAGAGCGTGGAGGAGGGACTTGACACTCTTCTCCATCTCCACGATCCCCTGTTGAGGAGGATCTCCCTCGGTGAGCATTCGCCCGAAGGAACTGAGCGCCTCCACCACCTGTTGACGCTCTTTCGACTCCCTCCACCCACCGGCTCCGCTCGAAGTCTGCGGCTGATCTTTCGGGACCTCCCCCCTCAACTCCTGAAGAGCAGCATCCAGTTCCTCCGTGGAGAATCCCGCAGTGAGGGCATAGTCCCGCCCAGACTCGCTTTCGAGGAGCGAGGCGAACCATGCCGAAGGCGTCAGTGCCTCATCGCCCTTGGAAGCCAAGTCCGTAAGAACGGGCTTCAAACCCGCCGCAAGAGGAACCGAGTCCGGTGTGTCTTTCCGGTGCTCCTCGGGTTCAGGGAGGAATGGGCTGAACTGGGGGAAGCGGTCTTTCAACCCTGACCCGTGGAAGAGCGCCTGAAGCAGAACGCCCATCCCCATGACCCCGCCCTCCGGGACACAGCGTTTGGCCAAATCTCGGGCAGCCTCTGCATCTGCATTCAGTTTTAGAGCCATGGTTTCCCCTCCGGTGAGAACGCTCGATCCAACCCCTGGGAGAAGGTCTCGGGTCCAAGTGTGTTCTGCGGAACCTGCTGCCACTCCACCTCGGGAATCGGCGAGTTGGAGGAGAGGCCCAGACTCTGATAGGCCCTAACCACGACGTGCCTGTTGTCGGCCTCGGGGCCTTGGCGGGAGTTGATATGGTCCTGAAATCTGAAGTCGGCCCAAAGCCGCTTCATGCCCAATCTTTCCACGAAAATCTCCCTTCACTGGAGAGGCGAGTAGAAGGGGACAGAGACGCCTCGCTGGGAAGCCGAAGCAACGGAGGGTCAACCTAGGATCGGTTGATTTCGGCTGCAACATAGGCACGGGTGGTTTCTTTGCGAATCGGTCGGTTCGCAAACGAAACTGGACACCCCGCCGATCACCGGACTAGCTTGAACCCGGCCCTCCCCCGAGGAGAAGAGAAATGCCCGACGAACACCCCGAAAGAAATCGCGCTTGGCTCGAAACCCAGGTCTCCGCTTATAAAGCGGTATTCCCTCAATACCAACTTTACGCGGACCTTCTAGAGCGACTCTTGAGGCAGGCCGGAGCCAAACTGGCCCCCCTGGCCATCATCCAGAGCCGGCCGAAATCCATTGTGAGTTTTGCCGAAAAAGCTTGGCGAAAACGTCACAAGTACTTTGATCCGGTGAACCAGTTGACCGACCTATGCGGGGCTCGGGTCATCTGTCGCACCCGGTCCGAGGTCGACGCGATGAGTGAGTTCATCAAGGACAACCTCGAGATTGACTGGGAAAACAGTCTGGACTGCAGCGATCGGCTCAAGCCAACGGAGTTCGGTTACCGATCTGTTCACTACATCGTGACGCTCGACCCGGGAAACGTGGGGGTTTTTGGACTCGATACTTCCAAGGAGGAACTCAAAAGAGACCTGAAGGCCGTCAATGAAAAGACCGCCGAAGTTCAGATCCGGACAGTGGTTGAGCATGCCTACGCGGACTTCGCCCACGATCTGACCTACAAGGGGGCTTTCGACCTTCCGTCCGCCTGGGAACGGGAGTTGGCCAGCGTGGCCGCCGCACTGGAAGAGGCAGACCAAACGTTCTCCCGGATCGAAGAGAGGCTGAGTCTCTATGCTACGAACTACGGGAAGTATCTGAGTGGTGAGGAACTCCGGACAGAGATCGAAAACTTGGAGGTGATCCTCCAGTTCGATCCCAAGAATACCGGGCGAGCGGCCCACCTAGGCAAGCTCGCCCAAATCGCCGGCGACTGGGACAAGGCCGAAAGGGTTCTCAAGCCCTTCGTGAACACCAGGAGGCCCGAGCAGTCCGCCCAACCCATCCTCCGCGAGTTGGGCATCACCTACTGCCGAAAATATGCCCAAGGATCGAAAAAATACGCTCTGGGCCAGAAGTACCTGGGAATCGCCAGCGAGGAGAGGTTCGAGGATGTGGACGCCATTTGCTCGTTGGCCGGCAGTTGGAAGCAGATCGACGAGACAAAGGTTAGAGAGCTCTACAGGAGAGCGTTCGAGACGGACCCGTACAACACCTATGCCCTCGGTAGCTATCTCGAGCACGAGCTCCAGCACAATCCCGGGGTGCTGACAGCGGTCCGCCCGCTCCTGAAAAAGGCCATTGAACGCTGCCAAGCCCATGCCGACGCCGCAGTCAATCTCCCTTGGGCTTTTTATGACATGGGCAAGTTCTACCTGTTGATGGATGAGCCCTTCGAAAGCCTCACGGCGTATTCCAAAGCCCTTTCAGTCAGCACCGCGGACTTCATGATCGAAACCTCCCTGGCCTCCATCGAACGTCTGAAGCCCGTTGGGGCTCAGTTCCGGGGCTACGAATGGGTGCGCCGATTGCTGATTCTGGGGCTGGCGGCGCGCCTCCCTGAGGCGAACGATAAGAAAGCCGTCAAAAAGCTGGCCACAAAGGGTGCCAACACCATCAAAGGTCCGGTCCTCATCGTCGCCGGCGGAACGGATCCGAGGATTGAGGAGCAGATGCGCTCCTATTCCCCTCTCCTCACGGAAGCCCTATCGGGTTTCGAGGGAAGCGTGATCTCCGGGGGGACGACCCAGGGGATCAGTGGTTTGGTGGGAGACGCTACCCAGGCCTATCCCGACCGAATCCATTCAATCGGGTATCTCCCGAGACTTACCCCGACGGATGCAACGCCAGACCGGGACCCGTCCCGTTACAAGGAAATCCGAGAGACCGACGGCCAGGGGTTCACACCACTAGAACCGCTACAGAATTGGATCGACCTTCTTGCCTCGGGAGTGTCTCCCGATCGAATCCGGGTCCTCGGAATCAACGGAGGAGCCATCGCAGGGGCTGAATATCAGATCGCACTGGCGCTGGGCGCCAAGGTCGGCCTCATCGCCGACAGCGGACGGGAAGCCGGACGCATCCTCACCGACAAAGCCTGGTCGCGGTCGCAGGTCCTACTGACCCTTCCGGCTGACGCCGGAACCATACAGGCCTTCGTCACCTGGGAGCCTCCGCAGCTGGAGGGCGTTGATCCCGAAACCGTGGCACGGGCCATTCACGAGGAGTATCGTCAGGAGAGGTTCGCCGCTCCCCACAAGAAAGACCCTTCGTTAGCGGACTGGGAATCCCTGCACCCGGATCTCCAGTTCTCCAACCGACATCAAGCCCATCACCTCTCTGCAAAGCTCCGAGCTATCGACTGTGTCTGTGTTGACCTGGGGGAGGCTTCCGAGCCTTGTCTGGAATTCACAGAGAATGAGGTGGAGACCCTGGCCCAAATGGAGCATGGACGGTGGTTGGTGGAGCGTTTGCTCAGTGGTTGGCGGCTCGGAGAGGAGCGCAGTCCGGCCAAGAAGACAAACCCCTACCTCGTTGGCTGGTCCGAGTTACCTGAGGGAATCAAAGACCTGGACCGTCAGACCGTACGAAAGATCCCGCAGTTCTTGGAAACGGTGAACAAGCAGGTGCAGAGGACTCCGAAACGTTGAAGTTCGAGAGCCAGAAGGAGCATCACATGGGAGGAGAGGCCGCCCTAGCCCGACCAGTGCCCGTGGTTCGGACGATCATTGAAAATTCACGAGGTCAGGTCCTGTTCTTACGCCGAGCCCAGACAGCATACGGGGACGGCGGGTGGTGCTTGCCCGGGGGCAAGGTCGACTACGGCGAAACCGTGGAGCAGGCTGCCAAGAAGGAGTTGCGGGAAGAGACAGCTCTGGAGTGCACCGCGGCTCGATTCCTCTTTCACCAGGACAGTCTGCCCCCTGAGCCGGGTTCCATGCACTGCATCAACTTCTACTTCGAATGCGAAGTGGCTGGCAATCTGGAGATGAATCCGGAATCGAGCGCCTGGGCTTGGATCGGACCCGAGGAATTGGAGCAGTACGAGATCGTTTTTGGGAACGACGATGCAGTAAGGCGGTTTTGGGACACAAAGCTGAGGGAGGAGTAAATCCGTGGGCTCATCTCCCCGTGAGCGGAAAGAGCTAATGGCTCCGTTTGGATGCACGCCAAGCCGCGAACCCCATGCCCTCACCCGTCATCCCACAATCCTCTGGCAGGAATTCTTCGAAGGCCCACACCCGAAGAATCTCAACCTCCAAGAGAGGAGCGCACCGTGATCGGCGATGCAACCATCTCCGAGAAGGGCGACGGGACCTTCATGGTTCTATGGAATGAGGAGGCGGAATCGGGTGAGTGGAACTTGTATGGCCGCGACTTCGAGACGCGAGAGGAAGCTGGAGCTTTCGTTCGCAGCATGGGGCGGGAGGTAAGAACGGAGGAAGACGACAGCGGAGGCGAGGCGGAAACGGAGGAGGATCTAGGAGTAGACCGTCTGGCGGGCATGCGTGAGGCCACAGCCGCAGCACCCACCTCCCAACTCCCCCTCAGCGCCGCCGCCGAGGAAGTGCTCGCTGCCCTCCAGGCCTCTGTGGAATCGGGCAGCGGAAGCCCAAGCGATCCACTTGGCTGGCTGTCTGCGGTTCTCGACGATTACCCGGAAGCGCTAACTGACCCAGAGGGAGACACCGATCTCGATGCCGTTCAGGCCGCGGTCCACGCAACGAGAGATGGTGTTGGTCAGTCTCGTTCTCTCACCAAAGCGGAAATCGTTAGACAAGCTGGACAACGGGCCCAAAGCCAAAGGCGACCCCTCGTCTCTTCCCAGGACATCATTCAGGTGGTGCTAGCCTTGGTGGTGCAGAGGCTGCAGAACGACGCCGAGCCCAATGAGCCCACCCCTGCTGCCATGGAACCGGAGAGACCAGAGAGGGGGGAGCTTCCCGGTCAACTGAACCCTGAACCCGACCCACTTCCGGCAAGTATGGCAGCAGAGGAGATGTTGGAGGATCTCTCCGGCCGCCTTGGGATCGAGGATGAGGAGTCGGTTAGCATCTTCCGTTGGCTGGACACTCTCCTCGCGTGCTATCCGGTGGAGGTCGGGGGGGGAGAAGGCACGAGAAAACTCCAGATGTTGAAGGATTGGGGTAATGGCCTCCTGGCCTCGGGAAGCCCGACTCCTGCCTACTCCGCCCAGCAAATTCACTCCCTTTCCGCGGGGAACGCCCGTGGAGACGACCGCCCCTTGTTCACGCCTCAGGACGTAGCCATTGCCATCGTTCAGGCCGCTGCCGCGGTCAGGGCTGTGGCCGAAGCCGAACCCGCGGGCGAGGATGATCTGGATGTTCGCCCAGAAGAGGCCGAGGGCCCGCCGATAGAGGAAGTCCCCGAGCAGGCCTCCGAGCCAGAGTCGGAGCCAGAGGAGCCAGAAGCTCCCGAGGACCCAGAGGACACCATGGAAATCGAGTTTCCGGAGTTCGAACTGGAGATGGGGCCCGACTTACCGGGGATAGACGATGCTCAGGGGGTCACCGCCGCGCCTTCGGAGGGGGAGCCCACCGACCCCGGCCGAACCAGGACCTTCCGCCTGTTCGTCAGCTCCACATTCCAGGACCTCCAGGCTGAACGGAACGCCCTCCAAGAAATCACATTCCGTCGGTTGGAGAAATTCTGCGCCCGGCGGGGGGCTCGATTTCAAGCCATCGACCTTCGGTGGGGAGTGAGTGAGGAAGCAGGTGTCGACCAGCAGACCATGAACATCTGCTTGGGCGAGATCGAGCGGTGCCGCCGGGTCACCCCGAGGCCGAACTTTCTGATCCTATTGGGTGACCGCTACGGTTGGCGGCCACCCCCTCCCCAGATCCCGGCTCAGGAATTCGAGGAGATCCTGGATCAGGTGAAGGTGCTGGAGGAGCGGAAGCGGTTGACTCGATGGTACCGGAAGGACCTGAATGCCTCTCCACCGGAGTACCGCCTCAGACCCAGATCGGGCGAGTACCGAGACTGGAAAGCCTGGGAGCCGGTAGAGGCCGGACTTCGGAACACCCTCGGCAGGGCAGTGGGAATAGACGGCCTGAATCTTCTTGCCGGGCGGCGGAAGGTCTTTCAGGCATCGGCCACAGAGCAGGAGGTCCTAGCGGGGGCGTTGGAAGTACCGGAGCCCGAAGAGAAGGTTTTCTGCATACTCCGGCGGATCGAGGGCTATCCAAAGGACAAGGGAGAAAACCCCCTCGAACCCCCGAAGCCCGAGGAAAAAGGAAGGGATGAGAGGTGGCCGGACTTCTTTGTCTCACCAGATAAAGCCGACCGGAACAGCCTTCAACGGCTGAAACTGAACATCGCTGACCAGCTGCCGCCATCCAACCGCCTGAGCCGGAAGGTCCCTTGGACAGACAAGGGACTGGAGTTGACCGAGGAGTATCTGACAGAAGTGACGGACTGGGTGGAGGAGTCCCTTAAGCAGGCCATCCTCAGAGAGTTGGAGAACCCAACTGAAGGGACCGAACCGGAAGCGCAGATTCCCGAAGCGCTCGAGGCGGACCCCATCCTGGCCACAGAAGTCGGAGCCCACCTGGAGTTCGCTGAGGAACGACGCCGGTTCTTCGTGGGCCGGGAAGACATCCTCCAGGAGATCACCGACCACGCCTTCTCAGACAGCGAGGCATCCCTGGCATTGGTAGGTGGTGGCGGCACAGGGAAGTCCGCGATCATGGCGGAAGCGGCCCGGCGGATCGAACGAACTGCAAGCGGCGAGGTCCTGGTTGTCCGTTTCGTCGGTGCCACCCCCGGCTCATCTGACAGTAGATCTCTATTGGAGAACCTCTGCCGCGAGATCGCTATGGCCTACGGGAGCGAGCCCGGAGACATGCCAAGCGAATACCAGGAACTGGTGCCGAAATTCGCCGAGCTACTCAACCTCGCCAGTTCGGCACGACCGCTCATCCTTTTGGTGGACTCCCTGGACCAATTGACGGAGCCGGCCCTCGGACTCACCTGGATCCCCTTCTCCCTACCACCGAACGTGCGGCTTGTCGTTTCAACGAGGCCCGACGAGGTCCGGGAACGGGTGGAACACCGGGGAACGAAGCTCCTCGAGGTGCAGGAACGGCTGGAACACCGGGGATCGAGATTCCTTGAAGTTGGTCCTCTCTCCAGAGATGACGGAGAACTCCTCCTTGGGTCATGGCTGTCTTCGGCCCTGCCTCCAAGGCGCCTTCAGCCGATCCAAAGAGACGCCGTACTCAATGCCTTCGCGGCCGCCAAAGGAAACCCCCTTTACCTCAAGCTGGCGGCAGAGGAAGCACGTCGGTGGCCTGCGTGGGCAGACCATGGTGGGGAGGTGCCAGAGGACCTCCCCACCCCGCAGCTGGCGAAGGGAGTCAACGGAATAATCCGCGAGGACCTCTTCAAGAGGTTAGCGGACAACGACAACCACGGATCTGAATTGGTTTCCCATGCCGTCGGCTACATCGCGGCATCCCGGTATGGTCTAGCTGAGGACGAGCTCTTTCGACTCCTATCCAGGGATCCGGATGTCTATACCTGGTTCCTTCATGGGGCCCAGCACATGCCCCCGGACCTGGTGAAACGTGCTGCGGAACACTGGACCGAGGCCGTCGGAAAGGGTGACCAAAAGGCTTCCACTCCTGAGAGCCCAACCGTCACCAGATTGCGAGAGCTTTGCAAGGACGCAGGCAGGCTCCGGACCTTCCTGACCGAGGACGTAGGCTTAGAGGGGCTTCAACTCCCCGTGGTCCTCTGGTCCCGCCTCTTTTTCGACCTCGAGCCCTACCTCACCGAGAGGCAGGTCGAAGGCGGGAACCTGCTCTCCTTCTATCATCGGGAGCTGGATGATGTCGCCGCCGAGAAGTTCCTGACCGACGGCAGGAAGGAAGACCTTCACGGACGGCTCGCAGACTTCTTTCGATCCAGGGCTGACCCTGAAGGTGAAGGCACCTGGGACGGAGAGGGCGTGCGGGGCTTGAGCGAACTGCCCTACCACCTCACCCACGCAGGAAGGTCGGATGAGGTATACGAGGTTCTTACCGACTTCGCTTTTCTCGAGCAGAAGGCTGCACGGGTGGGAATTGTGAAGCGCACCGGGCCAAGCGGGAAGGAGGACACCCTCTACACCGGGGTTTTCCAACTCCAGGACGATTTCGACCGGGCCCTCAAGGGAGGGTCAGGAGGAGAGGAAGCGAGGACAGGCGCCCATCCGCTGATCGTGACGGCCGTTGACTTCGGAAAGGGGTTGGTGGTCCGGTGTCCCTGGTGCAACACCGAACACCCTCTGGACCGGGATTGGCTCGGAAATACGATCAAATGCCCCAACAAAGAGTGCGAAGGCCCCTTAAAGCTGAACACCTTCACGGTGGGTGACGGCCCTTCAACGTGAATTGACGAAGATGCGAAAACCGCTGTGAAGCTGGAATAGACGATCTGAGGCACCTCAGCCCGTACCCTTTTCGGAGACCGACATGAAAGAGCGCTTCACCACCGAAGAGTGGGATCATCTCCTAATCCTGCCCTTCCATCTTTTCACAGCCATCGCCCTCGCTGATGGCGAGATTCAAAAAGAGGAGTTGGCCGAGTTCCTGGACCGGACCACCCGGGGTGCCTTGGGCTATAAGGATCCGCTGCACAAAGAGATCGCCAGGGGAATACTCGACGCCGATACCGGAGAGCTTCTACTTCAAGCAGCTGGCTCCACCGGGTTCGAGCCCAAGCAGGTAAAGCAAACCCTGAAAGAGAAACTCACCGCAAACGAATATCAGGGGCTTTTGGGCAGTCTCTTCATCGACCTGGTGAACATCGCCGCCGCCTCCAAAAAACGGAAATGGTTCCGCAAGGAGGCCATCGACAAGGACGAACGGGAGCGTCTCCTCGCCATCGGTCTCTTCTGGGACCTGGACGCAGGAAAGATGGACGCGTTCGGAAAATAGGAGGGCTGGCTGAAAAAGACGGCTTGGGGAGGCTCCACCCCGGCGATCCCGGTACCAGCCCTCAGCCCATCAGCTTCCTCTTCAGAGCACGCCCCACGAACCGGGCCTGATCTCTGAAAGGCAACCGAAGGAGATTCGTCTTCACCACACCTCTGGTGAAGTACGTTTTCTGTGTGTAGTCGATGTTCACGTCGACGAGAACCGGGCGTCCGGCAGACGCCACATCCGCAGCCTGATCCACGACCTCCTGGACATCATCGTCCGAGGCCATCTTCAGGAAATCGACACCCAACCCCTTGGCCAACGATCCCAAATCGTAGTCGGCCACCTCACTGGCCACTTTCCTGCTCAGAGCCGTGTCCTGGAATTGGGCGATTTGCGCCAACTCCCGATCCCTGAGGACCAGGACCATCACACCCACTCCGTCTCTGGCTGCTGAAAGGACCTCCAAACCCGTCATGAGGAAGGCCCCGTCCCCCGCCAAGGCCACGACGGGAGCATCGGGCTGGCCCAGCTTAGCTCCGATGGCCGCCGGCACCGAGTACCCCATGCATGAGAAGTCCACCGGAGCCAGGAAACACCGTGGGCCGTTCAGCCTCAAACCCTCCATGGCCAGGAACGTCCCGTTCCCACTGTCGGTAGTGTAGACAGCTTCGGGTCCGAGGCGGTCCTGAAGGGAATTCAAAAGGTGGGCGGGAGTCACACGTGGTCCGCCAACATCCTTCAGCCAGCCCTCCCACACCCCTTCATGGCCAGTCTGAATCAGGTTTCGGAGCTTCGCGTCGGAGGCGGCCTCACCGGCCTCCCCCAACCCCGCGAGCAGCGCCTCAACAAACGCTGCCGCGTCGGCCTGGATCGCGATCTGGGCAGGGTAGTTCCGGTCGAACACGCCCGGGTCCAGGTCTACGTGGATCAAAGGGTCCGGCGGCTCAATACCATAGCTTCCGGTCCCCACCTCGCTGAAGCGACACCCGATGGCGAGGGTTGCATCGCACATGGAAGCCACCTTCCGGGCGAACGCCGGCGCCGCATCGCCAAACCCTGGCCAGAGGAAAAGGGGGTGAGATTCTGGAAACACCCCCTTCCCTTGGAACGTGGTGGATACAGGGGATTCCAACCGTTCCGCCAACTCAACCAGCTTCGGTCCTGCTCCAGCTGCTCCGGCACCCAGGTAAAGAAGTGGGCGCCGAGCATTCCGAAGAACGTCAACGGCACTGGCTACCCTCTCGGGATCCGGGGCTCCAACCTCCGTTCCCGTGAACCCGCCCGACTCCCGATACCCGGCCTCAACCTCCCCACTCACCATGTAGAGGTTGGCCGGCACCTCCACGAAAACCGGTCCTGGAACTCCCGCCCGGGCCACCGAGCACGCTTCCCGCACCATCCCATACGCTTCCTTCACCGACTCCGCGAGGAAAGCCGTTTTCACGACCGGACGAACCAAAGCCAGTTGATCAACGTCGTGGAGTTGAAAGCTCCTGCCCGAATCCCGACGGATTCCGCATCCCAACACCAACATCGGAACATTGTCTAGATAGGCCTCAGCGATGCCCGAGAGCGCATGGGTCAATCCGGCTCCCGGCACTACGTTCACGCAGCCCAGCTTCCCGGACGCTCGCCATAATCCGTCCGCCATGAACGAAGCGCTCTGCTCGTCGGTGACCAGAAAAGGAACAACGCCATCGGCCTCCGCCAGAGCATCGTACAACTCGATATTGTGGGTTCCAGGAATCCCAAAGGTGAAGGGGATGCCCTCGTCCTCCAGGGCCTCCACGATGAGAGATGCGGCAGTGCGTCTCACGCCAAATCCTCCAAAACCCCCTCAGCCACACGGTCAGCCAGGGCCATGATGGTCAGGTACGGATTGATCTGCAGCGCGTCCGGAAAGAGGCTGGCGTCGGCTACTCGAAGCCAGGGTACGCCGTGCACCCGGCCCCAGGAATCGGTCACCGAATCCTGAGCCGAGCCGCCCATACCAGCCCCTCCCATGAGGTGAGCCGCTGATACGGAGACCATGCCCCGGAGGAAATGGCGGGCCAGTACCTGTTTCGGAATGAGTCCCCTTTTCTCTCGCTCCAACATCGGTGGTCTCGCCAGCGGCGCATGGACACGAAGCGCGCCAGCGGCGAAGAAGATCCTGGCCGCAGCCCGGGTAGCCCCGGCTAGAGATTCCACGACCGGGGGGGTGAACGTATAGTCGACCACCGGATTCCCGTCAGCATCCGCGGTGACCCGATTCTGAGGAACAGCCTTGTCGCACGCCAGGACCAGGATCATCTGAAGGCGCGGGAAGGCGTTCATGAATGTGGTGTGCTCCGGTCCGAACCCAGTGAGGTTCTTCGCGGTCACGAAGGGGAAATACATGCACGTCTCCAAGACGAACCCTTCCTCTACCGCTCGATCCACGAAGAAGCTCTTTGGGTGCCCCACGTCGTTGGTTATGTCCTCCGGATGCTCTGCAACCAGGATGAATGCGGGGTGGCAGGTGAACCCCTGTCCGAGGCGAGGAACTCGAGAACCGAACCCACTGTGGTGAAGAAGGGGGGGCGTCCCCAGCACACCCCCGGCCAGCACAACCGTCTCCGCCTTCACCACATAGTCTCCGGCTTCCCACTCGGATTCCGCCCCAAGGCCGCCGGGCGGCCTCGGGTGCACCGTGACACTGACCTCCCTCTCTCCGATCCCCGTCACATCGGCGCGTGTCACCACTTCCACGCCACCGGCTTCCGCGCGGGGAAGCTGGATCTTGTGAGTACCCTGCTTCGCCCCGTTGGGACATCCCAGATTGCAGAGCGTGGACCCCAAGCACCCCTTCACATTCACGGGGAACTGCTCCGGGGTATACCCGGCCGCCTTAGCACCTTCCACAAAGAGCCGGTTGTTGTCGTTGATCTCTGCCTCTTCGAGGAGATGGACATTGTTTTCTTCAGCGTATTTCCTGGATCTGCGGACCACATCGTCGTGATCCAAGCCGGGGACTCCCCAGCCGTTGATAACCCTGGCAGGAGCATGAAGAGAGGTCCCTGTGTAGACGACCGTCGAGCCGCCGTAGGCCTGCCCAACCGCCAGGGTCATAGCGCCATCCGCGGTCAAAAACCCTCCGCTGTCGAGGTAGAGGGCATCGGCCATTTCCAGTTCATCGCCGTTGAACTCCTGATCCTCGAACCGAGGGCCCCGCTCCAGAACCAGGACCCTCTTTCCCTTCTGAGCCAGGGGTGTGAGTTCCTGAGCTACCGTCCCTCCACCGGCTCCGGATCCCACCACCACGACATCTGCGGTCACCTGTTTCATCGGGCTTCCTCCTGATCAGGTTTGGGCGGGTGCTCCAGGGCGGGGTTTTCCTCCGGCTTGTCCCCGAAGTAATCCGTCCAACCCCAGGGATCGGCCCGATACCCGATGCCTTTTCGGACCGAATCCTGAGTGTAGTAGCCCATGAAGATCAGCGTCCGAACTCCCCAAAAACCCCGACGAACGGGCGACAACGGCGAGCGTTGGAGCCTTTGAAGAAAGGCTGCCCTCCGTTTCAATGAGAGCTTCTGGAGGGTACGCCCCGTGGTGACCACAGGAAGGACGTTCACTAAACGAAGAAACAGTTGGACCTGCTTCTTCACCCCCTCCGGCCGTGGGGCAAGGGCGTGTTCCATGACCGCTTCCGCCCGCTCCCAGCCCTCCTCGTCCAGGGCATCGGGAGTTGGAAGAACTACGCTTGCAATAGCACGAAGCGGTCCGCGCTGAGAAGAAAGGACCGCCGTAGTCCCGGGTCCATCCATGGCACCTCACGTAGCTGGAAGAGGAAGGGCCCGGCAAATGTTGCGAGACAGGCCAAAAATAGAAAGCAGTGGAGTTCTTCGCCCACGGTGTGAAGGCCGTTATGATGACCTCGGAAAAGCCAACCGGAGAATTGAGAGGACATGATGGAGTTGAGACGACTAGGGAACTCGGATATGCAGATCTCGCCCGTTGGACTCGGGGCCTGGGCAATGGGAGGCGACGGGGTTTTCGGCTGGGGTCCCCAGGATGATGCCGAGTCCGTTGCAGCGATCCATCGGAGCGTCGAGTGCGGCATCAACTGGATCGATACCGCGCCGATCTACGGGATGGGCCACTCTGAGAGGGTCGTCGCTCGAGCGCTGAAGGAGATAGGAAGCGGCCAACGACCCCTGGTGTTCACCAAATGCAGCATCGTCTGGGATGGGGAGAAGAACGTCGGGCACAGCCTGAAAGATTCCTCCATTCGGAAGGAGGTCGAGGACAGCCTCCGGAGACTCGATGTGGATGTCCTCGACCTTTGCCAGATCCACCGCCCGTCCTGGCCTCCTGGAGCACCAGATCCGGACCTGGAAGAGGGCTGGTCAGCCCTGGCCGACCTGAAGGCCCAGGGGAAAATCCGACACATCGGAGTGTCCAACTTCGATGTGCCACAAATGGCTCGGATCGAAGGGATCGCGCCAATCACTTCCCTTCAGCCGCCCTATTCCATGCTAATGCGGCAAATCGAGGATGAGATCCTTCCCTTCTGCACTGAGAACGACATTGGCGTTCTCCCTTATTCGACCATGCAAAACGGTCTCCTCACCGGTCGTTGGTCAAAAGAGCGGGTTGCGGGACTTCCACCCACCGATTGGCGCGTACAGATGAACTCCCCCGCATTCCAGGACCCTCTCTTCTCCCGCATTCTAGACCTTGTCGAGACACTTCAAGAGATCGGCAGTGCCCATGGGCGATCGCCCGCGGAAGTAGCCGTCGCATGGACACTCCACCACCCGGCCGTAACAGGGTCAATCGTCGGCGCCAGAAGCGCTGACCAGGTCGATGGCTTCGTGGGGGCGATGGATTTTCGATTGAGCGAAAATGAGGTGGGGAGGATCGCGGGAGAGCTTCCGGAGTCCATCACCTTGATCTGAAATGGGCCGTCAAAAGGGAAGCTTCTTCAAGACCCCTCGAAGGGAACTGAGGGGGGAAGCCTCCCTTTGATTAGGCTCCGGAGTTCATCAACCACGAGGGGACCCGCCAGAGCCCGCTTGGGGAGGTAGTAGGCGATCCTCTTGCTGTAGTAGAACATGAACAGGTCCGGGGTCTCGCGAACCTTTTGGATCCCCGCCCACTTCATGTTGGTTTCAACCGTAGCGGTTGAGACACTGAGGCCGGATTCCCCGGAGGTGTGGGGGAGGGGATGCTGAACCTGCGGATCCTGCCGCTGAACCTGCCAGGTTCTGATCCATCCGGTTATCCGCCCAAAACCCAGCGTCATCGCCCACACCAAACCCAGCGGAAGGACCAAGCGAAGGGCTGAATCCATGTCCCCGAGGATCGCCAGAGCTCCGGTCACAACCGTGGCAAAGGTCAGGAATCCGATGAGACTCCAGACCGCCAGTCGCCACGCCCCGGAGGAACACCTTTCCTGGAACAAGAGGCGAACAACATGGGCATGTTCTTTCCGGTGCCAGTCGAACGTGTAGGTAGGTTGGCTATCCATCGGGGAAAAGTGGGACGGAAGCGCACGGAAGCCCACTGCTTCCGTTTGGGCCCCTGGGAGCCAACCCCCGAGAGAGCGAAACCATCGGGCTTCCCATATCTTAACCCGTCTAACATCTTGCTTTTGATCGGAAGGCACCGTGCCCCCATGGAGGCTTTCGGTATCCATGCCTGAGAAAGGAACACGGCAACTCGCGGCGATCATGTTTGCCGACATGGTCGGTTACACCGGTCTCATGCAGGCAGATGAGGGCGAAGCGCGGGCGCAGAGAGATAAGCACAGGGAAGTAGTCTCGGCCGCCGTGGGGGAGCACCACGGTGAAATCCTCCAGTACTATGGCGACGGCACTTTGAGTATTTTCGCCAGCGCCGTAGAGGCGGTGGAGTGTGCCGTTCAGGTTCAGCGGGCCGTGGCCAGAGAGTCCATTATCCCACTCCGCATCGGCGTGCACACTGGAGACATCGTGCATGATGCCGAGGGTGTTTTCGGAGATGGCGTGAACGTGGCGGCCCGCATCGAGAGCCTTGCCGCTCCGGGAGGCATCGCCGTTTCGGGGAAGGTCTTCGACGAGATCAAGAACCACCCGTCCATCGCCGCCATCCCCCTCGGCGCCGTCCCCTTGAAGAACGTCGAACACCCAGTACCGGTTTTCGCCATCACCAATGAAGGCGTGGCCGTTCCAACCCAAGAACAAATCCAGGCCCTGGGTGCATTGGATGCAGCCCCCGGACCTCTCGCAGACACGGCCCTAGGAGCGGCAGCAGCTGGGCCGAAGCCAGCCCGGGGCACACCCGAAGACTTCATCCGGCGCATCAAAGATCGCGCGATGGTGCAATGGGCCCTTGCCTACCTGGCCGGAGCATGGGCCCTTCTTGAAATCACCGGGTTCACCACCGAGCAGTTCGGCTGGTCCCCCCTGGTTCCCAAGGGACTGGCGCTCGCCACCTTGGTCGGATTTCTCCTCACTCTGGTTCTGGCCTGGTACCACGGAGAGAAGGGTCGGCAAAGGGTCAGTGGGCCGGAGTTACTCATCATTGGTTTGTTGCTCTCTATCGCAGGAGGAGCACTGGCCGTCTTCGGCCCCGGCGGGGGACAGCTCCCACTCCCCGGGCTTCCGGGTGTCCGAACAACCAGTTCCCCGCGAGCAGGCATTGCCGTCCTGCCCTTTCACAACCAGAGCGCAGCCGGGGACGAGGAGGCTGCATTCCTGGCCGCAGGCCTGCATGACGACCTCCTTACCCAACTTTCCAAAATCGCCAGCCTGGACGTGATCGCTCGCACTTCGGTCATGCAGTATGCCGGTACAGAAAAGACCATGTCTGACATCGGGCTGGAGCTCGGAGTGCCCACGATCCTGGAGGGAAGCGTCATGCGGGCCGGGAGTCAGGTACGGCTCAACTTCCAGCTCATCGACGCCAGCACCAACACCCATCTCTGGGCTGAGACCTACAATCGAGAGCTCACGGTCGAGAACGTGTTTTCCATCCAGAGCGACCTCGCGCAGCAGGTGGCCCGACAGCTACAGGCCGAGCTAGCTCCCTCCGAAGCCGCTCGGATCGAGGAGGTTCCTACTGAAAACCTGGAGGCCTACACCTTCTACCGGCGCGGAAAGGACGCGCTGGATCGTCCGGGATGGGATCCCGCAGACCTGGAGACCGCCAGGAACATGTTCACCTTGGCGGTGGAGGCTGACCCGGAGTTTTCTTTAGCTTTCGCTACGCTCTCCAACACCCTCTGTTATCAGTATCTCTTCTATGACCGTGGCTCGACCCGCCTGCCGGATGCCCGAGCGGCGGCGGACGAAGCTTTGCGACTGGATCCAGACCTCGCCGAAGCTCACCTCGCACGGGCTTTCTATCATTACCTCCGGTACGAGAATGAACTGGCATGGGATGCCATGGCCCTGGCCGAAGTGGGGCTTCCGGGCGCAGGAGAGATTCTGACGTTGAAGAGCGAGCTTCTCCTTCGCCGATGGGAGTGGGACGCGTCCCTTTCGACAAAAGAGCGGGCCGCACTCCTGGACCCCCTGAACCCCGAGAAGCAACTCCGCCTCGCAGAGGCTTATGCCGAACACGACCGGTGGGATGACGCCCTCGCACTTCTTGACCGGATCATCGAAACCAACCCGAGTTTTGGTGAGGCCCGATTCTCAATTGGATGGCTTACCTGGCGGCGAACAGGAGATGGAGGGCCGGCCCTCGAGGCCTTGGCGGAGGTGCCCCCTGAGAACAGCATGTATGGGCTCAAGAACTTCTTCGAGTGGCTCGTCGCGTCCAAACCAGAAGCCAGGGTCACGGCTCTGGAGGGAATCAGGGACCCGATCCTGGAGTTTGGAGGGTTCTGGTGGGCGCCGAGGGAGCTCTTGGTGGGTTGGACCTACTACGAGTTGGACCCACCCCGGGCAGAAGCGGCATTCGAGCGAACGGTGGAGATCTGTTTGGCGGCTTTGGAACAGCAACCCGACGACCCAAGGATTCACGCCTCCCTGGGACGTGCGTACGCCTTCCTTGGTCGGAGAGAGGAAGCGGTTCAGGAAGCCCGTCGAGTCGTGGAAATCCTGCCCATCACCAAAGACCCCGAGTTTGGCCGGGACCTCCTGGAAACAACCGCCTACATCTATGCAACCCTGGGCATGGGAGAGGAAGCCGCAGAAGCGCTGGAGACCACCTTTTCTGTTCCCGGGGTTCGTCCTGTTTGGACCTTGCTGGGCCCGGACTTCGCGAAGGTCCGAGATCATCCCCGTATCCAAGCTTTGATCGCGCGGTACGGTCCGGCGATTGGAATCTCACCCAACAAACCCTAAATGGAGGCCGGAGGAGGGCATCTTCCGGATCCTGCGAACCCGGAGTCATCCATGGCCACATTGAGGGGTGTGAGGTGGGTCGGTGGCTTCCTCCTGATTCTCCTCCTCATGGCACTCGTAACAACGGGAGCCGGACTCGACGCTCAGGAGGGAGTCCATCACTCGCCTATCAAAGGCCGGGTAGTCGAACCCCTCCCCTTCGCCTCCCAGATCTTGGGGGAGGAGCGAATTGTCCGAATCTACTTTCCTCCGGGTTACGACCAGGATCACCAGGCACGCTTTCCGGTCCTCTATATCCACGACGGCCAGAACGTCCTGAGCACCGCCGGTCCGGGTGTTGCGTTCGGATGGGGAAGCTGGGAGGTGGACCGGACCGCGGAGAGGCTCGCAGCCGAGGGTCGAATGCGAGAGATCATGGTGGTGACGGTGGACAATTCTCCGCGACGTATGAGGGAATATCGAGGACCCCGGCGACCCCAGGAAGCGCAGCCGGACTCAATGGCCCCTGAGCCGACCCCCTTCCACCTCTACATGCGGTTCCTTGTGGAGGAGCTGAAACCCTGGGTGGACCAGCTCTACCGAACCCTGCCCGGGCCCTCGGACACCGGGATCATGGGATCCTCTCTGGGAGGGATCTGCTCCCTGGCAATGGCATGGGAGCGGCCCGGCATCTTCGGCGGGGCTGCGAGCCTGTCGGGCTCCTTCCAAATTGACGAGCGGTGGTTCCTGGAAGGGATTCTCAAGGCCTACCGGGGCCCTCCGAAGACCGTCCGGGTTTATCTGGATAGCGGCGCCAGGAGCGGAGGAGGAGACGACGGGGCCGCCAACACTGCAGAGGTGGCCGAGGAGCTTCGGCGTATCGGCTGGCGGGATGGATCGGACCTTCTCTACTACCTGGATTCCGATCCCCTTACCCCGGAAGAGTTGGAACCCCTGAACCTGGATGAGGGGAAGTTCGCCGAGGCCCAGCGCAGCCAGCACAACGAACTCTACTGGCGTCTGAGGGTTTGGAGAGCTTTGGAATTCCTGTTTCCAGCCACCTGAAGATCAGTAGGAGCAGAGCCCGGTGAACTCCTCGAAGCGATACCTGATCCGTTTCAGCCAGCTGGGGGGCAGGTAGGCTTCAAAGGGGAGAGTATAGGCACCGGTCTGGTTGCCGAAGATCCGCTCGAAATAGTCGGCCGTTACCACGGCCAGCCGTGCCTCCCCGGGCAGAACGAACCGAAGGTCCGCTTCCAGGTTGTAGTCGTCGATGTTCCGCCGGGTCAGGTTTGCGGACCCTCCCATAACGGTGACCGAATCGCCCCGAGTCACCATCACCAGCTTCGTGTGAAACTGCTCACCACGGGTGTCGTACCAGCGCACGACGATACGACCGTCGGATCGCGAGACCAACTCGTGAGCCACCGGTCGGTTCGGAATCCCGCCCTTTTTACGACCGAAGGCATCCTTGTTCGGGTCGAGAACCAGGCGGACTGAAGCTCCTCGCTCAGCCGCATCCAGAAGCGCATCCACTACCTGGCGCTCCGAAAGGTAGAACATGGCCAGGTCCACCCGATCTCCTTGTCCAGCCGTCCCGACATCCTCCAAAAACGCCGCCATGATCTTCCCCTCGGTCACGAACTGGACGGTGCCCTCATCGGTGGGCACCGCTCGAGCCGTGGCTTCGGATTCGTAATCAGGCCAGCCTTCGATCGTGCCACCGGAAAAGGCCGCGATAGCCCGTTCGGCTTCCAGAACATCTTGACAAATCGGTCCCGGACCGGCGAACGCAATGTTCGAGTGAAAGCTGCTGGCATCGTGAGGGTTGGCCGAAGCGATGAGGCACTCCCTGTCAGTGACGATGAGCTTTCGATGGTTCGCCTTGAGGTTGAGGAGCTTGAGGAGGGAGCGTGCCGTGACTTTGGGCCCCGTGCTGCTGAGAGGATTGAGCAGCCATCCAGGCCCACCGGTTCCGAACCACCTCACCAACATTCTCCATCCGGCTGAGTAGGCGGGATTGGAATCACGGAGCGGGGACATGTTAGTGGTAATGACCTGGATACCGGCGGACTGAAGGCGAGCGATTTCCGTACCCGTATATGCACCGTAGAAGTTGTTGATTTCGTCGGTGATGAACGTCGCATTCAGGCCTGGGCTGGCAGCTTTTCGCGCCAGGAGGTGATCGGTCAGCTCAGCCGAGAGCGGCCGGTAGTCCCGCTCCCCATCGTGCTCTCCATCGAACAGGAACATGTCGATGACCACGAACTCTTCCGCCGCGTCGATCATGGCCAGGACGCGGTCGAAGATCACCTGATCGGACACGGACTGTCCCTGGTCCTGGTACGTGAGATCGAACAGGAACTCCATTCCGGAAGCAGGGTGCAGGGGCTCGGCAACGGAGACGCCTTCGGGGAGGGGCTTAGTGAGGTGGAAAACATAGAGGGCGAGCCAGGCCACCAGGAGCACTGCAACCGCTGCTCGTACACGCCGCCTCAATCGGGAGGCGGTGCGGGTCTTACGCATGCCGCGGGTCGAGTCCGGATGACCGTGCCGGTCTTTTTCCCTCAACCCACCTTCTCCGCCATCCACTTTGCTACCTGGGAGAGAGTCTCCTCCGGCGGGAGGGTGTGCCCGGTATCAACCCAAATCACGTCAAAAGGTTCGCGCGCAAGTGCATGCATGGGGTCGACCGAGACCTCCTTCACAAAATCCCTGTCCTGAAGGCCATTCACCAGAAGCAGCGGCCGAGGGCTGATTCGACCGATATAGTTCGCCCCACACGCCGCCGGGTGGTGTCCGGTTTCAAAGGCATCGAAGTGTCCCCCATATAGGGAAACGACTGCTCGGAACCTCTGGTCCACAGCACCGATGATATATGAGAACTGGGCCCCCCTGCTGAACCCGACCAAAGCGATCCTCTCCGGGTCGGCTCCCCGCTCTCCCGTGATGTAGTCGATTCCCCTGCCCACGTCCTTGGCGGACTGGGCAACCCAATTCAGGTATGTGGCCTGCCGGTTATAGAGGAGTTCGTGCTTCTCCTCCTCGGTGAAGGTGGTGAGGAGGTCGGTGTCCCGCTCCCCGAAATACTGGAGATCGAGGGACAGAACATTCCAACCGGCACGAGCAAGAAAGCTGGCAAGGAAAAGGTAACCCGGCGCATCCTTTCCGCTCCCCGTCCCGCCATGGAGAAAGATGGCCCAGGGGGCGTCAGGACCAGCCGCCGACTGAAAGGTCCAGGCTGTGACCCTCTCGCCCGGAGTACTCAAGTATTCCAGGTGCTGCCTCGAAATTCCCCCCTCAGTGATTGTCGGGCCGACCTCCGCTTCGAAAGGAATTTGTCGATCATAGTCAAAGAACTGAAGGAACCCCGCGTAGGTCACATCGTCCACCGGGTCCCGTAGCCACTCGTCCCCTTCGGAGACTTGACCCATCATCGGTCCAGGAGAGAGGCCTAACAGGATGATCGGAATGAGTACGGTACGTCGCATTGGCCTTCCCCCTGTTCTTTACGGTTCGTTCCGGATCGGCTTCAGGAGACGGAATCCGATCGTCTCACCCTCGGTGTCTGGCGTGAAAGCCTCGGCATGGTCGCGCTCGAACATATAGGATACATCTCTCCAGGATCCACCTACTACCATCCGCCACGCTGATCCCGGGACCTCATCCGCAACCCACTCACGGACGTTACCAGCCATGTCGTGGACCCCGAAGGGACTCACACCGAGAGGGTAAGCTTCAACTCTTTCCGTCCCGGCGAACCCGAAGTTTGCCCGGTCCTTGACGCTCCCACCGTCCATGCCCCACGGAAACGGCGCGGCACCATCGGCCAAAGCAGCCCGATACCACTCCGATACCGTTGGAAGTTCGGCTCCGGCCCAGGCAGCGTAGGCCATGGCCTCATACCACGCCACACCATTAACCGGGTGATTCAGTTTTTGCGGAGGCGGCTGGCCGCTGCTCCAGTTTCGGGGACCCGGAAGGCCGGTCCGATCAACCAAACGCTCCAAAGCAGCTGCACGATCCAGGGTCTGCTCCCCAATGCGCATCTGATCGGGCCAGAGAGATGCATCCCGATATCCACCCTCATCGACAAACCTCACATAGTCGGCATTCGTCACCTCAGTCCGCCCAATGAGAAACGCCTCCACTACACTGCCGTCCGGCGACGGACCAGCCGAGACCGGCAGGGATCCCAGCTCAACGTCCTCATCGGTGGGGAGGATCAGTTCCACCTCTGTGGAATCTCCCAAACCTACCGCTGCCAACCTCAGAAAGGGTTCAGCACCGGGAATGGGAACGCTCAGGAGATACTCGCCCGCCACTAAAGGCTGCCACCCGACAGGCGTTTGCCCGAGAGGCTCCGCTGAACGGTCACCGAAACTCCCGACGGGGCTGACCCTCGTCAGCATCACCTCCGAGCCCCGGGGAGTGCTGGTCACGGAAAGAAACCCGGCGGTTCGATCTCGAATGGGAGTGAGGACCCGGGCCCCCAGGGAGACCCCTGCCTCCTGGAGGGACTCAGCGACAGCGTCGAAATCTCTCTGCTCCACCAAAGGAGTCAGCTGCTCAAGGAGTGCCCGACCCTGAGCCCGGGTTCGGCTGAAGTGAACAGCCAGAGCGCAAACCACTAGGAAAGAAACGATCGAAAAAACGGCCAAGGCTACACGCCGACGGCGGTGTGCTCGCCCCCCTGTTTTGGTTGGGGCCTCGGGAGCAACGCTCTGCCCCACCCTTAGCGCCTCGCCAAAGTCGGCCGCAGAACCGAACCGATCCTCCGGAGATTTGCTGAGCGCCCTGGCAATCACGCCACTCACAGCGGCCGGGACCTCCGAACGCAGTTCGTGCAGTGGTAGAGGTGGAGTGGTGAGATGGGCCGCCAGCACCGCCTGGGCCGTCGACCCGGAGAACGGGGGAGCCCCAGAGAGCATCTCGTAACCGACAATGGCCAGAGAGTACAAATCCGCACGTTCATCCACGGTATCCCCGGCCACCTGCTCTGGGGCCATATAACCCGGAGTGCCCACTGATGTCCCGCTCACCGTGAGGCGCTCGCCGGTTTGCGCTCGCATCAAAGCCCGAGCGATTCCGAAGTCGGCGAGTACAGCGTGCTTTCCTTCGAGGAGTATGTTTTCGGGTTTGATGTCCCTGTGGATCACACCCTTGCCGTGGGCGAATGCCAGCGCTCCCGCAACCTCCCCAAGCAGGCGAACGGCATCTGCAACAGGAAGAGGTCCATCGCGTGTAAGCCTCTCCCTAAGAGACTCCCCAGCCACGTACGGCATCACGTAGTACAGAAGTCCGTCTTCAGCGCCAGCACCCAAGACCGGGAGGATGTGCGGATGCTGGAGGCTCGCAGCAACCGCGATCTCTTGCTTGAAGCGGGCGGCACTAACCGCACTCGTATGGTCGGGGGGGAGAAGCTTGATCACCACTCGCCGGTTCAGCGACGCTTCCATGGCCAAAAACAGGCGACTCATCCCGCCACCTTCCATCTCCGACTCGAGGTGGTAGACGTCGCCAACAGCAGCCTGGACTCGCTGGAAGAGTTCGGTCACCAGGAGTGATCTCTTTGGGGAATGAGGTGGATCCCAGGAAAAATGGTCATCTGGCTCATGGGACGCCAGGTTGCCCTGATTCGGAACCCCCTAAACTCGAGATCAGGATGGAGGGAACTTCTTCTCCTTCCTGGGTCCCAAAGCGAACCAGGAGGTCATCACGAACCGGACGTTCAGACTGCGCTAAGAAGGCAAGCGGCGCTAGCACCTTGACCTCCAACCGTGCTTCCGCGAGTTTGGTGTGCGCCTCGATTCGTCGAGGACGTAGTTTCTGGAGGGCAGAATCGGTGGTTCTTCTTCGGAAGGCCGCCGTCTTTTTTTTGGTGGGCCGATTGGCCTCCATACCCGGCGCGGGGGATTTTCCGCGCAGCACAGGTTGTCGGCATGTACGGATCATCCGCACTCGGACAATCAGAACCCAAAGGAGTACGATGATGCGTACCAAGGGAACAGTGAAGTGGTTCAACGATCAGAAGGGCTTCGGATTCATCACGCGTGAGGACGGCGAGAAAGATTGCTTCGTCCATCACAACGCCATTCAGGGTGAGGGCTTCAAAACCCTCGCTGAGGGCGCCGAGGTTGAGTTCGACGTAGTCGATGGCCCCAAGGGCCCGGCTGCCGAGGCAGTCGTCTTGGTCGTCTAAACACACGGGCTTTCGCCCGAACACTGAAAGGGCCGCACCGGATTTCCGGTGCGGCCCTTTTTTTCGCGGTTAGCCGAGTGTCCTCAAGAAAGGAGGTAGTCGATTACGTCCTGAGCAGAATAGGAATCCCGGTCCCCGAGGAAGCTTCGCAGGTCCTTCAGGTCATCTCCACTGGTGAGAAGGGGCATCTCGATGACGCCCGGCCCCCTTGCCTGGCCGTGTCCAACATTGGCCAGGAGAGCATTGCAGAGACACTGCCGCCCCGGGGTATCCTCCTCGGAGCCACCCTTTTTCACGAAGGCCTCCACGGGCTCGGATCCACACCGGTACCCAACCCGCCCGTCCTCCATCCGATAGGCAATCCGGAGATAACCCAGATCGCAAATGCGTTCTCGATCGGCGTAGGTATCGACCTCCGACAGGGTGGACTCGACACCCACCGTTTTGAAGGGGAAGCCGGTCGGGGAAGCCCGATCGGAAGTGTGAACCTCCACCTCTCCCCGCTTGCACAACTCGAGTACCTTCCGCTTCACCCCCTCCATGAGGCCCGATTCCCTGGAATATGCGAAGAGGGTGCCGACTTGAATCCCTGCGGCACCGGCTTCTTTGACCTCGGCCAACTTGTCAGGCCGGCCGGCACCGCCCGCTATCCAGAACGGAAGGCCCAACCGGCGCATCTCCTCGAGGTTCACCTCGTCCTTCGCCCCATAGAGGGGCTCACCCTGCTCGTTGAGACGCTTCTCTCCCCGAGGGGGGGCATTGTGGCCCCCAGACGTGGGCCCTTCCACCACAAACCCGTCAATTCGGCCATTTGCCTTCTTGACCAACATATTCGCCAGAGAATTGGAAGCCACGATGGCCAAAAACTTGGGGCGCTTCAGCGGAGGTGGTGGGGAGTCCCAACCCTCCATGGGATCGAAGTCCAGCGTCTCCTTTTCCGTCCCCTTCAATCCTTGAACATCAAATCGAATAGAGGCCGGTTGGTGTTTGGCCAGACGGTCCAAGGCCCCTGGGATGTCCTTGGGAATTCCGGCTCCCATAAGGACATAGTCCACGCCGGCCAACATGGCTCCATACAGGGAGGCGAGGGTGGGCATCTGAATCTTAGCAAGGAAGTTGATCCCCACCGGGTTTTGATGACCCTCCTTCGCCAACCAGACCTCAGCGAAGTTGGCCAAAACAGTCACTTGGTCTCTTACATGGTCCACGACCTGCTTGTACATGGGAGCCAGCAGATAGGGCTCATCCTCGTCGCGTCCCTCTGGTCGAAAGAACTTGTGAAGAGCCTCGGAAGCCACCGCCGGAAGAGGGAAAGCCTCCATCGCCCGACGTAGGTGCCCACCTGCGTCGCCATCCTGGAGGCGCCGAATGAACAGTGCATCCAATGCGGTTCCGGAGACTACTCCAAGCTGGCCTGACAGAGAGACCGTATTGGCCAAAGGCCACCCGGACACGCCAATTCCCATACCTCCCTGTATAATTTCGGGGAGGGTCTCAACACTCATCTGCACCTCACCTTAAAGGGAAAAACCGGCGGAAACATAGTGAATATTGGCAAGGACGAACACCGGAAGAACCCGTAACCCCCCAATCTCGAGACGCAGTCTTTCTTCCAGTTGCCTTTGGTCGTGGTTGAGAGGACGCCCGAAGTCTTCCCTGTGCCGGACCGCTCAAAAGGCCCTATGATGAAGTATGAAGATCCTCATGAACCTCATCTTCTACCCCCGGGGTGGAAGCGCTCAGGTGGCCCGCTACTTGTCACGGGCCTTGATCGACTTGGGCCACGAAGTCCATCTGGTCACAGGTACCCTGCGCGATGGAGACCCGCACCACGATGCGGAGCTATTCTTCGAGGGGATCCCTCTTTCTCTGGTCGACTACACCGAAGCCTGGCGAGGTTTTGAGAAAGGGCAGGACCCTATCTCCGACCAGTGGGACGTCCCGTTTCACCCCAGCTATGAAGACAAATCCGGAGTCCCTGACAGGGTCTTCTACTCTCTGAAAGATGAGGACTATCAAGCGCTGGTGAGCTGTTGGACCGGAGCATTCGAGGACGTTCGAGAGCGTTTCCAACCCGACCTACTCCACCTTAACCATCTCACGCATGCCCACGCTTCGTCTGCCCGGGTCTTCCCATCGGTGCCCAAGCTGACGCAGCTACATGGGACGGAGATCAAGATGCTGGAGCGGCTCGACGAACTAGCCGCTGGCACCAGTGATCCGAGCGAGATGGGCCGAGTTGGGCGAACAATGCTCTCCGAAGCAGTGGGAGTGTCCGACCATTTCGCCGCCATAAGTCCCGACATTCGGGATCGAGGGGTCACCCGCCTCGGAATCTCCGACAGCCATATCACCACGATTCCCAACGGCGTGGACACCTCGCTGTTCCAGCCAACCGGCTGGTCGGCAGAGAGAAAGCTGAGGTTCCTGCGGAAGATCTTGGTGGAGGAGGCCCAGGGCTGGGATGAAACCGGTCTTCCGGGAAGCGTGCGATACGGTCCGTCCGATCTGGAGAGGTTCAAGGACGAGGCCGGAGATCTAAAACCGCTGGCAATGTTCGTCGGTCGGTTCCTCGACTTCAAACGGGTACCGATGTTGGTCAGAGCGGTCTCTTTGATCAATCAATCGCTCGGCGACCCCGACGATCCCCCATTCAATCTGCTCGTCTGGGGAGGAATGCCCGGTGAGTGGGAAGGCGAGCATCCCCACACCGTCGCCCGGTCCCTGGGCCTGTCCAACGTGTTCTTCAGCGGTTGGCTGTCCCACGACGTTCTTTCCGAGGGCCTCGATCTCGCCGATCTGCTGGTAGCCCCATCCTACAATGAGCCATTCGGGCAGGTGTATATCGAGGCCATGGCCACCGGGCTTCCGGTGATCGCAACCCGGAGCGGAGGTCCGCTCGACTTCGTGGTGGAGTCCGGGCCCGGTGCCAACGGATGGTTTTGCGAGGTCGACGACGTGGATTCCCTGGCCGCGATCCTGCACCAGGCGCTAATGGATGAACCGGAGCGAAAACGCCGCGGCCAAAACGCCATGGAACTCATCCGTGGAGAGTACGACTGGACGGAGATCGCCCGCCGGTACGCCGACGTTTACGAGCAGATGATCCGGTAGACGGCCACAGAGGCGGAGACCCGCCGGCGGTACGGTCGGGAAATCGGCGGGCGGACTTTGCAGTCCGAAACTGCAGGAAGTACCGATCTCAGCCAACCAGAATGGGATTGTCCAGCCCCGCAACTCCCCATGAAATACACGTTACCAACCAGGCAACCGCCAGCACCCCGTGGAAGAGGCGATTGCTGCTGCGGATACCGACCACGAATGCGGCTCCGAACACCGCGATCAGCGTGAGCTGAACCGGTGACCAGTCGGTACCGAGAGCCTGCCGTTCCAGTACGGCATCCAAAACATCGACAACCTGGAAAGCGAGACAGATCATGAAAAACCTGGCGCGATTCGCTTCGAAGTGAGACCGGAAATCCTTCACTTCCGCCCCACGAACGGGATAGAGAAGTCCGCTCATGAGGTAGAGGACCACGGAGTAGGCCACGAGGTTCAGGAAGAAAGGAAGCGTCCACTCCCGGACCTCGGTCAGGCCGAAGTTGAACCACCACACAAGCATCGTGGTAATGAAGACGTTGCCGGTCCAAACACCATGAATCCAATCCCACCGTGCCCTCACCCTGGTGTCCAGAAGCAAGGCCACCCCGCTGAGCAGATGAACTACGGCAAGGCCCAAGACAACCGAAATGAAAACCGTCAGGTACTCGTAGGGAGTCATTGATTCCTCAGATATGGAGTCAGAAAGAGGGACTTCCGTCTGTCCCCCTGAACCCGCGCCCTCCCCAATCGGTTCCGAGTGACTTCGTGCAAGCCTTCGGCCCGGGTCACCTTCGCCCTTGCTCCCCATCGAGGTCCGAGAGTACCTATTCACTTCCCTTAACTGTGTGCAATGTTCGAACTCCCGGGAAAGCCGCCCGTGATACCTGCCAAAAGCCGTCTCTCTAGACACCTCTGTTTTGGGTTGGCTCTCTTCACAGCCTGCTGCCTCTTCTCCGCGTGTGAGGCACCGCAGTCCTACGACGTCATCCTCCGAAGCGGCACCATATTCGACGGGGGAGGAGGAGATCCTTACGTGGGTGACGTGGCCATCAACGGCGATGTGATCGTTGCTATCGGCGATGTGGGCCAGGCAACAGCCGCCACGGAGGTCGATGCTGCCGGACTCGCTGTGGCTCCGGGCTTCATCAACATGATGTGCTGGGCCAACGAGTCGCTCATCGAGGACGGACGCTCTCAGAGCGATATCCGGCAGGGAGTGACGCTGGAGATCTTGGGGGAAGGCAACTCCATGGGTCCGCTCAACGACTCCATGAAGGCCGAAATGGTCCGGCTCCAAGCGGATATCAAGTACGACATTGAGTGGACGACCCTCGAGGAATACCTCGAGTTTCTCGAGGACCGTGGAGTCTCCCCCAACGTGGCTTCATTCATTGGGACCGCAACACCTCGCAAATATGTGATTGGGCACGAGGACCGGGCACCCACTCCCGAGGAACTCGAAAAGATGCAGACGCTTGTTCGACAGGCGATGGAAGAGGGTGCGCTGGGAGTGGCGTCGGCCTTGATCTATCCGCCCGGCAGTTTTGCTGACACCGAAGAGTTGATAGCGCTCGCCGGGGCCGCGGCGGAGTACGACGGCATGTACATCTCACACCTGCGCAGCGAGGGGGCGAAGATGTTGGAGGCCCTGGACGAGCTGCTCACCATCGCCCGTGAGGCCAACATCCGGGCAGAGATCTATCATTTGAAATCCTCGGGCCAACCCAACTGGCCGCTGTTCGATGAAGCTGTGTCGATGGTGGAGGAGGCCAGGGCCGACGGGCTTCACGTTACAGCGGACATCTACACCTACCCTGCCGGGTCCACCGGGCTCAATGCGACAATGCCACCATGGGTACAGGAAGGCGGATTCGAAGCATCTGTTGAGAGAATGAAGGACCCCGCGTTGCGGCAGCGAATAGCCCGTGAGATGCTCGAAGAGTCAGACCAGTGGGAAAACCTGTATCTGGGCGCTGGATCGCCCGACCGAATCATGCTGGTGGGTTTCAAGAACGAGGAACTCAAACCCCTTACCGGAATGAACCTGGCCGAGATAGCGGAGATGCGTGGCGGCGACCCCAGAGAGGTGGCCATGGATCTCATCATCGAGGACGGGAGCAGGATTCAAACGGTTTATTTCAGCCAATCCGAGGACATCGTCCGCCGGGCCGTGGCCTTGCCATGGGTCAGCTTTAATTCGGATGCCGCTTCATTGGCTCCGGAGGGTGTGTTTCTGAAGACCAGCCCCCATCCGCGGGCCTACGGGAGCTTCGCCCGTGTACTCGGTAAGTATGTTCGGGATGAGGGGGTAATCACCTTACAGGAGGCGGTCCGGAAGCTGGCGGCCTTGCCCGCAGAGAACCTCAGGATCGACCGCCGTGGACAATTGAAGGAAGGGTTCTTCGCGGATGTGGTCTTGTTCGACCCGGAGACCATCCAGGATCACGCCACCTTCACCGATCCGCACCAGTACTCGACTGGGATGGTCCACGTCTTCGTTAACGGAGAGCAAGTACTCAAGGACGGCGAGCACACCGGAGCCACTCCCGGTCGTGTGGTCCGCGGGCCGGGGTGGACAGGGGGTTGAGCGGCGAGGCTTCCCCATTTCCTTCTCCATTCCTTGCCCGACCCCACCGAGCCCCCGCAGATTCCCGAGATGACCCTCCCCTCCGCCCCTTCTATCACCGTGATCCTCTCCGCCTACGACAACATGGCGGCGTTGGTAAGGTCTCTCCTGGGCTACGAGGTCCAGACCCGGACCGACTTCGAGATCGTCGTGACCGACGACGGAACCACCCCGGACCAGCTTGCCGTGATGGAGGAATACGTATCCGACTCCCCCCTGAACGTCCGACTCGTATGGCAGGAGCACAGGGGTTACAGAAGATCGACGGCCCTGAATAGGGGGATATCGGCGGCCCGGGCACCCTATCTGATCCTGTCCGACGCCGACATCATCCCCAGGAAGGATTTCGTTGAAAACCACCTGGCCCTTTCCAGACCAGGATTCTTCATCGGAGGAGGGAGTCATCTGGATCTGCCGGATGAGTTCGTTCAGGCGCTGGACCCCGAGGAAATTCGCGCCAATCGATGCTTCGAGGTGGAATGGCTAGAATCCAAGGGGGTCCTGAACAGGAAGCTTCGGGACCGTCTTGGAACGCCTCCACGGCTCGCCCCGGTGAAAAACTTCTTCACCCCGAGGCGAAACGCCTTCAACGGAAGCAACACCTCCTTCTGGAAGGAGGACGCCATTCGAGTGAATGGCTTTGATGAAGAATGGGGGTATGGCGGCCAGGACCGAGACTTCGGATTTCGGTTGATGAACGCGGGGGTCAGGTGCCGACGTTATCGATACTCCGTGGTCTGCCTTCACCAGAGCCACCCGAGGCCCTATCGGGACCCGGAGACAGTGGCCGCCAACAAGGCTCGCCTACGGAAACGCCGCAGATCAAACATGACCTGGGTGGGAAAGGGGTTGAAGCAGCATCTGGAAGAGGGGCACGGTGAATGAAGGTCCTCCTGGCAACAACCCCGGTGTGGCCCGGTATCAGGCGCTTCCAAGCCCGAAGATCACGCTATTCCCGCGTAGCCAGACGGCTTTCTCCAGCTCACCGAGGACGGTCCGAAGACCCTCGGTCCGTTCCGTGTCGAGTTCCCAACCGCGTGCGTTGAACCAGGCAACCCAATCTTCCATTGGGCGACAGTTGATGTGCCCATGCCCACTCTGCCCCGGTTGGGCAGCCGTGAAGTAGATCCAACGAGTGGAGGTGCCCGTGAGCACCTCGACGAGTTCCTCGCTGCGGGTTGGGACGATGTGCTCAGCCATCTCGATGCAGGAAACGAGATCAGCACGGCCCTCCACGTCCGAAAAATCCCCGACCTGAACCTTGCCCTTCAGTTCGGTGGGGAGGTAGTCGACCACTTCGGGTGAGAGTTCAATGCCGCCCACAGTCTTTCCCGCTGTTTGTAGTTCGCTCAGCAACAGCCCGGTCGCACAGCCAACGTCGATGACGCTCTCGAAGTCCAGGAGCCCGAGAAGGCCGGTCGCCAGAATCTGATAGTCACCCTGGAAGCGGCCCCTCCGGGCGAAGTCCCTGGCCCCGAAGAGTTCAGATCTCACGAACAGGCGTCGCAGCTTCTTTCCAAGATTCATTGTGGACGACTATAAACTCACCGGAGGTGGCCAGCAAACAGCTCGTTTTTCGAAGGCGATGTCCTTCCAGAAGGGGTCGAAGCTGATTCTGTCAGTCCAAGCCCCGTGGTTGACCAACCTGACGTAATGGTGTTCGTAAAGGTTCGCGAGCCCAAGGGTAAGATCCGTGTCTGAGAGGTACCCCATGTTTCCACCCGCCAACAACGCCGAGTAGGCAGATCGTCTGGGAAAGACAGTTGGGTTAAAGACCCAAGGCCCGTTCATGATTGAGTCAATGGCGGCATCTTCGGCTGGAGACGCGATCGCAAGAAGATCCATCAAGGTTTCGGCCGCACTTACGGTTTCATCCTGAACCTGTCTCACGTCCAGTATCTCCGCCTCATCGAACTTCAGCTCACCCAGCACATTCGCCAGCATCGCTCGGGCATCGTCTTCCCGGGAGCGGTCCTCTGCTTTGTTTTCAAAAAGGATTGCCAGGTTACGAATCATTCGGTTCAAGAACATAGCCCGAGCGCCCAACATCTCGCTTATATCCTGCCTCTATCGCCCGGCGAGGCCCCAAGATGCTCCCGGCGCTTGAGGCACTTTACCCCGAGACAGGAAAGAGAAGCCTCAGCTCCCGTGTCTATGTAAGCGATCGTTGATATTACATAAGCGATCCCTTACATATTGTAATCGATACCTTATGCCTGAATGGCCCTGATCTCCGCCGGAGCGCCCAATGACCGAAATCCAACTTCCCTCTGAGCGCCACTTCAGACTTCACCGGCGACAATGGTTCCTTTATCTGTTGGGCTGCACGGCCATGGGAGTCGGAACCATCGTCGCCGTGCTCACGCCAGGGGAGAACCCTGAATACATCTTGGTCCCAACCGTTACCCTTTTCGCGCTCATGTTCGCCCTCGGTCTCGTCGAGCGCGTACGTCGCAGAACTGAGTTCGAGCGTGAGATGAAGCGGATTCAGCAGGATGAGTGGACCCAACGCGGTCTAACCCGCTCCGTGAGCATGGCCTTGCGCTCCGTGATCTTCGGTCAGGTCCCGTTGATATTCTTCATGGCGTACGTCCCGCCTGAACCGTCCATCGTTGGCATGGGATGCATGACGGTAGCCCTGGGATGCGGTGTCATGGCGGCAAACTACCTGTACCACACCCGTGCGACCTCCGATGAATGATCAAGCGCTTCGGAATGCCCTAAAGGTTCACCGCGCCATGAACGACCTGACGCAGGCCGAGTTGGCGGGGCTTGCAGGAATCACACGGGCATCGGTCAACGCGATCGAAGGGGGGCGGATGGTGCCGTCCGTGCTGCTGGCCCTGAAGCTTGCTAGAGCGTTGGGGGTGACGGTCGACGAGCTGTTCCGGATCGAATCGAGGGACGGCGACTAGGACCCGCCGAGGAATCGGCTGTTTGGAAGAAGCCTCCCCACTTTCAACAAGTCCTGTCCACCGGTTCTTTTCGTAACGAACCACTCAGTTCAAGATCGGAGCCGGGCACCCACTATGCCTAACCCGGGAAAAGGATCTCCCTGTAAACGAGATCCCCGTTCGCCGCTAACAGATAAAAGAGAAGCGGGACCTGATTGGGGCCCCGCCTCTTCTCTTATTCTGAGCGCGTGGCTCAGCCGTCAGCTGGCCCGCCTCGTCGGGCCGCCCTCGCGGCGATTCCTTCGGCCGCCCTGCTGGTTCGAGCGGCCAGACCTGCTGCTTACGCCCGCACTGCCCCCCGCGGTACGTGCGGCTTCACGCTCGCCTTTACGGGTGGCGTTGATCTTGGCCCGGGCCCGCTGCTCGGCCTTGTCCTTCCGGATGGCCGCAATGCGGTCCTTCAGCGGGATCTCCAGCGGACCGTCCGGCCTGGCGTTGTAGGCAAAACCCTCGATGGTGGCCCGGGGGATCTTGGAGCCCACGGCCCGCTCGATGCGGGCGAGATCAGCCTCGTCCTCTGGAGCAACGAGGGTAAAGGCCTCCCCCTTGGCCTCGGCCCGGGCCGTGCGGCCCACGCGGTGGATGTAGTCATCCGGCACGGCGGGAACATCGAAGTTCACCACGTGGCCCAGGGCCTCCACATCGATCCCTCGTGCGGCGATATCCGTCGCCACGAGCACGCGGAAGTCACCGGC
>RCNC010000151.1_pt1 | contig 38429 bp, 32 predicted proteins | sample 2041301 | NCBI WGS metagenome assembly RCNC01 (sample SAMN09708231, study PRJNA481090) | Marine sediment metagenome, whole genome shotgun sequencing project. | biome: marine sediment; feature: ocean; material: sediment; isolation source: Sewage treatment plant 13A marine sediment (STP13A) ...
CTGGAGTCTTCACGCTGTTGTGCTACGGTGATCCAACAAGGAAGATCGATACCTTAATTCGATTTTTAAAAAAAATAAATATATTGATAGTCTATTTTAGAGCACTATTGAAGGTGTCTATACAACATTAGAAGAATATCAGGATGTAATATCCTTTCTTTGAGGAAGAACACCGTGTTGTTCTTTCTATACCAAAACACTGGGTCCCATACTGTGCATCGATTATCAAAGGAATTTCTGAATTTTAGAGACAAGGCAATGCCGTCTAACCATCAGCATACATTGAAGATTTGTGGCTGGAGATCAAAGATTATTCATGAATCCTCAAATCGAGGATAATATGATCAGGTCTGGTCCGAAAGGTATTTACTCTAAGATATCTTTTGACTGCAGCAGGGCAGATCTGATTTAATTTAACAAGCAACCTTCCATGAAAAACTTACCGAAACAGCCCTGAAACTGTTACCCGTAAGGTGTGAGAGGTTGACATTAAAGGCATTATCCATTTTAATAGCATAATTTATGAGCCTGAGAGCAGGATAATTCAAGGGGCGGCTCATTAGTAAGAGATTTAAACTGATCAATATTTAAACAGGTTACTGACTGAATGAGTGTTGTAAAGAACAATACCAATCTTACACGGCGAAAATTCATTTCAACCTCTGCCAAACTTGCAGCAGGTATTATTGTTGCGGCACCCCTTGCGAGTGTGGCCTCAAATTCCCAATATCACACGCTCTCCTTTTATCATACCCACACCTGTGAAACGCTGGACATTAATTTCAATTTAAAAACCTGCAGACCAGAAAACGAAAAGGAAATTGTCCGTTTCCTACGGGACTTTCGAACAGGAGAGATCCATACAATAGATTATCGACTCCTTGATATGCTCTGTCGTCTTCAGAGAAAATCTGAAAGCTCGGGCACTTTTGAGGTAATATCCGGGTACCGTTCACCAGCCACCAACAAGAAACTTCGAAATGCAAGCAGTGGCGTAGCTAAAAAGAGTTTGCACATGGAAGGTCGGGCAATCGATATCCGCTTGACGGACGTACCGACAAAAAAACTCAGGACCAAAGCCTGGTCCATGAAGCGCGGGGGCGTCGGTTATTACGTAAAATCTGATTTTGTCCATCTCGACACGGGGCGCGTTCGAACCTGGTAGCAAATTGGTTCAAGATAATTATTTTTTCTAAATAGCAGTAATAAATTTTCAGGACCATTTAGGGTCTGATCGAGTCTGACTTTTACCTGGTTGAGTCCTGCAGCCTGCTTTTACCTGTCCCAAAAAAGAACATTTCATATCTGTATGCAGAGTTAATCCCGGTGACCTCTTTCAGATGAGGATCATCTTTCTTCGAGATATGAAGGTTCTGTAATGAGCAGATGTGACTTATTCAGGATAAACCAGGAGGGGGAATAAATGGCGGCCTTTAATAATGTGAAACTGGTAATGATTGTGTTGGCCACATGGACGATATGGTTGCCTTTGAACTCTGCAGCTCAAGGGTTCATCTATGAGAAAGCCTTTGCAGAAAATCTTAGTATGGGGCCGGCCACTTCTCTAAAACTCAGTGCTCATGGCAGAAGTTCTGCGGATATCGATAAGACGCTTATTCAAATATATCGCAGTAACGGCTTGCAGCCCTTCTGGATCAGGGATGGTAAGCCGACTCAGGCCGGCATGGACATCTATGCGGCCTTGAAAAATGCCGACAAGCACGGGCTCAATCCTTCCAGCTACCTGCTGAGCAATATAACGCAATTCTGGAATAGTACTGATACTGCTAATCTAGCCAAACTCGATATGATTCTAACCTTGGGAATGATGTTGTATGTAGCTGATCAGCGCGAAGGTCGTCTGCAGCCACGCCAGATAGATCCTGAGCTGTTTGCCACGGCCAGTGATGTGGAAGTAGATTGGAAAACGCTTTTAGAAACGGCCTTCAAGGCCCCGGATATGGAGCGTTTTTTAGCCGATCAGGCACCACCATTTCTACAATACAGTTATTTACAGAAGAAACTGGCCGAATATCGAACGATTGCAGCAAGCGGCGGGTGGCCAACGGTCACGGATGGCGAAGTTCTAAAACCGGGTATGATTGATCCGCGGGTCAGGGTTCTCAGGAAACGGCTGGCAGTATCCGGAGATTATATCGCAGAGGTGACGGAGAATACCAGTTTTGATCCACCGCTTGTTGAGGCGGTCCGGAGGTTCCAGAAACGGCACAACCTACTGCAGGATGGGGTAATTGGTAAGCAGACACTTGCTGCCATGAATGTTCCCGTGGACTTTAGAATCCAACAGCTCATCATAAATATGGAGCGCTATCGGTGGCTGAAAAGGATGAATGATGAGCGCCTGGTTGCAGTAAATATTGCAGGGTTTGAGGCGATTGCCGGAAAGCCGGGAAAATTCGATATAACTATGCCGGTGATAGTGGGAAAAACATATCATAAGACCCCGGTCTTTAATGATACGATAAAGTACGTAGACTTCAATCCCTACTGGAACGTGCCGCCTGGTATCGCCCGTGATGAGATGCTCCCGAAGTTGAAAAAAGATCCCGCCTATCTGAAAAAACAAAATATGCGGATTTTTCAAGGATGGGAACCGGATGCCGTGGAACTTGATGCCATGAATATTGACTGGGGCAACGTATCGAAATCGGATATGAACCTATATCATATTCGTCAGGAACCTGGACCTGATAATTCCCTTGGTACCTTAAAAATCATTTTTCCAAATAAATATAATGTGTACCTGCACGACACTCCGAATCACAGCCTCTTTAACCAGGAGCAAAGGGCTTTCAGTCATGGCTGTATTCGATTGGGCAGACCTGCGGAAATGGCAGCCTGGGTTCTGGGCGGGGCTGATAAAGGGTGGAACGTGGAACGAGTTAATGAAATCGTCAGGTCCCGAAAGCGGCAGGTGGTTACACTCGAGCAGCCAGTGCCTGTATACATCTTGTATCGTACCGCATTTGTAAATCCAGACGATGGATCTCTCTATTTTTACGATGATATTTATGGACGTGACAGGCTTCTTCTTCAAACATTACTGGCTTCAAAAAATTGACGTATCAAATTTTGGAGATAAGCCTGTAGAACTGGTCACTCCCCGTAAACTCTGACCGGAGAAGTTTCCAGATAATACTTAATAGATATAATGACTTAAGAGTAGTTGGTAATCTAGCTAAGATTCCTGTCGGTGGTGTGCTGTTGACAACCTCCGGTACTGCACGGCTTATAAACCAAGCAATCAATACCACACCTGCTTCTGAACTCTGGTTACAGAATAAGAATAAGTTGCTGGAACGTACACGCTAAATCGCGCATCCAACTCTTACCAGCGAAGGACTAAACAGGCTTATTTCAGATCGGCACTGTGGGAACTATCGAAAATCATGGTTTAGGCCAGAAGTACTATGGGGAGCTATGAATGAAATTGTTCTGACTATATTCAACAGCAACCTTTCATGATTTGGCGCCCGGTAAAATTATTAACCCAGGTGGCAATAATCTCAACAGCGCACCCGACTCCTGGGGTAACAGTTATTGCATCCACAGGACAATTCAAGGCACAGGCACCACATTCCATACAGGCATCAAGATCAATAATGACTGCCTTTTGATTTACGATTTTAAAAATACGATGGGGGCACACACTATGGCAATTACCACAGCCAATACAGGTCTGTTCATCGAGTTTTAGTGTTATTGTATTTTCTATATACCGAAAGCCTTTCATTGTTTCTCTTTGTATTATCCTATAAATGGGGAACTCATCCAGAGCACAAAACCCATAACAGTGACAAGTGCCTGAATGGGTATACCCCTTCTCATTTCATATTCAACCCCGGACGGGGAGGTGTAGGGAGTGCAACCTGTAAAATTCATTCCTTGATAAGAACTAAGCGCCATAATCCACAAGAAGAGGGCGACTCTGTCTAAAACAGCAAGTTGGTCAGCCGTTATAATAAAAAACAGCAAACTTACTATCAGGCCAGGCCACAACCCTTTTATCCAGAATTGACGACCATAAAGCCATGGCAGTAAAATCGGTAAAAGTACTGATCCACTAAAGATGCCTAGTAAAGTAGCACTGATCAGTGAAAGACCTCTCTGGTAGGAAGCTAAATAAGAAAAAACTTCTGGACCAATGCCTGATAATAGGAAAGCAGCAATAACCAATACGGCAAGGGGGCGCAACAGAAGGTAAAGCTCCACAGGGATGAGTACAATCCTTTCAAGAGTTGTGAATGTTACGCTGCGCCTGGCTTCACTTACAGTGTTGTTTTGGAGAAAATCTGGAAGGTCCCTGGCCTGTATCGGGCCAAACAGCACCTTAAAGCCACAACCATTTTTTACATCCATTGCGGAAACACCGGTGGCAGAAAATTGTGGCAGAATCAAGGTGTGCTGATTGGTAATCTCTTTGAGCTTTGTCCGCTTGACAGAAAAGATTACCTCTTCAGTGGAAAAGGTTCTTTTACCAGCAGCGCACCAGACATTAATGCCTCTGGTGTCAACAACCAGCAACCATGCATCTATACTGTCCAGGCTGAATCGAACTGCATCAAAAGATAGCTTATAATTGGCGGTGACAAGGATTGGCGAATCTGGATTAGGAGTGCCAACCCCATACAAACCAGGGCTGACCCGGAAATTATTTCTTATCAGTCCGATTCTTGTTAGAGCAGTTCCTGCTCTATCTTTGAAAGAAGGATTGGTCGCCACCAGTGGAATAGGACCAGCAGGGGTCGAAATAAAGTCAGTGACAAAGGCATCAATTGTATAACCTGACCGCTCATGAATCCCTGACCGGGGTTCTGTCTTGGGGCCTCAACACGGTGCGTCGTCAGCCGATGCAGATAATTTTAGCTCACCACCACATCCCGTGTTTGGTAATTGTTGAATAAATAAGGGATTATCAGCATGTTCTGTATGTTTTTCTATATTTTTCATCCTGAATATCCACTATAAATTTAAAGAACCAAAGTCTTTAGCAATTAAGCGTTACCTTAAACACCATTCCGTAATAAGTAAAGCTTATGTTGATGCTCGATGAGTAACGATTATGAGGCAAGTTTTATTGGAGGCAGGCAAACGGGAGGTTAGGGTGTTTACTGTGAATCTTCGGATCGGAAGTGATAACAATGACTGTCCCTTAAATTATCCGTAGGTTTGCGCCGCAGAATTATGTTTTGTATGCCGTTAAAAAGCTCATAATTTGAATTTTATTCCATTAAATATCCTCTGTTACACTTGATATGATGGATTTTATAGAGAGTCCATGTATACAGAGCATAATCGAATTTGAGAATCTTCATGTTGTGATAGACTTGATCTGATGTTAAATAAGTTGGTGCCATTTGAGAGAGGATCATTATGAAACAGTCGTTTATTCACAATACTTTTTACCAAACCTCCCCTATTCGGATCGATCTTGCTCATTAAATTTTAGGAATTATGAAACTTTTTTACCATTTGTTTGGATATATATTCGTCGGCATGATCGCTTTGATAGGAATTGATGAATATATAAGTTTTCAGGCAGAAATTGAACAATTTGAAATCGATATGATCAGCAATGCTATACAGGATGGGAACAGTATTTCCGGTATGATTGCTCATGTTTGGAAAGAAAGTGGTGAACAAAAGGCACTGGACCTTATTAATGATGCAAGCGAGTCGGGAGACTTACAGATCCGCTGGGTATGGTTGGATACCTTATTGGGTGAATTTCTTTTTACCCATGACGAAAAAAAACAGTTTGTAAAACTTGCCCTTGGGGAGCCTCTATCGTTAAGGTTTCGCAACAATAGCGGAGATATTCTTCGTTATACGTATATCCCGGTGGATATCGGTCAGCTCAGAAAGGGAGCTCTGGAGCTAAGCCAGGATCTTATTCCTTTAAGTAAATATTCCAGCAAAATGTTGACCCGAGCATTTACCATCGCCATCCTTCTCGCTCTCATATGTGGTTTGATTCTTTACTTTTTCATTGATCGGAAAATACGCGTCCCGTTGAACAACCTTATGAAACAGGCAGAACGGATTGGTGACGGGGATTTCAGCGCCAATTCCTCAGTTGATGGCAACGATGAACTTGCTGAGATGGGACACACAATGAATGATATGTGCTCACGCTTGATAATCGCCAATGAAAAGATTAAATTTGAATATGATGCCCGTCTGAAAACCCTCGATCAGCTTCGACATACTGAACGTCTGTCTACCTTTGGCCTCATTTCTGCAGATATTGCCCATGAAATTGGCACACCACTCAACGTCGTTGATGGCAGGGCTAAAATGATCATCAACGAAGGTTTGAGCTCTGAGGAAATAGTGTCGTGTGCCACCATAATCAAAAACCAGGCAGAACGGATGGCCACTATTATCAGGCAACTGCTCGACTTTACACGACGTCCAAGACGACATATTTCATTGGAAAACATCACTCTTCACATAAAACAGGTATTTCAATTACTCCACCCCATGGCCAGCAAACAGAATGTTTCCCTCTCACTAACTAAACCAGATGATACAGTGGTATTGCTCAGTGTTGACGGCTCACAGATTCAGCAGGTTTTAACCAACCTCCTCATGAATAGCATACAAGCGATGCCGGACGGAGGGAACGTGCATGTTTACCTAACTAACGAAATGGTAACCGCCACACAGAACGCAGATCAACGGTTACAAAATTGGGTTAAAATACGTATCATTGATGAAGGGGAGGGTATTCCCCCAGAAAATCTTGAGCATCTCTTTACACCATTTTTTACCACCAAAAAAATTGGCACCGGTACCGGTCTTGGCCTGTCTATTGCTCATGGAATTGTCGAAGAACACGGTGGCTGGGTCGATGTCGAAAGCAGTGTGCAAAATGGCGCATGTTTTTCGATTTACCTCCCTATGAAGGAGCACTAGGCATGAAAGGGAATATTCTTGTCATTGAAGACGACCAGGATATGTGTGATATGCTTGCCGTTGGACTGAGCAATCGTGACTTTACTGTCTCCACATACACTTCCGGGAAAGAAGGGCTTGCTGCTGTAAGTTTGCAATCAACAGACGTTGTTCTTGCAGATATCAACCTTCCAGATATGAATGGCCTGAATATTTGTAATGCTATTGTGACCAATATGCCAGATATTCCCGTGATCATTATGACCGCTTTTGGCAGCATGGATACAGCAATTGCAGCAATCAGGGCCGGGGCCTACGATTTTATCACTAAGCCCCTGGATATTGATATTCTCGCACTATCATTGGAACGGGCAACACGTTACAGAAATCTGCAGGAAACGGTAAAAAAGCTCAGTGAGGCAGTCAATCAGCCACACCATTTCGACAAACTCCTGGGTGAAAGTCCGGTTATGGAGGAACTGTTTTCTCAACTGGGCCGTATTGCCGATTCAGAAGCATCACTTCTGATTATTGGTGAAAGCGGTACGGGTAAAGAACTTACTGCCAGGGCAGTACATTCATACAGTCGCCGTAAAAACCGTCCCCTGGTGACGATCAATTGTGCAGCTATGCCTGGCCAGCTTCTGGAAAGCGAACTTTTCGGTCATAAAAAAGGCGCCTTTACGGACGCAAGTGCGCACCACAAGGGGCTGTTCCTTGAAGCGGATGGGGGTACCCTGTTCCTGGACGAGGTCGGCGAGATACCTCTCAACCTGCAACCCAAACTTCTTAGAGCTCTTGAGGAGCGTTGTGTCAGGCCTGTGGGCGGTACAACCGAATGCCCTTTCAATGTACGGATAATTGCTGCCACCAACCGTGATATCGAATCTGCTGTTGACGAAGGTCTTTTCAGGGAAGATCTGTTTTACAGACTCAACGTGATAAAAATTGAGATGCCCCCTCTGCGCTCCCGGGGGGCAGATATTCTCCTTCTCGCACGAAAATTTGTTCAACATTTTTCCACCAGGCAGAATAAAGCAGTGACCGGAATTTCCAATGCTGCTGCAGAAAAGTTGCTGGATTATGCATGGCCGGGCAACGTTCGTGAGTTACGCAACGCCATAGAACATTCTGTGGCTCTTACCCATTTTGATACCATCGTGCCCGAAGACCTGCCTGAAAAAATACGCGTTTTCAGAAGTGATTACATCCTCCTGGGGGCTCAGGACCCAATGGAACTTATTTCCATGGAGGAGATGGAACGGAGATACATAATGCACGTACTCAAAACTACCAGTGGGAACAGAACCTTGACAGCACGCATTCTGCAGGTCGACCGAAAAACCCTCTACCGTAAATTGCAACGCTACGGCGAACAATAGAGCGGCACTTCATCATTCCCCTTCTCCACTGCTTAATTCTTTTGTTGTGGCATTTTGCCATCATGGGGCAAATGGCCCCAGTATTCCAACGTTCATACAAGTCTGTTGTTTTAGCTTGTTTGCCGCAATAAGTAATAGTCTCCGAATAGACTGACTGACTGGCAGATCCAGATCAGGATTAGTATCGCCGGAATATTCTCTGCAGAATAGTCTCGGGGCATAATGCCCCGGCAACACGTTCCTGAAACTACGTTCCACTGCCTTTCTTTGGGAAAAAACCGATTTTACCCTCAAGATAGCTCCTCAGGAAAAATTTTCTAAGGCCTATTTAGTAAGATATATTAATTATATAGACAACTTGGTGAAGAAGTGGCGCAGATATTGCTATCCGTGGAATGTTTTTACAATTTTTTAATATCGTTCATAGGAAGGTCGAGCATGAGAATAATTATCGGCATTACTCAGGAACCAAAAAGTATAAAAGAAGTCTTTGCTAAATATCCTGGGAAAACAGGGTCCTTGACGGAAATTGGGCCATTTGTCTCAAGAGTAGAGGCACTCAACTGGTTGGTTTATCTCAAAAGTAGAATCGGAGATATTGAAGAAATAATTCCAAAAGAGCAGCCGAGCAAAGATGCTATCTGGCATGGATTCACCTTTGAACAGGCATCAGTTACCTAAAAACGTATATATTTTTTGTGTCTAATCGATAGAAGAGATGTTTTTGCTGAATATTTAAGCAACCAAAATTCCAAAGAAACTCAGTCGTGTAAAGATCCCTGGAGGAATGAACAATGAAAATTCTCATCGGAATTACTCAAAATCCAAAGGAAGCAGATGAAAGAATCGCACAAGAATTCAAGATATCTAACGGGCAAACCGTCGTGGGTCCTTTTATGTCTTCTAAAAATGCTTCAGACTGGTTGCAGTTCATGATGGCACGCTCTGGAGGATATGAACAGATTACTCTTCCGTTGAATTCCTCCGCTGATGGCTCCTGGTACGGCATTACAGCCGAATATTCAGAATCCCAAATACATTGATCTTTAGCCAGTTTTATACTGCATAAAGACAACTGTTCAAATGAATATCCCTTTCCATATGAGCAGGAGCGTTTCTTTAAAAAACTCATGAAGCTGAGCACAATTGAAAGCTGTCAGAACAGCCTCAAAGACAAGATAGACCATATAATCAGAGATTCTCGGTGCACCTTCTGATCACCCCGATAACAATTAACTTTATATAATAATAGTATGCCAGGTACATCCAAAACGACATGGAGGTTTTATGACCAAATTATGTTGACCCAATGGCCCACACAGGCAACACAACATTCACCATAGTCTAAAGAAATTTTTAACGAGGAATGATGAATATCTTCTTACTTTCACTTACTGTTATATTCGCCGGTGGGCTATTTTCATTGCTGACCTACCGACAGTTCAGCCTGATGAAAGCCGGTTATATTGCTATTACTGCTGCAGGATGTCTGCTGGGTTTATACACGATCACGACTCCACTGCAAGAGGTTGCTGCTGTAACATTTTCCTGTTCATGGCTGCATGTGTTTACACTCTCTTTTACCCTGGATTCACTCTCAGCCTTTTTTTTAATCCCCATTTTCACCGTCTGTCCACTTGCTGTTCTTTACAGCTTCCACTACATGGATAAAACTGACCAGCGGGGCCGGACCGGGGTAAACTTTTTCTTCTTTAACCTGCTTATTGTTTCTATGGCACTGGTGGCTGTGGCCGATAACATTATCAGCTTTGCGCTTGTCTGGGAACTTATGTCCCTCTCCTCGTTTTTCCTGGTCATGCACGAGTACCAGAAGGAAGACACACGCAAAGCCGGCTATATCTATTTTATCTTCTCCCAGGCGGGTGCAATGTTTATTTTCGCTGCCTTTGCTCTTGCCTACAGTCACACCGGATTATACGGCTTTGAATCCTTTAGAGAGATGCCTGGTAACATCAAGCTAATCGTGTTTTTCCTGGCTTTGGTCGGTTTTGGCTCGAAAGCGGGTATTTTCCCTCTGCATATGTGGTTGCCACATGCTCATCCGGCAGCTCCGAGCAATATCTCTGCAGTAATGTCCGGGGTGATGATCAAGATGGGTATCTACGGCATAATACGTCTTTATACTGTGCTCAATGTAACTGAGGCTATTTACGGCCAAACGGTACTCACTTTTGGGATGGTTTCAGGTGTTTTGGGAGTGGTTTACGCGCTTGGCAAGCATGACCTGAAAAAACTGCTGGCCTACCACAGCGTTGAAAATATCGGTATTATCCTGATTGGTGCCGGCATCGGCATGCTTGGCATTGCTTCTGACAATATGGTTATGGCCAGTTTTGGCTTCGCCGGCAGCCTCCTGCATGTGCTTAATCACTCTATCTTTAAGTCCCTGCTATTTCTTGGGGCAGGTGCGGTGCTGCAGAAAACGGGGACCAGGCATATCGATCAGTTAGGTGGTCTTCTCAAGCGTATGCCGACCACCGGTAAGACCTTTCTGGTCGGCTCGATTTCCATATCCGGCTTGCCACCGTTCAATGGTTTTATCAGTGAGTTTTTAATCTATTACGGTGCCTTTCAGGGTCTTACCCTGAATGGTTCATCATTTATCTTTACCATGCTCGGTATCCTCTCTCTGGCTCTCATAGGAGGACTTGCAGCTGCCTGCTTTTCTAAAGTTGTGGGCGTCGTTTTTCTAGGCGAACCACGAACAGAAAAAGCAGCAGCAGCTGCTGAAGCTGGTTTTACTATGACCATACCGATGATTTTGATGGCTGCAGCATGTCTCCTTATCGGTATTTTTCCGGAACCTTTTGTACAGATTTCTTTTATGGGGCTGAAAAGTATCCTGGTACTTGTTCCTGTAAGTGCTGAAGAAGTGAGCGTTGTAACCGGTAATCTAGCTATGGCAGCACGTTTATTCCTTGGAGTATTGCTCTTCAGCCTCTTGCTTAGAAAAACATTCTATGTTCGAAAAGACATACAACGCGGACCTACCTGGGGGTGCGGTTTTACCCAGCCAACCGTGAGAATGCAGTATACCGGAACATCCTATGCCATGAGTATTGTTAGCTTTTTCCGCCCCTTCGTGCAGATTAAAACCAGGTATTCGGGCATCAACAGGATATTCCCCGGTAAAACAACCTATGAAACACGGGTTGACGATATCGCTGAAACAACTTTGGTCGATAGGATAGTCACGCCCATTCTCTATCTTCTAGGCAAGCTCCGGTGGATACAGCATGGTCATATACAGCTGTATATTGGCTATATCATCGTGACAATTATTGTGCTTCTTCTGTTTATCTGATCGAGCAAAGAAATTGGTATTCTCCATACAGAGGTAAAGAATGGAAACATTTATATCACTCGCCATAGCGATACTTGCGGCACCACTTTTTCCCGGTATCATTTTGAAGGTGAAAGCGTTTTTTGCTGGAAAACAAGGCCCACCGCTGTTAATCAAATATTACACCCTGGTAAAACTGTTACGAAAAGGTTCGGTCTACAGTACAAGTTCGACCTTTGTTTTTAAGCTTGGACCGATTGTATCGTTTGCCTCGGCACTCATCGTCCTGCTCTTCTTCCCATTCGCGGGTGTAGCACCACTCTTTTCGTTTCATGGCGATGTCATTGTTCTCTTTTATCTTATGGGAATAGGACGATTTTTCACCGTCGTCGCGGCACTCGACACGGCATCACCCTTTGAAGGTATGGGAGCGGCGAGGGAAGTCTTTTTCTCTACCGTGGCAGAACTTACTATCTTCACAGTCCTGATACTTTTCTACCGGCTGAACGGCTCGCTCAGTTTCGCTGAGTATTTTACCGGTGAAGCCCCCATTTCTCTTCTGAGTGATTCCGGTGCGCTGTTGCTCTTTGTTGTCGTTTCGATGTTTATGGTTCTGCTCACCGAAAACTCCAGAGTGCCGGTTGATGATCCGGCAACACACCTGGAACTCACCATGATACATGAGGTCATGATCCTCGACCACAGCGGTCCGGATCTAGCACTTATTGAACTCGGGTCCTTTTACAAGCTCTTTTTCTACTCGGCATTCATAACTAATATCATTTATCCGTTTTCAATCACTAATGGTGTTGCTGGCTGGTTTATTTTTTATATCATTCTTGCCCTTCTGTACGTTGCCATAGGCTTGACAGAGTCTATAATGGCACGATTTAAGATGGACCTTGTGGCGAAATTTATCCTCACCTCGTTTGCTCTTGTCTTCTTTGCTGCGATTTTAACCATGGGAGTTTTTCAATGATAAATATTACCGAATCAATTCTGGTTATCATACTCTTGTCGGTGTTATTGTCTCTGGGCTCTACCAGGTTAATGGCACTGGTTAAAATCATGGCCCTGCAGGGCATTATGGTTTCGCTTATCCCGCTTTTCTTAAAAGGCCATGGCTCACTGGAAAGCGGTGCTATCATTTTCTTCCAACTCATGATCCTGATCAAGGGGCTCCTTATACCCGGTCTCCTCTATATGGCAGTCAGGAAAGTATCTATTAAACGTGAAATCGAGCCCTTCATCGGCTATCACGCCTCAATCCTCGTCGGTCTGGTCATTATACTCGTCTCTGTTTTCATCACCAATCATCTCCATCTCTCTCTACCAGAAGGTCGTGAAATGGTCGTGGTAACCGCCATTACAACCATGGCCTCCGGTTTCTTCCTGATGATGGCGAGAAGCAAGGCGATCACCCAGGTCATCGGTTACCTGATGCTTGAAAATGGTATCTACCTTATCGGCGCAGCCCTGACAAAGCATAGCCATACGATTTATGTGGTCGAATTCGGGGTCTTGCTCGATCTTCTGGTCGGCGTAATGATTATGGGGATAATCCTGCACAACATCAATAGTGCTTTTGATGATGTTGATACTACTTTACTTGGACGGTTAAAGGATTGATGATATGATTGAGTTTATTTTTTTACTCCCGATTGCAACGGGTCTCACGGCATTGGCACTGCCTGCGGCTCTTGGCAGGATACTGCTTTTGGTCACTGCGCTGCTGCATCTACAGTTGACGGTGATGAGCTGGATGGGCAAACTCACCCCGGCATTTGCTAATTTTTTCAGCGCATCGCCGGAAGGTTTACTGATTCTCCTGATAACTTCTTTTATCTTTGTCTGTATTTCACTCTATTCTTTTTCATATATTAATGAGACAAAGCTTGAGAACAAGCGGGTTTACATCTGCTGCCTGCTGCTCTTTCTCGGTACAATGTCCATGGTGACTCTCTCCGACCATCTCATTGTGCTCTGGATTGCCATAGAGGCAACAACCCTGGTAAGCGCCCCCTTGATTTTCAGCCATCGTTCGAAAGAAGCACTTGAAGCGACCTGGAAATATGTTCTCATCTGTTCAGTAGGAATTGCTCTTGCCCTGCTTGGTTGTTTTTTCATCACCCTGGCAATGGAGCTGGGTAATATCGAAGGCTTCCTTACGTTCAGTTCTCTCTACGTTGTTGCAACCCAGCTTGATCCTGTCTGGCTCAAGGCAGGGTTCATTTTTGTGGTTATCGGCTTTGGCACCAAAATGGGGCTTGCGCCCATGCACACCTGGTTACCGGATGCGCATAGTCAGGCACCCAGCCCAGCTTCTGCGCTGCTCTCCGGTGCTCTGCTTAACTGCGCATTCCTCGGGATCTACAAAGTATATGTCCTGATGGCTGCCGCCGGTCTCGGTGAGTTCTCCAGTAATGTTCTTATTGGATTTGGCTTGGTCTCCATGTTCGTGGGAGCAATCTTTATTATCAGCCAGCCGGATTACAAGAGGATGCTGGCCTATTCCAGTATCAAGAACATGGGGATTATTGCCTTTGGTGTTGGAATTGGCGGATTTGCATTGTACGGCGCCTTTCTTCATATCCTCCATCATTCGCTGATTAAGTCATCGCTCTTTCTCTCTGCTGGAAATATCCTGCTTGGTTTTGACACAAAGCAGGTAAATCGAATTGGTGGGGTGATTCGTTATCTGCCCAAAACGTTCGTCTCCTTTTTTGCCGGTTTCATTGGTATCTCGGGGCTGCCTCCCTTTGGTCTGTTTATTAGTGAAGTGATAATTATTATCGGAGCATTTCAAAGTGCCAGGTATATCAGTGTCGGGTTTTTCTTTTTAGCCCTTATCCTGGTCTTTGCAGGAGCTGGCCGTGTTTTTATGTCCATGTCGTTTGGTGAGACTCGTGAGCGCGTCAAGGTTAAGGAAAATACACTCCGATTGATACCTCCCTATGCTTTGCTTCTGGCCTCTGCCATTCTTTGCGTTTGGATGCCAGATGTCCTTTACGATATAATTATTAATTCAATCAAAATGCTTGGGGGTACTATTCATGGATAACCTCCTGAAGATAAAAAACGGAAAAGCAGTCATCCGATCATCTGTGCCGCTGGTTCCATATGACGTGTTTTTCAAAACCCTTTCAGATTTCGTCAACAATGAAGGATTCATTGTCCAGTTCTTTGCCTATAAGGAACATCATGCATACAGATTGCTGGCGGTGGTTCGTAATAGTGAATTGTACGCTATAGGCACGGAAGTAGGAAAGAATTTTCAATCACTTACTGGAGCCGTGAGCGAAAAATTCCATATGTTCGAGCGGGAGATTGCTGAACAATTCGGTCTTAAACCCGACGGTCACCCATGGCTGAAGATGGTCAGGTATCACAAGAACTATACCGGGGGAAAAGACGTTTTCGAGAACAATTACAAAGATGACATTCCCGGCAACTATCCCTATTTCAGGGTTGAAGGTGAGTCTATTCATGAGGTTGCCGTTGGTCCGGTTCATGCTGGCATTATTGAGCCGGGACATTTCCGTTTCCAGTGCGCAGGGGAGGAAGTGTTGCACCTCGAAATCCAGTTAGGCTATCAGCATCGTGGAATTGAAAAAATGATGCCAACGCTGCCACAAAAACGATTCCCGATCATTTGCGAATCTATTGCCGGGGATACTGCAATTGGCCACAATCTCTGCTTATGTCAGGCTCTTGAGGCTCTTACCGATATAACTGTCGACAAAGGAGCGAGCATGGTCCGGGCCATCGCCTTGGAACTTGAAAGGATCGCCAACCATATCGGAGACCTTGGTGCACTGAGCGGAGATGTCGCCTTTAATCCTCCGGCGGCCTATTTCGGTCGAATACGGGGGGAATTTCTCAATCTGTTGCAGGTGCTGAGCGGTAATCGCTTCGGTAAAGGCCTCATTCGACCCGGCGGTGTAGCCTATATCATGGGAAAAACACAGCGGCAACTCATACGGGATAAACTTTCCGAAATAACGCCGGAAATTGAACATGTTTGCGATCTGCTGTTCACTGCTCATACCGTTCAGGCACGATTTGAACATACCGGTACGGTCGAATATGAGATGGCAAAGGATTTAGGCCTGGTAGGGTATGCAGCCAGGGCCTGTGGTATAGCTTACGATGCCAGGGCTCAGTTCCCTACGGAGTGCTACGCTGAACTCCCTGCCAACTCCAACCATGTAACCAATGGCGATGTCAACAGCAGGGCCATGGTAAGACGGGAGGAAATCATGCACTCTCTTAAACTTATTGATCTGCTTCTTGAAAAGCATGAGATGCTTGTAACTCCCTCTGGAGCAGTGCATATGAAGGATCACAACCTCAATCCCGATTCATTTGTGGTCACCATCAATGAAGGATGGAGAGGAGAGGTATCACATTGCGTCCTCACCGATGGCAAAGGCAACGTGGAGCGATACAAGATCAAGGATCCTTCATTTCATAACTGGACAGGACTGGCCATGTCCCTCAGGAATCAGGAGATCTCAGACTTTCCTTTATGCAATAAGAGCTTCAACCTCTCATATTGCGGATTTGACCTATAAAAATAATTACTAATTGACCGATAAATCAGTCTTGCCATACAGAAATACTGAAGGTTTTTATTATGCTGAAAATTATTAAAAACAAACTCGAACAAGGGTGCAAGACCTCAAAGTACCCCAGGGAACCGATTTCTCTTTATCAACGGTACAGAGGAATGCCCATAATTGATAAGAATTGCAGTGAGGACATAGCCCGCCAGTGTGCGGCAATCTGTCCCCAGGATTGTATAGATATTTCTGAAAAAACTATTGATTTGGGGCGGTGTACATTCTGTGGTCATTGTGAGGCGGTGGGGAAGGGAGCCTTTGTCAGGTTCAGCCAGAATTTCGAATTGGGCGCTGCTGATAGGAAGGTCCTGGTTACCGACGGTACTCTCCCCGACCTCGCTGAACACTCAAAGCAACATTTCAAGAAACTCTTTGGTCGGTCACTGCAGCTTCGACAGGTTTCGGCAGCAGGCTGCAACTCCTGCGAGGCGGATACCAACGTGCTGAACACACCGTTCTTCGACCTTTCTCGTTTCGGTATTGATTTTGTTGCCTCACCGCGGCACGCTGATGGCATCCACGTAACGGGACCTATTTCCCGCAATATGAGACAGGCGCTTATGGACACCTATGATTCGGTTCCATCACCAAAAATTGTCATTGCCAGCGGTTGTTGCTCAATATCGGGCGGACCATTTTACGGCAGTGACGAAATAGTGGGTGATCTGAACAGCCTGATCCCGGTCGACTTATATATTCCCGGTTGTCCTCCTCACCCCATGACAACCTTGCACGCTTTACTCAAATTTTTCAAATAGTTAAACTTTATAATTGTCTGTCTAAGGTTTTGGTTTTCTTGTCCATCATATCGCTCCGACCTCAAATTTGCAGCGTTTGAGGTCGGAGCGTATTTATGCTGGTTTGCTGATTAGATGTTGTGAAAAGGATTAATATGACCAGTTTCTGGAACAAATGGTCCCTGAAACTTGACCGCGGTAATACCATCGACCTGCAAAACGAGTTTTTCTATTTTCTCTTTTTGGTCTTCCCTGATATTACGGATAACGACTCTGCTATCATTAAGTACTATATCTATCTTCGCAGAGTATTTTATCAGCATCGAATGGATCTTAGCTCGTTTGACCATGTCATCCAGGGTCTTTTGTGATTTCTCTGTTGCCTGGAATTGCGGTTTTTGAGCAGTTTCATAGAGTATTTGAACAGCGTCATCTATTGTGAGGCTGTTAATATGCAGAACCATATCATAAAGCCTGCTATCCCAGGTGTCTGTTCCATAAACCTGGAGTCCCCATTTTCGCCGCTCCTCATCGTCTTTTTTCAACAGGAAACGAGCCTCTTTTTCTGAAATATCTGTCCTTTTCATCTCCTCCTGAATTCGATGATTCATGTCGGAGATAATTCTCGTTTTGATCGCGTGACTGATATCATCGAGAAAATAGTGTCCAGCTAAGCCGTGATAAACAACATTGCCGCTTTGGACGTGTTTTAGAAGTGCATAGCGGAAATAGCATAGATATCTGTCTTTGCCATGTTGAAAGCGTTCCAGAACTGTCGGCGCGTCATGCAGCGCCCGGATAAGTTTTATCTCTGGAATATTAAATTCAGCACAAGTCTCGAGTATGATGTCCCGAGAAATACACTCAAAGTTGAGTTTCTTTGCTAATTTTTCAGCTACTTCTTTTCCCCGGCTGTAAGACCCTCTGGAAATTGTAATGATAGACATGAGTTGTTCACCTTTAAAACCAAATGACTAATTGGAGATTTTTTTTAGTACAAACCTGTTAAAATAAGTCCAATTCAATCGTGTTAGAGTACAACTAAAATTTACTAAGAGATTATTATCTTATATTAACTTCTCAAGAAATTAGAAGATAAGGAGATGTGGCTATGGAGACAAGTCACTGGAGAGACAAAGATCCCGTTCTTTCTGGAGTTCTGATGGTTCTAACATACGAGCGCGTCCAATTTTGCCAGTGGAACAATGATTGTAAATTAATAGCGTACCTGTACAACGTTTTGAATATCATAAAATGGAAATATTCATTTATTGTCGACAACAAATATCTAACTCTGAATTATAAATTTGCAAGATCAAAAGATGACCCGCTGAATTTTCCGTTATGCATTTCTCTGCTGTAGATCGAGCCAACAGTATAAATCTGAAGTTTTGTTATCTTCAAATCTTCATGCCCCGCATAGCGTTTCAAAACAGTCTTTCCTTTAAATGGAGCCTTAATGTGCAGAGAGCGGTTTGGAGAGAGTCGACGTTCAGTCTGAAGACCACGTACTCATGGAGAACCCGTCGGCCAGCATCACGACCCTGGTGAGTAGCCAGCAGGGCAGTGATCGGCATTATTATCTTCACGAAAACATAGCGGAAATAGAGCTTAAGATGCGTTATTTATTGCTTGACAGGACACTAGTCTGTATCGTTTGATCAGTAAAATAGTGAGAGCATTGCAATGAGAACAACAAGAAACATAATTGTCATACCAGCACCAGCTCTAACATAATCCATCGTCTGGTACCCCCCTGGTCGCATGATAAGCGCGTTGACCTGGTGGGTTGGCAGGACAAATGTATTTGAGGCAGACAGAGCGACGACCATTGCCGCCAACCGTGGATCGGAGCCCATCTGAACGGCCATTGCCATGCCTAGAGGGACCAGTAGGATCGTTGCCCCCACGTTGGAGACGACCAGGGTGAAAAATGATGTCAAGACTCCGATTATCAGAAGAAAAATGATATCGGGTACATCTCCGAGAGCTCCCATTATTACAGCTGCCACCCACTCAGCCGCTCCGGTCTTCTGGAAGGCCAACCCCAGAGGAATGAGACCAGCGAGTAAAAAAACCGTCATCCAGTCTATTGAACGATAGGCTTCGTCGATGGTCAGCACCCGTGTAAGTATCATGCCGAGTGCCCCGCCCAGAAGAGAGACTGAAAGTGACAGTTTGACAGGAAACCCCAGGGCAGTTGTAAGCGGCTCGAGCCAAAGAATCATGCCTACCGTTAAAATCAGCCAGAACAGAGCCGTAGAGGCTCGTTCTTCTCTGATCTCTTCGCCCTTGATTTCGGTGGTAAAGGTGAACCAGTTCTTTCTCTGCAATTCCTTAAATTTTTCCCAGCGGCCGAACATCAGCAATGCATCGCCCGGCTTGATGGTTTCCTGCGTAATTTGACCAAACTGGCAGATTCCATCTCGACACAAAACAACCGGAACTACCCCGTTTGTCTTGCGAAATTGTATTTCACGCATCGTCTGCCCGGCAAGTTTTGATCGTGGCGTAATGATACCTTCCAGAAGACCGGCGTTATTTGGTGAAAAATCTTCGGCAAATACATCCAATTCTCCCTTGAAAATTAATCCGAGATCTTTAGCACACTGGATAACGTGTGGTTCATTGCCGACCATTACAAGCGTTTCTCCTGACTGGATAAGTTCATAGCGTGTCGGCGCATAATTTTTAAATTTTTTATCCGGCAGATATATACCGGCAATAGAGACGTGATAACGATCCCGGACATCGAGCTCCTCGAGGGTAAATGAGCCAAAGTCATTGGGCACATCAAGTTCATAGACCCCGGCCACTTCCTGGTAGGTATCGGCAAGTGACGACGGCATCAGCCTGTTATCGTCCTCGTCATCGTTTTCTTTGGGCAAAATGAACCGACCGAAAACCACAAAATAGGCGACCGCAGAAACTACCAGGGCCAAGCCAATCGGTGTCTGGGTGAAAAGACCGAGCGGTTCAACCTTTTGACCGAGTGTGTTCAGATTATTAGCCTGATCGATGAGATCGTTGAGCAGAATTGTCGGGCTGGCCCCAACCAGGGTAATGGTTCCCCCAATAATTGCACAAAACCCCATTGGCATAAGAATTTTGGAGGTGGGAATTCTTGTCTGTCGACCAATTCGGATGACTGCTGGCATAAAAAGCGCTGCCGCTCCAATATTCTGCATAAAACTTGATACCATTGCCACGGTGACGGAAATTAATATCATGATACGATTTTCCGATTTCCCTGCCACCTTAATTATCCGTCGCGCCAGGACATTCATACAGCCTGTCTTGTCCAGACCTGCACCGATAATAATTACCGCAATAATTGCCACCACCGCATTACTGGAAAGGCCGCTGATAGCTTCTTGAGGTGTGACCAAACCGAGTATCGGTAAAAGCACCATCATGATTATTCCCACCACATCCACGCGAACCCATTCGAAAACAAACAGGGCAATCGCCATCAGCAGCACACCGAAAACCAGGCCAATCTGCAGGTTGAAAGCAGGCCCATTGACTACACTGTCAACTCCAGCAGCTAATGCCTGGCCAGCCAGAACAATGACTACGCTTAGAGTAATTCCGGTATAGAACACAGCATTTTTCAGAGATATACCCACATCGCACCTTTTCTTTGCTGATTTTTGGTTCACCGTCGGTATTTTAAAATTATCTATACCCTGGTCAATCGAGTCAAATCGAAACCTGACAGTCGAGTGGTAACAGACCATCTCTATGTTTCAGATTTTAATGATATCATTAAATAGAGTGTATCATGTGTACTTTTGCAATAAAATATTTCTTTAATAGTTACCAGAGATAACCCCAGCCCTGTAGAGAATTGTTAGAATTTGTGATCTTTTAGCAGTTTTAGAAATATATTTTGTGAAGCAGTCCGATCATGATTGTCATCTGTCTACATTTCCCAGGTGGCTTAATCGACTCCTGCGTAAAGACAAAGTGAAATGAGCTGCCACCTGAAAGTTAACATCCAAAAGCAAAAAAACGAGGCTTTTGATTATTTAAAGGCGGAAGTACCCTGTAAGGTATCAAATATCACAATATAAATAGCTTCTTATGCGAGATAATCGACGGTATTGGAAAAGTCTAAACATGAGCTGCTGAGAAGTTAAGGGTCAATCCGAATGCGAGGTAGTTAGCACAAATTAAAATATCTACTGCATGTCAGATTGATTGCTCGCCTTAGCAAACCTGTCGGTTGAAGTCTTAGTATCGACACGATTTTACCTATGGAAGGGTAAAACCAATACCAGCAAACTGAACATTCTCAGCAACAGGATTCATCGGGGCAACGGCATGAACACCACCGCACTTCGGGCATTTTCCCAGATACGTTTCCAGGGTAAAGGAAGCCTCGCATCCTTGACACACGATATCCACAGCTCCGCGGGCAATTGGTTGATCACGCACTGTACCACCATGAGCATTGTAGACAAATTCAACCAACTCTTTGCCCTTGGAAAAAGGTCCACCCGTTCCATCAGCCATATTACCGCATCCACATTCTGTCATAGTAATTCTCCTTAAATGTCATATTTTATAATTGTTTCTTATATGAAAACAGCTACAACTTTATAAAAACGAGAATACAAAATTCGAGAAGGAGGCGACATGACATAGGTCAATTTTTACAAATTTTCCTTGTTTTGAACGCCTTTTTACTCTCCTCTCTTCTAAAAGGGGTTGCACAAAACGTTTCGGCGTCACCACTAATCTGATCGTCACTTTTAAAATCGTTATGTTCGAAGGAAGTAAAATGAATCAAATCGAATTGTATGAAGCAAAATTACTGTTTGAAATCGACTCTTGGGATCGATGGTGTGAATGATGCAAAATCATGTAGAAGTCGCATGAAAGCGGTTATATACAAAAAATACGGATCACCGGATGTTCTTCAGGTGGAAGAGATAGAAAAACCTACCCCCGGGGACGATGAAGTCTTGATAAAAGTTCACGCAGCAGAGGTAACCAAGGCTGACTGTGAAATGCGAAGTTTCAATTTCCAGGTGAAGTGGTTTTGGCTGCCTTTACGTCTTGCTTTAGGAATCACAAAACCAAAGAGACAAGTATTGGGAGGGTATTTTGCCGGGGAAGTGGAATCTGTCGGCAAAGACGTTTCAAAATTTAAAAAGGGAGATCAGGTTTTTGGGACTACCAGACTGCGGCTGGGTGCCTATGGTGAATATGTTTGTCTGCCGGCCAGCTACACGCTTGTGCCGAAACCGTATAACCTGAGCTTTGAAGAGGCTGCCGCGGTACCTCTTGGTGGCTTGAATGCGCTCCATTTTTTGAGAAAAGCGAATATTCAGAAAGGGGAAAAGGTCTTGGTAAATGGCGCGGGTGGGAGCATCGGCACTTATGGGGTACAGATTGCCAAAGCGATGGGGGCTGAGGTGACGGCCGTTGACAGCACTATCAAGGAGGAAATGTTGCGCCGGATTGGGGCAGATCATTTCTTCGACTATACAAAAAAAGACTTCACAAAAAGCGGCAAAACCTATGACGTGATTTTTAGCATGGTTGCCAAAAGTTCCTATTCCGATTGCATTAGAGCACTCAATCCCCGGGGGCGCTACCTGATGGCAAATCCGCGTTTGATAGACATGCTAAGGTCTGTCCTGACATCTAAATTCACTGATAAGACAGCGATTTTTATTTTTGCCGGTGAAACGGAGGAAGAACTACTCGCACTTAAAGAGATGATTGAGGAAAACAAAATTAAATCAATTGTCGATAAAATATATTCGTTTGAGCACGTTGCCGAAGCACATCGGAGAGTAGAGACAGAACAGAGACTGGGAACCGTCGTAATCTCATTGGAAAATAGTGTGAAGTAGTGTCATTTCAAGTTTTAAATGGCGTAAAATTACGTGGCTAATTTTGTTTCCTGCAAGGCGCGAATGAAGGAGTATAGCAGCGCTATGTGACCGAAAGAGCAACGACGCCAGGAAGCGAAAATAGAGCTTAAGATGCGTTATTTATTGCTTGACAGGACAATAATGTTCAAAATGCAGAATTGGTGACGCGATCTGATATTTTCAACCTGACCCCATATGGGTTGCCGCAAACCTCAGCGCTCTTTTCTCTGAAAATTTCCCAAATGTTGGGGATCATAACCCTTTCGATATACACGATGATATTTGAGTGTCAAGGTTATGAATATTGTATGATTTGAAGTTTGGATCCAACGCTTCGAAATAAATAATTAACAATAGAAAGGATCATGCATAAAGGCGAAAAATTTAATTTTATTTCCCATTTGGTAGGTTCGGTAGCCGCCATTATAGGTCTTGTTGCTTTGGTTGTCACTGCCAGGCGCCAGGGGGAGGTTTTGCCAATTTTCAGCGTTACGGTATATGGTGCAACCCTCGTTCTGCTTTATGTATGTTCAACCCTCAACCATAGTCTCCGAGGGCAGGCTAAAAAGGTCTTTCAGAAATTAGATTTCCTCGCAATTTACCTTCTGATTGCTGGTACTTATACGCCTTTGGCCTTAATTACCCTGAAGGAGGGCTGGGGGTGGGCTATTTTTGGTCTTGTGTGGGGGCTTGCAGTTCTTGGAATATTCCTGGAATTACTACCGCATAAAGGCAATAGAATAAGATCACTCGTTATTTATCTAACCATGGGCTGGGTGATCATAATAGCCATCAAACCATTGATTCAAGCATTGGGTATGGCTGGATTCAGTTGGCTATTACTGGGTGGCATGTTTTATACTTTTGGAGTTATTTTTTATATCTATGATGAACAGGTAAAACACTTTCATGGAATATGGCATGTATGTGTTTTAGCAGGGAGTACCACCCAGTATTTCACCGTTTTTTATTACGTGCTATAGATAAGAGAATATTGCCTTAGGTTAAATGTGACACTGATAGTCCCGGTGGAAAGATAGAGCGCTGATGACTTTTGTCGCCACCCATTCGTCAATAGGTCGGACGATGCTCAACTTTGCCTTGTCTGGTTATAGGTATACGGTAATAACCAATCCTTCCGAAAATCCAGATGCTGCAGCGCCCACCGCTGAGCTTCCATCCCTTCAAAGTCTCCCAGACCCATCTCCATCAGCCCCGATTCTTTGATCAAGGGCGTTGAAGGGTGAAACTTACCGATATGGCATGCCGTTTCAAAAGCACGCACCAGAGGGTTTGATGCTGGAGAAAGGGGTATCTGCACTACCTGAATTGAAAGAGTTCAGATTTGATCGTACACCGAGCTTGAAAAAGTGATTACCTATCACCTATCTAAAAGCTAAGTGATTATAGTGAAGGTGAGGCCGTGTTACTCTTTGAGGTATGGTGTGATTTTAAAAAAAGATCAGGACTGGAACAATATTATTCTCGATTCTATTGCCGATGGTATTTTTACCATCGACTGCAAACAGACCATTACATATTTTAATCATGCAGCAGAAAAGATCACCGGTATAAAGAGTGAGCAGGCGATTGGGAAAAAATGTTATGAGGTGCTGGGCAGTAGCAGCGATCAATGCAAGGAAAAATGCTTTTTAAAGGAAAGCATGCTGACTGGCAAAGAAAAAATTTCCCGGAATACCAATATTCTCAGAAGTGATGGCCAACAGATACCGGTGACGATCAGCACCTCGGTCGTCCGCAATGAGTTCGGAGAGGTTATCGGTGGCGTGGAGACTTTGCGGGACATTTCTGCAATAGAGTTTTTGCGCAAAAAGATTGAAGGGCAGTATTCCATCTGTGACATTATCTCCAAGAACCATGAAATCAGAAAAATTCTTGACATATTGCCGGACATAGCAAAAAGCAACAGTACCGTTCTGATAGAGGGGCCAAGTGGCACGGGAAAGGAGCTGTTTGCAAAAGCGATACATGACCTGAGCGGACGTTCTGGTAAGTTTGTTGCACTAAACTGCACTGCTCTGCCGGATACCCTGCTGGAGTCTGAGCTCTTTGGGTATAAAAAAGGTGCGTTCACCGAAGCAAAGCGTGACAAGCCTGGCCGCTTTTCACTTGCAGAGGACGGCACCTTTTTGCTCGACGAAATAGGTGATATTTCAAGTGCCTTGCAAATGAAATTATTGCGAGTACTGGAAAAAATGGAATATGAACCACTTGGCTCCATGGAAACGGTCAAGGCAAATATTCGGATTATTGCGGCAACGAACAAAAGGCTTGCCGATCTGGTTTCCCAGAAAAAATTCCGAGAGGACCTGTTCTATCGCCTGAATGTTGTCAAGATTTACCTGCCGCCTCTTTCCAGCCGCCGTGAAGATGTCTCGCTTCTGATAGATCATTTTATCAACAAATTTAATATTATTAAGGGGAAGAACATTGATGGTGTATCCCCAGAAGTATACGCTATATTGATGAAATATGATTTCCCCGGTAATGTCCGAGAACTGGAAAACTTTATCGAGTATGCGTTCATTCTCTGTCATGGGACCAGAATCGAGTTGGATCACCTTCCGAAAGACTTAAGCAATGCTTCTCTGAGCAGTGAGGCCAGCAAAGGGCGTTCAGTTGCAAAACCACTCGCCACCTCCGAGGAGAATGCAATCAGAGTTGCGCTTGATGAACATGGATGGAACAGGAGTGCCACCGCTGCCTACCTATCTATCAATACCAGCACTTTGTGGCGGAAGATGAAGAAATACAGCATAGAACAAGGTTAGTCTTGCTGATAACCTCAATAGATTGAAATATCAAATTGTTTATATAATAGATTGTGGTCAAAAAGAATATCTGAGATGGGTGGAGAGGTGGGGAAATGCTGTTCTACCATCCAGTTTACTGAACAATGGAACAGCATTTACGAAGTCACTATTTAGAAGTCACGTTATTTAACGGCATCCTCAACGCCGGCATACGCTCTTTTTCTGTTTCCAGTTTTCTGTCAACAGCGTATCCGATCAGGCCATAGATGTAGCCAAACAGGACACCGTTAACAACGTTGATCAAAACAAGGTCAATTGCAGTGATTACTGTGTTCGTCTCAAGCATTCCACTTCCCAGCAGACATACATAGCCGATTGATCCATGCGACAGGTTGGCAATAACACCGACAAGCCCTAACAATTTGCCGATGAAAGGAATGTAAGTCATCTGAATCAATGCAAAACTTACGGGTGCTATTACCATTCCGAAAGCGATACCATTCCACATAAACCTGTTTTTTATTTGCATATTCTTCGTAAAATATAAGCAGGATAAGGGCACTATTGCTAGAAAAATTAACCATTGACTCATGACGGGCCTCTCATCTTTTGTGATTTGCTGGCATAAGTTGTTTTAGTTACAATTATAGCTGCATGATATATGCCAAAAGATGGTATTTGTTTTTGGCAGTAATACCTTGTCATTAAACCAACTAGCGATTAACGCCTGACTAAGAGGTGTTGCATAATTGCACGATGAAGAAAAAACGACTCTTGCTATGCTAGAACTGTTACCGTTCCGGGAGAAAAATCGTGGGAGTAGATTGACGCATAATTGTTTCTGCAAAAGCTAAAAAACACCAGTTATTCCAGTAAGTACTATTTTGGTGCTTGTTGGCCAGGAAATTGGTGATGGCCGGTATCGATGGCTTTCTTCGAGCCTTGTTGTGCTCGTTTAACTGCATTCGAGATTAAACTACCGTCTTCAACTAATACATTTAATTAGAAAAAAATGATCCTCTGCGGTGTTAATTATCCATCATTGCAGAAACGCAACTAGATCGTGCAGAAATACAAACAGAATAAAGAACCGATTAATGAAAAATCAGATCTGAGAGGGTTGGGAGGCGGTGTGGGAAGAGAGGATCATTGTTTACCCACTGCTACTGTGAAAACACAAGATACCCGCCAGACTGGCAAGCCCGCAAATTTTACAGATAACCTGCTGCAGGTAGGCGCAGATTCGGAAGCCGGCTTCACAAGCACCATGTCTATTTCGTTATGGGGATAAAAGCATTCCGAACATAATCGGTATGAGTGCTTTTGGTGAAAGGTTACTCGCCATGTTCCTCATAACCAGTGAACATGGCTTTAAAATGTGCAAGTGGAGTGTGTCCTAATGTTGCAAGATAACAATGAATAAAAAGATATGATGTGAAAAAGAAAGACAACAGGACGTGAATGGTATCGAGGAGCTTGATACCGCCCAGCAGGTTGATGTATTCCTCATATCCCTTAATCTTCCAGAGAAGGAGACCCGACATCATTTGAGCAGGAAGAAAAACAAACATAATTGCAAGATATGCCTGTTGCTGAAGGGGATTAAATTTGTTTTCCGGAGTCATAATATGTGGATTAGGCTTACCAACAAAGATGCCATATCCATAGTATCGGACCTGTTTGACGGTAAGAGCTGCCAAGTTACGCGGGTCAGGAATGTAGATCTTCACGTTGCCGGAAGCCAAATAATAGGTAAGCCAGATGAAAAAATTGGCAATAACCGCAAATCCCACATAATTATGAATAGCAATGGCATTAGGTAAGGTCATAAAATTTAACATTTCAGCATATCGAATCTGAAAACCTGTAAGAATCAGAAGGACGAAACCAGATGCATTGATCCAATGCCATATCCTTACCGGTAGCGGATGGACATATATCAGCTTTCCATTATTCATGATGGAACCTCCTTAAATATATGTGCTGTGATTTACACAGGAACTAATTGGCATTCTCTTTTTTTCTTCGACGTAACGAGATAGTCAAAACCCTGATAATAAAATGTCCAAATGCTGTACAAGCTCCGCCGGCAATGATCAGTAGACCTATCTTATCCAAAAGTTTCACCCGGGTACCGCCCAGGAGATAAAAATGGCTTACATAATAACTTTCAAGAATCGCCCGGTCGATATTATACCGTTCTACAGTACCATCATCCCTGGTCAGGATTATGGAAACTGTGTTAAAATATTGTGAATCAGACGCATGACACTTCTCACAGGTTTTTTGTGCAGATTCCCTGTTTATCTGGTGCGCAATGGAGTTAATATCTGCAACGAGTTCAGCACGTAAGATCGGGCGAATATTTTTTTGCTTGAGCATGAAAAAGAGGTCATCAAACTCATTCATGTCAATAATTTCATTTTTATTCTTATCAATCGCCAGTATGATCTTATCGAAATCAAAACCTATAATTTCAAGAAGTTCATCACCATCATAAAATTTCTTTGTGAGAAGGTCATAAAACCTGAGATCGATATGCCGCGGCACGTCAGGGGCATGACAGACGACGCATTCCACAGAGGCAAAATGTGCATCGCCTGAAGGCAGCCAATCATGGAACTGATTAGGGTTATGACATTTCAAGCAGATTCTGTTTGTCCTTTCAGCGACTGAAGCACCTTCCATTTGTTGTACATAATGATAACCATGGCAGGCATAGCAGGTCATGGTTATGCCTTTGGTCCGCATTTTCATGTGAACACTGTTTTTGAACTCTTCCCCTGAATCTTCATGACACGAAACGCAGTTCACCGTTTCTAGATAGGGTGCGTGGGGTAATCCCTCATTCCAATTGAGCTCTTCAATATCAGAGTGACAGTCTACGCATGTAATGTCGTTAATGTTATGAATTGATTTTTCAAATTTACCTTCGTCCACAAACAGAGACTCTGTTATCTCTACCCGCAATATGTTGTCGGTGCTTTCCTTGGTAAGACTTTCATCGCTGTGGCAGTCAAAACATTCGGAATTATCAATGGCCCAAATGATAGAGGGCCATAAAGAGCAGGTGAGAATAATGTACAGCCCGTATCGCAATGGGAAGTCAGTCATTTTTTTCATAACATTTTTGCACCTAATGTACCGCAACTTCACGGTTGAAGCTCAATCTATAGGTTAACAAATATTCCTCAGCAATCAAATCGGAACTGGACCACGTCCAAAAAAATTTACCTGAAAAAAAGCATTCTGGCACTTTTATATTTAACATTTCCATATCGCCTAATTTCCAAATCATCTTCTGTTTGTTAAGATCCTAAAATAGGGCTCTTCCGGTAAACGAGAACCTGTTGGCTCTAATCATCACTCAGTTGTCCATCAGATTGCCCACGTTCGCCGCCTTATTCCGTCGCCAGTTCCACTGCTCGGCGGCGCCAAACGGGAGCCATCCAATATCCGCATTCCTGTTTCAGGTGCGCGTTTTCCGGATGAAACTTTTTTTATGTCAACACAAGTAGCTAGGGACTATGGTCAGTGATAGCTCGATAAGGGGTCAGTGGCTTCGCAATGAAAAGTGATTTACCACCAAAATGGTACCGAGAGGAAGGATAAGGCCAAGGCTTGTTACGGTGATCAAAAGGATACCCAGCTCGGAATAATCTGCAGGGGTAATCGCATTACCGGTCAGTGGATCCATAACTTCACGGCTTATGATGAAGAACTTATTAAGATATTTGGTTCCGAGGCTGCTCAATGAAAGGGCCAGGTTGGTGAAGGAGGCCATTACGGCAAAAAAGGTCGCTTTGAGATGGGCAGGTGCACTATTGGCAATCCAGGCCAGCATTGGTATCATGGCAACCTGCCCAAGAGGTGATTCAATAGCTGTATCGACAACTGCAATAAACCGTGCATCAACAAAGCCATAAGTGAGTCTTGAGGTCCATTCGTTAAGGCCATAGAACATGCCGATAATCGGAATGCTCAATAAAGAGCCGACAACAGTAAGAAACCCAACGACGTAAAAAATTGACTTTTCTGCCATGAAACGACGAAAGATAAACATCCCAAATAGGGCGAGACTGCTGCCAATCAATGACAACAATGACATAAATTGCTGATCAAAACCCAGCTCATCAATTTGCCACCAGGAAGCCCCCGCCCCTGGACCAGGAAGGGCCCGAAACACAAAAATGACGATTGCTGTTCCTACCAGAGTGTTGCGGGCAGAAGAGCTCAATTCTTTCAACAGCTTATTCATCAGAAAGAGTACGATGGCCATTGATCCGGCAAAAATAATTTCCTGGTTATAGGGGATCTGCATTAAACCCATCGTCAGAGTAAAAATGACAAATGTCAGACTGCCGCCGAGAATCCACCAATTGGGTTTTACCTTGTTTTCGCCGCTACCTTCCGGATTGTATTCCCTGTCTTGTTTGATGCCTCGTTTAAGTAATTTTCTAACTCTCAATCGTTTCAGTATTTCAGCCAGTATAACCCCACATATTGAAATGAGCGGGATTATCATAGCCAACTTGTAGATTTGTACATAAACAGCTACTTTCTGCTCTTCCACCATACTGTTTACATCATTAAACAGAAGTATGTTGATAAACGACACGGCAACGCCGCCGCCGATTATGGCGACCCTTCCGAGAGTCTGCATGGTGGTATGCATCAGCTTGAGTGTTTTGCTGTCAAATGCAGTGCCTTGATCATCAGACGTTGGCACGGCTTCAACGGTCATGGCATCGGCAACGACATCCTGGACCACATAGCCGATCGGGGCGAGAAGGGCTGAGAAAACAAACCAGGCCTCAACAGTCATGTAAGGGGTGAGAAGTGATGGTGCACTGATCAAAACGAGCATGATAGCAAGGCTGGCGCCAATGAGTGTGGCTCCGATAAAGACGAGGATCGATTTCCATCGCCAGATCAGATCCACCAGATGGCCCAAAGGCATCTTCAGCGCCCAGGGAATGCCGGCCCAGAAACCGAGCATCGCCAGAAATTCTGCAGGTAGGCCAAGATAATCCTTAACAAAGAATGTTCCGACGATGCCGGTTAATCCAGAAATGCCTGCTGCCAGGTAAACCATCAGCGGTGGCAGGTAGGAGAGTCTTAGATGGCGAAACAGCTCAATAATGTGGCTATCAAACCAATTCCATGTACTTAGAGCAAAACGTTTCAAAAGAGCACCATCAAGATTGTTTTTAGCCACTGTTTTCAGCTCCAACCGGGTGTAAGTTACAACCAGAGCGACCCGATAAAGTGCTTCAAAACTACCTTTTTTAATACAACTTTCGTAATACTTCTTTTGACGATACTAATAATCAACAAAGAACCAATCTAACCAATTGTATTTCAAACAAAATTTAACATTCATAAGCATTTCTAACAACAACAATCCTCAGCAGGTGGTCTTCATGCCTGCAGTTCTATGATAGAATCCTCGTACTCAGGCCAACCACCATCGTACAAAATTCTGATCATTCTTTGCACGGAGATTTTCCCTGAATCAATATTTTAGGATTGCCGGTAGTAATATTTCAAATGATAGAGAGGGGAGACGAAACAATAGCAACCAGTCAGGATATGAATAATTTGAGCTTGGCGTTTCAAACCAAATATAACGGCCATGAAATTATCTTCGGAGGAGATGGTTCACAAGCAAGCTGGGTTTCTCATAAAGCGAGGTCCTATCACCTCACCTCACTTTGTCGCCTATGAACGACGAATCTGTGGCTGTCACATAGGTTTACAATACCAACAACTGGGGTTCAGCGATTCTAAATTATATAATATCAATCTGTTACAGCCATACCACAAGGTAGGCATACGATTTGCAAAGAATTTGGCGAGTACTACAAACGGCAACACGGTTACCAACATGTAGATTTTTAGGATAGATCACTCCAGATGTCTGGCTAGGTTCTGTGTAAAATATTGAAATTATATTGTTTTTCAATAATGCATGAAGATTGCTACATTATTTGATTGCTTAAAACTATGGGGATTCGCACTTTGATTCGAACGGCTAAATTCGTTTATTTTCATCGCTCTGAATTATGCCTGTCTTCCATTTTGCGACAAACAATAGCTCACCGTTATGTTTGTCTGCAAACACCATGATTTCTTAACGCAACCACGCCTAGATTAATTCAAAAAATGGGAAAGGTATGAAATTAGATAACCTACAACTCGCCTTTGTTATCTTTATAGTTCTCACCCCTTATGGCATCATCTCATCGGCAGGTGCAGCCGTGCCAGAACATCTGGCAATTGCTACCTGGCAGGGAACTGCAACCTGCCTGCAATGCCATGAGACCGAGGCACAAGAGGTTTTTGGTTCTACACACTATCAATGGCTTGGTGATACGCCCTACATGAACGATGGTCCGGAAATACAGGGAAAACTAGATATCGGGGTAAATAGCTATTGTATAAATATTACCGGTAACTGGAATGGCTGTGGCGCCTGTCATGTCGGCTTGGGTGATCGACCGACACCACAGGTAAGCAATGCCCAACTGGAAAATATTGATTGTTTAATCTGTCACCAGGAAGCATACCAGCGGGTCAAGGTGGATGGCAGATTTGTTCCGGACCTTGATAACATGTCGATCTCGATCGTAGAAGCTGCCCGAACTGTTCAGAAGCCAACACGGGCCGCATGCCTGAAATGTCATGCCAAAGGAGGGGGAGGCGATAACTACAAACGCGGCGACCTCGCCATTGCACATGGCACGACCACCGATCGAAACTTTGATGTTCACATGGCAAGCAGCGGGGCAAATCTGGATTGTCAAGCGTGCCATCTCACAGAACAGCACTTGATGGCCGGAAGAGGATCCGATCTGAGACCAACTGATCTTGATGTTGAGATGTCATGCACTGATTGTCATGAAGAGAAAGCTTCGAGTAGCGGTCATGAACAATCGTCTATTGGCAGGCATGTGGAGCGAGTTGCCTGCCAGAGCTGCCACATCAGCACTTACGCCAGAAACGCAGCCGACACACCAGCAAGTGAGCAGACCGAGGTGCATCGAGACTGGCGACTGCCGTATACAACGCCAAGCGGTGCAATCCACCCCACACCGACGCTAGCTGGAGACCTCATACCCGAATATGCCTGGTGGGACGGCACCAGTGTCAGCTATCTTCTCTATGAAGATGCGATTATTGATCAAGTAACCGGAGCAATTGCAACCTCTCGCCCACTTGGAGAGGTATCCAGTGCCAGATCCAAGCTCCATCCTTTTAAGTATAAAACGGCAACACAACCATTGGTAAAGAGCTATAATCAATTAATCGCTCTTGATACCAGTGTCTATTTCTCCACGGGAGATGCAGATAGTGCCATCAGGTCGGGTCTTGAGAACATGAACTATAGCCCGGATGAACCATACGAGTGGGTGCAAACGGATACACTGCAACTCATCACCCATGAAGTCACACCTTCGTCTGCAGCTCTGTCGTGCACAGATTGCCATGCAAATACAAACAGGATGGACCTGGTGGGCAATCTTGGCTATGGGCTCAAAGACTCACGCGCTGTTGTCTGCCGACAATGCCATGGCCCCGAAGATGGCGAAGATGAACCGGAATATCTCTGGATTCACAACGAGCACGTACGGGGCGAAGGGTATGATTGCAGCTGGTGCCATACGTTCAGCAGACCAGAGCGTGGTTTGCGAGTATCTCCAATCATTGCCAAACTTGGAGATTTAATAAATATCCTAAGGGTGCTTGTCGGCTTTCCAGTAGCCCCTTCACAGACCGTTGAAGATATTAATGGAGATAGTCACATTGGGCTGGAAGAAGCGGTTGATATATTAAGAGATATTTCCAATGATTAATCGTACAATTAGCTGGAATCATGGTGCGGAGGCATTAAATCGGTTAGTCACAAAGGGTTAAAGCTCCAGGTGAAATAATATCTCAGAACACGGGCGCAACCTTTTGCATCGGTAGAATAGTAAGACCTTCGAGATGGCAATAGTAACGTTTAGCTCACCGGCGAGCATCAGCGAGTCTCGTGGAGCGGCTGGTTAACTGATTTTTATGTTTTTTCTTTGAATGGAGAAGAATAAAGGTAACCTTCCCCATTATTCATTAACTTGATTAATAGGTAACTTCCCTCATATTCACACCTATATTCAACACCATTTTCTATAATGGTTTTTTCTCTACATTCTGTTTCTACGCTTTGAGTGTCTGATACAGAGTATTCAAACAATGCTTTAACGGTATTTGTATCTATATCGTGTGTTTCAATAATATTTTTAGATGACTTTGGAAGAAAGTAAGGCAGCCAACCTTTTTCTATATACCCAGATTGTTTTAAATCGTCATAAGTCGCAAATTCTGCTTTTGATTGCTCACCATCAAACATATAAAACAGCATTAATAATACTGTCATTATTATTGCGAACAACAAGGCTACTATGTATGCGTTTTTTATTTTCATACAGTTAATGTTGAGTTAGCTTCTGTAAATTCCTTTTCGATGACCTACTTTTACAACCCAAACCATTGTTTCATTATCTTGGATGGAGTAAATGATGCGATAGGTTCCTTGTCGTATGCGATACCTTTCTTGCCCAGTAAGCTTCTCACTTTCAATTGGGTCGCCAAAATATTACCTCCTAATCATAAGTAACAGCGTAACGTCAAAACGCTGTAGCGTCAATTGTCGTAACAGCTAACGTATAATAGATAATAGTCCTGTTTCAGACAAGAATGAGGAGCTTGTGTCATCCTCTCCAAGCCTCTTTACCAGAAATTACCGTCTCATATTATTACAAGTATTCTCTTATATCTGGCCGAAAGTAACTAAAATATCAAACCTTTATATTGACAACCTCTGCTCTTGTGTATTTGGTTGGAAAATCATCGGTGGGGTATTACATAAATAATAAATTTAGTATGCTGGTATCGCTCTATAATTTTTGAATAAAAAGTGCTGATTGGATAAACTCCTGTCGAGCACACAGAATAAGGATACGGAGAAAATGGACCATCAGAAACAGCCCGTTTGTGAAATCGACACTGAAAGGTATCCTTTAGCCAGGACTTTCAGAAAGGCACTGACGCCGTTCGAGGATTTTGTCCATCAGGAGACCTCTTCCGGAATCCTGCTTATGATCTGTGCTGTCAGCGCCATCGTTATCGCCAACAGCCCGCTATTCCCCCTCTATGACAAAATCCTTCATACAAAGATGACCATAGGATTCGGCAGCATGGCTATGACTCATTCCCTTCACCACTGGATCAATGACGGTCTCATGGTGCTTTTTTTCTTTGTCATTGGGCTTGAGGTGAAACGCGAGATACTCATCGGCGAGCTGTCCAGCATCCGCCAGGCCATTCTGCCAATCAGCGCAGCAATCGGCGGCATGATCATCCCTGCTCTTTGTTATTTCGCCCTCAACAGTTCAGGAGACTCAGCCCGCGGTTGGGGTATCCCAATGGCAACAGATATCGCTTTTGCCCTGGGCGTCATCGCACTTCTTGGTAACCGTATCCCAAAAGCACTCGTTCCTTTCCTGCTCGCTCTGGCCATTGTCGACGATCTCGGAGCAGTGCTCATCATTGCAGTATTCTATACCGAAACCATCCATATGGGTGCACTGCTCGTAGCCGGAGGTTGCGTTGGTGCACTCATTGCCATAAACCTCGCCGGTGTCAGGCACACGCTTCCCTATGCAATTTTCGGTATACTGATGTGGATGGCCATGATGAAATCGGGTGTTCATGCCACCTTAGCGGGGGTCCTGACCGCTTTTACGATTCCTTCAATATCCTCCTGCAGCGCCACGATGTTTGCCGAGCGTATGACCCTTCTTACACGTGACTTCATGGACCAGATATCCATGCAAGAGGTGAGAGATCCTGAGCTGAACATCCTTCGTAACTCTCGTAAACAGCTCATCCTCAGCGCCTTCGAAGATTCGATTCAGAAGATGGAAAGTCCACTTCAGCGAATGGAGCACAGCCTTCATGTCTGGGTCTCTTTTCTTATTGTCCCTGTGTTCGCACTTGCCAATGCCGGTATCCCAATTTCGTTCGGTGAGCTTGGAACCATTCTCCAGCACCCGGTTACCCTTGGGGTTATGTTTGGCCTTGTTGCAGGTAAGACCATCGGGATTTTCAGTTTTTCCTGGATTGTTGTCGTAACCGGCCTCAGCAAACTCCCAGAAGGGTGCCGGCTTAGGCACATTGCCGGCGTGGCTATACTGGCGGGCATCGGTTTTACCATGTCGATTTTTATCGGCTCACTAGCCTTTGCCAACCAACCAGAGCTGCTGTTGAATGCAAAAATCGGCATTGTCCTGGCTTCGGTTGTGGCCGGCATTGCCGGCTATGTGTGGCTGCTGAAATGTACAGGCGATAATGTCAGGTAAAATCAAAAACCCAGAGTGAAAAATGTCAGTCTGGATCTACGTTTATACCGATGATAATTTTAGTTTATTGACTGTAAGTCGAGATCATAAAGCATACTATTAACAGGTGGATAAATCAAAATCTCTGGTCAATAGCAATGTTGAAACCGATAAAAAATAGATCTTGGCTTTTTATTTTACCTGCCCTTATTCTAGTGGGGGGCAGCACCATTATTCCATTAATTACCATCGTAAACTTTTCTGTTCATGATGTATTCTATGGAAATGATTTTATTTGGGTTGGCCCAAAGTGGTTTATCCAGGTATTAAATTCAAAAGAGTTTTATGACACTTTATTCCGCACATTCGCCTTTTCCATAATAGTACTGACAATTGAAGTACCTCTGGGTATTTTCATCGCATTGTCATTACCGAAGCAGGGAAAATTTGTCCCCTTTTATATAATCGCTATTGCTATACCGCTGATGATTCCATGGGTGGTTGTGGGACTTATGTGGCTAATGATTATTCACCCTCAGTGGGGCTCTTTGGGTTCATTACTATCGTTGATTGGTTTTCAGATTGATCTGAATAACCTTGTTATTTCCTGGTCAGTTATTGTTTTTGTCGATGTGTGGCACTGGACAAGCCTGATAGTCTTACTTTGCTATTCAGGATTACTGGCAATCCCCGATGTATATTATAAGGCAGCACAAATTGATGGTGCCAGCCGATGGAAAATTTTTCGATATGTTGAGCTACCAAAAATTAAACGTGTGTTAATGATTGCTATTTTATTGCGGTTTATAGACAGTTTTATGGTATTTGCTGAGCCTTTTATTATCACAAAGGGTGGACCGGGGCAATCTACAGTGTTTCTCTCCCATAGTCTCATGCGGACTGCTGCACAACAATTCGATTTAGGACAATCGTCTGCAACATCGCTTGTATATTTTTCAATTATCGTTCTTTTTGCTTGGATTCTCTACAAAGTGATGGAACATCAAAGCTAATGTGCAGTGGGTGTTGATGTGGGGATAGAAATAAAAAACAATACGGGTAAGGGTGAAACTTTTCTTTTGATTCAGGAAAAAGAGTTGTGAAGAATATTCGAGGTCTTAAAAAATATATCCCTGTCATATACGTACTATTTTTACTGATGCCGATATATTTTCTTGTCTGTTACAGTTTTAAAACGGAATTTGAGATCAAGAATTCGATTACACCCATACCCATGTTGGGAACTTTGTCCAATTATAAGGCTATATTCAGTGATCCACAATCCTATATGGCCTTTGTTAATACAATACTCTATGTTCTTTTAAATAATTCAATTTCACTTGTCGTTGCCGTACCGGCAGCCTATGCTTTTTCGCGTTATTCTTTCCTTGGCGACAAGCATTTGTTTTTCTGGTTTCTTGCCAGCCGTATGACACCGCCAGCTGCTGTTGCCATCCCTTTGTTTCAATTTTACTCCACGTTAGGTATTGTCGATACTCATATTGCTGTTGCGCTTGCCCATTGCTTATTTACTGTGCCTATTGCCGTGTGGATCCTCGAGGGATTTATATCGGCGGTGCCGAGAGAACTTGATGAGATGGCGCAGCTTGATGGCTATTCCTTTCCACAATTTTTTATAAAAATTCTTATGCCCGTTATTGCGCCAGGTATAGGTGTAACAGCATTCTTCTGTTTTATTTTTTCATGGGTTGAAATACTTTTGGCAAACTGGCTTACAACTGTCGATGCTGTACCGTTCGGTTCGATTATACTAAGGGCGGGTACGGCACTTGGCTTAAACCCATTGGGCTGGTTAAGTGCAATGGCTGTTTTATCGATTATTCCAGGAGTTTTACTTATTTATTTTGTACGCAACCACCTTGCTAAAGGGTTTGCACTTGGGCAGATTAGATAGTGGACACCAAAAAGTGGCACTAACATTCAGCGCAGATTAATACAGCCTAGGCTTACCAAAAGAAAAGAGCATTTTATGGCACCTACTTTTCAATCGTCTGTTTCCCGGTTTAGGTTTATTGATATTGCCAGAATATATGGCGTTGTATTAATGTACTATGGTCATATTATTGAAAGTTATATGAAGGCTGGTAGCGCTACTGCTGCTTTTCTCTATAAGTTTATTTACTCTTTCCATATGCCTTTGTTCTTTATCTTATCGGGTTACGTTGCAAAAGAGTATGTGTCCAATACGGATTTTGGTCTATACCTGAAAAGGCATGCTGCGTCACGTCTGGTTCCTTATGTATTTCTCTCGTCTATTCTGATTATCCCAACATTCTGGATAACTGGCAATACTGTAGGCCTTGAACTCCCATCAGTTGAAGGTTATCTCAAAGGTATCTCTGCTACATTCTTAGCAGGTCTTCCCTATTTTAATATTCCCACGTGGTTCCTGATTTGTTTA
>RCNC010000152.1_pt1 | contig 38414 bp, 29 predicted proteins | sample 2041301 | NCBI WGS metagenome assembly RCNC01 (sample SAMN09708231, study PRJNA481090) | Marine sediment metagenome, whole genome shotgun sequencing project. | biome: marine sediment; feature: ocean; material: sediment; isolation source: Sewage treatment plant 13A marine sediment (STP13A) ...
ACTTCTCGTGCGCCCCAGCCGACAAAAATTGCCGGACGTTTCGCGGATGACAGCAGTTCTGCCGCCGATTTCAATTCAGCTGGATTCAGCGCCGGCGTTTCCACTACGGGTTCAAATTCGGGGACGCCTGCTACCTCTCCGGTCAACAGCTGGAGATTGGCCGGCAATTCAATATAAACCGGACCCGGCTCACCCTCGATCGCCTTCAGGTAGGCGCGATGAACGGTGGGTATGACTTCGTCGTAACTTTCTATCAGGTAGGTTGCCTTGGTCAATGGCCGCATCAGTGCCTGCTGGTCCAGTTCGTGCAACTGGAAACCCTGTTGCATATCGTTGCGCACGCCGCCTGAAATCACCAGCATCGGGATGCCATCGAGGAAGGCTTCACCAACGCCGCTCATCGCGTGAGTCAGCCCGGCCGCTGGCACGACGACCAAAACGCCGATACTGTCCGAAGTCCTGCTGACGGCGTCGGCCATGAAAGCCGCACCCACCTCGTGTGTCACCAGCATGGGCTCGATGCTATCAGACTCATTTAATTCGTCGTATAGCTCAATATTGTGGACGCCCGGAATGCCAAAAGTATAGCGGACACCGATCTGTTCCAATGCCTGGCGAACCAGCCAGGCGGCTGTTTTTCTCATTGCGAATCCTTAGCTCAGTACCAACACGTTGGCCAGCCACAGGAACAAACCCATGCTGACAACATCGGTTGCGGTGGTCAGGAAAATACTTGAAGCCGTCGCCGGGTCAGCGCCCAGTCTCTGCAGCGTCAAAGGCACCATTACACCCGTCACGCCACTGGCCACACAGGCGCCTGTCATGGCCAGGAATACGACCAGCCCCAACACAATCGGCTGATCTGCCCCGGAGACCATCGCATAAGCAACCATGGCAATGGCGGCGACCACCCCAACCACTGCGCCGTTCAACGTACCCAGTATTGCTTCTTTGGCCAGCGCTTTGCGAAATACGCCCGGCTTGAACTCATCCAGTGTCAGGCCGCGAATGGTGACCGCCAGCGACTGGCAACCGGTGTTGCCCGACTGTCCGGCCAGCACCGGCAGGAAAGCCGCCAATACAACAACCTGGGCAATCGTATCTGCAAACATACTCACTACGAAGGCCGCCAGGAAGGCCGTCACCAGGTTGAGCTCCAGCCAGGGGTGGCGCATACGGAAAGACTGACGCCAGGTGGTTGTCGCATGCTCCTCTTTCTGCACACCAACCATCTGACCGGCCTGTGCACTGATTTCGAAGTGCTGGTGCTCAAACAGCATGTAGCCCTGCACTATTCCCAGCAGCTGCCCTTCGGCGCTGCAAACCGGATAGACCGGGTAGTGGCGGTAAACCACCTCCTTCATCGCATCCTGCACGGGCATGTCCGGCTGCAGATTAAAAGGCTCGGGCAGCATTACGCTCTCCAACAGATCCTGCGGGTCTGCAAGTAACAGGTCCCGCATCACCAGCACACCCAGCAGCCGGCCGTCATCGTCGATCACGTATGCATAGGTAATCAGGGCTTCATGGACCCATTCGCGAAGGCTTTCTATAGCCGAGGCAACCGTATCCTTCGGACCCACCTTGGCTACCACGGGTTCCATCAGGCGCCCGACGCTATCCTGCGGATAGCCTTGCGCGTCTTTCCAGGGATCACCAACGTGATCACCCGCCAAAGGAACGATGGCATGACGCCGGTCTTTCGGGAATCGCAGCAGTATCCGGTAAGCAGGAGCCGGGTGCAGATGGCGCATTACTGCGCCAACCGTTTCATTACTTTCTTCAAGCAGGATCTGCGCGACGTCGAGTGGCGCACGCCTCTGGGCCTCAAGGATCAGGTGGTCCAGGTGCTCTTCAGAAACGGCGGGGGCTGGCTGATTCATCTTAATTCCTCATCCTTTAGGATATTTTAATATTGGTTTTGCTGGGCCGTAGTCTACCTGTTTAGGGATCATCGCGTAAAAGGCCTGATACCAACAGCTTCATACAGTTGCGCCGGGTCAAACCAGCGGTCACCCCGAAATACTGCAACCGGTGAACGTACTGCACTGATGTCCTGCAACGGGTTGCCACTCAGCAGGACAAAATCTGCCTGTTTACCCATGCTGATAGAACCGTTATCGGCTGCTTTTCCGGCCACTTTGGCTGAGTCCAGCGTGGCAATTCGAAGCACGTCAGCATTACTGATACCCGCTTGGTGATAAAGCTCAAGCTCCCGGTGCAGCGTGAAACCCGCCATCGCATCGGTTCCGGCCACCAGCGGAACACCCGCCCGATGCAGCCTGGCAATCATTTCCAGCAAGGCCTCCGCTGAGCGCGCATAGCGGCCCGCATTGGCGTCCGTGATATCCAGCTCTCCCGCCAGCATGCCGCGCCTGACCGAAGGCGGCATGTGCTCTGCGATCATCGCATACGATGGGTCCAGCTCTCCCGAGCGGTGCCTGAACATGCTGTCGAAAATGGTCACCGTGGGGTCCACAACCACTCCACGGTCCTTTAACAGGCCAATGAATTGCTCTACCGGTTCAGAGGCGAGATCCAGGTCTCCTGCCTGCTCAGCCACCCGGGTAAAGCGCAAAGGCGTGCGCGTGTCGTCTTCCGGGCCGGCCAGGAAATTAAGGAACAGCATATTGATGTGCTGGATCTCGTCAAAACCGTCCAACACAGCCTGCTGCGTCGTCATATAGGACGGGATGTGCCCGGACAGGCGCATACCGTTGAGATGCACCTCCTGTGCGATCGGCTTCACCCAGGCGGGATCGATAGACGAATAGATCTTGATTTGGGGATAGCCTTCTGCAGCGTATTCACGAACCATCGCCAGTGCCTGATCCTGATTCTCTGCCAGGCTCTCAGTGGGCGCCGAGTAGGGACTCTTGCCATCGATAAAGCCGGCAGCCAGGGATCGCGGCCCAATCACATCTCCCTTATCGAATGCTGCACGAATCTCCACCAGGCGCTCCGGATCGTTGCCCAGGTCCCTTGTGTGAGTCACGCCCGCGGCAATTTGCAACAGCCCGTCTTCGAACGAGAGGTGCGTGTGCATATCCCACAGGCCCGGAATCAGGGTGAGGCCCTGACCATCGATAATTTTTGGCTGCATATCACCGTAGACCGGTAAATCCAGGCCTTCATCGTCCACCACCCGGATGATCCTGCCGTCAGTTACGGCCACCAGTTGGTCGGTTTTCAACGTGCCGCTTTCGACATCCACGATGTTGACGTTACGGATGATCCAGTTGGCAGGGAGTTTGTGGGTCAGGTCACCGGCCAGCTTACGGTGATATTTCTTTTCTTCCCTGTCCTGAATCTCCTGCAGAACCGGCAAAATCTGACTCTGGCCCCGTGGCACCAGCCCCATCAAGCCCCCGGACATGGCAAACAGCTCATTTTGCGGATCCAGCCAGATGTACTGCGGGGTTAAATCCAGGCCGGAGATGGCATATAGCGTCGCGTCTTTATGGTCGGCAACTTTTCGGATCGCGGCCCTGCCGGCGGGCAGTATGTCCAGCCAACCCGAATCAGACGCCAGCAATGCACGTGCGAGAATCGCTAACTGTTCCAGCGTGCCCTCATGGGCCCAGTAAAAGGCACCGGCGGCTGCATGGCCCTTTTCCAGTGTGCTCTGCCAGTGTGCCTCGCCGTTTTCAACCCAAAAGGTCTCATCTACCGTTGCGCCCATGTAGGAATGGCCACTGACCGTAAGGGACACCAACATCCCATCGTCACCGGTTTTCAGTACATCATGCAGTTTCGGGCCACGTCCACGATCGTTGAACTCAAAATCAGTGACACGCGTGCCATCAGATTCAATGACCAACACGTGTGAACCGGAGACTTTCCCGGCTGTCAGCCAGTCGTAGTGACGCGTTTCATCGGCCAGGGCGGAAGCCGAGAATAAAAGCATGGAAACAGCCGCGGAAACTACGCTGGCGAATTGGACCGGTGAACGATGGCGCATAGTTGACTCCATTGGGCTGTATCCGGGAAGTTAAGCATTCCTCAGCGGCGCAAGTTCCTGCTTCAATGACTCGAAATCCCCCTTAATGGTGCTGGACAGCACCTGCTCGTTTTTCACGGCTTCCAGCTCAGGGGGCAGCGGCACTTCGATATCGAGCGTCTCTTCCAGTACTTCCAGGAACTTGGCGGGGTGGGCCGTGCACAAAAAGACACCTTCCTCGTCTTCGGCCAGCGAACGGTCGAGGGCCGCCCAGGCCAGTGCTGTATGCGGGTCCGCCAGGTAACCACGGGAGTACAACTCGCGCATGGCGTCGCGGGTTTCATCGTCATCCAGCGCCACGGAAGTGAGCATCGATTCCAACGGCAATTCATGCCTTGTGCCCAGCTCCAGCACACGCGGAAAATTGTTTGGCAGAGAGACGTCCATCGCGTTGGTGATGGTCGGCACCGTAGGGTATGGATCCCATTGGCCTGAGGCGAGGTAGCGAGGCACCGTGTCGTTGGCGTTGGTGGCGGCAATGACGCGCTTGTAGGGTAGTCCTATCCTGCGCGCGATCAGCCCGGCTGTGAGGTTACCAAAATTGCCACTGGGCACACTCAGCACCATGTCCTGGACCGCGGACACTGCGGCGCCCGCTTCAAAGTAGTAGCAGACCTGAGCCAGCAGGCGGGCCATATTGATGGAGTTGGCGGAGTTGAGGCCCACGTCCTGTTTGAGTTGCTCGTCTTCAAAACACGCTTTCACCAGGTGCTGGCAGGTATCGAAATCCGAATCTACCGCAATGGTCGTGATGTTCCCGCCCAGTGTGCAGAACAGCTTTTCCTGCAAAGGTGTAATTTTCCCTTTGGGATAGAGGATGACGACGTTAATACCCGGCTGGTTATAGTACGCGTGGGCCACGGCTGCCCCGGTATCACCGGAAGTGGCCGTCAGGATAGTCATCGACCCGCCAGCGTGAAATTCTGCCAGGCAGCGCGCCATAAAACGCGCGCCAAAATCTTTAAACGCCAGCGACGGGCCATGATAAAGCTCGAGCGCCCGGACCTGGTCGTCAAGAGCCGGAACTTCCAGCGGAAAATCAAACGCTGAGCTGACCATCGAACGGACTGTGGATTCGCTGACTTCATCCCCGATCAGGTGATTGATGATGGCTACACTTCGCGGCACAAACGATTCCTGCAGCAAGCCGGGCACATCGGGCAGCGTGTCAAAGCTCTGCGGGAAGAACAATCCCTGGTCACTTCCCAGGCCCTGCAAAACAGCCTGTTTGAAACTGACCTGCTCGGATGGGTGCTTGATGTTGATGAGATTCACGAAAACAAGTCTCCTAATCGATACTACGGGCGCCGCCAGGGTCCGCCCGGCAAATATGCACGAACCCCTGATCGTTCTTTTTGTAGTGCCTGTCCATCCAGGCCGCGGTGTTTTCTGCGACCTTATGGTCATCCGCCAGCGCAAAAATAGTGGGGCCGGAGCCGGAGATCCCAACGGCGAGCGCACCCATTTCTGACAAGACTGATTTCGCCTCGTCAAACCCGGGCAATAAGGTTCTCCGGTATGGCTCGGCAATCAGGTCAACCAGGCACGCCGCGGCCCGTTGTGCATTGCCTGCGTGCAGGACATGAACGAATTCAGCAAACTGGGCGCCGTGGTGAACGGCGACTTTTCTTGGCAGTACATCGGGTAACACGGCGCGGGCTTCGCGGGTGTTCAGTTGCGTCCCGGGCCAGCAAACCACCGCTCGCCAGGCACCGGGCCAGGGCAGGGCATACTCAAGCAGGTCACCTGGCGGGCACAACCGCAAGCCACCATGCAGGCAGGGCGCAATGTTATCGAGGTGGATCTCCCCGCTGATGCCGCCTTCCTTCTCAGCCATCAGGCGAAAAAGGTCTTTTGCGCCAAGCAGGTAGTCGTACCAGCGGTTCAGGGCCTCGAGTGCGGCGACGATGGAGCTGGCACTCGAGCCCAGCCCACTGCCAATCGGCAAACGCTTGCTGAGCAGCACCTTCGACGGCTGAATCCGGGTGCCGGCTTCTTCGGCGGCTGCCTGGTAAGCACGGCAGCAGGAAATAACCACGTTTTCTTCCTGATCGGGGGGCAGAGCGCCGGCGAATGGCCCAGCCAGCTCAAGCTGCCAGTCACTGGCATCTTCTTGTGCGGTGAATGACTGCAGTTGAACCACGTCACCTAACAGGGTGCCGTCCATGGGGGCCAACGCCAGACCAAGGGCATCAAAACCGACCGACACATTGCCGATGGAAGCGGGTGCGTAAACAGACAGGGGCTTATTCATCAGTTATCCAACGGGCGCCATACGGTTCTCAAAAGGTCGCCAAAGACTCCGGCGGCAGTCACCGCAGCGCCCGCACCGTACCCGCGTAAAACCATCGGGATTGGCTGATAGTAGCGCGTGTGGATGACAAGTGCGTTTTCACCATCGCGGACTGCGCCCAGCGGTTTACTCACCGGCACCTCTTCGATTGAAACACGGCATTTGCCTTCTTCCAGGCGGGCCACGTAGCGTAACACGCTTTCGTTTGCTGCCGCCTGTGCAATACGTCCTGAGAATGAGGCGTCCAATGACTGCAAGGTGTCGATCAACTCCGAGCGCTCCACATGCCCGACCACATCCATCGGCACAACCGGCTCAACATCAATGTCACCGAGGTCCAGTTTCAAACCAACCTCGCGGGCAATAATCAGCAGCTTCCGGGCCACGTCCATGCCGGACAGGTCATCACGCGGATCCGGTTCGGTGAAACCGAGCTCCATCGCTTTGGCCACCGCTTCAGAAAGCGGGATGCCGTCTTCCAGCAGGCCAAAAATCATTGACAGAGAACCGGACAGAATTCCTTCGAAGGTTTTCAGCGTGTCACCTGACCGAATCAGGCCCTGCAGTGTATCGATGAAAGGCAGGCCGGCGGCCACGTTGGTTTCGTACAGGAACTTGCGGAAATTGCGGGTGGCCGCGTGGCGCATTTCCTCGTAATACTCGTAAGAGGAGGTGTTGGCTTTCTTGTTGGCAGCAACGATATTGAATCCGCTGTCCAGCAGACGGGCGTATTCAAGCGCCAGTTTCTCATCGGTGGTGCAATCAACGATCGCCGGGCTGAGCAAGCCGAGTTTTTTACGGATGCCAATTACATCCTCCAGCGTCCAGGGCCTGCCGTTTTCAGCAAGGTCTTCGCGCCAGCGGGAAAGATCGATCACATCATCGGCAACCAGCAGTTTCTCGCTGTTGGCGATCGCACGTACCCGCAGGTCCACATGGTGCTCGGCCAGGCTCTTGGCCTGGCGCTGGAACTGGTCGAGCAATTCCGCACCGACATTGCCGCAACCCAGCAGAACGACATCGATATGGGTAGAACGGCTAAAAAATGCGGTGTGACAGGCCCGTGTGGCCGGTTGCGCATCATCACCCTGCACCACCACGGCAATTGCACATTCTGTAGAGCCCTGGGCGATCACTTCCACGTTAACGCCGGCAGATGAAATTGCGGTCAGGAAGCGGGCGGCAATACCCCGGTAGTGCTTCATGCCTTCACCGACCAGCGAAACAACGGCCCGGTCACTTTGCACCCCAATCTCCTCGATCAGGCCATGCAGTCGTTCAAAATGAAATTCTTCTTCCAACGCCTTGCGCGCCTTAATCTCATCCGTCTTGCGGACGCACAGCGTGATGCTGTATTCCGAGGATGACTGCACGATCAGCAGGATCGAGATGGATTCACTGGCCAGCGCATCCATGACGCGCCGCGCGATCCCCACCCTGCCCCGCAAGCCGCCGCCCTGCAAGGTGATCGAGGAAACATCCTGCAAATGTGAAATGCCGCGAACCACGTGTGCCCTTTTGGCCTCGCTGTGTACCAGCGTCCCGGGCTTGGACGGGTCATAGGTATTGCGAACCTCACAGGGAATATTGTTGCTGGCCAGTGGCGCTAAGGCCTTTGCTGAAATCACCTTGGCGCCAAAGTAGGTCAGCTCCATGGCCTCGTCGTAGCTCACTTCATCCAGGCAACGGGCATTTGTGACGATGCGGGGATCGGCTGTGAAAAAGCCATCAACGTCTTTCCAGATCTGGCAAAGTCCCGCTTTTACAGCGGCCGCAATCGCGGCTGCCGAATAGTCAGTACCATTACGGCCGAGCAACTGGATATCACCTTTGGCATTACGGCCATAAAAACCGGGCAACACCATGACCTGGCTGTCAGCTTTGAGTCGGGCCTTTAACAAAGGTGCAGCGGCCTCGCTGTCGACCAGCGAGTCCAGCCAGCTTTCGTTCGCAAGCGGAAGCACATCGGTATCGGACCATTGCGCGATAAAGCCCTGGTGGTTCAGCAGATCAACCATCAGTCGACTGCTGAAACCTTCACCACTGGCCAGGATACGGGCACGGGTTTCATCCGGGCACTGACCCAACAGCCTGATGCCTTCAACGCGACGCACCAGGATGGCGTGTTGCTCTTCAAGAAACGCACTGCCCAAAGGGGTTTCAACGCCCTGCCCGGTCAGATCTTCAATGATGGACCGTTCGCGGGCAATGGCTTCTTCGAGGTGCTCCGCGCCACTTGCACCCTCGACCGCGGTGTCGATTGCCGCCAGTAACAGATCCGTTACACCCTTAACGGCAGACAGTACAACGATAACCTGGTAATCATCCGTATAGCGCCCAATCACCGTGGCGCTGGCTTCAAAACCCGCCAGGTCGGCCAGTGAAGTGCCACCAAATTTCTGGACCAGTAATTTCTTGCTCATATCAATATGCATCCTGGTGCACGGCACGCATGGCGCGGCCGGACGGGTCGTTCAGTTCCTGTAGTTCCTTATCCCAAAGGACCGCCTCGGGCGTACTGCAGGCGACGGTCGGCCCACCCGGAACAGTCTGTGCCGCAGAGGCCAGCGGAAAATGCTGTTCAAATATACTGCGGAACCAGTAGGCCTCCTTGGAGACCGGTGTATTAAAGGGAAAGCGGCCTTCGGCCCGGGCCATCTCGGCATCGCTGACCTGCTCGTTGGTAAAATCTTTGACCCCGTCAATCCAGCCATAGCCTACGCCATCGGAAAACTGTTCTTTCTGCCGCCAGGCAATCGACTCGGGCAGCATGTCGCTGAAAGCTTCGCGCAGAATCTGCTTCTCGATCCGTCCCTGCGTAATCATCTTGTCAGCCGGGTTGATGCTCATGGCCACATCCAGAAAATCCTTGTCGAGGAACGGCACGCGTGCCTCAACACCCCAGGCAGACATGGACTTGTTGGCGCGCAGGCAATCGTAACTGTGCAGGCGCGACAGTTTACGTACTGTTTCTTCGTGAAAAGCCTGCGCGTTCGGCGCCTTGTGGAAATACAGGTAGCCGCCGAATATTTCGTCCGCACCCTCACCTGACAGCACCATTTTGATACCCATCGCCCGAATCTTACGTGCGAGCAGGAACATCGGCGTGGCCGCTCGTATGGTGGTCACATCGTAGGTTTCCAGGTGGTAGATGACCTCTTCCAGCGCGTCCAGGCCTTCCTGGATGGTGAAGATGAAACCGTGATGAATTGTGCCAATGTGGTCAGCCGCCTTTTGCGCGGCCAGCAGGTCGGGTGAGCCTTCCAGCCCGACCGCAAACGAATGCAACCGAGGCCACCAGGCCGGGCTTTCTTCGTGGTCTTCAACCCGCATGGCAGCGTGTTTAGCCGCCAGCGCAGCCGTAATCGAGGAGTCCAGGCCGCCGGAAAGCAATACACCATAAGGCACATCGGTCATCAGGTGGCTGACCACCGCGTCTTCCAGCGCGTCGTGTAAGGCCGCTTTGTCCGTCACCACGTCTTTTACGTTTTCGTATTCGCTCCATTCGCGGTGGTACCACTTCTGCGGCACATCCTGGCCGGAGCACCAGACGTGTCCCGGCGGGAATTCATGCACCTGGTTGCAGACGTCCATCAGCGCTTTCATTTCAGAAGCAACAAACAACTGTCCGTGGGCGTCGTGCCCGTAGTACAGCGGGATGATGCCGACCGGATCACGAGCCATCATCCAGAAGTCTTTATCCTCGTCGTACAGGCAAAACGCGTACATGCCGCTCAGCTCTTCGAGGAAATCCGTACCTTTTTCCAGGTACAGCGGCAATATCACTTCGCAGTCGGACTGCGTGCGAAAAGGGTAACGGCCTTCAAATTGCGCGCGGATCTCCTGATGATTGTAGATCTCACCATTGACGGCCAGTGCCTGCCTGCCGGAATCACTCAATATGGGCTGTGAACCGGTGTTGACGTCGACTATCGACAGTCGTTCATGCGCGAGAACAGCGTTATCAGCTGCGTATATCCCGCTCCAGTCCGGTCCACGGTGACGCATCAGGCGCGACTGCCGCAGGGCCAGTTTACGAACGGTTTTCAGATCCTGGCGTAATTCCAATACGCCGAAAATAGAGCACATGAAAGAGCCTCTTTTTTACATCAGCCACGGCCTCATGAAAAGCATGAAGCCAAACAGTTAATACTAAGGGCTAAGTGCTTATGAGCCAAGCACTATGGGCTTTATTTCATGCCTTTTTGCAATTCGACCAGGGCATCACTGCCCGGGTTCAGGCGGGAGAATTCAATGTCACGCAAAGGCGTGGCCACGGTCCGGCACTGGGTGTGCATATCGGTCACGTTCTGGTCGATATACAGCAGGCCGGTGGCAATCTCACCCCGGCTACGGTGCTGCTCGAGATAACCCAGGGCATTATTGCGCCTCGTCGGGTCATAATCCGGATCCACCTTCTTCAGCAGGATAGTAGAACCGTCGTGCAAACGGACCGGGTGTGTATCGCCCGCGTAGTAGCTGGCTTTGATCTCGGCCCGCGGTGGAACCAGGTCGACCTCCGTTGCGCGGTGCTTGTGTTCACGCGTGTACGCATAGCTCTTGGTGGAACCCACATGGTCGTTAAATGTGACGCAGGGAGAAATCACGTCCAGCACGGCACAGCCCGGATGGGCGATGGCTGCCTTGATCAAAGGTACCAGCTGTTCGCGGTCACCAGAAAAACTACGTCCAACAAAACTGGCGCCCATGGAAATCGCGGTCGCCACGGCATTGATGTTCTGCATCTGGTTGACTTCGCCTTTCTTGGCCGTGCTGCCGGCATCCGCGGAGGCAGAAAACTGGCCCTTTGTCAGGCCATAGACACCATTGTTCTCAATCAGGTAAAGCATGTTCACGTTGCGTCGGATGACATGACCGAACTGGCCAAACCCGATCGACAAGGAGTCGCCATCGCCCGACACACCGATTCCAATCAGATCCCGGTTAGCAGCCAGCGCCCCGGTCGCAATCGAAGGCATGCGGCCATGGACCGAGTTGAAGCCGTGGGCGCCGTGGACAAAATAGGCCGGCGTTTTCGACGAGCAGCCGATTCCTGACATTTTAATCAACTGCTCAGGTGCGATGGCCAATTCGAACAAAGCCTGCACCAGGGCCGCGGTAATTGAATCGTGGCCGCAGCCCGCACACAGCGTGGAAAGGGAACCCTCATAGTCCCGCAAAGTCAGGCCAATGTCGTTTTTTTTCTGGCCCGGTAGTTCAATTTTCGGCCTGGCGTAGGTCATGCTGCTGCTTCCTTTTCCAGGTGGTCAGCGACACCCTGTACCACGCACTCTGCGGGTATCGGCATGCCGTTGTAGTGCAGAACGGACACCAGTCGATTAGCAATGTCATTGGCTTGCAGAATCAACAGGGACTTCATCTGGGCGTCGCGATTCTGCTCTACGACAAAATTTGTATCGTGGGAGCGCAGGAACTCTTCAACTTCCCGGCTGAACGGAAACGCCCTGATGCGCATGTAATCGGCGTGAATACCCTGCTCGGCCAGGCGATCACGAGCTTCGATCACCGCTCCGTCTGAACTGCCAAAAGCGACGATTCCCAGCTTGGTCTTGGTACCGGCCTTGCTTACAACCGCATCGGGGACCATTGTTTTAGCCGTTTCCCATTTCACCAGCAGGCGATCCATCACGTCCTGGTATTCGTCCGAATCCTCGGTATATCCGCCGTAACGGTTATGGCCGGAGCCACGAACAAAATAAGCGCCCTTAGGATCCTGTCCGGGTAAAGTGCGATAAGGGACTCCATCGCCGTCTACATCGAGGTAGCGGGAGAAACGTTCCATTTTGGCCAATTCCTCAGGCCCCAGCACCTTGCCGCGATCAGGCTGGTAATTGTCGTCCCAGCTTAGCTCCGGGATCATCCAGTCATTCATTCCGATGTCCAGGTCCGACAACATGAAGACCGGGGTTTGCAAGCGCTCGGCCAGGTCAAACGCAGTGATGGCCATCTGGAAACACTCATGTGGATTGGACGGAAACAACAGTGGATGCTTGGTATCCCCGTGTGATGCATAAGCGCACAGCATTACGTCGCATTGCTGGGTGCGGGTCGGCATGCCGGTAGACGGCCCAACCCGCTGTACGTCGATAAACACCGAGGGAATTTCAGCGTAATAGGCAAAACCAATAAATTCACTCATCAGGGAGATGCCCGGGCCCGATGTAGGTGTAAATGCACGCGCACCCACCCAGTTGGCGCCTAATACCATGCCGGCTGCCGCCAGTTCGTCCTCGGCCTGGATGATGCAATAGTCTTTTTCGCCGGTTTCATGATTCATCCGAAACCTCTCGCAATACATCGTGAAACTATCCATTACCCCGGTGGACGGGGTAATCGGATACCAGGCGCCCACCGTGGCACCGGCGTACAGGCAACCCAGCCCGGTGGCTTCGTTGCCGGTAATCATGATATTGCCGCTGTTGTCGCCCATCGCTTCGGCGCGTGAAGGTAACGGGCAGGTGAAATTTTCTTTCGCGTAGTTGAAACCCAGCATGATGGACTTGAGGTTGCTCTCAACCACCTTGGGCTTGCTGGCGAATGTTTCTTCCAGCAGTGTTTTGATGACATTGAGGTCAATATCCATCAGTGCAGCGAGAACGCCCACGTAGGCCACGTTTTTCATCAGGATGCGGAGACGCGCGACGCTGAAGGCCTCGTTGCACAGCTTGGACAACGGTACACCCAGCACCGTGATGTCGGTGCGATGCATTGTGCTCTCGCGCGGCCAGGTGGAATCATAAATCAGGATGCCGCCCGGACTCACCTCTTCTAGGTCTTTCTGGTAGGTCTGAACGTTCATCGCCACCATCACATCGACCCTTCCTGAGGCCGACATATAGCCATCCCGGTTGGCCCGGATTTCATACCAGGTAGGCAGGCCCTGAATATTGGATGGAAACAGGTTTTTACCCGTGACCGGGATTCCCATCCGAAACAGGGCTTTCATCAACAGTCCGTTGGCACTGGCAGAGCCCGTGCCGTTGACCGTGGCTATTTTCAGGACAAAGTCGTTTACCCGGCTTTGCTTTTCTGGCATGAGCGCTCACCACTATCGTTACCGCCGGGATAATCCGCGGCCTTTGGAAACTCGAGAAAGGATTTCTGCATATCCCAGGCCGCGGTCGGGCAGCGCTCGGCACACAGTCCACAATGGATACAGAAGTTTTCGTCCTTGACCATGACCCGCGAGGTCTGTTTCAACTCATCGGATACAAACAGCGGCTGGTCATATTCCAGAACCGGCGCCTTGAGTCGTTTAACCAGATCATCTTCATCACCGTTCGAAACAATGGTCAGGCACTGGGTCGGGCAGATATCGAGACAGGCATCGCATTCAATACAAAGCGAGTCGAAAAAAACGGTCTGAATATCGCAATTGAGACAGCGCTCAACTTCCTTGATCGTCTGCTCAACATCAAAACCCAACTCAACTTCCTTTGCCAGGTCGGCGAATCGGGCTTCGAGCGGCACATGCATCATCTTGCGCCGCGCTGCCGGATCAAAACTGCTGGAGTAGCTCCATTCGTGCATTCCCATCTTGCGGCTTTGCAGGTTGAGTAAGTCTGGCAAACGCTCGCTGAGTGGGTCGCCCTGGCAATGGCGGTGGATGGAAACGGCGGCCTGGTGTGCGTGCTCGACCGCCCAGATGATGTTCTTGGGGCCAAACGCGGAATCACCACCAAAGAAAATGCCCGGCCGGGTCGATTCATGGGTCACTTCATTAACCATCGGCTCTTCCCAGGGATTGAACTCTATCCCAAGGTCCCGTTCGATCCAGGGGAAGGAATTCTCCTGTCCAATAGCCAGCACAACATCATCACAGGGAATGAAAATCTCACCGGTCACATCCTGGTCCTGGATGCGCCCACCCTCAATGACGTATTCCATCAGCTCAAAGGTCATGCCCATGAGCTTGCCGTCTTCGACCACAAATTCTTTCGGCGAATGATTAACGACAATCTCGACGTTCTCTTCTTCGGCGTCTTCGAGTTCCCAGACTGAAGCCTTGAAAAACTCCCGGGGTTTACGGGCCATCACCTTGACGTCTTTCGCGCCCAGACGTAGCGATGTGCGGCAACAATCCATGGCGGTATTGCCGACACCAATGATCAGCACCCGTTTGCCAATGGCATCGATATGGTCAAAAGCCACCGACTCTAGCCAGTCGATGCCGATATGTATGTTTTTCGTGTCGTAACGACCGGGTAGTTTGAGTTCTTTGCCGCGAGGTGCACCACTGCCGACAAATACAGCATCGTAACCTTCTTCCAGCAAAGCACTCATGCTTTCAACACGGTGGTTGTAGTGAATCTCCGCGCCCATGCCGAGGATGTAGTCGATTTCCTCGTCCAGTACTTTGGGCGGCAGGCGGAAAGCCGGAATGTTGTAACGCATTAAACCGCCAGCCACTTTTTGTGCTTCAAACAGCGTGCACTCGTAACCCAGAGGCAACAGATCATTGGCCACCGCCAGGGATGCGGGACCCGCACCAACCAGTGCGATTTTCTTACCGTTTTTCTGTTCGGGTGCGGTTGGCAGACGATCGGTAATGTCACCCCGGTGATCCGCTGCAACCCGTTTCAGCCGACAGATGGCGACGGGTTTTTCATCCATCCTTCCGCGCCGGCAGGCCGGTTCACAGGGCCTGTCGCAAACACGACCCAGGATGCCGGGGAAGATGTTGCTTTCACGGTTGACCATGTAAGCATCGTCAAAGCGCCCCTGGGCGATCAGGCGAATGTACTCGGGAACATCGGTATGTGCAGGACAGCCCCATTGGCAGTCCACAACCTTGTGGAAATAATCCGGATTAGAAGTGTCAGTGCGTTTCATATCATCGCTGTACGCGGTTTGGCGCCAGCATAACTGTTTTGCGCCAGTTGCGCATCATGCTTTTGTCGCATTGTTTCCTGTCTCCAATTAATGTGATCCCACCACCGCCGCTATAACAGCTTATCGAGTGCCTCGATCAGGCGGGAAACTTCATCCGGCGAGGTATAGTGCACAAAGGAAGCGCGCAGCACCCCGTCGTCCGTATCAATACCCAGCGCTTCAATCAGGCGGAAGGCGTAGAAATGCCCAACCCCCACACCCAGACCCTGGTCCGCGAGTTGTTTAGCCAGGCTTGCCGAGCTGTGCCCATCCGCAGTAAACGCTACCGTGGGGGCCCGGCCAGCGGTCCTCGTTTTTCCGATCAGGCGAACCCCGGAGTGCCCGGATAAAAAGTCGAGGAAAGGTTGCAGCAACGCCTCCTCATGTTCCCTGAACATGTCCCGGACAGCCGCAGCCTGGTGGCAGATGGGCGCTTCGCCGGAATGGTGGTGGCTATAAAGTGATTCCATGTAATCCATGACACCGTTAACCGTTGCCACCTGGGCATGGTCCGGTCCGGCCGGGGTGAACCGCGCTGCCGGACTGAGCGCATTGAAGAAGTGTCCCTGGTAGGGCAGCTCCTCGTTTAACTTTCGACTGATGTACATGGCGCCGAGGTGGGGCCCGTAAACCTTGTACAGCGAGAACAGGTAAATATCCGCACCCAGCGATGAAATGTCGGGCATGCCATGCGGGCAGAACGACACCCCGTCGACAATGGCCCAGGCCCCGGCCTGGTGGATCAGGTCAGTGATTTCCCGCACCGGGTTGATGCTGCCCACGACATTGGAACAATGGGTGAATGCAACCGCGCGGGTCCGGGAGCTGAATAATGCTTCCAGGTCGATCGGGTGAAGCTCGGCTGTTTCCGGATCAACTTTCCATTCTTTCACGACAATGCCATCGTCTTCCAGACGGCTCCAGACACCCACGTTGGCTTCGTGGTCCTGGTTGGTAACAATCACTTCATCGCCCGGGTCCAGTTCCTGTCGCAGAGCTTGTGCGATCACGTAGGTGTTTTGTGATGTAGACGGGCCAAAATGAAGTTCATCGGCCCCAATATTCAACCAGGCTGCCATGCGCTGCTTTGCAGCATCCATTTCCTCGCCACCGGTACGCGAAGGCTGAAAATCATAATAGGGCTGCACCTTGGTCTGGCGGTAAAAACGGTCCAGCCATTCAATCGTCTGGCGACAGGCATAGGAGCCCCCCGCGTTCTCAAAGTGCGCAAAGTTTGCCAGTGAGGGCTCGCTGAAGGCAGGAAAAGAAGAACGAACAAAGTCCAGGTCAAGGGCAGCCATACGGAGTCCAGATATTTAGGTAAGAAGGAAAATCAGTATAGCAACTCATCTTCCAATAAATCAGCGGTTATTTCGTCAATTCGATTAACCCCCATCAGGGCCATCGCGACCCTGATTTCCTCCTGAAACACGCCAAGCAGGTCGACTATTCCTTTTTCACCGGCTGCCGCGGCGGCAAAGACCCACGGCCGGCCGATCAGCACGCCGTTGGCGCCCAGCGCGACGGCCTTGACGACATCGATGCCATTGCGCACACCGCCATCCATCAGCACTTCAACCTGTCCACCAACCGCCTGGACCACTTCGGGCAGTTTCCCGATGCCCGACGATACACAATCGAGTTGCCGTCCGCCGTGATTGGAAACCACCACACCGTCCGCTCCTGCATCTACCGCAAAACCCGCATCCTCGGCGCTAAGTACTCCCTTGATCAGGAGTTTTCCTTTCCATATTTTTCGCAACCACGCGATATCCTTCCAGGTCACGGTCGGATCAAACTGCGAGGCGATAAAGGACTTGAGCGTCACCAGGTCTACCGGTTCCTTCATGATACCGGTGAGGTTCCCAAAATCGTGCGGCTTACCCTTGATTCCAACATCAAAGAGCCAGCGCGGCCTGGTCGCCAGCTGTCGGAACTTGGCCAGCCGGGAACGTAATCCGTCAGTGATCATGCCATTACGCCAATCCCGGTGCCGCATGCCGGTAACCGCAAGGTCAACCGTGAAAATCAGCGTATCGCAACCGGTTCCGGCAACGCGCTCCAGTATTCGCTCGACGATGGAGCGGTCGTGCAACATATAAAGCTGAAACCAGCAGGGTTCACCAACGGCGTCTTTGATTTCTTCCATGGAGCAAATGCCGACGGTCGAAGCCGTAAAGGGAATCCCGGTCTTTTGCGCTGCGCGGGCGCCCTGCACCTCGCCCCTTCGTGCCATCAATCCCGCCATTCCAATGGGTGCCATTACAACAGGCATGTTGAAACGGCGGCCACATATCTCCGTGCTGGTATCAATGTCACCTACATCCCGCATGACCCGCTGCTTCAGCCGGTAGCGCGAAAAATCCGCCGTGTTGGCTGCCATGGTGACTTCTTCGTTGGCGCCGCCATCGATGTAATCGAATAAAAACCTCGGCAGGCGCTTTTCAGCGCGACGGCGATAATCGAGCGATGTGACTGGCTGAATGTCGTATTTGGCCATGTGATTGCCGCTGCTGAATGAATTCTGAGACTGCCATAAGCAGCCCATTTTCACCAGTACTGCTTGCGCGTTGTGTTCAGATCACTATTACAAAAATATAGTGATAGTTCAGCAGGTTCGTGTTTGCTAGACTAATCGACCACGTAAATCATTAGCAATCAAAGGGATATCTCCATGACACGGATAGTGCGAATCCTGATATTGAGCTGCCTGCTTCCGATGGCAGCAAATGGCGAAGAAAGAACGCCCACGACGCCTTACTCCCCGCATGCAGGCCGCGATTACCCGAGCAACGTTTACTGGGGTGAAACCCACATTCACTCGGCCCTATCCGCCGATGCCGGCGGTGGTGGCACCAGCCTGATGCCGCGTGACCTGTACCGCTTCGCCCGGGGCGAGGAAATTCAATCCAATTCCGGCCAGCCGGTCAAATTGCGCAGGCCCTACGATTTCTTTGGGGTGACTGAACATACCGATGGTATGGGCGTAATCACCGACATCCTGAAAGGTGCCCCCAACATCATGGCCGATGAGCAGGGCAAGCGCTTTCACGAGGCCTTTTCCAAGGGTGGCGAGGACGCGCAGCAGGCTTCCTATAAATTAATCGAGCTGTTCGGCCAGGGCAAGCTATCACCTGTGCTGAATTACCAGCCGGGTAACCCGGGTTATGCAGCCACCTGGAAAACACTGGTTCAGACGGCCGAAGAATACAATGAACCCCACCGATTCACCGCGCTGATCGCCTATGAATGGACCTCTCTGGTGGCTGGTAACAATCTTCATCGCAACGTGTTTTTTCGTGATGGACCGGAACGGGCCATGCAGGTTCTGCCTTTTACAATGACACCACCATACGGCAGCCCAAATCCGCGTGACCTGTGGAAATGGCTGCAGGATTACGAAGACAAAACCGGCGGGCGTGTCCTGGCCATCCCGCACAATGGCAACCTGTCCAATGGCATTATTTTCCCACTGCAGGATGACTTCGACAACGGAGCAGCATTCGACCTTGCCTACACCCAAACCCGCGAAAAGTGGGAACGACTGTACGAAATCGGTCAGACCAAGGGCGACAGCGAAACACACCCGTTACTTTCGCCGAACGATGAATTCGCCGACTACGAGACCTGGGATTTTGGCAACCTCGACCTGACTGCGAAAAAGACCCCCGATATGCTGCCGGGTGAGTATGCCCGGTCGGCCCTGTTGCGTGGGCTGCAGCTGAATGCCAAAACCGGCGCGAACCCATTTAAGTTTGGTTTCGTCGGGGGGTCCGATATTCACACCGGCTTGTCGACCAATGACGACGATAACTTCTTTGGCGCGTTCGCCTACCAGGAGCCCTCTGCTGACCGTGCCATGAAGCAGGCCAAGCAGAGCGAAGAACTGGGTGTCGGCTACAAGACCTGGTTCTATGCTTCCCCGGGACCAACCGCCGTATGGGCACGGGAAAACACCCGTGCGGCCATCTGGGATGCCATGGAACGGCGCGAAGTCTATGCCACCAGCGGCCCGCGTATCCGGGTGCGGTTTTTCGGCGGCTGGGATTTCAACCAGCGAGACATAGAACACCGTGACATCGCAGACGCTGGTTATGGTCGGGGCGTACCGATGGGCTCAGACCTGACGGCCGGCCCCCCGGGCGCAGCCCCAACCTTCATGGTGCAGGCGTTACGTGACCCCGAGGGCGCAAATCTCGACCGGGTGCAAATCATCAAGGGCTGGCTGGACGCCGACGGCAAGCAGCATGAGCAAGTTTACGACGTGGCCTGGTCCGGCAACCGCAAGGCCGGTGATGACGGCAAGTTGCCGCCGGTCGGCGATACCGTGGATCTCAGCATTCCCACCTGGAGCAACACGATTGGCGCAGCTCAGCTCAGCACGGCCTGGACCGACCCGAACTTCAATCCGGATTTACAGGCCTTCTATTATGCCCGCGTGATCGAAATTCCAACGCCACGCTGGACAGCCTATGACCGCGCCCGTTACGACATTGAACTGGCGAAAGAGGTGCCGCTGAAAACGCAGGAGCGAGCCTATACCTCACCGATCTGGTACACCCCTTGAAACAACTTGCTCTGCTTATCCTGTTATTGGCCCTGGCCGGCAAAGCCTGTGCACAGGGAGACGGGCCGCGGGTATTCCTGCCAGCACCGACCGGAATCAACCCGCTCTCGCTGACCTATATGAACATGGATTCCAATTTCAACTTTGCCGGCAATATCCTGATCCCGAACGGCGGAGTCAGCGCCAATATCTGGGCCCTCAATTACAATCGCTTCTTCAGCCTGGGTGGGCGACTGGCAGAAATCTGGGTCACCGGGATCGGCGGCACCGTGGATGGCTTTGTCGACACCCCGCAAAGAATTGGCCTTGACGCAAATGCCTCGGGCATTGGGGACCCTTATCTCGCGATGCGGGTCGGGTTGATCGGTGCTCCCGCACTTAAACCGGCAGACTTCGCTCAACATAAGCACGGCTTTGCGATGTATGCACTGGCAGGCATTTCACTACCCTGGGGGGAGTACAATCAGTCCCGTCCACTGAATATTGGTACTAATCGCTGGGCTTTACGCCTCGGTCTCCCGATGACGGTCCCATTTGGGGACCAGGGTGCCACCTGGCTGGAGGTTCACCCCCAGGTCTACCTGTTCGGTGATAACGACGAACCGTTCCGTACCGACCAGCGTGAGCAGAACGCCCTGTATCTCGTTGAAGGCCATCTCTCGCAAAACTTTACCCGCAAATTCTGGGCCAGCCTCGACCTGCGTTACCAGAACGGCGGAGAAACCACGACCGACGGCATTAACGATGACAACAAAATGAACCAGTGGGGCGGTGGCAGCTCGGTCGGTTACACTTTTTCCACGGCCTGGTCCGGCTTCATCAGCTACGGCTGGATTTTTGGCGGCAGTGCTGCTAATGGCAAGTTGTGGCGGGCACGCCTGATTTTTGTTTTCTGAACGGAGATTCTATCCATGAGTTCGACCATCAAAGTACTGGCCCTTTCTCTCGTTACTGCGCTGGGATTAGCTGCCTGCAAACAGAAATCGTCACCGGTGGAAGTTCCAGAGTCAAAAACCGCACCGACCGTCGCAGAAGCAGTTCCAGCTTCAACTCCAACTCCAGCTCAAGAAATTAAAAACAACCCCTTGCGCGACGCCTACTTCGGCGAAACGCATATGCATACCGCTTATTCACTGGATGCCTACATCGGAGGCGCCCGCTTAAAGCCGGCCGACGCCTACCGCTTTGCCCGGGGTGAAGCAGTCACGGTGGATGGTATGCCTCACCAGAGAAAGCGCCCTCTCGATTTCGTCTCGGTCAGTGATCACGCTGAATACATCGGTGAGATGTATACGGCCATGACCGAAGGTGCGCCTGGATACGACCAGGACCTGCTGGAGCAACTGAGAAACCTGCAGACGCTCGAAGAAAAACAACAATGGTTTGCCAAATACGTGGTGGAGAACAACCGCGGCGACAACCCGTCTCATCCGCCTTTTTACATGGGACCGGACAGCACACGTTCAGCCTGGCAATTGATGATCGATGCGGCAGAAAAACACAACGAGCCAGGCGTGTTTACCGCCCTGATCGGGTTTGAGTGGAGCGGTGCGCCCAATGGCGGCAACCTGCACCGTAACGTGATTTATCGCGATGCCCATGTGCCGGATATGCCGGTCAGCTCCTATGAAATGCGACGCGAGGATCAGCTGTGGGGATGGATGGCGGAGCATGAAGCCCGGGGTATAAAAGCACTCGCTATCCCGCATAACTCCAACGCCGGCAAATTAATGATGTTCCCGGACGTCGATGCCAACGGTGCTCCGATCAGTCTCCAATACGCGCAAACCCGGCAGCACTTCGAACCCCTGATAGAGATGATGCAAATCAAGGGTAACTCGGAGGTACACCGCAAGTTCTGGGCCGCCGACGAGTTCGCAGACTTTGAAAACGCCGATTCGATCCAGAAATACAGCGACCGCACTTTCCACAAGAGGGATTTTGTTCGCGAAGGCCTGAAGGTTGGATTGGCTTACCAGCAACAGCTGGGGGTAAACCCGTATAAATACGGCTTCATCGGCGGCACTGACAACCACAATGGAGTTCCTTCTGATGTGGCCGAAGACAGCTTCAACGGGGGTCACGGACCGGAAGATGGTAGCGTAGAGCGGCGTCGGGAGGCCGGTGTTGGTGGCTGGATTGATGGCAAGGACCTCAGCATCGGCTCGCTGGCCGGAGTCTGGGCAACAGAGAATTCACGCGCAGCCATCTGGGACGCAATGAAGCGCCGGGAAACCTTCGCTACCAGCGGACCTCGCATCCGTATTCGTATGTTTGGCGGCGTTGACCTTCCGGGCGAGCCCGCTGACGCCGGTGCCCTGGTCGAGCAGGGCTACGAACTGGGCGTACCGATGGGTAGCGACCTGGGCCCAACCGGCGCGGCGCCCACCTTTACTGTCTATGCCCTGAAAGACCCGGATGGAGCCAACCTGGATCGTATCCAGATCATCAAGGGCTGGGTGGATGCCAACGGTAAGTTGCTAGAAGAGGTGATTGACGTCGCCTGGTCGGGCGAGCGTCAACGGGGCCCGGACGGTAAGGTACCTGCGGTCGGCAATACGGTTGATCTCGCGAGCGCGTTGTATACCAATACCATCGGCACCAGAGAACTGATAGGCAGCTGGTACGATGAGAATTTCGACCCCCGGCAGCACGCTTTTTATTACGCACGTGTACTGGAAATACCTACCCCACGCTGGAGCACCTACGACGCGGTTCGCCATAAACTGCCGTTGCTCGAAGACGTACCGGCCACCATACAGGAACGCGCCTGGGGATCGCCCATCTGGTATCAGCCCTGAGTATTCGACTTTTCAGGCATTAATTCCGGCCAGTGTGATGTACTTGATCTCCACGTACTCATCCATGCCGTATTTGGATCCCTCGCGACCATTTCCGGACTCTTTCACACCGCCAAAAGGCGCGACTTCGGTGGAAAGGATGCCGTCGTTGACGCAGACCATGCCATATTCCAGGCCTTCGGCGACGCGAAATACCCGTCCCAGGTCTCGGGCATAAAAATAGGCGGCCAGACCATATTCAGTAGCATTGGCCGCCGCGACCACTTCGGCCTCTGTTGTGAATTTAAAGATCGGCGCCACCGGGCCAAAAATCTCTTCCGTGGCAAATGCCATGTCTTCGGTTACGCCACTGACCACGGTAGGCTGGTAAAACAAACCGCCCAGTTCATGCCGCGCACCACCTTCAATCACATCCGCACCTTTACTTTTTGCGTCAGATAACAACTGTTCGACCTTGTCTATCGCATCACTCGATATCATCGGACCAACGCTTACTCCGGCCTGCTCGCCCCGGCCCACTTTTAAATCACGCACCGCAGCCGTGAATTTCTCAACAAACTCGTCGTAGACGCCTTCCTGCACGTAAACGCGATTGGCACACACACAGGTCTGGCCGGCATTACGGTATTTGGAAATCACCGCGCCTTGCACAGCCGCATCGACATTCGCGTCATCAAAAACGATGAACGGGGCATTGCCACCCAACTCCATCGAAACTTTCTTGACCGTCGATGCACATTGGCGGATCAGGATTTTGCCCACTTCAGTTGAACCGGTGAACGAGAATTTTCGCACCAATGGGCTCTCGGTCAGCTCTTTACCGCAGCCACGCGAGTCCTTTGTGGTGATCACATTGAACACCCCGGCTGGCACACCCGCTTCTTCGGCCAGCACCGCCAGTGCCAACGCTGAAAGGGGGGTCTCGGAAGCTGGCTTGATCACCGTTGGGCAACCCGCCGCCAGGGCCGGGCCGGCCTTGCGGGTAATCATCGCGTTCGGGAAATTCCACGGTGTGATGGCCGCCACCACTCCAATGCCCTGCTTGATTGTGAGGATGCGCCGGTCGGGCAGGTGGGTAGGTATGACATCGCCATAGACCCGCTTGGCCTCTTCGGCGAACCACTCGATAAATGACGCACCGTACATAACTTCACCGGCAGATTCCGCCAGGGGCTTACCTTGCTCAGCGGTCATGATCGCTGCCAGGTCATCCTTGTTTTCCAGGATCAGGTTGTACCAGCGGCGCAATATGGCGGAGCGCTCTTTTGCAGTCTTGGCCCGCCACGCCGGCCAGGCCGCAGCAGCAGCTTCGATCGCGCTTCGGGTTGCGGCGACATCCAAATCCGGAACGGTCGCCACCAGGGAGCCATCCGCCGGATTGGTAACACTAAAGGTATCGCCATTGGCGGCGGAGACCCATTGGCCGTTGATGTAGGACTGCCCACGCAATAAAGCGGGGTTGTTCAGCTCCAGTGTGGTCATAAGTGTGTCAGGCATGATTGAGAACCCTGTTGTTGTGTCGAAGAAAAAACCTGCTTGCTTTCCTGCCTAAGCTGGTGGATTTCATATCATTAGTCAAGAAGGTAGGTAAAATGAGATTCTACGAAACTCGCGACGAATATTGGCGCTTATGAAAAACGACTGCAAACTGGATTTTGATGTTCTCCGCAGCCAGACCATCGGGGCTGACGCACCTGTGACCACCCCTTTCGGGGAGCGGCTCATGGTTTATGCCGATTACACCGCTTCCGGGCGTTGTCTTGACGTGGTGGAAAAATATCTGCAGAACGTACAACGTATTTACGCCAACACACATACAGAAGACGACATCAGCGGCCGCTCGATGACTCATCTGCTGGAAGAGGCGGAAAATTCGATAAAGCAATCGGTCAATGCCGGGCCCGATGGCCGGATTATCTGTGTCGGTAGCGGAGCGACCGGCGCCATCGATAAGCTACAGCAACTCATTGGCGTGGCGTTGCCGCCCGCCACCCGGCAGAACCTGTCTGCGATGCTGCGCGATTCACTCGGTGAAGAACTTGATGCCCGCTTTTCCGAACATCTGAAAAACCATCAGCCGGTGGTATTCGTGGGGCCCTACGAACATCACTCCAACGAGATTTCCTGGCGCGAGAACCTCACGACCGTGGTCGAAGTCGGCCTGGACGATGAAGGTGCTATTGATCTGCAACACCTGGAAAAGTTATTACAGGATCCAGCCTACCTGGGCCGTCAGCGCATTGGTTCGTTTTCTGCCGCCTCCAACGTAACCGGCATGATTACAGCCGTGCACGAAATCGCAGCTCTGCTTCACAAGCACGACGCCATGGCCTGTTTCGATTTTGCGGCCAGCGCACCCTACGTGGAAATCGACATGAACCCGGCGCCCGGCAAGTACGTTGGCGACGCTTCGATCGATGCAATTTTTGTCTCGCCGCACAAATTCCTCGGTGGCCCCGGCTCAAGTGGCGTACTGGTGTTCAACCAGCGAATTTATCGGCGCGATCTGCCGCCTAGTGTCAGCGCCGGTGGAACGGTCGACTACGTCGGCCCCACCAGCCAGGACTTTATCGAAAGCATCGAGGAACGCGAAAAGGCCGGAACACCCGGTGTACTGCAGATTCTCAAGGCCAGCATGGCGTTCCAGGTAAAAGACTATATTGGTGTAGAAGCCATTGAACAGCGCGAAAGCGAGTTACTCCAGCGTACTTTCGATCGCTGGCGGGCTAACCCCCGAATCGAGATTATGGGTAACCTGGATCCCAAACGACGCATCAGCATCGTATCGTTCAACCTGAAAGATCCGCGGGGTAAATACCTGCACCCGAAGTTCGTCACCACCTTGTTGAACGACCTTTTTGGGGTGCAATCACGCGCTGGCTGTTCCTGCGCCGGCCCCTATGGCCACCGCCTGCTGGATATTGGCTTTGAAAAGTCGGAGCAGTACCGCAAGTGGATCATGAAGGGATTCTCAGGCATCAAGCCCGGCTGGTGCCGGATCAGCCTGCATTACGCAATGGATGACATCGAGGCGGATTACATTCTCGACGCCATTGAGTTTGTGGCCGACCAGGGCTACCGCTTCCTGCCGCTGTATGACTTCGATATGGCCACCGGAGCATGGATGCACAAAGCCGATTGCGTTTGCCTGGAAGGTTTTTCACTGGAAGCGGCCCTGGATTGCAGCGGCTACCAGTCACGAGCCCTGAGCAAGGGCGAACGCAAGCACCTGTATGCCGCCTTCCTGGGGGATGCAAAGCAGAACGCCAGCGAGTTGGGCTCTGAACAGGCGCCCGAGGAGCACCAGGGAGATGCCGAGCTGGAAGAACTGAAGTTCTTCTCGGTTCCCGAATGCAGCGTCTGCTCTTAAACAGGCCGCACCGGGCCGGTATTGATCCGGCTCATGTCACCTTCGGCCAGGGCCAGTACTTTTGGGTCCATGACCCGGCGCCACAAGGGTGGAACATAGGACAGAAGGAACATTCCAAAGTAGCCGCTGGGTAGCTGAGGCACCTCATCGAAATGGCGCAGAGACTGGTAGCGGCGAGCCGCAAAGGCATGGTGATCCGAGTGCCTTTCCAGGTGGAAGGTCACCAGGTTGGAGGCGACATGATTGGCGTTCCAGGAATGTTGAGGCTGGCAACGCTCGTATCGGCCATCCGGTTGTTTCGCACGCAATAAGCCATAGTGCTCAATGTAGTTGGCACTGGTCAATTGCCACCAGGCAAAAGCCATCTGGATCAACAGAAACGGCAGGATCCCGGTTCCGAATACCAACACCAGGCTGCCATAAAGCAGCAAAGAAACAGCATACGACTGCAGGATTTCATTACGCCCATTCCATGGCCCGAACCCGAGGCGTCTCAAGCGCCGGCTTTCAAGACTCCACGCCCTGTGGATCCCGCCCGGAATCTCACGCAGAACAAACCGGTAAATACTTTCGCCAAAACGCGCACTGGCGCTGTCTTCCGGTGTTGCCACTTCGGCATGGTGTCCGGCATTGTGTTCGATCGAGAAATGCCCGTAAAACGGTACCGCCAGAACCAGTTTGGCGGCCAGGCGGTCGGTGGCTTCTTTTTTGTGCCCCAGCTCGTGCCCTGTGTTGATACCAAACCCACTGATTACACCGACTGTCAGGCTGATCGCCAGGTAGCCGGACCAGCCAGGCTCGTAGCTGGCCACAAACCAGGCGCCGGTCACCAGGATGATAAAGTGCAGTGGTACCGTAAAATGGTTCAGCAGTCGGTAATACCGGTCTTTCTCCAATTGCGGAACGACCTGCTCGGGAGGGTTATTGCGGTCATTGGGAAACAGGTAATCCAGCACCGGAATGAATAGATACAAAGCCAGCAGAGGTACCCACAGCGTCCATTCGCGGCCGCTCCAGTTCATCAACCCAATCGAAGCCAGCGGCACCAGCGGAAACAGCACCGACAACATCCACAGGTAGCGCTTCCTGTCGATGTAACTGATCAAACCAAGCCCAGGGTCGTCATAGGTATAGATTTTCATTGATCCATGATGGCCCCTACACCGACCGGGATACAGCGTATAGGTTGACAGTTTATGGTCATAAAGTGTCATATATATAAAATATGAGCTTTAAAGACCATTCCCGGCACTGGCGAATGCCCGCTGCTTATCTGAAAGTCTTTCTTCAACATGCTGCCTCAGAGCAGTTGAATGTCGAGGGCTTGCTGTCCGGAACCGGCGTGCAATATGACCAGATAATGCAAAGTGACGGTAGCGTCAGTTTCCTCGAAATGCGGCAGGTGCTGGCCAACGTAACCCGCACCCTGGGGCCGGGCTGGCACTTGTCGCTGGCGCAACGGCTGACCGTTGCATCACACGGCCCACTGGGCTTCGCTGCGGTGACGGCCCCCGATCTGCGCGCGGCTGTTGATGTCCTGCTGAGGTTTACCGGTATCCGCGGGCCGTTTCTCTGGCTGGCCGGAACCGTAGAAAATGACCGCTTCGTGATCCGCCTCTACGAAACAACCCAAATGGAAGAAGAGCGCCAGTCACTGGTAGAACTCGCTTTGCTGGCCATGCAGAATTTGCTCGAAAAGCCCCTGGGCCGTGAACTCAGCGATGCCCGCCTGACCCTCGCCTACCCCCAACCCGGTTACGTTGCACAACTTGAACACGCTTTTCACGCGCAGCTGGAATTCAGTGCCAGTGGCCACCAACTGAGCTTTCCTGCCAAACTGCTGGACGAACCCTGTGTATTGCATGATGAGGCCATGCACCGGTACTTGCTGATGCGCTGCGAAGAAGACTTGCGGGCCGTTTCAGGATTTCTGCCGGCTGAAATTGCGGTGCGCCAGGCCCTGCTGGCGCGACCGGACGAGCTGCCCAGCCTGAAAAGCATTGCTGCCGGACAGCATGTTTCACCACGCACACTGATCCGGAGACTAAAAAGAGGTGGAACTTCTTATAACGCGATACTGGAGGATGTCCGCAAGACACTCGCGGTCGATTATCTGTTGCGCTCAGACCTGAGCGTCAACCGAATCGGTTACCGACTGGGTTACCAGGACCCATCGAATTTCGGCCGGGCATTTCGCGGATGGTTCAGGGTGTCACCCGGCCGTTACCGGGTGGACCATCTGAAATCCTGAGTCACCCGCCAGGCGGGCTCCCATACTAGCCGCAGCCTTCGAAGCCTTCCGAGTCCATCTTCGCTTCATACGGACCCGCCACTTCGCTACCCGGAGTCAGGCCGGCTTTTACGCTGTCCCAGTCATCCGGCCTGATCTGAACCATCCATGATTCGTATGGATCAGCGTTGGCTGCGCTGGGGTTGGTCAGCAGTGCTTCGTTGACGCCAACTACTTCACCACCCGCTGCAGATTTTGCCGGGCCAACCCATTTGCCGGATTCAACCGTGGCGCAGGACCTGCCAGCACGAACTGACCGGCCGATTTTTTTCGGTGTGAAAGCAACCAGCTGACCAGCCATCGCCGTGGCAATTGACGTCATCCCGATCCGGACTGTGCCGTCACCTACTTCCGTGAACCATGTGTGGTTGTCTACGTCATACAGCACGTCATCTGGAAGGTTACATCCTCGAACGGTTGGCATAGTCAGGTTCTCCTGGATTAAAGATCTAATTTCTACTGGGCATTGCGCTTCGCGTCAACATTTTCCCGCAGGGGTTTTGACGCACAACAGAAATTGCCCAACTGTTCTGTTTCCATCTTGCCGCTGGTGAACAGATAGAGGTGGTTCGCCACCCATCCCATCATCTTTGCACGTTGAGCCGTTTCTGCGTGATCCGGGTCCAGCGTTAACAGGTTGTAATGATAGACCAGCTCCCGGCATGTTTCACGGCAGGCATTGAAACTGGGTTCCTTGTCTGCACCCTGGCGGTGTAAAGCGAGAAGGCGAAAACCTTCGCGCTGGTCCTGGGTCGGCACTTTATCTTTGGCTTTAACCCAGTGCTCCAGGGTTTCTTCGCCAAGAGAGAGCAGCTCTGCCGCATCTGCCGGTGCCGGTGGCTTGGCAATCAACTCGTCAAGACGCCGGCCAATGTCTTCCAGGCCTGTCATACCAGTCCCTTTTTCTTCACGAAATCGAAAGAATCCGAAACATTCTCGTGCAGGCCGACTTTCTTGGGCGTCAGACCCATGGCCATACCCAGCAACTGGGTGAAATAGATGATCTTCACATTGGTCTTGATACCCAGTGTTTTTTCCGCACGAATCTGGTGCATTTCCAGTCCGCTATGGCAGGTCGGGCACTCCGTGGCGATCACTTCGGCTCCGGCCGCCTCGGCTGTTTGCAGAATATTGCTGACCAGACGCGTTGAGGTATCACTGTCAGAAAGAGTATGTGCCCCACCACAGCAGGCCGTTTTCAATGGGAAATCCACATTCTCAGCACCGGCTGCTTCCAACAGGTCATCCATGAAATGGGGTTTGAAGGTAGACTCCGTTCCCGGCCCGGCGTCCTTCTCCGGAAATATATGACGCGGCCTGGTGTACATACAGCCGTAGTAGTTCGCGATCTTGATCCCTTCCAGGGAATTCTTGACCCGTTCTTTGAGCCCTTCCTCACCTATGGTTTCTTTCACCCAATCCAATGCATGGATGGTTTCCACCTGACCGGCCTGATAGGTTTCGTGCCCCGCCTTTTTCGACAACTGATCCACTACCTCTGCGCTTTTCTCATCGTTTTCGAGATCGTATTCGGCTTTTTTCAGGTTGTGGTAGCAACCGTTGCAGGGCGCCATCACCACGTCCATGTTCATCTTGTTGGCGGCGATCGACATTACGCGGGAAGACAGGTAGGTCTGGATTTTTGGATCGATGTTTTTTACTTCCATCGCGCCGCAACAATTCCAGTTGTCGACTTCCTTCAGCTTCAGGCCCAGCTCTTCACCCAGGGCCTTGGTCGAGCGGTTATAGGCATGGCCTGTACCCTCAAGCGCACAGCCGGGGTAATAGGCCACCTCCTGGTACTTTTCTTTTTTCGACTTCGTTTTCTGCTCGGACATAAGTTAATTCCTGCTTACGGGGCGCCTACTTGGCTGCTCCGGCTTCCAATTCTGTTTCCGCCATCTTCACCAGGTCGTCGAGACCCAGCGCAGTGCGATGATGTGCCTCCTGCTCGCCAACGTATTCCTTGATGGCATCACGCGCCCCGGACCAGCCACTGGTCTTTGGCTTGATGAAGTTGGCCAGACCCATGCGCGTCATCAGGCCGATCGGCAAATTGCGCAGCATGCGCTTGACCATCTCGATCAGCCAGGGTTGCAACAGATCCTGACCGGTCTGCTTGAAAAATCGCCTGACCGTGCGCCCGTCTTCGATCTTGCCAGTCTCGATAACCTGTTCGCTGAAAATGTCGTCAAAAATAGTTGAGTGAGAGCGTGGCGTATGGCCCTTCAACTCCAGCCAGTGCGCGGTTGCTTTCATGACACCTTCCGGGAACACGTCCCGGGGGCAGGCATAGGTGCACTTGTTACACGACACGCACTGCCAGATGATGTCCTTGTCGCGCAACAGTTCAGATTCCATGCCCATGCGGATCAGGTAGATCCAGTAACGGGGATTGAAATCTTCATTGATCTCGTTGACCGTGCACGCGTTAGTGCAGGAACCACACTGCCAGCAACGATGAATGTATTCACCACCCGGCAGTGCAGCAATTTCTTCTTCGATGGCCTCGTTGTAGTCGGTGACTACCCGGCTCTCGATGAATGTACTCCAGTGACCGGAAACATCCACGCCATCAACTTCGATGTTTTCCTGGACGTGCAGGTTCTCGGGGCGGATCAGGGATTTTTCATGAATGGGCATTGTTCAATCCAGCAAATTCTTATCGTCAATCACAAAAGCCTCACCATTAATGGCTTTCAAACGGGTGCGGCCGCTATCGGCATTGACACCATCGAGACCAAGTAGCCGCCTGGTGTGTTCCATCGGGTCACCTGGCGCGGAAAAATCAGCTCGCAGATAAACACCGCCCTGGGCTGCGATGTAGTCTGCATAAATCTTGGCGCACAACAGGTCTATGTAAAACAACACGTCCCGGAACACCCCGTTATCGCTGAGAAACTGGCTTAGTTCCTCGCGCAGCACCAGGTAGGTGTCGAAACCATCGGTGACGTTGATCGTAATGTTGTCTACCTGATCGTCAAACCATATTTCCCGGATCACGCCGGTGTTGGCCTTGCGGTCCCACACCCAGCGGCTCATCAGCGGGTAACGCTCCGGGTCCACGCTGTGCAGAATCTCGGCAGCCAGGTCGTGGACCCAGCGGTGTTTTTTGTCCTGCGGGAAGCGGCTGCAAAAAGCAGCCAGTCGCGTGTCCGTGGTGCTGGTGTCTTTGTATCCCTCCAGCAACTGCACGATGGCCTCAACCAGCTCACCATAAGCCGGCTGTTCAAGGTAAGGGCCGATACGACGGCGCACGCTGGCCATGAATGCACACAGGCCCTTGAAGGTTTCCAGAGGAAGGTCACCGGGATGGCCCTGGCCCAAAGCCTGTTGAAACATCCGGCTTTTCAGCTTCAGCGCGTCGGTCCAGTACTCAATACCGCCTTGCTCCTCGGTTCCCATGACCACCGTTTCCAGTGCCCGCGTCAATAGCGGGCCACTGAGATCCAGGTGCGGCCGCTCAATCGTGACCGGAACCTGTGGTTGCGCTGATCTGAAAAATGACGCCACCCGATTAGCCCGCTAGCCGACCAGCCGGGCTGATATCTGGCGTTGTTCCAGCACCGCCATGGCCGCAGCCTTGCCTTGTGCGATGGAATCGTCAATGGTTTCGGGGCCGGTTGCAGCACCGGCTACGAAAACCCCCGCCTTGTTGGTCAGCCCTGAAGCGGAATAGCTGCTGGCTTTGTCGATAAAGCCATGCGGCTCCAGGTCGACACCAAAGACGGAGGACAAATCAGGATTGTCGACATTCGGATCCATGCCAATGGCATGCACAACCAAGTCGAACGGAATCGTAATCGGACGTTTAACCAACGTATCCTCGCCCTTGACGATCAATTTATCCCCGTTCGAGGTGACCTCCGCAATTCGCGCCTTGATGTACTTGACCTTGAACTCCTCCTGGCTCTTCCAGTAGTACTTGGTTTCGTAGAGCCCGAAGGTACGGATGTCCATGTAATAGATATAAACATGGCAGTCTGGCAATTCTTCACGGATTTCCATCGCAAGGTTGGCAGATACCGTGCAGCAAATCTTGGAGCACCATTCGCGACCGATCTGGCGGTCACGCGATCCAACGCACAACAAAATGGCGACACGCTTAGGCTTGCGACCGTCGGACAGGCAACGTACGCCATTACCCGATGAAATCATTTGCTCCACCTGGGTCGTGGTAACAACGTCGGGATACGTACCGAAACCCCACTCGGGTTTATTGGCAGAATCGAAATGGGTGAACCCGGTGCACAGTATCGCAGCGGAAACGTCCACTGATTCACCATTGGACAGGGCCGCCGTGAAATTTCCGGCCTCACCTGTAAATGCAGTGATTGATGCGCCGGTTTTTACTTCCACAAGCTCGTGTTGCGCTGCCCGCTCGACCATGCCACCGATGGCGTCCCTGGCCCATTCGCCCGAAGGAACCAGTTTGGCATAGCCCTCCAGGATGGGCGCGCCGCCCAGCTTTTCTTCTTTCTCGACCAGGATACAGGCCTGCCCGAAGGTGGCCAGTGAGTGTGCTGCGGCCAGTCCAGCCGGTCCGCCGCCTACAATAAGGATTGGTTTTGACATGATGCTCAGCTCTGTTCAGATTTTTCGAGTTGTTTAACCGGTTCAAATCCGGGCCCGGAAGTGATCGCGAGACGCGGATCATAAAGACTGTCGTAGTTACCGGCCTCCACTTCTACCAGGTAAGCCTCGAATTCGGCTTTCTTGGCTTGCCAGTCAATTCCCATCTTTTCCATCAGCGTTTCGGTAGCCGATGCGTGCCAGTGGGATTGAACGATCTTATAAGGGTGTGCCCCGCAGGCCAATGCAGCGAACTGGATATCGGCGAGCACCGGCAGGCTGTAGTCTTTGCCGGCAGCCTTACCAATCCACTGGTTCTTGTCCAGCGTGGTGATGCACCCGGTATCGTGGCCGATCATGACATCGGAATTGGCTTCTTCCACTGCAACCTTGATCTTGCGGTCGATTGCGAACGAGCGCGTGAATTCACGCTCGGAAATAATGTGGCGAAAGCCGAACCCGCAACAGTCATACCAGGTGGAGTAATCGATCACCTGGGTACCCAGGGCCTCCATGATCCCGGTGGATACGGCCACCCGGTTACCACCCAGAATGTTATCGTCGTAGATCGCATCCTGCGGAACCATCTTGTACACGTGGCAGGCCGGATGAATAGTTGCGCGAATGTTGCTGACATCAATGGTCTGGCGTTCAGCGATGTCACCGCGCATCATGTGCACCCACTCTGAGTAATGCACAATTTCCTCTGGTATCAACAGCTTGCCATCGACCAGACGGCCCAGTTTTCCGAGAATCTTCTTTACGCTTGCCCGCAACTCCGCTGAGTGCAACAGGTATGCCCGCACTTCTTTATAGTTGCCAAAAGAAGTGCCGCAATGAACCAGCGGGTAGTAATAACCGTCCGGTAGCCCCTGGGCGCGGGCGGAAACGTAGGCCTGGTGGAAATTACGCAGGAAGACCGCGGCCAGGCTTTGGATATTGCCGATGCCGGAACCGTGATAATTCCATGCCGTACAGGACGTCTGGTCGGTCTCGTCCAGGTACTTGATGTCCATTTCGTTCATCAGCCACAGCAGGGAAGCCGGGTAGCCCGGAATATTCCCGCACTGGCCGCATGATTTATGGTGCCAAAGCTGTGTGGTAGGTACCTTCTTGTCCCAGCCATAGATGGTTTTTGCAATCCGTGGCTGGTGTTCATCGTTGATCCGGTGAACAACGATCTCGCCATCTTTTTCCAACTCCCACATGGCGTCGCGTACATCTTCCACACGGTCCTTGTTAACCTCCATGGAGCGCTTGTTGATGACCTGCTCTACCCAGGCCGTAGCGGTTTTCGCATCACCGGGGCTGAGGTTGGAATCGCGCCATTCAGAGCCATGCCCGGTAAAGCGTTCGCCATTATTCATTTTGCTCTTCCTCCCAGTCTTCAAGGTCTTCGCGTTTTTCGTCCATGATGTCCAGGATCACGTCGTACAGGTTTTCATCAATGGTTTCGAGTTGCTCAAGGACGCCGGTTTCCTCCCAGATCGTGTACAGCTCGACCGAGGTTTTCAGATTGACCTCCCAGGCGGTGGCCGTGGTGTTCAGCGTCGGCACTGGAATCGCCTGGCGCAGCACTTTCAGAGGCGCATCGACCTTGGAAATATTCGGTCCCCAATCCGGAAAGCCGTCGGCGTTGATCATGTCCGGAGACAGCTGGTTACCGGTTGAAATCAACTTCAGCATAACCCTGCTAAAAGGCCGCAATACGTTCTTGGCCGATTCCATCCCGTGCTTAATGGCAGCTTCCCGCATCAACATGATCAGGCCACCCGGCGAATTCTCAAACGGGCAACGCGCGGCGCAGGTATAGCACTGGGCGCAGGCCCAGATCTTTTCCTGCATGGCGTCGTAAATACCTTCGAGGTTCTCGGTCCACAACAACTGGACAATTTCACGTGGGCTGAAGTCGTAGTAATGAGCGGCCGGACAAGTGGCGGTGCAGATACCGCAGTTCAGGCATCCGTTGAGCTCATGATCGAACCGGATATCCGCCTGGATGTCCTGGAAGATTTCTTCCATCTCGGCACGGCCGACAACGGGGCTGTCGGAAACCGGATCGCCGATGAATTCCTGTATTCTGCTTGAATGCGCGTGCGCCATGGTTCTCCTTTACCGCTGTTTAGTAAGTCAATACCTTGCAGTCATCTTCCATTACCTGTTCGATCAGGTGTGCACCCCCGACGATACCCGAGCATTCCGGGATCAGGTCATCGGTGGTCATGTCGAACAGATCGAGGTTGGGCGAACAGCAATAAAATTTCGCGCCGGCTTCATGAGCGTCCTTGATGAAATCATAAACTGACTTGGGTGATCCTTCCTTCACGAACAAGTTCTCAGCCACGCCTTTCTTCATCAGCCGCCCGGAAGTAGCCGTGCAAATAACATCCACTTCATACTCCATGGCAGCGCCAACCGTCGCCTGGAAAATTGGAGCTCCAAGTTCCTCGCCATTACGCAGATCTGTATTGGCCATTACGATAATTAATTTCTCTGCCATTGTTCCAAAGTCCTCTGTTCGTGGATCAGCAATATTACGATAGTCTAATGTAATAATCCAATATTAGCTCTAGCTTAACTAAATCAATTGGGTTCAGTTCTTTAATTCTAGCGGGATACGCCTTCTTTTTTGCATCAAACCCGTAACCTTTATGATCCCGGTCATCATAGGTACCAGCGCATCTTCAATCTCCCGCGCCATAACCTGCAGTTTTCCGAGCAAAGGCGCCGGGTCTTCCGGCGACTCTTCAAATTCCATGACCAGGTCTTCGGCCATGGCTGTCTTGAAACCGGGGTGGCCCACAAAACCCAGCGCGTTTTTCCCGATCTGGAAGACAGCAGGCCGGGCCGCCTCATCTTGCGCCAGCACCAGCGCACTTGCCGGTAGTACGGGTCGGTCGCGCATATAACTGACATGCGGAAACCGCTCCGGCATAAATCCATCCAACGCCTGTTCATCCACTCGCGTTGCGTAACCGACTTCAAACGCCAGGGGATTCGGGCTGGAGCTGCCACCTGCGGCAATCGACAGGATCTGTGCGCCCAGTCCAAAACCGATAACCGGCTTTCCCTGGTCCAGCATATTTTGAGTCAGCCGGACTTCCTGCTCCAGCCCGGGCACGTTGCGTCCACCGGCGCTTCCCCACGGACCACCGCCCATCAGAAACAAGCCGTCACAAAAATCACCCGACTGTGGCAGCTTTCCCGTCTCGGTAAATGGCCTGAAGTATTGGAATCGGATCCGCCGTCCTTCCAGGTGGTCTTCGATCAGTCCAAGGTAGTCTGCCGAGGTGTGTTGAACGATATTCAGGCTATTCATTCGTCGCTGGCCGCACTTTGCAAAGAGGCGATAAAGTCCTGCGGAGACACGGACAGCACTTCTGTTTGTGTTTCCTGGAAAAATGCCTGGACAACATCTGGCAGTTCATCAAGGAATGCGCCCCTCAACCGGGATTCAAGATCGTAAATGATGCGGGGCGGGGTAATAAAAAAATCACCGGTGATCAGCGCTTCCCTGACACGGTTCTGCGCCGGCCCTTCAAGCCGAAGATAGGATGTAATCGTGCCGCCCGGGCTGGTGTGCCGGCCAGTGAGCCGGCCACGTGCTTTTGCCGGCTCGTCAATCTCGCCTACAAAGTCTTCCGTGCCGATCTCTTCCCGATAAATAATGTCAGCATGCACCCGCTCTTCTTGCGTTAATTCTTCCGGCATGAGTTCCAGGCCGAAACTCCGGGCAAAAGCTGACGCCAGTGCCGACTGAATTTCCGGCAGCCCAGGTGTGTCCTCTCCCATCAACTCCCTCAAGGTCACAACCCGTTGCTCAACTGAATCCAGCTTCCGTTTGGCTAACTTTGCTCGGGGTACGCGCAGCGCCGCCACCATCACGCCAGGGTCCATATCAACCAGAACAGTACCCTGGAAAAACAAGGTATCTCCGTCGAAAAACCCACCAGTACCGCTTATTTTGCGCCCATCTACCTCGATATCGTTTCGTGGTCTGAAGCGAGCCGTTACGCCCAGGCTGCTGATGCCTTCTGCCGCTGCCGCGCAAATTTTACGCGTCAAATCGGGCAGACTGATTGCGCCCAGGGTCTTGCGGTGAAAGGCCAGCTCCCAGCCCAGCAAACCCGGCGCCATGAAAATGGCACCGCCACCGGTGATTCGCCGGGCAACGCCGATATCATTTTTCTGGCAGTAGTCGAGATCGATTTCGAGGCCCAAAGCCTGGTGCCGACCAACCAGCGCGGTTGGCGGAAAACGCAGAAAACGCAGTGTGTCCGGCACATCACCTTTTTGACGGGCTTCAACGATGGCCTGTCCGATTGCGATGTTCAGGCGGCCCTCCATAACTCCCGTGTCGAGTACCCGGAACGGCTTCTTCCTGTCTTCTGTGCGGTTCTCAGACAAGACGGTTGGGGATGCCCAACTGCTTGCGGATTTTCTTGATGTCTTTGCGATCCGGCTGGAATGGATAACTGGCAATGTCACTTGGGGGTGAGTCCCCATAAGGCCGGTCACAGGCTGAAATATCTTCCTGTACTTTGCCCGGGCAGCCTGACGTGCGGAAAGCCAATCCACTGTTGATAATATCTTCCAGCTCGCCACCGGGCAGCCCAAAGTGAGTCACACGGCCAAGGTCATCGAATTTCATGTGGTCAACCCGGGCGTCACAGTAGTCAATCAGGTAACGCCCCAACTGAACCCGCCGCCACTGATCCCGCGGCGTGGCCGGAAGATGGTCCATCAGGGAGCCTTCTTCCGGGAAGAAACTGAATATGTGGTTGTGACCGCCCATGTCGACAATTTTTTGCACCAGGCTCAGCATGTCATGCTCCGTTTCACCCATGCCGGCGATGATGTGCACCCCAAATTTTTCCGGTCCAAAGATATCCTTCGCGTCCAGCAGGACCTCCCAGTACTTGGACCATTTATGGGGAGACTGCACACCTTTGCCGCGGGTCCGGTCAAACAGTTCCGGCGTCGCCGCATCTATCGCTACTGTAAAAATATCTGCGCCCAGATCTTTCAGGCGCTGAACGTCCTCCCGCCCCATCGTGGTCGGATTGGATAATATGGATACCGGGATCGTGGCCGGGTCAATTCGATCGGTCCATTTTTTCAGCACCGACACGGTATCCACATCAGAGCGAGGATGGGTGATCATCGAGATACACATACGGTGGAACGGGCTGTTTTCCCCGTCTTTGGCAACCTTATCGATAATGACGTCCGTCGGAACAGCCGGCCAGTCTACGCGGATAAAATTCCGGTCCGCGTAATCCCGCTCCGCCTCGCGGTGGCGAGCAAGACCACAGTAGGCGCAATTTGCGCGGCAACCTTCAGGGTAGGTCAGGAGCAGGTTAAGGCATCGCGTACAGGAACAACGATACATGCGGCCCGTTGTGACTCCGAGCGTAATCGCCGCGGCCGTCGACATTTGCACGTACTCCGGAGAACGCATATGCGGAGTCAGGATTCCATAATCAGGGCGGTAGACGCCGTCCGGTGAAATGTCCCGGGTTTTTACAGGGGCCCCGTTTTTCATTTCTTTTGGTGTTTTACCCGGCGCGCGTGGCTCCATGATGTCGTAGGGGTTGAAATCCAGACCCTCCGGTCCTTTGTCAGCCTG
>RCNC010000654.1_pt1 | contig 38347 bp, 34 predicted proteins | sample 2041301 | NCBI WGS metagenome assembly RCNC01 (sample SAMN09708231, study PRJNA481090) | Marine sediment metagenome, whole genome shotgun sequencing project. | biome: marine sediment; feature: ocean; material: sediment; isolation source: Sewage treatment plant 13A marine sediment (STP13A) ...
TGCCGTAGCCCAGCAGTGACGGGCGGCGAAGCACCTGCCGCCAGAGGTCGAGATTGAACAGATCGGCGCTCTCGTCGCTGAATGAAAAGAGGGATGCTGTGTTTTCGGGGAGGTGGGACATCAGATTGTAACTGGCACCGGCAAAGAGAGTGGTGACCAGTGTGAGCAGAAAAAGGAACAGGGGGACCGCCACACGGCGAACCCGGTGCCGTCGTGGCGATGTCCCCAGGGGTCGAAGAGGGGGCGTCGAGTGCGGGCCGACAGATATCGGCTTGCGGTTCGGCCATTTGTTCAGAGTGCCTGGTGTGGTGCCGTTCACCCGTGCGCCAACCTCCGCTGGACAGTTTTCCGAATTCTCCTGCAGGCGAGGATTTTAGATCCCGGTGTCGCCACAAGTCAAACTTCCGCTGTTGTCCGTACCGCAGGTCAGCTTTGTGAAGAATACGCACTCGGCCGCGGGGTTGTGGGGACTCACGGCACCGGGAACCTCCGGTTCAACGGGATTTGTGAGGTGTGGAGCAGGTGGCACGAATATTGATATACAATCTCCATGTACCGGGAGGACGTCTTCAACAGCGCTTCGCGCGAGGAGGTATGACCCATGTTACGGATGAACCGAACGGCATGCCGGTGCCCGAGGATGCTGCCGGCCCTCTTTCTGCTGGCCGCGGTCTGTGGCCACGAGGTGTCAGCGGCAGAAGGGGTGGTTCATGTCTGGTCCGAGTTTCCTCCCCAGGGCATCGAGGCGGTTATCGGCTACCCGGCCTGGGGATACCGTTTCCATCCCAGCTATGCCATGGTGGACTGCGATGTGGATCCTGAGGAAGCCCTGGTCATCCTCGACGGGGAGACGCTTGGCGAAGCCGATGATTACGACGGCTTTCCGTCCTATCTCTTCATCAATCCGGGGCAGCACCAGCTTGAATTCCGGTCCGAAGGCCGGCAGATCCTGGTGCTTCGCGGGGCGTTTCTTTCCGGGGCTTTTATTCGCGTGGATCGTGAACTCGAGCGTGGTGGCGAGCCGATGCTGGTGGAACTGGGTGAGCCGGTGGATGTGGGTGGCGGGGAGCAGCCGCCCTACCAGCCGCCAGTGCTGCCGCCGGACGACGGCCCTGCCGGACCGGTGAGTCCCACCACGGGACCGGATCCCGCAGCGGAGACCCGGGAACCGGCAGGGGATGTGGGATACCTGGAGCTTCAGGTTACCCCGGCCGATGCGGCGGTCTACATCGACGACCGCTTTTTCGGTTCCGGTGATGAAATATCTCGTCTTCATGGCTCTATTCGACTGTCCGCCGGGGAGCATTCCATCCAGGTGACACGTCCCGGGTACCGGGCCCGTAGTCTGGCGGTGGACGTCATCGGGGGAGAGAAACAGCACCTCGATGTCTGGCTGGAGCAGGCGGCCCCTCCAGGGGAATGATTGATTCCCCTACTACCCTGTGGTATAACGGACAAAATTCATGGAATGAACAAGATCGGGCGAGCTTGCCAGGCTCGCTCGCGTGGTTGCCGGGGTAACCCCGGCAGGGGAGACCCTCATGCGCCAGCCACCCCTGGTGGCCATCGTCGGCCGGCCAAATGTTGGGAAATCACGAGTGTTCAACCGCTTCTGCGGTTTCCGCAAAGCCCTGGTCCACGATCGCCCGGGATTGACCAGGGACAGGAACTACGGGTCCGCCAGGTGGGACGACCGCCGCTTCAACGTGGTGGACACCGGTGGTTTGCTGGGGGTCGATGAGGGTCGGATCCTTGACAAGGGGATCGGCGAGCAGGCTTTTGCCGCCATTGACGAGGCCGTGCTGGTCCTCTTTGTGGTGGACGCCCGGGCCGGACTGACACCGCTGGACCACGAACTGGGGACGGTACTGCGCCAGCGACGGAAGCAGGTGGTTCTGGTGGTGAACAAGGTGGACGGTCCGAACCAGGAGGACGGGGCGGCGGAGTTTCACCAGTTGGGATTTCAGCCGGTGGTCTTCACCTCTGCGGAGCATGGCCTCGGTTTTAACGACCTGCACGAGGCGATATTTTCGTTCATCGCTGATCTCTGCCCTGCCGATACGGAAAGCGAGGAGAATATCCAACTGGCCATTGTCGGGCGTCCCAACGCCGGGAAATCGACGCTGGTCAACAGGATCCTCGGCGAGGACCGTGTGCTGGTCAGCTCCATCCCCGGCACGACGCGAGACTCGGTTGACGTGACCCTGTCCTTTCGCGGCCGGAAGGTGACCCTGGTGGACACCGCCGGTATACGGAAAAAGGCGCGGGTCAGCGGGGCCGAGGAAAAACTGAGTGTGAGCATGGCCATCAAGCAGATCGAGAGATCTGCGGTGGCCGTCCTGCTCCTCGACGCCACGGCCGGTATCGGGGCCCAGGATGCCGCTATTGCCGGTCACGTTGCCCGGTCGGGCCGGGGGGTGATCGTGGCGGTGAACAAGTGGGACCTGATCGACGACCGCAGCCACCAGGGGGCGTTGGAACTGGTTCGCCTAATGAAAATGCGTCTGCGTTTTCTGGACTACGCTCCGGTGATCCTGATTTCGGCACTGGATGGGACGCGGGTGGTGAAGATGCTGGACCAGGCCATGGCCATCGAGGAGCGGTGGCGGACCAGGGTGCCCACCCCCAAGCTGAACAGCCTGCTGGAGGCGTGGGTTGGCGAAAAGCCGCCACCAAGGCACAGCGGGCGGCCCGTGAAAATTTATTACGGGACCCAGGTCTCTTCACGGCCGCCGGTGTTCAAGCTCTTCGTCAATACGGGGGCCAAGCTCTACTTTTCGTATGAACGGTTTCTGGTGAACAGGATCAGAGAGGCATTCGATTTCGAAGGGGTACCGATCAGGCTGGTAACGGCGGAGAGGAAACAGCGGCGCGCCAGGTAAAACAGCGCGCTCCGGCTTCGAATCGGCGGCTACACGGCGCCAGACCTGGAGAGGCGGATCAGATGGTATTGTTCAACTACACGACGAAAGAGATCACTGCCAAGATCGTCTACTACGGTCCCGGGCTGGGCGGCAAAACCACCAACCTGCAGTCGATCTACGACGATCTCCCCCCGGAGATGAAGGGTAAGATGCTGTCGCTGGCCACCAAGAGCGACCGGACCCTCTTTTTCGACTTTCTCCCCATCGACCTGGGGAGCATCGGGGGAATGAAGGTCCGGGTTCAGCTCTACACGGTGCCCGGGCAGGTCTACTACAACTCGACCCGGAAGCTGGTACTCAAGGGCGCCGACGCTGTGGTCTTTGTGGCTGATTCGCAAAAGGCCATGGAGGAGGCCAACAAGGAGAGCCTGGACAACCTCTACCAGAACCTGGCCGAGCAGAACGTGAAAATCAACGACATCTGTATCGCTCTGCAATACAACAAGCGCGATCTGGGCAGCGTGATGCCGGTGGAGCAGATGGGGCAGCTGTTGAACCGTGGGGAGTGGCCGGTATTCGAGGCGGTGGCCACCCAGGGGATCGGTGTCCAGGAAACACTGCGGGAGATGCTCAAACTGGTGGTGCTCTCCCTGAAGGATAAATACGATTTCAGCGTTGGGGATTCTGCGCTGCTTGAAGAACTGAACCAGGCCGGAGAATCGCTGAAAGGCAGCACTGCTTCGGCCGAGCCGTCCGAGGCCGCCATCGCGGAAACGCCGGCGGTGGAATCCGCCCTCACCGCACCGCTGCCGGTGGTGGAATCGGGTCAGGACATGTCGGCGAACGGACCCGAACCGGCATTTTCATTGTCTGCCGACCAGCACCCGGGGGGCGCGGACGCCCTTGATAAGGATAACAGCCTGGACCTTGGCAACAGCTCCGGGATTTTCTCGGACAAGGTCGTACCGGAGATCGATATCTTCGAGCTGGACGATGAGTTCCTTGACAATGGTGAAGGCGACGGGGATTCGTTTGATGGAGCGGTGGATGACCCCTTCGGGGACGAGTCGGTGCTGGTGATCGACGAAGAGGCCCCGGCCGCGGAATCCACGGAAGCCGGGACACAGGCGGTGGCTGCCGTGGCCCAGGCGGCGGCAGTTGAGATTGCCGAGGCGGAGGATCCCTTCGAGCAACTGGCACCGGTTGAAATCCCCGAACCGGCCGCAGATGCCTCTGCTGATCATGCCGTTCCCGCGGTGCTGGAACTGACGGTTCCCGACGGCGCGGAGAGCGAGGTCACCCTGCCGCTGATGATCCGGCTGAATCACAAGGGGGAACTTCTGGAACTGCAGCTATCACTCAACCTCCGTTTGCGGGGCTAGGGAGTTCGGATATTTCCCTGGGACGGACCGCGGCGACTGGTGCCGCGGCTTTCTTCTGTACTGTGATCACAGGGCCGGCCGACGATTGACATCTCCTCGCGCAAACAGTTACCATCGAAACGATTAGTGACCTGTATCTCTTGATTGCAGACCATGTTGCCGGTGGCCGGGAATAGCCGTGCCGCGCCCGGTCCCCGCCGGAGATCGAAGTGGAACCAGATTCCATGCTGCCCTTTGAGGAAGAGAACGCCGTGAAGGAACCGGATATCCCTCTGCCCGAGGGGAAGATGAGTTTCAAGCCCGAGGAATTGTATCGTTTCACCAAGATCAAGCCATTCGTGCTTCGTTTCTGGGAATCCGAGTTTCCTGCGCTCAAACCGAAGAAGAACGAGCCGGACGGTCTGGCGTACAGCCGCGCCGACGTGGAGATGATTCTGGCCATCAAGCATCTGCTCTACGACGAAGGGCTGACCCTTGCCGGGGCGCGGCAGCGCCTGTCTGGTGAAGAGGACGGGGCGCAGGAAGCCACGGGGAAGAACGCCACCCGGAAGAACAAAAAGATCTCCGGCAAAAAAAAAGCCGCGGCCGCCGGGCCGGTCCAGACGTCGACGCAGGTTCGGCAAGGCAAGGAACCGGCAAAGCGCGGTCTGCCCGCGACCCCGGCCAACCGTTCACGGGTTTCACTGGAGGAATTGCTCCCGGGAAACGCGGCGGCCTCAGGTGTGGCTGCTGAGGCGGTGAAGGGGAAGGTAAAGAGAACCGAGGGTAAAAAGAAGAAGACTCCTGCAGCCGTTCCGCCAGCGGCGGACACGGAAATCGGGGTTCCGGAGTTGCGGCGGAAACTGTCCGACGTGCTGCGGGAACTTCGAGAGATATTGACTTTCCTCCACAAGGGTGATAGATAATCCCCTTCTGTTGGCTGATCCATGTCGGGACGTAGCGCAGCCTGGTAGCGCACCGGTCTGGGGGACCGGTGGTCGGAGGTTCAAATCCTCTCGTCCCGACCATTTTTTCGCCGTAACAGACGTGTAACCAGTGAACGACTAGCGCCCTCACGGCCGCTAGTTTTTTTTTGAGCGCCGTTCGTGAACATTCTGCTGACCAACGATGACGGGATCCAGGCCGAGGGACTTCAGGTTCTGCACCAGACCCTGCTGGACCGCGGGCACCAGGTGGAGGTGGCGGCTCCCGATCGTGAGCGCAGCGCTGCCAGCCAGGCGCTGACCATCACCAGACCGCTCCGGGTGCGAACCCTCGATACCGGGATCCACTCCATTGACGGTACGCCTGCCGACTGTGTCCATCTGGGCGTACTGAACCTGGTGCAGCGACGTCCCGACATGGTTCTTTCGGGAATCAACTGGGGTCTCAACGTTGGGGACAACATCTATTACTCGGGCACGGTGGCTGCCGCCGCCGAGGCGCTGCATCTCGGACTGCCGGCGCTGGCCATTTCCCGCGACCGGTGGGACCGTGGCGACCGCCAACTGGCAGCTGCCGCGCGGTTCACCGTTCGTCTTGCCGAGTGGTGGCATGGGCAGTCGTCCTGGCATTTACGGTGCGTGCTCAATGTCAATTTCCCCCTGGGCCCGGTTGTGGGCACCCGATACACGGTGCAGGGGAAGAGGACGGCCCACACCCCTGCGAAATTCGACACCGATCCCATGGGCCGCTCCTACTACTGGGCCTGGTCCAACGATGACGGCCTGCTCCCGGACCCGGATGCTGATTTTCAGGCCGTGGCCGAGGGGCGGGTGTCCTTGACGCCATTGAAGATCGAGCGCACCCACCGTGAAGCATTGGAGGCCCTCGAAGAGATACCAGTGCCTGGAACTGAGGGCGGGGAGATAGACGATGACCGCTGACCCCCGTCCCGATTTCATCAAGCGCCGGACCCGGATGGTGGTGGAATCCCTCCATGGCCGGGACATCCGCGACCAGCGGATACTGGACGCCTTCCAGCAGGTTCCTCGGCACCTCTTCATCGATCGGGCCATGTGGCCGAAAGCCTATGGCGATCACCCGCTGCCCATCGGGGCCCAGCAGACCATTTCCCAGCCGTACATCGTGGCCAAGATGCTTCAGGAGCTTGAGCTCCACCCGGAACACAAGGTTCTGGAGATCGGCACCGGATCGGGGTACCAGACGGCCATACTGGCCAGGCTGGTGCGCCAGGTGTTCTCCATCGAACGGATCGCCGAGCTGGCCCGCGGAGCCCAGACGGCGCTGGCTGAGCTGGGGGTGCTCAACACCACGGTGAAGGTGTTCGACGGGACTTACGGCTGGTCGGAAATGGCTCCATTCGACAGGATCATCGTATCCGCCGCGGCACCACTGGTGCCCGAACCGCTCACCGCCCAACTGGCTCCCCGGGGCCGTTTGCTGGTCCCGGTGGGCGATACCGCTTCCCAGACCCTGAAACTGGTGACCAGGACGGAGGGCGGTGCGTTAATGGAGGAAGAGCTGGATGGCTGTGTCTTTGTAAAACTGGTTGGCCGCTACGGTTGGGAGAAATAGATACCATGCAGTGGTTGAAGAAACTATATGACTGGGTGCTGCACTGGGCCGAGACGCCATATGGCGTTCCGGCACTGTTCATCCTGGCCTTTATCGAATCGTCTTTCTTTATCATTCCCCCGGACGTATTGCTCATCGCCATGGCCCTCGCCCTGCCCACCCGGGCCTTTCGCTTTGCCTTTTACTGCTCGCTGGGGTCGGTGCTCGGCGGAATGTTCGGCTATTTTATCGGGATGCAGTTCTTCGACACCCTGGGCAAAGGGGTGCTCGACTTCTACGGGGCCATGGAAAAATATGACTATATTGCCCAGAAGTACAACGAGTACAGCGCCTGGGTCGTGGGTATCGCCGGGTTCACGCCCATTCCGTACAAAGTGTTCACCATCGCCGCCGGAGCCTGCAAGGTCAACTTCCCCATTTTTGTCATCGCTTCGGCCATCAGCCGGTCGGCGAGGTTTTTTATCGTTGCCGGTCTGTTTTATTTCTTCGGGCCGCCAATAAAAACCTTCATCGACCGCTACTTCAATATACTTTCAATACTCTTTGTGATACTCTTGATAGGCGGTTTTGTCCTGATGAAATTGTTCTTCTGATGGGCGGACCGCTTTGTTTTTCGTTGACCCTGTCGGGACGTAGCGCAGTCTGGTAGCGCACCTGCTTCGGGAGCAGGGGGTCGGAGGTTCAAATCCTCTCGTCCCGACCACTTTCCCCCCCCATCAGCAAAATCGCATGCAGGAGCCGATGCCGATGATCGATCTCAAGACGAAGATCCGCGATATCCCCGATTTCCCCAAACCCGGCATTATCTTCAAGGACATCACCCCCTTACTGGGAGACCCCTGGGCATTCCAGCAGGTGGTGGACACCCTTGCTGACCGCTACCGCGAACAGCGTGTGGGTGCGGTGCTGGGGACCGAGTCGCGGGGTTTTCTCTTTGGCGCTCCCCTGGCGCTCCAGCTTTCCGTGCCTTTCGTGCCGGTCCGCAAACCGGGAAAACTCCCCTACAACACCCTGTCCGAATCTTATCAACTGGAATATGGCACCGACAGTCTCGAGGTGCACGTGGACGCGGTGAAACCGGGCACACCGGTGGTGGTGGTGGATGATCTGCTGGCCACCGGGGGTACCGCGGCGGCCACGGTGAGTCTGGCCCGCAAACTGGGGGCAGAGGTCATCGAAGCGGCATTTGTCGTCGAACTGGAGTTTCTCTCCGGGCGGAAGAAACTGGGGGACGTCGACGTTTTCAGCCTGATCCGCTACTGAACCCGCTTTACCTCACCTCTGGGCATACCAGGTTCTGAACACCAGGTCGCCGCCGGCCGGCTCACCGTTGTGCTGCAGGCTTCCTCCGGGGTAGGTGTCTGCCTCGCTGGCCTGCAACGCGGGCAACAGCGGCGTACGGCCGGCGCGGGAGATGCACAGACGGAACCTCCGGCCGGCCGAGGGGAGAATCTCACCCAGGCGAACGGGGTAGAAGCGATGGCGGCCGCGCAGCCTCCCCGGAGGCAGGGCGATCCGCACCAGTTCCCGCCCGCCGGAATCTTCATCGAAAAGCTGGAAAATCGATCCCTGGGGTTCGGGAAACCGGTCCTCGGGACCCAGCAAGAGGTCGATGCGGGTCAGTCCGTCTTCAGCGCAGCGAAAAGTCTGGCCGATGGACCGGTCAGTTTCGCCGGGGCGGAGAACCCGGTCGCCTTCAAGCTGACGGATCTCGATGCCGAGGGACGGGGGCATACTCTCTCCGGGGCGGCGGGCGTAGATTTCCAGTGGACGGCCGGGGAAACCCGGGGCTGCAATCCGATCGACCTGCTGGTAAACCCTGGGAAACCAGGGCTCTTCGCTGACAAAATTGGTCATGAACCCGAAATTCTCCATCAGCACCAGGTAATCCGGAGCCAGATTCATCAGTCCCCAGAGCAGGTTCCCCCGGGCAATCTGTTGCAGATCGATATCACCGGTGAGGCCGAGAAGATCGAGAGTTTGGCCCTGGTAGTGGTAGCCCAGGTAGCCGATCTCCAGGTGGGCCACGCTGCTGTCCCCACCGGCAAGAGTGTTGAGCCGGGCGGCGGCCAGGGGGTAAAGTTCGTCCCGATAATTCAGGTGGCGGTGGTGCTGCAGCACGGCACGGCATTCGCCGGCGAGGAAACCGGCGAGCAGGAGCAGGCAGACAGCTTGAACCGCTTTCCCTGTCCAGGGCGCGAGGTCGCTCCGACCCCGAAAAGAAACAGTATCGGGGAGACCGGCAGAGACGATGATCAGCAGACCCACCACCACCGGTGTGCTGTACCAGTGATACCCGGCAACACCCAGGGCGCTGTATCCGGCGAGGTAGGCCGCCACCCAGAGCAGAAAGGCCAGCCAGGCCCGCCCGGGAGCGGAGCGGCGGCGGCACAGCAGCCGGTACGCCCCGGGGATTGTGAGGAGCAGCAGCAGATACCAGGCCGGGTTGAGGGTTGCCGAACGCCCGGCCCAGACCCAGAATTGCTGCCAGAATCCGATGAACAGCCCGGATGCACCCTGGGCCACCTTGGCCTCGAGGGTGCTGGGGGCGAACCCTCCCAGGACCAGCCTGGAGTAAGCCAGCCAGCTGCCCAGAACCAGGAGATAGACCAGGCTGCCGGCCCAGGGGATGCGCCGGCGCCGGTGCAGTATGAGGAAGAACAGAATCGGAGCGGCCAGCACACCCTCTCCGCGGGTCAGCGCGGCCAGGGCCAGCAGCAGGGCCGCGGCCACCGGACGGTGCCGAACCTCGCTCAGGTGGCAGGCGGCGGCCACCAGGAAACAGAGCAGCACAGGTTCTCCGCCGATGGTCAGAACCAATCGGAAATTCATCAGGATCATCAGGCCGAGGGCCAGGCCGGGCAGTGGGCGGCCGTCCGCGACGTGATTGAAATAGAGTACCGAGGCCAGACCAAAAAGGGCGAGGATGCTCACCAGGCTGCCCGCGGCAGGCACAGGCACACCGGCCCAGCCGGCCAGGGCCAGCAGCAGGGTGAGCAGGGGAGTGGTGGTGCCACGGCTGGGTATGCCCGGATTAAAGCAGAAACCCTGACCCTCGCTGAGGTTGCGGGCATAGCGGAAAGTGATGTATGCGTCGTCGTACGAGCGGTCGTGGAAGAGCACAACCAGTGCTGCGGCCACCAGCAGGAAGATGAGCAGTGCGGCAACATGCCAGCGGAAATCAACCGGGCGGTTCACCGCCGTAATCGGCGGCACTGCAGCATCGGGTGGTGGGGATCGGAGTATCATCGGGCCATTCTAGCCAATGGGGCCACCCGGCAGCAAGGGACTCCCCGGGTGGCCCGTATTGACGATAAACGCTTGAAATGTTATAAGTCTCGCTCGCGAACTCGTGCCTGTGGGCGCCTGTAGCTCAGGTGGATAGAGCAAGGGATTCCTAATCCCTGTGCCGGGGGTTCGAGTCCTCCCAGGCGTACCAGACCGCCTGCCGCGGATCTTCGGACCTGCCGCAGGAATTGCCATCACCAAGAAGAACGGAGAGTGTTGATATGACCGCCAGGAAGCTCAGCAGGAAGGAACTGCTGCGGCAGGACGAGTTTCTGACCAGCATGGAAAGAACCCAGCAGTTCTGGGAGGAGCACAAAAACGCCATACTGATCGGCGCTGTCGCGGTGGTGGTGGCGGTGATCCTGATTGTGGGTGGCATTTCGTATTTCAAGGCCCGGGAGGCCAAAGGGGCAGCCGCTCTTTCCGAGGCCCTGCGGCCCTACCACGGAACGGTGCTGGGGCAGACACCGGCACGCGCCGACGACGACCAGCTGCAGTTCGCCTCCGATACCGAAAAATTTCAGGAATCGATCAGTGCCCTGGACGGGGTCATCGACAAATACAGCGGCACCGAGGCCGGGCGCGTGGCCAGGCTCTACCGGGCGCATTCGCTGTTCAATCTCGGCCGCTACGCCGAGGCCCTGGAGGAATACCAGTCTTTTCGCAACAGTGCCGGCAACGGTTACCTCTCCGGCCTGGCCCTGCTCAACATGGCCCAGTGCCGGCGGATGGAAGGCGATTTGCCGGCCGCTGCCGACACCTACCAGGAGCTGATCGAATCCGCTTCAGAGCTCCAGTTCCCGCTGGATACGGCTCTGTGTGCCCTGGCCGACTGCAGCCTGGAGAGCGGCGACCGGGAAAAGGCGGCCAGTCTCTATCGGCGGGTGGTGGATGAATTTCCCGAGTCGGCCTACCGTTTTGTTGCCGAGGAGAAGCTGGGAAGCCTGGGGATCGAGGACACAGTTGCCGTTCCCACCGGTGCATCGCCCCTGGAGTGAGCCCGTCAAATGACCTCTACCCTCAAACGATCGTGGCCTCGTGAGCTCTTCGAGACCATCGTAATCAGTGTCATCCTTGTTCTTTTCTGCAAGACGTTCATCTTTCAGCAGTTCCGTATACCAACGGGGTCGATGGAGGACACGTTGCTGGTGGGTGACCACCTGATGGTGAACAAGTTCGTCTTCGGACCCCTGCAGCCGGAAAAGTTCAGCGGCCTGCTGCCGGTGCGGGATGTGCGACGGGGTGATGTGGTGGTCTTCAAATACCCCGAAGAACCGGAGATGCCTTTTATCAAAAGGGTCATCGGCCTGGGCGGAGAATCGGTGGAAGTCAGGCGGAAGCAGGTCTATATCGATGGCACGGCGCTGGACGAGCCCTACAAATATCACAAACGTCCTGGTATCGATCCGCAGGTGGATTTCCACGGCCCGGTTCTGGTTCCCGAGGGGATGCTCTTCGTTCTGGGTGATAACCGGGACAACAGCCGTGACAGCCGTTTCTGGGGTTTTGTGCCGGTGGATTACCTGATGGGTCGGGCACTGCTCATCTGGTGGTCCTACGAGGAGCGGCGCGGCACCTTCCTGGAAAAGAAACTCCACCAGCGGGTGCAAAACTTCTTTGACACCGCCTTCAATTTCTTCTCCAAGACAAGGTGGAGGCGCTCCTTCACCCTCATCCGTTAGCAGTTCGCCGAATTCCATCGCGAGGAGCAGGCACGCCTGCGATGGGGGGCAGGTCGGTTCTCCCGTCTTCGCTCACGGGTCTCGAGTTCACGTTGGGATTGCTGTGAATCTCTCGACACGTCAGGCGTGTATAGAACCTCTCGACATATCGCTTAGCCGGCAAACCGACCTGCCCCTCCACCTCGGCCCTCGTAAATCTGTGGCATGATGGCGGGGATGGATCCCGCCCTCATCTTCTCAGGGATAGAGCCTGAACCCGGTGAAGTCTTTCTGCGTCAAGCGGCTGTGGTGCAGCCAGATTCGGTCGTTCCGCTCGGGGCAGTCGGAACGAAAATGGCTGCCCCGGCTTTCGGTGCGGATGGCGGCGGCCCGGGCCACCAGGCAGGCCACGGTGAGCATGTTCAGCGTTTCAAGACCTGAGCGGCAGAGCGGCTTGAGCGCCTTGCGGTCAAGCAGGGAGCGCAGGGTGGAGAGGGCCTTGCTCAGACCTTCCCCGCTGCGAACGATGCCCACGAGATCCCACATCGCCTGACGGGTGGCGACCCTGATCTCGTCCAGTGCCTCTTCCTCCAGGGGTTCAAGAACACACGGGGCGTTGCCGCCCAGGCCACGGAACCCTCTTCCGCCGCGATCCGCCGACGGGAGCGCGGTGGCGGCGGTGATGCGGGCCAGGGTGTCGGTGTGGGGCATGGGGGGGCGGTCGGCAAGGATGGCCCGGGCACCGCGGGCGCCAAAGACCAGTCCCTCCAGCAGCGAGTTGCTGGCCAGCCGGTTGGCGCCGTGCACACCGGTGCAGGCGGCCTCACCGGCCGCGTAGAGCCCGGGGATGCTGGTGCGCCCGTGGGCGTCGGTCCAGATTCCGCCCATCATGTAGTGGGCGCTGGGGGTCACCGGTATGGCATCCCGGGTGATATCTATGCCATAGCTGGCACAGGTGCTGTGGATGGTGGGGAATCGCTTGCGCACGAACTCGGCACGCAGGCCGGTCAGGTCGAGCAGGACGTGGGCCTCACCGGACCGCTGGAGTTCGTAGAGGATTTCCCTGCTGACCACATCACGCGGGGCCAGTTCGGCCTGGGGGTGGCGGCCCACCATGAACCGCTGTCCACTTACGTTGCGCAGCACGCCGCCTTCGCCGCGGATCGATTCCGAGAGGAGAAATGAAGGTATGCCGGGGAGACAGAGAGCGGTGGGGTGGAACTGGACAAACTCCATGTCCATCATTTCAGCCCCGGCACGGAAGGCGATGGCCATGCCGTCACCGGTGGCCTGCGGCGGGTTGGTGTTGTTGAGGAACACCTTGCCTGCGCCGCCGGTGACCATCAGAACGGCTCGACCAAGGATGCGGCGGGGTTTCTCGTCACCGGCACCGAGGTAGGTGACACCGAGGCAGCGCCCCCCGCTGAGCAGCAGGTCCACGGTGAATGTTTTGGGAATCACACGGATGCGGTCATCGGTCTTTGCCAGGTTGCCCAGGGTCCGAACGATCTCCCGACCGGTGGAATCGCCCTGGGCGTGGAGGATCCGTCGCTTGCTGTGCGCGCCCTCCCTGGTGAAGGAGAGCCGCAGCCCCTCGCGATCAAATTCGGTGCCCCAGGCGATCAGTTCAGTGACATGGGCCGGCCCTTCCTCCACCAGGATACGGACCATCTCCTCATCGCAGAGCCCGTCCCCGGCCTGCAGGGTGTCCTTGAGGTGAAACCCCACCCGGTCTTCCTCGCTGAGAACCACCGCCACCCCGCCCTGGGCCAGTTCGGTGTTGCTGTCCTCGACCTTGTCCTTGGTCAGGATGGCCACCGAACCGTGGGGCGCCAGTTCCAGGCCGGCGCGAAGTCCGGCGATACCGCTGCCGATGACGATAAAATCTGCAGAATCGGCACTATCCCGATAACTGCTCATGGGTGGAACCTGTCTCTGTAGAAGTTCTCCGGTTGGTGGAAACCAATCGCAATAAACATCTTATGGTAGCACAGGGCCGTGGTGCAGGCAATTCCCGGTATGCTGCGCCGCGCCTTCCTTCCTTGACAGTTCCACGAGCCCACATGCTATCATCTGGAAAATTTGAACATGTTTTCTGGTGCTCACGGGGGAACAGCGTGGAGTCTTTCAACGGCCGGCTGGGGACTGATTGTTTTTTCTCCGAACTGCTTCGGCGGGTCTATCTGGAGAAATGTACGGGAGAACTGCTGGTCGAAAAAGACGATCAGAAAAAGAAGATATTTCTCGACAGCGGGACCATCAGCTACTGTGCCACCAATATCAATTCCGAACGTCTGGGCTCCATGCTGGTTCGCCAGGGGGTGATCGACAATTCTGCTCTGCGCAGCGCCCTGCAGGGAAAGGGTGCCCAGCGGCTGGGTCAGAAACTGGTGGCCGACGGGGTGATCACCGAGGACGAGCTGCAACAGAGCCTGATCCAGTCCGCCCGCGAGAATGTCTACGGGATGTTCAACTGGGTGGATGGGCGTTTCGAGTTCGGACCCAGCCGGACAGCGCTCCCCGATGACCTGCGCTTCCAGTTGCCCACCTCGGACGTGATTCTCGAGGGTGTGCGGCGTATCGAGGATTACCGGATGGTGGAACCGGGCCTGAAGCAGCTGTCCGGTGTGCTGGGTATGGCCGAGGATGCGCCTGAAGCCCATCTCATCAGCTCCCTCACTCCGGTGGAGGGGTTTCTGCTCTCCAGGATCGACGGGATCCTGACCCTGGAAGATATCTGTGCCATCAGTACGGTGGATCGAGAGATGACCTGCCGCTGTCTATACGCGCTGTACTGCGCCGGACTGATACTGGGGGACTCTGCGGAACAGGAGCGGCAGCCCGAAGGTCTGCCGGCGTCCGAACCGGCAGAGGTCCAGGGCTCCTCTGACCGGCCGGCGGAAGCAGAGCCAGCCGCACCGATTCTTCACGACGAGATAGAAAAAAAATACGCCGTCTGCTGTATGGCCCAGGTGGATCTCTACACCGTCCTGGAAATACAGAGCGACGCTTCCGAGGAACAGATCCGCAAATCCTACTATCGACTGGCAAAAAGATTCCATCCGGACCGGCACCGGGAAACGGGGGATGAGGACCTGGAGGCCAAACTGGAAGCGCTGTTCATGAAGATCGGCCAGGCCTACGACACACTGGCCGACGCGAACAAGCGTTTCGATTACGACCAGTCGATCCTGAAAAACTCGGCAGCGGTGGATTACGGGTCCGTTACGGAAAAGATGACACCGGAGAAGATTGCCGGGATGCATTTCAAGGAGGGGATGCGGTTCTACCTCGAGAAGGATTTCTGGAACGCGGTCCAGCTTTTCAGGCGGGCCATCGACGCATCTCCGGAAGAAAACTCAGAACATTTCCGTTACCTGGCCCTGGCCCTGTCACAAAATCCCAAGTGGGGCAAGGAAGCCGAACGATACTTCCTCAAGGCAATCGAACTGGAACCATTCAGCCCGGATCTTCGTCTGCTGCTCGGCCGGCTCTACCGGGTATCAGGCCTCAACCGCCGGGCCGAAGCGCAGTTCCTGGAGGCGCTGAAACTCGAGCCGGGGAGCCTCGGCATTCAGGCCGAGCTGGACGATCTGCACAACAACGACGAACAGACGGGCGGCACGTTCATCAAAGGGCTCTTCCGTAAAAACCGCAAAGACTCCTAGCTCCCCCCGGGCACGCCATGCACTACCTCATCGACGGCAACAACCTGATCGGCCACAGCCGCGACCTGGACCTGTCAGATACGGACTGCCGCGGTCAGGCGATGAGCAAGGTGGCTGATTATTGCCGGCAGTCCGGGGCTCGGGCAACGATCTTTTTTGACGGCGGACCCGACACCCACGTGGGCCAGAGAGGCGTCTCCCTCGGAGCGGTGCGGGGCCTGCTCGCCGGGAAAGGGGTCGAGGCCGACACCAGAATCATGAGCATGATCGAAAGGGCGGCCGGCAGTCTGTTCACCGTGGTCAGTTCTGACCGGCAGATCTATGGACGGGCTCGAACGGCCGGGCTGCCTGCCTTGCGTATTCACGAATTCAATGCCCTGCTGGATACCGAGCGGCAGCGGACGGAAGCCGGCCGCGACCGGCAGGCTGAGCTGGAGCAGAAGAGCCGCAGCCTCGGCCGCGATGAACTGGCGGAGTGGCTGGAGATCTTTGGTGAGGATTCTTGACGGCCTCCACGCCTGCGTGCTAGCGTAATCCTGGATCCGGTGTGGAGGAGGTGATCGCTCTCCCGTTTATCGGGGGGGAGGAAAGTCCGAACTCCGCAGGGCAGTGCGCTGGGTAACACCCAGTGGGGGCAACCCTAAGGAAAGTGCCACAGAAAATATACCGCCACCGGCCGTTCGCGGTCGGGGGTAAGGGTGAAAAGGTGCGGTAAGAGCGCACCAGTCCATGCGGTGACGCGTGGAGCTTGGTAAACCCCGCACGGAGCAAGGCCAAATACTCGCCCTGGCCTTCGGGTAGGCTGCACGAGCCGGTGGGTAACCACCGGCCAAGATGAATGATCGCTGCCGTCCCTCGGGGCGGTAACAGAATTCGGCTTACGATCCGCTCCGGAATCCACTTTGAACCGTTCGAGGCATTCGTGAAAAGACAGGGCAATGTCGTACCGCCGCCCCTGCGACCGGGCGACACCGTGGCCGTGCTCTCACCGGCCGGTCCGGTGGATGCGGCGGCGCTGAATCGCGGGCAGCGATTTCTGGAGGAACGCGGCTACCGTGTGCGCCGCGGGCGCCATGCGTTGGCCCGGCGGGGATATCTTGCCGGCAGCGACCGGCAGCGACTGACCGACCTGAACCGTGCCATTGCCGATCCCGGAGTGCAGGCCGTCTTTTTCTCACGGGGTGGTTACGGCACCACCCGGCTGCTGCCCGGACTCGACCTCGGGCCGCTCTGCCGCCTGCCGAAGATCTTCCTCGGTTTCAGCGACCTCACCGTGCTGCTCAACCGGATCACCGCTGAGGCGGGACTGGTGACCTACCTCGGGCCCATGGTGGCCACCGACCTGAATCGCGGGCTGTCCGGGCGAACGCTCACCTCTTTCGAAACCATGATCGAGGGTCGCCGCGGCGGCGTTCTGCTCCGCGGCACGCCCGGCCGGGCCGCACCGGGGGTCCGCAAAGGCTTCCTGCGCACCGGAATCGTCACTGCCGAACTGGCCGGCGGTTGCCTTTCGATGATCGTTGCCTCTCTGGGGACGGACAACCAGCCGGAGCTGGCCGGCAAGATATTTTTCTGGGAGGATGTGAACGAACCGGCGTACCGTCTTGACCGCATGCTGACCCAGTTACGGCAGGCCGGGCTGTTCGACGACCTTGCCGGCATGATCATCGGTGGTCTAAGTGGATGCGGGACCGCGCATCCCGGGGGGCGGGGCGGGGTGCAGCGATTCCTGGACGGGGTGCTCGGCCCGCTGCGGTGTCCGGTCTATTTCGGGTTCCCGTCCGGGCATGGCCCGGCAAAGGTCATCCTGCCCATCGGGCTGCCGGTGACTCTGGATTCGGGCAAGGGGCAGGTCCGCTATGACCGTTTGGGAAAACCAGGACTTTAGTGGGGCGGCCAGTATTCCGATTCAATAGACGGTGACGGGGATGCAGACCGGTGGCCCCCTTGAACTGCGAATTGGCCTATCCCCGGAGGGAGGACATGAGTAAAGACAGCAGCAACTCTTACGAGCGCAGGCTCTACCCGCGGGTGGAGTTGATGCGGATGAGCATTCCCGCGGAAGGTCGGAAATCGGCGCGGATCATCGACATCAGCGCCAGCGGAGCCCAGGTGGAGTTCCCCACACCTCTCGTGCCGGGAAATCTCTACGAGATCAGGCTCACCTTTCCCGATCGGCAGATCAGTGTCCGCGCCAGGGTTACCCGCAGCCTTGCCCCCGAAGGATCGGTGAGGGCCGCGGACAGCGGGACACCTTGTCTGGCTGGTTTGGAATTCATTGGCCTTGATATCGAGGACCAGCGCTATCTGGAAGGATACGTGGCCGGTCAGTCCCAACTCTAGCAGCAGGCCGACCGCCCGTTCCCCGGTTTCCGGCCCAATTGATCCACGCCGCGAATCTGCTTACAATCATGCCTGTGGTGGCGGTGCCTGTCCGGAGGTGATTCCGTTGCCACCAGGCGGGGTGGGAAATGCGAAAACGGGTCATCGGTGTTATGGGAGGGGCCGGGGCCGGTGAGGATGCCTGTCGGTTGGCCTATCGTCTGGGCCAGCTGGTGGCCGACGGCGGAGACGTGCTGCTCTGCGGGGGGCGCGCCCACGGCGTGATGGAACACGCCGCCCGCGGTGCCCGCGACCGGGGCGGCCTGACGGTGGGCGTTCTTCCGGGAAGCGACCCGGACCGGGCCTCGACGAACATCGACCTGGCGGTGGCCACCGGGATGGGCAACGCCCGCAACGTCATCAACGTCCTCACCAGTGATGCGGTGGTGGCTTGTGCCGGCGGCACTGGGACCATCTCCGAGGTGGCTCTTGCCCTGAAGAGCGGGAAGCTGGTGGTGGCGCTCGGCTATGAGCCCGGCAGCTGTTTCGCGCCCTGGCTCGGCCGGGAGTTGCTGTGTGCCGCCACCGCAGAAGAAGCCTATCGTCTGGTGTCGGATCACCTGGGGGACCGGGGAATCCCCCGCTGATCGCCCTGTTGCGGCACCGCCCGTATTGTAGAATCAGGTGAGGGTCCACCGTGGAGTCCATACAGGTCAAGGTGCAGGGAGTTGAATACCGGATAACCTTTGGCGGCGATCTGCCGGGGTGGATGGGTCAGGCGCTGCCCGGGGGTGGCACGGCCACTCCTTTCGTGCTGCTGCTGGTGGACGAGAACGTCAGCGAACTGCACGGCGACCGGCTGCACGCGGCTTTCGAACAACTGGGTGTGGAGGTGCGGGGGGTCCAGGTTCCCTGCGGGGAGGCGACCAAGTCCCTGGAGGTCTACGGCCGCCTCTGTGACCAGGTGCTTTCGCTGGGGCCGGACCGGTCGACGCCGCTTATTTCCTGCGGCGGCGGAGTGACCGGTGATGCGGCGGGGTTCGTGGCGGCAACCGTGCTTCGCGGTTTGCCGCTGTACCAGGTGCCAACCACCACGCTGGCCCAGGCGGACAGCGGTGTGGGCGGCAAGGTGGGGCTTAACCACCCGACGGGCAAGAACCTGTTGGGTACCTTTTACCAGCCACGAGCGGTGTTCATCGATCCGGCGTTCACCAGGACTCTTGAAGATCGTGATTTTGTGGCCGGCCTTTTCGAGGCGGTGAAAATGGGATTGATTCTCGACCACCGGCTCCACGGCTGGCTGGTTGAGCATTGGGATCGCCTGGAGTCACGCAACGAGAAGGATCTGGTCCACGCGTTGAAGGAGAGTTGCCGGCTCAAGGCCCGGGTTGTGGAACTGGACGAGCGGGAGAAGGGGCCGCGACGGGTACTCAATTTCGGCCATACGGTGGGCCACGTGCTGGAGCACCTGTCCCGGGGTGGTCTGCGCCATGGTGAGGCCGTGGCCTGGGGTATGGCGGCGGCGGCCCACCTGTCGGTGAACGGGGCCGGTCTTGAACAGGAGCAGGCCCGGGCCATCAAGTCGTTCATCTACCGCCGGGTACCGAGACGTCCGGAGCTGCCTGACCGTGACGCCTTCCTCCGGCTGCTGGCCAGAGACAAGAAAAGGCGGGGAGACGCCATTGATGTTGTCCTGCTCCGTTCGGTGGGGCATACGGTGATTAATCAGAACCTCGCACCGGAAACGATGTGGCAAGCGGCCTGCGACGTGATCGATGAAGGGCAGTCATGATTGATAAGGAAAAACTGCAGAAAGGCGGCAGCTGAATGAAAGCGATGGTGACAAGACTTCTCTTCATACTGGTCCTGGTGTCAACCGTTGCCCGGGGTGACGTGGTACCGGACGGCGTGACGGTTCCGGATCGCGGCCAGGATTCGGCGGGTGAGGCGGATGGCGGCGTTGCCGCCGACGGCGAACACTCTCAGGCGTACTACCACTTCCTGCTGGCCAAGGGATACGAATTCGAGCATCTGTACGACGACGCTGTTCGTGAGCTGCAGCTGGCCCTGCAGTATGACGACAGGAGCTGCTTCATCCACTCCGAGCTTGCCGAGCTCTACCAGCGTCTGGGCCGTGATGGAAAAGCCATGGAGCACGGCCATGCGGCCATCGAGGCCGATCCTGAGAATGCCGAGGCCCGGGTGTTTCTGGGAATGCTCTATTTCAAGAAGAGCCGGCAGGAAGAGAAATACCGGGACGAACTCACCGACAAGGCCATCGAACAGTTTCTCGAAGCGTTGGCCATCGACCCGCAGCGAGAGGATGCCTATCTCGACCTGTCCCACATCTACCATGTCAACGATCGCGACGAAGAGGCCCTGCAGCTGCTGGAGCGGTTTCTGAAGGTGTCACCGTTCAGCGAGCGGGCTCTTTTCGCCCTGGGCAATATCCACTGGTCCCGGCAGGAGTGGGAAAGCGCGCTGGACGACTACCGGCGCATCCTGGAGATCAACCCCGATTCGATCCGTGCCCTGCTGGATGTGGCCGATACCTACAACAACCTGGAAGAACCGGAAAGCGCGCTGCAGTACTACCTGCGGGCTCTGGAAAACAATCCCGAGTCCTTCAACATTCTCAACCAGGTGGGCACCTGTTACGAGGAACTGCGACAGCTCGATATGGCGGCGCGATATTATCAAAAAGCCCTGGCGCTCAAACCGGACAGCCTCGAGGTCCTGGATGCGCTGGGGAATGTTTCTTTCATGGCCCATCAGTATCTCGAGGCCACCAGCTACTACATCAGGGTGCTGGAGGCGGAACCGGACCGGATGGTGACCCGCTTCAATCTTGCAAGATCCTACAAGGGCCTGGGAGAGGCGACCCTGGCCCTGACCCACCTTCAGCGACTCTCCGATCAGCTCGATGACGCATTTGCCAGGGGCAACGGCACCGACGACCTCCAGCGGTTCAAGAGGCTGGTGCTGGAGCAGCTGGCCAATATCCTCGTTTCCCTCGAGAAATACGACGAGGCCCTGGCCGTGCTCCAGGATGCCTCGGCCGACGAGGAGAACCTCGACCTTGAAGTGCTGCACAACCTGGCCCGGGTCCAGCACATGAAGGGCAATTTTGACGAAGGTCTCCGGGTCCTGGACCGCTGCCGCAAGCGCTTTCCCGGCCAGCCGGAGACCGATCTCCTGGAAGTGGAGATCCGTCTTGACGCCGGTCGGCGTGATGGTGTGGACGAGGTCCTGGAGCGGCTGCAGAAACTGGCGGTGGAACAGGGGCTGGACAGTGACCTCTGGCGCCGGTTGGTGGTGCTCTTCACCGAGAATGGATACCAGCAGCGGGCGGTGGACCTGCTGGTGTCGATCACCGCCGGCGAAGGGGGGAAGACAGCACTGAGCCTCTTTTTCCTCGCCAGGCTGAGGCTGGATCAGGATGATCTGGACGGGGCGCTGGCCACCATCCGGGAGGCGCAGCAGCTGTATCCCGAGGACAACGACTTCACCTTCCTCCACAGCGAAATCCTGCTGCGGCAGGAGCAGGAGTCCGAGTGCCGGGCGCTGGTTTCCAGCCTGCTCACGGCTGAGGATGCGGAATCCGAAGACTACCTGCGGGCCGCGATGCTCTTCTCCAACTATGACAAATACGCACTGGCCGAGGAATCGCTGGCGGTTGGGCTGAAGCGCTTTCCCGATGACATCGCGCTGCTCTTCCAGCGGGCAGCCACCCTGGAGCGCATGGGCCGGACCGCCGATGCGGAGAAATACTTTCGGCAACTCCTTGAGCTGGAACCGGACAACGCACCGGCCCTCAACTACCTGGGCTACATGATGGCCGATGGCGGTGAACGGCTGGACGAGGCCATCGCGCTGGTGGGAAGGGCCCTGCGCGTGGACCCGCGCAACGGTGCCTACCTCGACAGCATGGGCTGGGCGCTGTTCCGGGCGGGCATGAACAAGCAGGCCGGCAGCTACCTGCTGGACGCGCTGAAGCAGATCCCCGAAGATCCCACCATTTGCGAACATGTGGGCGACTACTTCCTGGCCATCGGCCAACGGGACGAGGCCATGGAGCACTACCGTAAGGCGCTGGAGTTCGGCGCTGACGACCCAGGTGCGCTGGAGCGGAAACTCCAGTCCGGTAATGAGAAACCGGACAGTTCGCCCGGAGGGGTTGGTGACGGGAGCGGCGGGGGAGAGTCTCGATGAAAAAGGGGGGACGGGTGCCGTGCCGGGTATCGCCTGGCACGATGGTGCTGGGGATGGTGGCCGGCCTGCTCGTTCTCCAGGGTTGCTCGGCCCGCCTCACCGGAAAACCGGTGCCGGCTGGGGAGGGCAGCGGCTGCCTGGAGTCACACCTGGCCAACGTGGAACAGTGCCGGCAGGTGGCGGGAGCCACTGGAACCGGGCGGGTCCAGTTCGTTTCAGATGATGGCCGGGGGCGGGCCTCCTTCGACTTTGTTTTCCGACGTCCGGATTCACTCCGGCTCCAGTTTCTTTCCCCCCTCGGCCCTGCGGCGGCGGTCCTCGATCTCAGCGGCGACCACTTTCTTTTTGCCGATTTCCGCCAGGGTGTCTATTTCAGTGGTCACGCCGGCGGGGAGGACTTCCAGGGTCTCACCGGTCTGCCGGTTTCACCGAAGACGCTGATTTCTGTTTTACTGGCTGAGCCATTGCCTGAGCATCCAGGGGTGGGAATGCTGCGATTTGAAGAGCTGTCGTGCCGGCCGCTTTTCTGTGAACTCAGTGACCTTTCAACCGGAGCGGCGGTGGCCGTGACTTACGTCTGGCCGGCTCGCAGCGAAGGTCAGGAACAATCCGGGTGCCTGTTTCTCCCTGAGAGGGTGGTTTTCAACGGACCGGATCCGGGACGGCAGACCACCATCCGCTTCAAGACCGTCAGGGGGCTCAGCGCCACCGAGCGGGAAATGTCCTGGGCTCCTGTTGACACCAGCGGGCTGAGCCCGGCTGTTCCGGAATCGGTGGACGATGCGGACATTCCCCGGTGGATCAACTAACGCGGTGCGGTCATGGAGATCAACTGCCCGGCCAAAATCAATCTGTTGCTCGAAGTTATCGGCAGACGTCCTGACGGATACCACGACATCAGGACTGTATTTCAGACCCTGGAATTCGCCGACCGAATGAAACTGCGGGCACGCAGCGGCCCCGGGCTTCGCCTCACCGTGAAGGGCGAGGCGGCAGGGCTGGTGCCCACGGGTGAGGATAACCTCGTCCATCGTGCATACAGCGCCTTCCAGCAGGCCTTCGGCCCTGTTCCCGGGCTGCGGGTAACCCTGGACAAGCGTATTCCGCCGGGAGCCGGTCTGGGCGGCGGGAGCAGCGACGCCGCGTCCATGCTTCTGGCCCTGCGGCAGATCTGCAACCGTCCCGGGAGTCGTACGGACCTGGAGCCGGTGGCCGCCGAACTGGGTTCAGACGTCACTTTTTTCCTCCACGGGGGCACGGCCCTGGGAACGGGCCGCGGCGAACGGGTGACGGTATTGCCGGAAGCTTCCAAACATATGGTGCTGCTCATTTTACCGGAAATGGTTCTGAGCAGCACCCATGTCTACCAGGCCGTCAGACCGATATTGACAAGCGGAGCGAATCGTATTAGCATCCACCGTTATTTGGACGAGAAGGGCGAGGTTTGCCTGCACCGGGATTATCAGAGAAACGACCTGGAATCAGTCGTTTTCAGAATGGTTCCGGAATTGAGGCGCCTGAAGGACCTTCTCTATGAAGCCGGTGCCGGGTTCGCTTCCCTCAGCGGAAGCGGAGCCGGGCTGTATGGCCTGTTCACCTCGAAGGCTCAGGCGGCCGAGGCTGCCGGCTGCTTCGAGGCCCGGGCGTGCAGGGCCGTGTTGACCCGTTTTCTCGGCCGCGAGGGCCATGGAGCAGTGCAGGGAGGACCGGTCTGAACCGGCGGAGTGAGCTGGTACGGGGAGAAAAAACGCCGCTTGAGGAGGGCGACCAGAGTTGGGGTGTCGTCAAGTGGTAAGACACGGGTCTTTGGAACCCGCATTCGGAGGTTCGAATCCTCCCACCCCAACCATTACCGATGAACGCCCCTGGCGTTGTTTTTATGTACCCCACCACGACCGTAGCGGAGGATCACGTGAAGTACTCGATGAAGATATTTTCCGGCACCGCTCACCCCGAGCTGACCGCTGAAATCTGCCGCTACCTCAAGGTCCGAAAGGGGAAAATTCTTCTCGACCGCTTCAGTGACGGCGAAATCCGCTGCCAGATCCTGGAGAATGTCCGGGGCCGTGATGTCTATATCGTCCAGCCCACCTGTGTCCCCACCAATGAGAGCATCATGGAGATGCTGATCATGCTCGACGCCTTTCGCCGGGCTTCGGTGCACACGGCCACGGCCGTGATACCCTACTTCGGTTACGCCCGGCAGGACCGCAAGGATCGGCCCCGGGTGGCGATCACCGCCAAGCTGGTGGCCGACCTGCTGGAAAAAGCAGGTGCGGACCGGGTGCTGACCATGGATCTCCATGCGGCACAGATCCAGGGCTACTTCAACGTGCCGGTGGACAACCTGTATGCAACACCGGCGCTGATTCCGCACTTGAAGAAAAATCGGAAGATCAAGAATCCGGTGGTGGTGTCTCCGGATGCGGGCGGCGTTGAGCGGGCCAGGGCCTTTGCCAAAAAACTCGATAGTGCCCTGGCCATCGTTGACAAACGTCGCGATGCCCCGAATGTGGCCGAGGTGATGAATGTCATCGGCGACGTCACCGGCCGCGACGCCATCATCGTCGATGACATGGTGGACACGGCCGGCACCCTGACCGAAACCGCCGATGCCCTTATCAGAAGGGGGGCGACTTCGGTTTCGGCCTGCTGTGTCCACCCGGTGCTGTCCGGGCCGGCCCTCGAGCGGCTGGAGAATTCATCGCTGAGCAACCTCATCGTTACCAATACCATTCCCCTCACTCCAGAGGCGGCGAAGATGGACAAGATCTCGGTTGTCTCCATCGCCCACCTTCTGGGGGAGGCCATAAAACGGATCTGTGAGGACAGATCGGTAACCATACTGTTCAACTGATCGCGGCCGTTACCGATCATACGGAAGGAAACGAGTTATGAATGGACAGGCAATCGAGGTGAAAGCCAGGCAGGCATTCGGCAGCAACGCCAACCGTCGCCTGCGCAAGGAGGGACTGATCCCCGGAGTCGTGTACGGCATGGGGAAGGAGAGCATCGCCATCGTCGTGGACCCCCGTCGGATCAAGGAAATTCTCAGTCTGGACAGCGGTGGCAACACCATTTTCCGGCTGCAGATGAGCGAGGGGGAGCAGGTGTTCAAGCTGGACATGATGCTCCGCGACATCCAGGTGGACCCCGCCACCGACGCGCTGCTGCACGTTGATTTCATGCGGCTGGACATGTCGGTGGCCATGGAGATCAAGGTGCCGGTGGAAGTGCTGGGCACGGCCAAGGGGGTCAAGGAGCAGGGCGGCCGCCTCGACTTCATCCATCGCGAGTTGAACGTCGTGTGCCTGCCCGCGGACATTCCGGACAGCATCACTTACGATGTCACTGACATGGAGATCGGCGATTCGGTGCGGGTCAAGGATCTGGGCGCCCAGGAGAAGATGACCATTCTCGACAAGGAGAGCATGGTTGTGCTGGTGCTCAACCAGCCGAAGATGGTTGTCGAGGAGGAGCCGGAAGAAGAGTTGGCCGAGGGCGAAGAGGCCGCTGCCGAGGGCGAGGGCGAGAAGACCGAGGCTCCTGCCGCGGAAACCGAGGAGAAGAAATAGCATCCGGTGGTGCGGTTGGAGCGAGTCGTGGCCTGGTGGAATATCTTCAAGCGCCACCGCACACGTCAGCCGCAGCGGCCGTCGTGGCTGGTGGCCGGGTTGGGCAATCCCGGGCCGGAATACGAGGCGTCCAGGCACAACTTCGGGTTCCGGGCCGCTGACGCCCTGGTACGGAGCGGCGGCGGGGGCTGGACCAGACGGAGCGTGCCGCCAATGGATTCATCCCGGGTGCTGACCGGGGATGGCGTCTCCCTGGAGGTGATCCGGCCGCTGAGCTTCATGAACCGCAGCGGCGGTCCGGTGAGCGAGGCGCTCGGTTCATGCGGTTTGAACTGCGACCGCCTGATCGTGCTGGTGGATGACCTGGCGTTGCCCCTGGGCACCCTGAGAATCAGGCAGGGCGGCGGTGATGGCGGCCACAACGGGCTGCGATCCATTGCCGAGGTGCTGGGTGACAGTTTGTTCATCCGGGTGCGCCTGGGTGTGGCGCCGGCGGGCGGTATGCCGCCGGCAGGGGAGTGGGTCGATTTTGTCCTCGGCTCCTTCGCCGATGGAGAAGAAGAAGACGTGCGGCGCGTGGCCGATAGAGCTGTCGAGGCGGTGGCCGCCATCGTCAGTGAAGGTCCGCTGCCGGCGATGAGCCGGTTCAACCGGCGGAAATGAACGTGAGCGAGTTCACAATGGAACTCCTTGCTCCGGTGGAGATCCGGCGCATGGTGCGATCGGTGACCGACCGGGGCTTCAAGCCAAGAGGAGAGCGATGACATGAGTATGGGACGGTACGAAATCATCTATATTCTGGCGCCCAACACGCCGGAAGACACGATGAACGAACTGGTGGAACGTTTCGAATCGGAGATCACCTCCGGCGGGGGCGTGCTGCTGCGGGTGGAAAAATGGGGCCGCAAAAAACTGGCCTACGAGGTTCGTAAATTCCGGGAGGGCTTTTTTGTTCTCTTCGTCACGGACTGCGAGGGCGCCCTGGTGGACGAACTGGAACGCCGTTTCAGGATGACCGATCCGGTGATCAAGTTCATGACCGTGCGTGTCGACGAGGAGTTGAAGCGGGCGGGCAAGATGCCCAAGGACGAAGAACTCGGCAAACCGGTGGAAACCGAGCGGATCGACCGCAGCCGGCGCAGCGGGCCCAAGCCCCCGGTGCGCACCGAGGCCCCGTCAGATACTCCCAGGCCGGGGACGGAGGCCAGGGGGGAGAGCAAAGCGGCCAGCGGGGAGAGCAAAGCCGCTGACGGGGAGACCACCGAGACGGTGGCCGAAACCCCGGCGGTGGATGCCGAGCCCGAGGTTGAAAAACCGGCGGTCGAGGAAATTACAGTGGAGGAGCCTCAGGTGGAAGCCCCGGTGGAAGAGACCGCCGAGCCGGCTACCGAAGAGGATGGAGCCACGGAAGACAGCGACTCCGCTGAAGACAAATAACGGGTCCGCCCCAAAAATACCGCCCGAGGAGTGATTACGATGGCTGAAGCAAGATCATTCAGAGACCGCGGCAGGAAAAAGAAAAACAAGAAATTCATGTTCCGCCGGAAGAAGATCTGTAAATTCTGCGCGGACAAGATCGAGTATATCGACTACAAGGACACCCGACTGCTGCACGGGTTCATTCCGGAGCGGGGCAAGATCCTGCCCCGGCGTATTTCCGGCACCTGCGCCAAGCACCAGCGGCTGTTGACCCGGGCGATCAAACGGGCGCGGAACATCGCCCTGCTGCCCTTCACCGCCGATTGATCTGAATCCGGACCAGCGGAAGGAACCGGCATGGAACAGCATTCCGGCCGGCAGGGAACGATGTACTGGAGGGTCGCCGCGGCCTCCATGGGAGCGGCGGCCCTTTTCCTCTTCCCCCCCTGCTGTTTCCCCCTCAATTTTCTCGCAGCCGTACCCTGCGCACAGGTGCGGGCCCGGCTCGGACCGTTTTATGGCTGGCTGGTGTCCGCCCTGGCGGGTCTGGCCGTGGCGTTGGCCACGGGGGCGCTCTACGGACCGGCGGCCGGCGCCGGGTTCGGTCTTTTCTTTTTCGCGGTGGTGGCTGCTCCGGCAGTGGTGATGACCGGCTGGGCCGGCCGCGGGGTGCGGACCGACCACGCGGTGTTGATCGGTTTTGTTTTTTGTCTGATAGCCCTGGCCGCCGGGTTCTTCCTCTTCACCGTGACCAGCGGCGTCACCCCGGCGGGGTTCGTCAATCAGATGAATCAGGAGGGGATCGATTTCTGGCAGGATCTGTTTGACCGCTCGTTTAGCGAGCAGCAACAGGATGAGATGCAGCCGCTGTGGGAGAGCTTCGAGGACGGCCACCGGCTGCTGGGGAGGTTTCTGTATGCCATTCTGGGTATCTGGTTCATGATCGGCCTCAGCGCTGTGTCGGCGATAATGGCCCACTCAAAAAGGTTCGGTGTCCCGGAACGATTCCCGACCCTCGACTACCTGCGGGTCAGGGTTCCCGATATGGCGGTCTACCCCTTCATTCTCTGCGGTCTGCTGACCCTGTTCCGCATTGATGCTCTGAGGACATGGTGCTACAATATCCTTCTTATTCTTGGGTTTATGTATTTTCTGTGCGGTGTTTCCATTCTCGCCTGGTATATGGCCCGGCTGGGGGTGCCGCTGGTTTTCAAGATCCTGTTTTGCCTGCTGGTCCTGTCCTATCCCCCCTTCGCTTTGCTCGCGGCGGGGATCGGGCTTTTTGACCAGTGGTTCGATTTCAGAAAACTGCGTTCGGCGGGACCCACCGGCCCCCCTGACGCCCCCGCCGACAGCGGGTGAGATATGGACGTACGACGTACGGATCCTTCATTGAGAAAGACTGTGTGAGGCATTGAAATGATGAAAATCATCCTGCGAGAAGATGTGGTGTCCCTGGGCTCGAAGGGGACGGTGGTGCAAGTGGCCAACGGTTACGGACGGAACTATCTTATCCCCAGGGGATTCGCCTACCTGGCCACCCCGGGCAACCTCAATCGCTACGAGGAGGAGAAGAAATTCTTCGATGGCCGCAGCATCAAGGATAAGGAAGAGGCCCAGGGTCTGGCTTCCCGTTTGACCAACATCTCCTGCACCATCGCCAAAAAGGTTGGTGAAAACGAGGTGCTCTACGGATCGGTGACCAATGCCGATATCGCCGCCGTGCTCAAGGACGAGGGCTTCAACGTGGACAAGCGGAAAATCGTTATCGAGGAGCCGCTGAAAAAACTGGGCGTCTACAACATCCCCATCAAACTGCACCTTGACGTCACCGCCGAGCTGAAGGTCTGGGTGGTCAAGGAGTAGGGGAGCCCAGAGGAGAAACGCCACCATGGGCGATCCCGGTGACGAACGGATTCCCGCTGATTTCACCCGGAATCCCGATACCGACCTCGACACCTGGTCGGAGATCTGGAGCAGTGGGCGGGAGCTTGAAGTTTCCTCCCACCGAGCGGTGATCGGTTCCTTCATCGTTCTGTTCAAGAAGCTGGTACGCAAAATGGTCAAGCCGGCCCTGGCCGACCTGTTCGAGTTGCAGAAGAGCTTCAACACCGTGCTGATCCACAATGTCAAGCGGGTGGAGAGCGAGGGGATCACCCGGTCCCAGCAAGGTGAGGAGCGTCTGCTGGATCAAACGGAAAAGATAAACGGCCGGGCGGACAGCCTCTATGTAGTGCTGGACAAGCGGCTGGAAACCCTGGACCGGCAGCTGGATGGATTTGCCGACGAGCAGACCCGGCAGACCCGGGCCCACCTCGAGGGCCTGACCGCCGAATACCGGCGCAGCGCCGCACAGGTGGACGACCTTTCCCGCCGGCTGGGTGAGCTGCGGCAACAGCAGTTCATGATCAACCGCAAACTGCAGCGTCTGTCCCACACCGACGGGGTGGGGGGCGCTACCGTGGCCCCGGGCTCCTCCGCGGCCGCTGACAGTGGCGGCGAAGAGCATCTGGACGATCACGCGTACTACCTCTTCGAAAACATTTTTCGTGGTTCGGAGGAAGTGATTCTCGAACGGCAAACGATCTACCTCCCCTATTATCGCGGTGCGGAAAACGTGCTGGATATCGGCTGCGGGCGCGGCGAGTTTCTTGAACTGCTCAAGCGGGAGGAGGTCCCGGCCTACGGCATCGACCTCAATGAGGACATGATCCAGGTCTGCCGGGAAAAGGGGTTCGACGTTCGTCAGGCCGATGCGCTGCAGCATCTGCAATCCCTGCCGCCGGAGAGCCTCGGGGGCGTGTTCATGGCCCAGTTCATCGAGCATCTGCCCGCCTCTGCCATCGTGGAGGCGGCTCGTCTGGCTTTTGACAAACTGCGGCCCGGCGGACATCTGGTGATGGAAACCCAGAATCCGCTCTCCATGGTTGTTTCGGCGAGGAACTTCTACACCGACATGTCGCACATCAGGCCGGTGCACCCTGAAGCGGCCAAGTTCATGCTGCAGATGGTGGGTTTCCAGCAGGTGGGTTTGAAATTCCTTGCACCTTTCAGCCCGGACGAGCAGTTGAAACCGATCCTCGGCGATGACATCGCCCCGCCGGTAACCGACCTGCACCTTTTTGAGAGGGTGGAAGGTAACTTCGAAAAGCTCAACGACCTGATGTTCGGCTACCAGGACTTTGCCGTCATCGGCCAAAAATGAGACGGCTGTCCAGGTGAACGTTGCCTATTTCAGTCCCCTGAGCCCGGTTCGCTCCGGCATTTCCGATTACAGCCAGGAGTTGCTTCCCCTGCTGGGCCCGCTGGTCGACCGGCTGGACCTCTTTGTCGACGGCTACACCCCCGATTGCCGCCAGATCACCGACCACTTTTCCTGCCTGCCGGCGGATCAATTTCCGGCACAGTCCGGGGAGGCGGGATACGATGTGGTGGTCTACCAGCAGGGGAACAACCCGCACCACGAGTATATCTACAACAGGGCCATGGAAACACCGGGTGTGGTGGTACTTCACGACTATGTCCTGCACCACCTGCTCACCGAGATGACCCTGGGTCGCGGTGAGGAGGAGGCCTACCTCGAGATGATGCTGGCCAACCACGGCCCCATCGGCTACCAGATGGGCCGGCAGCGGATTGACGGCCTGTGGAGTGATCTCCAGCACTTTCTCTACCCGGCCTGCTGGCAGTTGCTCCACGCCTCGCGCGGAGTGCTGGTCCACTCGACCTATCTGGCGCGACTGCTCCGCGGGCACCTGCCGGCCTCCATCCCGGTACGGCGGGTACCCATGGGCATCGTCCTGCCTGAACAGGGGGTTGACCAGCAGTCCCGGGCGGCAGCACGTCAGAGTCTGGGGCTCGACCCGGAGGCCTTTGTCATCGGGTCATTCGGCTTCGTCACCCCGATGAAACAACTGGACCTGGCTCTCCGTGCCGTGTCCCTGGTGCGTGAACGTCTTGCCCAACCGGTCTCCTTCGTGGTGGTGGGGGAGGTCTCGGACGCCTGCCCCCTGGAGGAGCAGGTCGCCAGCCTGGGCCTCGAGGATTCTGTTCGCTTCACCGGTTATCTGGAGGTCGATGATTTTCAGCAGTATCTCCACGCCGTGGACCTGGCCCTGAACCTGCGCTATCCCACCGCCGGGGAAACATCGGCCAGCCTGCTCCGGGTGATGGGCATGGGTGTCCCGGTGGTGGTTCCCCGCTACCGGCAGTATGCCGACATTCCACCCCACACCTGCGCTCACCTCGACCCCGGGGAGGGGGAAGAAGAACGGCTGTCCGATCTGATCGCCGAGCTGTCCGGAGATCCCGAGCGCCGGGGGGCGATGGGGACCGCGGCGCGGAGCTACGTCGCCCGGGAACACACTCTTCAGTCGTCGGCCAGGGGGTACGCCGATTTTCTCCGGGAACTGGTGCAGGGTTCGGCCGGGGAAGGTGCCGACAAACGGCGCCAGACGGCCCGCTGGATCGGTTTGGCGCCGCGGGTTCCTGCCGGTAGCGGACCCTGTACCGGTGACGGATACCGCAGGAACAGCCGGGTGCCCGGCCGTCTGGATGCGTCCATACGGGTTCTGGATCGTATCGCCTCCGCCGGTGCCGGAGAAGAAGCCAGTGTGTCACTGGAGGTCACCAACCGTGGTGACACGGTCTGGCTTTCCCGGCCGAACCACTTCGGGGGCTACGTGATCGCTGCCGCGCGAATATTTGACAGCCGCGGTCAGCTGACCGGTCCCGAGCAGCAGTGGCAGCAATTGCCGGAGGACATGGGGCCGGGGGACACCCGGATAGTCAACTGCCCGTTCCGCTTTCCCGACCGCCCGGGAAACTATTCCGTCCGCTTCGATCTGCTCGATGTGGGAATCTGCTGGTTCTCCCGGGAGAGGCAGACAGCCAATCGTCTTCCGGGTTTTGATGTCACCGTGGGGTGAACTGCCCATGACGGCAAATGCGCCAGGTCAGATCCGTAAGGTGGTGGCCGCGTTACTGGTGCTGCCGTCCATATTTCTGGTCTGTTATGCCGCTTCGGTGAGCGAGGACCGGATACCGGGATCGTTCATCGCCGAAGAGTCGACCTACTATCTGATGACCCGCAGCATCTGGGAAGAGGGGGACCTGCTCTGGACCTGGGAGGATTCACGCTACGCCGCCGGTCACCATCGGGGTGAACTGGCGAATGTGGTGTTGATGACACCGGACCGGGGAACACGGGTCTACTACGCAAAACCCTATCTCTACTCATTTTTTGCCGTTCCCTTCTATGCCCTCCTGGGAACGAACGGGTTTCTCGTTTTCAACGCCCTGATGTTCGTGATGATGATTCTGCTCGGCGTTCGTTACCTGGGCAGCTGCAACCCGCCGGTGCGATCGGTTTTGCTGGGAGGGACCTTTTTTCTGCTATCGGCCACGGTTCCCTATATTTTCTGGATCCAGCCGGAAGTGCTCAATATGCTGACCCTGTTTCTCGGCTGCTATTTCTGGCTTTTTCCCGGTCCGGGAATGGCCGATGCGGCCAGGGGAACAGAATCGGAGGAGAGTGCCGCTCCGTCGCCGGTGGGTCTGCGGGACCCCGTGGTCCGGGTTGGGCTGGCCGGTTTCTTTTTTGCCCTTTCCGCATTTTCCAAGCTTCCGCATCTTGCCTTTGGCGGTGTTCTGATACTGCATTGCCTGCTCACCCGGCGGTGGGGCCGTGTTGTTTCTTCAGTTCTGGCCTTTTTGTTGACGTTGACCGTCCTCCACATGGGTCAACTGGCCCTCAGTGAAACGGCCTCGGTCTACCATTCGACACGAAAAAACTTCTCCGATCTCAGCACTTTTCCCCACAATGTTCCCAGTGCGGTTGCCTGGAAAAAAGCCGATGAAGGAGGGATGAGCCGCTATGGCGGCGGGGGGATGGGATTGGCCCGTCTGGACGGTCGGGCGGCGTACAACATCAAGTATCTTTTCTTCGGAAGGCACACCGGTCTGTTTCCCTATTTCTTCCCGGGTCTGGCCGCCTTAGCCCTCTACTTCCTCCGACTGCGCAGCCGCCGGATGACCGGCAGGGGCTATCTGATTCTTGCTTTGTTCGGGGTTCTACTTTTCTACATCCTCTGGTTTCCGGCAAACTACCAGGGAGGCCCGGATTTTATCGGCAACCGGCACGTGGCCTCCATCTATCCCGCTTTACTCTTCCTGGTGGGATCCGTTACCGGCATCTCGGTCCACCTGGTGAGCTGGCTCATTGCCGGGCTCTTTCTCGCCCAGGTGCTGACAGCGCCCTTCGGAGCCGCCGATCCGCGAATGGCCCTGCAGGCGCACGTCCAGTCGCCACTGTTTCGTCTGCTGCCCTACGAAACCACCCTGCGTTACGTGCCGGGATACACCGATATCACCTACGGAATGAAATTCACTCCCAAGCGATACCGGGTGCGCCTCCCCGGGGGAGGCCGGTTTGTCCTCGAAGGGACCCGGTTTCTGCTGGTGGGCGAGGAGACGGCCGAGCTGCTGGTGGTGTCCCGGCATCCGCTGGCCCGGTTGCTCTTCCTCAGCGATTCGCCGCTGGTTGAGGGCTGGTGCCGGGGGGCCGAGGGCCGGGTGTCCATGGCCGGGCTGCTGCGTTTTTCACCCGATCCTCTCCAGGCTCCGGTCACCGAGGAGGAAATGAGGCTCGTCATGGAGGATCCCCGGCCTGCGGCGGTGCACACCGATTGGCTGGACGGGGAGAAACGCTTCTTCTACCGGGTGGCCTTTCGCCGTCACCCGGGAAGCGGAAGGGCTCCCCGTGCCGCCATTCGGCTCTCTTTTCTCGGGGAAGGGGAGCCGTGGCTCAGGGAGTCCTATTTTCGCGCGGTACTGGAGCACGCCGGTGTGCCACCGGTCATGACAGCGGGCGGGAAATTCACCCTTCCGGTGAGGATACTCTCACGGAGCCCGTTCGCCTGGGACAGTTCGGTGCGTCTGTCGTATCACTGGCGCAGAAATCGATTCGATTCTTCGGTTCCCGGGCCGGTGAGTATCTGGGACGGGCTCCAGACAATGCTTCCCGGCGAGGCACTGGGACCGGGAGAGACATCGGAAACCTCAATGCAGGTTCAGGCTCCGGAAGAACCCGGTGACTACATCCTCGAACTGGACCTGGTGGCGGATCAGGTGGCCTGGTTTGCCGGCAAATCGCCGGGCCGGGAACCGTTGGGGCGGTATGCGGTACGGGTGATCCGGCCAGCGGAGGGGGAGTGGCCGGTGGAGTCCGGCTCCCCACTGGATCAGGGACGGTAATCATGTATGATAGTACAGCACGTCCACATCAGCTACGAGAACGGGAAAGACGATGAGCGAATCCACAAGCCGCGAAACCGGTGGTGACTCCGGGGTTCGGCCCACGGCCCTCCATGCCGAGCTGCACGACCGGAATGCGTCTGCCGCCGGCAAATATCGCCGGCTCACGGTGGGCGACAGGGGCCTGCTCTTCCTGTTCTACTATGAACTGGTGACCTTTTTCTTTTCCTGGATGCCCGGGGCCATCGGTTTTCTGTTGCGCGGCCTGTTCTACCGGCCGCTTTTCGGCGCCCTGGGGCGGGGAGTGGTGATCGGGCAGCACGTGACCATCCGCCACCCGCACAAAATCCGCCTGGGCCACGGTGTTGCCCTGGGCGACTATGTTTCGCTGGATGCCATGGGCGGCACTGATTCAGGCATCGATCTCGGCGAACAGGTGCTCATCGGCCGCAACACGGTGCTCAGCGCCAAGGGCGGAGCCATCACCGTGGGCCGCGGTACCAACATCGGCATGAACTGCCTGATCATTGCCCGGGACTCCACGGTCACCGTGGGGGAGGGAACTCTTTTTGCCGCATACTGCTACCTGATGGGTGGCGGCGTGCACGGGTTCCAGCGAACCGACGTGCCGATCATGGAACAGCACCTCCCATCAAGAGGAGTGGAGGTGGGATCGGATTGCTGGCTCGGGGCAGGGGTCAAGGTGGCGGACGGCGTGCGGGTGGGAGACGGCTCGGTTGTGGGGGCTGGGGCTGTGGTCCTCGATCCGCTCCCCGCCAACAGCGTCGCCTACGGAATTCCGGCCCGGGTGTCCCGCACCCGGGGTGAAGAACAGGTGAACAGATGACAGATGACGGCCTCCAGGCCAACGGTGGAACGGTCCCCGAGATTTCGGTGGTTATCCCGGTTCTTGACGAGAAGGAGAGCGTTGCCCCGCTCACCGATGAAGTGATCCAGGTGATGTCGGCCTTTGGCCGCACCTTTGAAATCATCTTTGTCGATGACGGCAGCCGGGACGGTACCACCGATCTGCTTCGCGAACTGGCCGGTAAACCGGAGGTGGGGCTGATCGTCTTCCGCAAGAATTTTGGCAAAGCGGCGGCACTGCTGGCCGGATTCGAACGGAGCCAGGGGGACTTCGTGATCACCATGGACGGGGACCAGCAGGACGATCCCGCCGAAATCCCGCGGCTCATCGAAAAACTCGAAGAGGGGGCCGACCTGGTATCCGGCTGGAAACGGAAACGCCGCGACCCGCTGAACAAGGTCATCCCTTCGCGGCTGTTCAACATGGCCACGTCCTTCATCGGCGGACTGCGGCTGCACGACTACAACTGCGGTCTCAAGGGCTACCGCCGGGCGGTGATCGAGAATATCGATCTCTACGGTGAATTACACCGCTACATCCCGGTTCTGGCCCATCGCAAGGGCTTTCGCGTTGCGGAATTGGCGGTGAACCACCGGCCCCGCACCCACGGCCGCTCTAAATACGGGGTGAGTCGCTATTCCAAGGGTTTTCTCGATCTGATCACCGTGTTCTTCCTCACCCGGTTCACCCGCCGGCCGCTGCATCTTTTCGGCGGTGTGGGCCTGATATTTTTTCTGTGCGGCTTTGCCATCAACAGCTATTTGACGGTGATCTGGCTTCAAGGCCGGACCATCGGGCACCGGCCGCTGTTCTTTCTCGGAATCCTCTGTGTCATTGTCGGCATCCAGATGCTGTCCGCCGGTTTGCTTGGCGAGATGATGGCCAATTTCATCAATCGCCGGCAACGGGACTACGTTATCCGCGAGGAGATCTGAAGGGGGGCGCCATGAGACAAGCGGCGATGTTTTTCCTCCTGCTGCTGGCTGTTCTGCTCTCCGCCCCCACCGCACACCCTGATGATCTCGAGCCGACGGCGGTCAGCTTTTCCGCCTGCGCCGAGGTTCGGATCGCCGAGATCCAGGTCTTTGTCACCGACCGACAAGGAAAACCGGTGAGCGGTCTCACCGCCGACGATTTCAAGCTGTATGAGAACGGCGACCAGGTGGAGATCCGCAATTTCTATGCGGTGCGGGATGACGGAGATGGCACTGAACAGCCAGACTCCGGGACCGGTTCGCAGCCCACCGGCGTGCCGATGCTGTTCATCGTCTACGTGGACAATGTCAACATCCACCCCCTGAACCGCAGCCGTTTCTTCAAGGACTTAAAGGAGTTTCTCTATTCGGGACTGGACAAACGGGTGATGGTCATGCTGGTGACCAATGACCGTTTCAACCATGCCCGGATCGCCTGGGGCAGCCAGGGATCGCTGCGGGTCCGGCAGGCCTTCACCGATGACCCCACCCGCATCACCTTTGCGCTGGAAGAACTGGAAAACCTCCGGGGCGACCGGGCCTATTACGAGCTCGAGCGGCAGGACATCCTGCGGGAGATCTCCCGGGCCGAGGTGAGTGACCCCATCGCCCGCTGGCGGATTTCAAACCGGGTGAAAACCTATGCGGCATCCATATTCAACGATGTCAAATTTTCGGTCCGGGCGCTCGATGACTTCATCGAATCGCTCACCGGTCTGGCCGGTCACAAGGTGCTGCTGTATGTCAGCGACGGTTTTCCCATGCGGGCCGGTGAGGATGTCTACTATGTGTTGAAGGATAAATACGGGCATGAGAGCTCGGGAATGCAGACCTTCCGCTATGACGTGACGCGGCAGATGGAAAGCCTGGCCAACGGGGCCAACGCCAACGGGGTGACAATCTATTCCCTCGACACGTCGGGTCTGGCCGGCCAGTCCTCAACCTCCGCTTCCTCCTCCTCGGGTCTCCTGACGTCGATGATCGACACGGTGGAACGGAAAAACAGCCAGAATCCGCTGCTGTTCATGTCGAAAAAGACGGGCGGGCGGGCCATGGTGGACACCACCCGGCTCGTGCAGTCGATGCAGAGCATCGGCGAGGATTATCAGAACTACTATTCCCTGGGCTACCGATCGGATGAGGACATTCCCGGGGAGGACGCCACTATCAAGGTCAAGGTCCGCGGCAGGGGCATGAAATTACGCTACCGGCGGGGGCGAAGAGAACAGACCCCTGAACACCGGATGGAGGGGGCCATCAGGGCCTGCCTGCTCTACGGCTACCGCAGCAATCCCCTGGGCCTGGGTCTGGAACTGGGATCGGTTGAAAACATGGGGAACGGAACATACCTGGTGGACTGCCGGGTGGACATTCCATACCGGGACCTGACCTTTATCCCCGGTCATCAGAACAACGAGGCGCTGATACGCCTTTTTGTGGCCGTGGAGGACGATCAGGGGATTCTTTCCCCGGTGCGTGAGATCTCTGTTCCGGTGAGCATTCCGCTGGATGGGGGAACGGAAAACCGGGAACTGGTCCACCGTTACGAGATGAGGCTGCTGATGGCCCGCGGCCGCCAGACCCTGGTGATTGGCGCCCTGGACGACGTGAGCTGCGTCACCTCCTTTGTCCGCCTGGCCTGCGAAGCCGGTGCCCGCCCAAACCCCGGGCCCTGAAGAGTGATCTCCGGGTTGCCCCTCGTCCTCACGGGTCATCCCCACTGACCGCCGGCAGATACTTGCCGAACCAGGCCAGGTCCCATTTCATCTTGGCCAGCCGATGCTCCCGGCCGGCCAGGCTGTGGGCCTCGCCGGGGTAAACCACCAGCTCGGTGGGGACACCGAGATAGTGGTGCAGTGCCCGGTAGAGGGCCCGGCTGTGGGCGGCCGGGACCCGGGGGTCCGCGCCACCCACGTGGATAAGGGTCGGGGTTTTCACCCGGTCCAGGAGGAAGAGGGGTGAGCCGTGGCGGTAGGCTGCGGGCTGCTCCCAGGGGAGGCCGCGCATGTAGTTGATCACGTGGCCCGGAGTATCCTCCATGCCCCACTGGATCACCATGTCCAGCACCCCGGCCCCGCTGCTGGCCGCCTTCCACATCTCAGGTTTTGCCGTGATAAGACAATTTGTCAGGTACCCGCCATTGCTCCATCCCATCACGCCGACCCGCCGGGGGTCGGCTGTCCCGTCCCGGACCAGAGCATCCACACCGGCGATGATATCGGTGACCTCGATGTCGTTTTCCCGGCCGATGAGCTTTTCCAGAAACTGGCTGCCATACCCGGTGGAACCGTGATAGTTGGGACTGAGCAGCGCGTAGCCGTTGGCTGCCAGCAGTGTCCGGCC
>RCNC010000153.1_pt1 | contig 38132 bp, 33 predicted proteins | sample 2041301 | NCBI WGS metagenome assembly RCNC01 (sample SAMN09708231, study PRJNA481090) | Marine sediment metagenome, whole genome shotgun sequencing project. | biome: marine sediment; feature: ocean; material: sediment; isolation source: Sewage treatment plant 13A marine sediment (STP13A) ...
AAAACTTAAATTCTTTCACCTACCGATCTTACGATAAAATCATTGTAGATGGCGAGGATATATGTAGTAATTTGGAATTTTGGCTTCATAGCCGTAAACGAATCCTGCAAAGGACATGTTTATCAACCGACTTGGCAGATAACATCAATCATTTTTGCTTTTCGCAAAGTATGCGTTTGACATAATTATTACCATTTGGTGGTCAGTATAGATCTTTTCACTTCACGAGAGACTCAAGCTCTTTCACAATTTCCGATGGCTCCGGACGGTGGGTGTAGTCGGGGTTGGCCTCGGCACTGACCACATACCCCTTTTTGTCTAAAACAAACCGGCCCGGCATGGGCAGGGACCACAGATCGTTGCCATTATATCTGACCAAGTCTATTCCGAATTGACTGTACAGTTCGGATAGGTCGCCTGGCAGTTTAAAGGCCAGACCGAATTGTGAGGCCAGCTGGTTGTCTTCATCCCTTAAAAGCGGGAAGGTCAAATTTTGTTTTTTTGCCATCGATTTAGAGTATTTTTCAAGCTGGGGCGAGATGACAACTAGTGAAGCGCCCTGGGCCTTGATGTCTACCGCTATTTCTTGTAGAGCTTCCAGCTCCATATTGCAGTAAGGTCACCATATCCCCCGGTAAAAACTGATAACCATCGGTCCCTGGGCCAGCAATCCCTTTAGCTCCACCAGGTTCCCGTTTTCATCGGGCAGGGAAAATTCCGGCGCAGACTCCCCAACTTTTAATACCTTGTCAAGAATCCCCGAAAATTTAAGGTCTTCCGTGGCCTTTTGCATGACTTCCACCGCTTCCGGAGGGGCTTTTTCTAAAAAACTTTTTTTGTATTCATCCAATTTGTCCTGTAATCTCATTGGCCGGTCTCCTCTTTTACGATTTTAATTCGAATTATGCGGTAAGTGCCGCGATTTCAGTTGTAAGGAATTCTACCTTAATTTCGACAGCACAGGTGAACAATTTCGAATAGAGTTTATTCCAGTATAAAAAACCTGATCCTCTGGACCCGGGAATCTACCCATCAGTTCGGGGGGTGATACCCTTCCACAATGCGATAGTAGTTTTTGCGGATGGTTCTGCCATTGATTTCGGCTGTAAGTTCCTTTATTTCCCCGCCCTTTTTAATTCTGCTCTCGATTTCCGCCCCGGTGAGGTCCTTATATTTACGCCCCACCAGCACCAAGGTTTTATCCAGGTGCACCTCATCGGGAAACCAGAAAAGATACATCCCGCTGCGTTTGCCAAAGATATGTCGACCCGAGGTTTCATAAGCTCCCGAACCAGATTGATCTTTTCTCACAGCTTTCCGTCCGCACTTACCCCGGTAAAAAGCAAGCCAGCTGTTGATCCGATCCTTGTCCATCCCTACCACAAGCGGCCGGCGACCGGTCCGGTCCTCAATATCCTCCACAATTGCTTCCACCTGGCAGGCAATATCAGGCCAGCCTTGCCCCAGCATATTTTTTGGAAAAGGGACACCAGGGAAGCCAAGGCACAGAAAATGAAAACTCGCTCCATAGATTAAAATAAGAGTAATGGCTGTGATTGTCCAGGGGCGCGGTCCAAAAACCGGAAGCCGCTTTCGATGCTTAACCATTCCCGGAGACATCATGGCGCCCATGATGGGTAGTATTCCCAGCCAGAGGGGGCCTGTCCAGATGAGTTTGGTGTTGCGAAAAAGACTGGCCAGGATGAAAACCAAAAGGGGCAGGAAGGTAAGGGTCAGCAGCAAGCGAATGCTTCTTTTCTCTGCATCCCCTTCCGTCCCAGGACTGTCCGCAGGTCCGGGCAATCCCTTTGCACGGGCAATGGCAACGGCTGCCATTAACCCCGTTGGTGTCAGCAAAATGAGAACCGCGCCGATCAGATCGAGCAAATCAAAATCAAAAGATCCCCCTGCCCGTCGAGTACTTTGGAAAAAAAACGAAGCCCACTCATGGGTGGCGTTCCAGATGATTACCGGCATAAAAAGAAGCGCTGCAATGGCTATCGCCACCCAAAGCCCAGGACTTTTCAACCATTTCCTGGAAGACGGATCAATGATGACAAACACAAAGGCGGCAAAACCCAGTAGAACCATGGTATACTTGGACAGCAGTCCCAGACCCATAAAAATACCAATGCCAATAAATGCCTTGCGATTAGAATGGACCAGCATACGGTGAAAATAGTACAGGGAGGCTGCCCAGCAGGCAACAAGTGAGGCATCGGGCAGCAACACGAAGGTGACGCCGTGAAAGTACGGCAACACGGCAAAAAGCATCAGGGTGCGCATGGCCGTTTCCCGGTCGAAGATGCTGTGGGCCAAGCGATAAATATAGGTTGCCCCTATAAACCACAGCAAATAGGGTCCCAGCCTGACAGCAAACTCGGTACTGCCGAAAAGGCTTGTCCAAACATAGCTGACCCAACCAACCATGGGGGGATGGTCCAGATAGCCTATGTCCAGATGCTGGGCATAGTTCCAATAATAGCCCTCCTCATGCAGGAGTTCCGGAAGCCCGAGATAAAACAGCTTCAACAGTAAAACATACCCGATCAGGGCCGGCATCAGAACGGATTGGCTCGGGGCCGTATACAGCTGACCCAAAACTTTGGGCATCACCACATGGCGCCATCCTGCAGCATTGACAATGCCCGCCACCAGGGCAGGAAGAAGGATGGCGATATAGGGTGACCAAGAGGCCCTTTGTACCAGAACAGCCAGCAATCCGGCTCTCAGAAACAATGCCGCGAGTACGGTCAGAACAGCCGGCCATAGCCAGCTTTGGCCGGCAGGGGTATCAGTCAACAATTCTTTTTTGAATTTCAAGGCAGTGGTGATTCCGGCCGCCACTAGCAAACTGCTTATTTGAGATAGGGTGAATGCAACACTAAGACGGATGAACATCCAGAATAGGATGATATCTATAACAATGCCCAAAAAGTCGGCTTGCGAAAACAGACCCTCGAATAGTTTTAAAAAGGAATTTCTTCTGTGGGTCACTGACGGTTCAATTGGATCCACGGCCTGTTCCATTCACTTGCCGGGTATCCGGCAAATTGATAATGATGCAAGGTTGGATGCTTTCACTCACTGATTTCCGGCATGTTGGAAAGGTCATTCAGAACAGGGTCGATGCCGACGCGTCGGGCCAGATCCGACGTAAACAGGCCATTGGGATCGAGTCGTTTTTTGATTTCAAGAAGTTTTCTGTAACCGGGAAAAACACGGTAGAACTGTTCGGGGCGTAACACCTGGTCCTTGGCCAGATGAATCTTCCCCCCCCTTTGTATGGTGGCTTCGATGAGGCGATCGACCGCTTTTCGACTGGCAGTCTCGTGGCGCTTCTTTGGATGGAATTCAAAGTTAAGACTGTATCCGTCTTCGGAAAAAGAAATCAGACTGTCATCCGGCTTGTGAGCCCGCAGAATCGTTGTAACCGGCGGACAGGGCGAGGACTGGCAAATGTGCATCAGTTCGATGATGGCTTCACGCGCCTCGGCTCTAGGAAAGGTAAGCTGGACGGTGTAGCCCCGCGGCCCGCAGACCAGATGGGCCGGTGGTACCGTAAAACTGGCCTCGAAACTGAACCTGAGGAAGAGTTCGGAGTTTGATGAACGCCCTGTTGCGGCCAATAGCTGACACCCGGCATAGTACAGCCGGTTGAAGGTTGCCATCATGGGGCGCTGGAAATTAAGAGATAGAGACAGTACAGGACCAAATTTTTCATGCAGCGCCAAACCGAATTTGCGGTGGTTGTCAAGGCGGCTGTAGCCTGCTTCGAGAATCTCCTGCCGTTGTGATGGCGTGTCAGGACGGGTGATCCACTTGGCAGCATGGATCACGGAACGCCCGGTTCTGGGACCACTGGCGTAGGCATCCATCCAGACGACGGCTGCGTCGTGCGATTTTTCAACGCGAGCCATGGTCGTGAGCATTGCATCGACATCAGGAGCGGGAATGCGATCGATCTTGACAAAAGGCGATGGTATGGGGCGGAGCTGAAGCGTCGCGTCTAGGATAATACCGATAAGTCCGATACCGCCCACCACAGCATTGAACAATTCATGGGAGCGGTCGACCTTGAGCGTTTTGCCATCTGCAAGCATGAGGGTGATGCTGACAACCTGATGGGCAAAACTACCGTGCCGCCAGGCATCCTTTCCATTGACATTGACACAGATCGCGCCGGCAACACTGGAGTGTGATTCAGTAGGACTGGCCGGAAGTACGAGCAGGCGATGGTGAACCGCTTGGTATATGTCGATAAGGCGTATGCCGGCCTCTACGGTAATCTGGGCGGTTTTCTCATTGAAATCGAGAATTCGGTTCATGGCACTCATGTCCATAAGCGCCTGCCCGTCATTGAGCGCGAGATCTCCATAACCACGGCCTGCGCCGCGTGCACAAATGGTCATACCCTGTTGACGGCAGTAGGCCAGCGCCTCACGGCATTGCTCAATCGATGTCGGACGTGCGACCAGAGAACGTGTTCGTATAGAGCCGACCAGAGAGCTCAGCGCTTTCCATTTCATGAAGCTCGGGGGGGAAGGGGTTCCAGATTGCATTGCGGGTCTCCTAGTGCACACGGATTAATTCCAGTATGAAAAATATAGTCCTCTGGACCCGGGTATCTACTCCGGGGTCAATGATCGTCAGGACACAAATATCGGTTGCCGCTTATGATGTCAAGGGTGCGTTCTGTCCAAATATACTGAAATAATAAGATATCAGCCACATGTCAAAACTGCTTGCACGCCGGGGGGGCCGGCGCACCGTAGATCAGGAATCACGTCTTCAGCAACTTCAGGGCCTTTTCCACCACCTGTTCCACCCCAATGGAGGTAAGGCATACATTATCCCCGTCACAAGGTGAATTGCGGTGGTTGTAGGCTGACAGACAGGGTGAGCAGGACAGGGGTGAATGGAAAGCAACGGTTTTGTTGTCCAGGGGCCCATAGAGGACGGGCGTCTCCGGGCCGAAAAATATGATTGTCGGGATCGGCGTCAATACTGAAAACTGGCCCGGCCCACCGTCATTGGTGATGAGAAGCGCCGCTAAATGAAACAGAACCATCAACTCGCGCAGCGTTCGTGTGAACCCCGCCAGGTTAATACAATCCGTGTGGCTGCAATGGGCCTTAATGGTTTCCCCCAGGGGCTGGTCCTCTTTTAAACCGATGATAGCCACGGCGTAACCGGCCTGCAACAGTCTCTCGGCCAGTTGACAGTAGTATTCCAACGGCCAGGCTCTTATGGACAACAAACCACCGCTTGGATAAATCAAAACCATTCTTTTCCCTGCAGCAGCCGGTGCATAGGCTTGGAGACGGGCGACAAAGGCCTCGGTCTCCGTATGCGTCAGCTGAACTTTCGGAAATTGTGCATCCAGGGGGGTAACCTGTCTTTTCGCTTTGGGAAACGCTTCTGACCGCATGGACTCGACCAGGGTGATAAATTGCTGGGAAATATGCTGGTAGGGGTTGTAGAGCACAGGACAATTGATAAAATTGCCCCGGTAGAGCCCTTCCTGGGTGTGGCGATGGAATCCGACACGGACGGGGGCCGCACTTAAAAAGGAGAGTATACTGCTGATCCGGTGGAACAGTTCGCAGTCGATGGACACGTCGAATCGTTGCCGACGCAGTTGAATGACAACCTTTATGATATCCTTGAATAATGTGCCCGCGGAGGAAGGATCGATGGTGTGGATATTGTCATGGGGGACCACATCCATGATCTCCAGGATCTCTCTGTTTTTTTTAAACTGCAGCACACTGATCGTGGCCTTGGGGTACCTCGATTTAAGAAGCTGCAGCATGGGATGGGCCAACACCAGGCTGCCCATCTCAGACAATAGAATAACCAGAATCCGCCGGGTATTTTGTGGAGCTACCACCCTCTGGCGTTTGCGGTTAAACACAGACAGGATTCGGCATATTAACACGCCGATTACCTGGTCAATTTTTCGCTGTAGGTTTACATTCATGAGTAAAACCAAATATATGAACCTTTATGCCAGGTCAAGGAATTTCACCAACAGATGGGTGATTATTAGAACTTTAGCCTTGACCTGTGAAGAAAACTAATTATGATACCATAATAATTTCGCGCTGTGAAGGCCGCCATGGGCCTTTTGCAGTTGCGCATGACCCTGAAAGACCAAAATGAAAAAGCAATCAAGCATGCATATTGAGACGCAACAATCCAAGGAAGGCGATCGGCTCAAGCAGAAGATGTGGGGTTGGCCGACCTATTCCAGTATTGCCATTTCAGTCGTTATTCTTGTCATCCTCGTCTCAATGCTGGATATTAAAGAAATCTGGCGTGAATTCGAAGCTGCCAACAAGATCTACATCCTCATCGCAGCAGCCGCTCATTATGCCACGTACCTGTTGCGCGGCATCCGTTGGCGAAATTGCCTGACGCGCTTCAACCTGAAAGACGGTTCACTCAGGTTTGCGCTGCTGGTCTTTTTTTATAATTTCGTTGACAACGTGGTTCCCGCAAAGCTTGGGGACCTCTATGCTGCCCACATGGCCCGGATCAATTTCGGTGTTCGCCGATCGGCCGCTATCGGTTCGATCGTTTTTTTAAGAATGATCGATGCCTGGATTTTGCTGATATTGGCTGGGGTGTCGTCCTGGCTTTTATTTGCCGCTAAACTGCCGCAATCTGTTCTCTGGAGCCTGATTATCGGTATAACCATCGCTGTCGGGGCAAGCTCTATTCTGCTTGTCTTTCTATTTTTCAAAAAATCGATCCCCGGGTTTGTACCCGACAGGATTGCTGAAATGATCGAATCATTTCAGATTGGCATGTGGCCCCAACCCAGCCGGTTGATTCCGATCGTTTGTTTTACGGTGGGCATCTGGGCGCTTGAAGCCTTGTGGATCTATTTCTTGGTCATGGCTTTCGGATCGAAGCCGGGGCTGACAGAAGTTATTTTTTTGACCATGATTCCGTTGCTGGCATCTGCATTTCCCTTTACGCCGTCAGGAACGGGGGTGGTTGAGTTGACCCTTTTCAGCTGCCTGCGGGTTGTGGGCGTCACCTCACCGGTTGCCGCCTCTATTACCGTTGTTAACCGGTTTATCGATTACTGGCTCCACATCGGTCTGGGGCTGATGGTCTTCTCCATCCGGCGTGCTCTAAACCTGCACACGTGGCGGGAAGTGCCAATGGAAGCAGATGAACGTTCGGTATCACCCGATGTTCCAGATGAAGAAAAGAGAGGTTAGCCCATGACACTGATTGGAAGCGTACCCCGGCGCGCCGTGAACCTGGCACCCGGAAGTTTGAAAATATTGATCAATTATTTACACGGTAACAATGCTCAGCAGGGACCGGCCATCGAAGCGTTCTATCAGGCATTCGGCCGATGGCTGGACACACCACATGTATTTGGCGCTGCTTCAGGCCGCTCGGCGTTTCAGCTGGCATTGAAATCTCTGGGGTTACAAAAGGGTGCCGAGATCATATTTCCCATCTTTACCTTCCCGGTCATGCCGATGGTTGCCAAAATACTTGGATTTCGGCCTGTATTCTGTGAGGTTGACCCGGTGACCTTCAATTCTGGACCTGAGCATATTGAACCAAAGATCACGGCCAACACCGGTGCAGTGTTGGCCACCCATCTGTTCGGAAAACCCTGTCCGATCAATGAAATCAAAGCGTTGACGCAACAGCGCGGTATCCGTTTGCTGGAGGACTGTGCGCATGCCTGCGGTGTGCGGGTGGGCGGAAAAGCAGTGGGCACCTTTGGGGATATCGGCCTGTTCAGTTTTGCCGAGGGGAAAAACATGCCGTGTTTTGGCGGTGGCGCAATCACCACATCAGATACGGAGATCGCCCATCGGGCCAAAATAATCCTGGACGACTCAGCCCTGCAGTCCAAAGACGAAATATTCAAAAAAGCAATCTCGGTCTGGCTGAAATGGGCGGCTACGATCCCCTGGGTCTTTGGCATCACCATGTTTCCGGCACTGCGACTCAAACAATTCCTGGGACAACCCTTGCTGGATTCCACTGTGGGGGATGCGCTGCTCGATCAGTTTGAAAAATCACAACCCCGTATCAAACGCATGTCCAACCTGCAGGCCGCTGTCGGATTGCTCCAGCTAGGTTACATCGATGCCTTTAACGAAGGTGCCCGGCGAAACGCACAAGCGTTGACCGAGGAGTTGGGTAATGTAAAGACAGTCACCGTACCTCAGACCACAGATGACCATCACATCTATGTATACTATCCTCTCTCGGTAACACCGGAGATGCGGGATGATTTGCGTCATTTTTTGCTCAATCACGGCATCGACACAAAAATCACCGATATGTCTGACTGTTCTGTGTTAACACCCTTTCTCGATGGTCGTGACACTGAAACACACCGGGAGGGACCCAGCGAGGCTTCAATCCTTGAAATCTGTGTTTACCCGATGATTTCAAGGGCCAAGATGCGTCGTGTCGGCCGGGTGATTCAAGCCTGGGATGCTAAGAAAACCTGAAGTGGAAGTTGAGATAATAGCGGTTGTAACGCTTCGGCTTGTTTTTCTATACCATTCCCTTGAAGGCAAAGAAGGTCAACGAAAGAATACCCGCTGTGACCAGGGCGATGGAGGTATCCTGCAGCGGCTTGGGTACGCGCGCTAATAGAATTCTTTCACGAACACCGGCAAAGAGGATCAGGGCCAGGCCGAACCCTACCGCATAGGAGAAGGAGGCCACCAGGGCCTGCATGAAATTGTACTCCTCGTTCACGTTGATAAGGCAGGCGCCCATGACGGCGCAGTTCGTGGTGATCAAGGGCAGGAAGATCCCCAGGCCGGCGTAGAGTGCAGGGATGCTCTTTTTTAAAAACATTTCCACAAACTGAACCAGGGAGGCGATGACCAGAATGAAGACGATGGTCCTGAGGTATTCCAGTCCCAGGGTTACCAGGACAAAGGTGTTGAGCATCCAGGTAATGACGCCGGCCATGACCAGGACGAACACAACGGCCATGGCCATGCCCACGGCGGTTTCCATTTTTTTTGAGGTGCCTAGAAAAGGGCAGTTGCCTAAGAATTGTGCCAGCAGGATGTTGTTGATCAAAATGCAGCTGATGGCAAGAAGTACGTAATCACCCATGGATATTCTCCTATTTACTGCCTACAAGGTTCATCAGGCACAGCATGAGACCGAGGCACATGAACGCACCAGGTGCTTCGACCATGAACGTAAATGGCTGAAAAGAAGGCCCGAAAACCTGGATCGATGACTCCCAGATGGTCAATGTTCCGTTACCGAACAGCTCCCTCACAGCACCAAGCGAGGCCAGGGCAAGGGTGAAGCCGATGCCGATGCCCAATCCGTCGGCCAGGGACCTGATCACACCGTTTTTGAAGGCAAACGCTTCAGAGCGGCCCAGGACGATGCAATTGACCACGATGAGGGGGATGAAGATGCCCAGTTTGAGAAACAACGGATAGGTATAGGCCTGCATCACCAGTTCCACCACGGTAACAAAGGTGGCGATGATGATGATAAAACATGCGATCCTGACTTTTCCCGGTATGACTTTACGCAAAGAAGATACCAAGATATTGGAGCATACCAGCACAAAGGTGGTGGCCAGGCCCATGCCGATGCCGTTTTCAACGGTTTTGGTCACCGCGAGAACAGGGCATAGGCCGAGTACCAGACGAAATGGGGGAATCTCCTCCCAAAGGCCCTTGGTAAATTCTTGAGCGATCGATTTCGCCATCTTGCTCTCCCTATTTGAATTCCTTGAGTTTTGCTTCTATCTGCGGCTTCAGGCTCTTGTAGAGCGCTCCTGCCTGGGTAACACCAAAAGCCACTCCCCGCGAGGTGATGGTGGCGCCGGAGAGGGCATCGATTTGACCGCCGTCTGTCTTTACCTGGAACGTGTCTATCAGGTCCATGCCCTCAAACTGCCTGGTGAATGAGGGATCGGTTTTGGCCTTGGAGCCGATGCCGGGCGTCTCGCTATGCGTTGTTACCCCCACGCCGATGATTTTATCTTCCTTGATATCGACCCCCACCATCAGACCGAGGTCACCGCCAAATCCTTTGCCGGCGCTTTCAAAGGCAACTTTATCGGGATGCCCGTCAAAAACGCCCACGTAAAAGCTGGCTATGCCGCCCTCATATTCGATGTTAAATCGGTCCACTATGGGATCATTGGAGGCGCCTTCCAGGATGCCTTTGATGGCAGGTCCCTTAACAAAGGTGAGCTGTTGCAGTTCGATTTGGTCCTTGGTGCTGTTTCTCACGGCAGCCAACAGGCCCCCGGAAAAAGAGCTCAGGACGACGAGCACAACAACCATTTTGATCATTTCACGCATATCAAACAACCTTTCCCATGGCTTTGGGCCGGATTTTGTCCAGCAAGGGGTGGATAAGGTTAATCACCAGTATGGCCAGTACAGTTCCGTCGATATAGGCGCCGATATTTCTGATTAAAACGGTCATGAGACCGCCGGCGGCACCATAGATCAGCATGGGGATGAAATTGACCGGTGAGGATGAATCCTCAGTGGCCAGGAAGAATGCCCCGATGAGGGTGTAGCCAGTGAATATATGAAAGAGAGGGGCGGCATAGCGTGTGGGATCCACAAGGTTGAACAGTTGGGCGGTGACAAACACACCGGCCAGATAGGCAATTGATATCTCCCAACGGATGAAGCCGCGGATGATCAGGTAGGCCCCGCCCAGGATCAGGCCGATTCCGAAGGTGGCGCCGATGCCGCCGGATTGCCGGCCGACCAGAAAATCACTGATGGCATACGGTTCAGTGCCGCTCACGCCGAAATTTTTCAATGCAGCCAGGGGATAGGCCATGATGAAATCAGGGTTGTAGTTGAGCAGCATGGCGTTAAAGTCAAAATAATCTTTCCAGGAAACCATCAGGATGGCTATCGAGAGAGCCACCGGATTGAACGCATTGCCGCCGATGCCGCCAAAAATCTGTTTGCCCACGACGATGGCTACAAACGTTCCCGTGATGACCAGCCACCAGGGGGCGGTGGCCGGCAGCAGCATGGCGAACAGCACACCAATGAGCGCCGCATTGCCGTCTCCGACAGAAACGGGTCTCTGCATGACCCGATTCATGAGCAGTTCCCAGAGCATGGCTGTTGAAATGGAAAGGCAAACCACACCGATGGCCGGGATACCGAAGCGAAAAAATCCCCCCAGCATGATCGCGGGGAGGGCGGCATAGATGATATGGAGGTTGCGCTCGGAAATATTACTGCCGATGTGCAGGAAGGGTGCGTGTGAAACGATTAACTTTTTCGGGCTATTCATCTGTTGTCTCCTCGATAGCCGTCTCTTCGGCAGCCATTTCTTCCATGGCTATTCGGTTGAGTTCGTGCTTTGCCAGTCTGATGTATTGGAAAATTGGGATTTTAGAGACACACACGTAGCTGCATAGGCCGCATTCAAGACAGGAATAGAGGTCATAGCTTTCAGCGGCTTCTTCGTAGAATTCTGCTTCCAAAAAGCGGACGAGCAGGTTGACCTGAATCCTGGCCGGGCACATCCTGACACAGTCACCACAGTTGATGCAGGGGTAATCCGAGGTCAGGGAAATATCTTCCCTGTCCTGCAACAGAATGGCATCCGTGGATGGCTGCACCGGATAGTGTGCTGAAAATATGCTGTGGCCCGTCATGGGCCCGCCGACAACGATACGGTCTTTTTCTTCGAGGTTTATCCGGTGGTCCCTGAGAATGTCGGCAATGGCGGTGCCGATCCTGGCGGATACCAGGGAACGGTTGCCCTGTTTGTCGATAAGGGTGATCGTTTTTTCTAGAGGTAGCTGTTTTTCGGCAAAGGCCTGGCCGATGGAGGCAACTGCTTCGGCGGTGAAAAAACACACCCCCAGGTCCTGAAAGGTTTGGTCGGTGGGAATTTCCTGGCCCATAACTTTCTGGACGATGAGCCTGGGCAGACCCGAGGGGTAGCTGGCGTCCATGGCTGCAACGCTTGCCCCGATGTCACCGTAACCATGCAGTGCATCCTGGGAGGTGGCCAGAACGACATTTTCAACCCCTGTGATCGTTTTCAGGATTTTTATGCCCGCCTGTATGTCTTGCAGGCGAAATGAGAGCGTGTATTGGGCGGACATGACCAACAGATCCTCATCCATGCCACTGACAATGATGGTGTGGATGGGTTTTTCCGCATTTGTGAACGCCTCGAAGGAAGGCGCGCCCGGTAAACAGGCTAAAAAATTGGTGGCAATTTCCAAGGTTGGTTCGCATTGGGATTCAAAGGCATCGTCCAGCGTTTCTGCCCCCGAGGCTGTAATGGTCAAAGCGGTGTATTCCCGCCCCGCTTCACCAGGGAACCTGTCGATGGATGACAGGGTGCCCGACAGGCTGGCAATACCGTATGCGCCGGGTGCCGATGAAAGGGATATTTTCTGGCCGGTTTTAACAAGATCCCCTTTTTTTGCCAAACGATCATCTACGTCGGCGGTCGGGCACGGCACCAGCAGGGTCACGCTTTCCGGTTGCTTGAGGGCAGCTGGAGCGGTCACATTTCCGGGTATGGGCAGGTATTGAATCCGAGGTGTCGGGGAATCGAAAAATGAACGCTTTATCATAATTCAACCTTTTTAATTAAACCGCATCTTTTAAAACAAGGTACACTATATGCCATGGGTCTACTGCAGAACATGACAGGCCGCGCAGGCAACCGGTCCGGCTTCGAAATCCTGGTGGCATTTGATGCACTGATCGTGAAATGCATCTGACCTTTTCAACATCTCCGTGTCCTCAATCTCATCAGCATCATGGCAGTCTAAACATGTTTCCGGCAGGCCATTGGCTTCTTCGCTAGTATGGTGGCAATCACCGCAAGCGATAAGGGAGGAGTCGTCATCCATGGGATGGTGGTGGCAATCATAGCAGGAAAGGCCGTAGTGCATATCCGAAGTATGCGCCTTGTGGTCGAAGAGAACCTTTCCAGCGGCGACTTTGAACATCATTCTCACCGGTTCTTCCGGGGTTTTTTCCGGAAACGCTGCATAACATAATACACCGACTAACAAGAGATATATGATCAACCCGTAGACAATCTTCAGTTGTTTCTCGGAGAGCATATTCAATACAACCTTTCATCTTGTGCTGATAATTTTTGTTTTTGTACAGCAGTGAACCGACTACCATAATGTGCATTGGCTTTCAAGTTTTTATTTGCTTAAAAACAGCTTATTGGGGCTGTGACGGCGACGGGCACACACCGCACATGCTGCAGGTCCGGGGGTCGCATTCCTTGGTTTTTTTTCCTTTTTGGGCCCGTTTGTACTCTGCCAGGAGAAAGGGCTTCTGAATGCCGTGGTCTATGAAATCCCAGGGAAAAACCTCGTGATCCCAGCGTTGGCGATTGACATAGAAGTCCGGATCGATGGCGGAAGCCTTGAGGGTTTCAGCCCAGTTCCACTGGTGGTCCCTGCCTGACAGGAGAATGTCGGCAACCCGTCGGTCGCCTCGCGAGAAAAGGGCCTGGAGATACGCCCCCCGGGGAGCGTCTGCCTGCACCGTCAAGTTGGGTACATTGCCGAGGGCTTGCCTGATTCGCTTAATCTTTTTTTTCAGGACAGGCACAGTCTCCATGGGCGCCCACTGGAAAGGTGTGTGGGGTTTGGGAACAAAGGCGTTCAGGCTGACGGTTATCTCTCCTATTCTTCCTATTTTCCGGCTGGATTCAAGAAAGGCGCGCTTTATTTTTTTGCATAACGTGACAATGGCGTCAACATCCTGCATGGTTTCGAAGGGCAGCCCAATCATAAAATAGAGTTTCAGGTTGGGGATGCCGGCTAACACCAGTTTGGTGGTGGCCTCCAGGATTTCCTTTTCCGAGAGCCCCTTGTTGATACACGCACGCATGCGTTCCGAACCGGCATCAGGGGCGATGGTGGCGGTTTTGACCCTGCTTTTTTTTAGTTGGGTAAGCAGTTCGTCAGAAAGAGCGTCCGCCCTGAGGGAGCTGAATGATATTTCTGTGCCATCCCTGGTGATGGCACTGCACAGGTCTTCAAGACCGGGCAGATCAGAGACCGCTGCACCGACCAGGCCGATTTTATGGGTACGGGTTTTCTTTGTACGGGTTTTTTTTATAGGGGTCTTTTTTTCCGGGGGAGGTGTTGAAAAACAATCATCGCGGATACAGTCAGCGATATCCTCCGGGGACCTGAAACGGGGAGGGCGGTACACAAAACCGGCAGCACAGAATCGGCATCCATGCGGACATCCACGGGATACTTCCACGAGGAAGGTCTGGTCGAAGGTGGTGTGCGGGGTCAATATGGTACTGCGGGTGTGCAAACGGGACAAGTCCGCTAGGTACGCCCGTTTGACACGTTGGGGCGGGCCTGGTTTCGATTTCAGGGCCTTGAACGTATTGTCCGGGTTGTAGCGGTCTTCATAAAAAGCAGGAACATACAGGCCGGACATTTGCTGGGTCGATTCCAGAAGCCAGGCCTCACGGTCGTCATGGGGTTCAAAGAGGTCCATAAACCGGGGCAGGAGATCTTCGGCTTCACCAATCAAAAAGCAGTCTATGAAGGCAGCGATGGGTTCGGGATTCAGCAAACAAGCGGCGCCGCCCGCTGCAACCAGCGGGCGGCGGCTATCACGATCCGCGGCCCTGAGGGGGAGGTGGGCCGCATCCAGGATCGTAAGCACGTTGGGGAAGTCATTTTCAAATGATATGGAAAAGGCGGCAATATCGAATGCCGCCAAGGCTTTTCCCGATTCCAGGGTGGAAAGGGCTTTAGTGGCGGAGGGAGGGGTTTCCGGCAAAAAAGCCCTTTCACAGACAACACCATCTAATTCGTTAAGGATGCGGTATACCGTCTGAAAACCTAGGTTGGACATACCCACATGGTAGGTGTTCGGGTAAATCAGCACCACGCTGACCCGGCCTCCATGCTCCTTGTAAATGGTCCCTGTCTCTGCTTCCAACAGTCGGAAGCGGTCCCTGTCAATTTTTTTGGTCATACTTTCTACGGGTTACATTTGGCAATCCCCATGATGTATCTATAGGAAAAGGGAAGCGTCAATTGGTTTAGAGCAGGTGTTTTCATTCCGCATTCCAAATTCCGCAACCCGCATTCCTTTTCAGTCGGCTTTGCGTCTTAAAAAAGTGGGCACTTCGAGATCACTGTTGTCGATGATCATCCCTTCCGCCCCTTGGTAACCAACCAGTCCCAGGTCGTTGGTGGCTTCCTTTTTACGGATAAAGGTCGGTTCGTCGAAGTCGATGCCCCTTTCGATGTCCTCGGGCGTGATGTCCCGGACTTTTCCGCGCAGGGGATGATCTGTCACCTTGTTGGAAGAAGATGTTGCCGGCCCTGAACCGATGCCGGTGGCGATGACGGTCACTCTCATTTCATCCTCCAGGGAGTCGTCCACCACGGTCCCCCATATGATGTCTGCATCGTCGCCTACCTCTTTGTAAATCCGTTCAGAGGCCTCGGTCATCTCTTCCATGGTGAGGTCGCTGTTGCTGGTGATGTTCATCAGCACGCCCTTGGCGCCCGAAATGGCGATATCTTCCAGCAGTGGATGGGAGATGGCCCTTTCGGCAGCTTCCACCGCGCGGTTTTCCCCTTTGGAAATGCCGATGCCCATGATGGCCAGACCTGCCCTGGACATGGTGGTCCTGACATCGGCGAAATCAAGGTTGACCAGACCCGGCATCATGATCAGGTCAGTGATGCCCTTGACGGAGTGAAGCAGTATTTCATCCGCTTTTCTGAACATTTCGATCATTTTTGCATTCTTGCCTGCCAATCCCCTGAGCCGGTCATTGGGAATGGTGATAACGGTGTCTGCAACACTCTTGAGGCCATCGATGCCTTCCATGGCCTGCCGGGTTCTTTTCTTGCCCTCGAAAGAGAAGGGTTTGGTGACAACAGCAACGGTCAGGGCCCCCATTTCTTTGCAGATTTCGGCGATTACGGGTGCCGCTCCGGTGCCGGTGCCGCCCCCGAAGCCGGCGGTGATGAACACCATGTGGCTGTTTTCGAGGGACTGCCGGATAGCATCGGCGTTTTCAATGGCCGCTTCCCTGCCAATCTCGGGGTTGGCGCCCGCACCTAGTCCTTCTGTCAAGCGTTCACCCAGCTGGATACGGACTTCCGCCCGTGAAATATCCAGGGCCTGGGCATCTGTGTTGGCGCAGATGAACTTGACGCCGTTGAGGTTGCTGGCGATCATGTTGTTGATGGCATTCCCGCCTGCACCGCCCACACCGATGACTTTAATTTTTGCCGATTTTTCATTTTCTACGTAAGTAAACATTTTCCCCCCCTTTGAATGGTTAACGAGCTTCCACGTTCGGTATACCTGTTTCTATGCTAAGTCCTAAAAATTATTGTTTTTGTACGGGCTATCAATTCCATTTTTATCAGATGACGTCCTTGAACCACTTCTTCATGCGGCTCGTGATGCCGTTGAAGATGTTTTTGTCCCTTATCCTGAACTTTTTCGACGGTTGCATTCTCGCGCCATAGAGCACGAGCCCCACACCGGTGGCATACATGGGGTTATTGACGACATCCACAAGTCCGCTGATGCCGGTGGGTCGCCCCAACCGGGTCGGTAGATTGAATATGGATTCGGCAACATCGATGATGCCGTCCAGAAGGGCGGTGCCGCCGGTAATGACCACACCGGAATTGATGTTGTTTTCCATACCGGCACGGTAAATCTCCCGTTGTACAAGGGTAAAAATTTCCTCCATGCGGGGCTCGAGAATTTCGCCCAGAATCTGTCGTGGCAGTTTTCTGGGTTCACGGCCTCCCATGCCGGGCACTTCGATGGTGTCATCGCTGTTGATGTTCGTGGACAAGCAGGTGCCGAATTTGGTCTTGATTTTTTCGGCCTCCAAAAGAGGTGCCCGTAAACCGATAGCGATATCATTGGTCAGGTTATTCCCCCCCAGTGACAGGACAAAGGTGTGCTTGATATTCTTGCCGGAGAAGATGGCCAGGTCCGAGGTTCCGCCTCCGAGGTCGAGCAGGCCGGTGCCCAGCTCTTTTTCCTCGTTGGTCAATACGGCCTCGCCGGATGCCAGGGATTCCAGCACAATGTCGCAGACATCCAGCCCTGAACGGTTGGCACATTTTACGATATTGTGGGCAGACGTCACCGCCCCGGTTACGATATGGATTTTCGCTTCCAGTCGGACGCCGGCCATTCCAACCGGGTTCTGAATTCCGGTTTGTTCGTCGACAATATACTCCTGGGGCAGCACATGGATGACTTCGCGGTCCATGGGGATGGCTACAGCCCGGGCGGCGTCAATGACCCGGTCCACATCGTTCTGGGTAATTTCAGGCCCCTTTATGGCGACGATTCCGCGGCTGTTGAAACCGGTAATATGCCCCCCGGCTATACCGGCATAGACGGATGAAATCTCACAGCCTGCCATGAGCTCGGCTTCCTCCACCGCCTTTTTGATAGACTCCACGGTGGATTCAATGTTGACGACAACACCCTTGCGGAGCCCGATGGAGGGGCTTGTTCCGGTGCCGATTATATTGATCTCCCCATGGGAGACCTCCCCCACTACCGCACATATTTTGGTCGTCCCTATATCCAGGCCGACAACAATATTTTCCTCCCCATGCACTTTACACCTCCTTTTGACCCGTGGCGGGCGACGCTTTAGTATCTATGTTGACAACGATACGATTTGGGTTGTTCAGATCAATGGATCGAAAAGACGAATCATTGTTTTGATTTTGAAAATAGACCAAGACCTTTTCGAGCAATTTGTATTTGCTGGGGTAGTCATGATAGCCCAGATGAATTTCTCCGGTTCGATCTTTCATGTAGAGGGTCAGGCCGATGTCCCGGTCCACATCTATTCTGTTGATTTTGTCGATGGGGATTGTGCTGTTGTCTTTCTGGCCGAGTTTCAATACCGACATGATGGCACTGAAAGGGCGGCTGAAGGGACCATCGCCGACCTTCAGGTCAGAGATATTTAGCCCAGCTATGACCGGCAGGTCTGCAGGGTCGTTTTCATCCCACTCCTTGAATATGGTCCCGGACTTGTCGATGAGGAAACGGTGATTCATATCGATAATGGCCAAAGGCTCATATTCCTTTATATGGATGGCGAGCCCGGAGGGAATCTCCCTGCTGACCTCGGCTTCCTGTATCCAGGGGTGGGCCAGCAGCCGCTTGCGGGTTGTGGCCAGGTTGATAGAAAAAATGTTTTTGCCAGTGTAGATGTCGGCGTGATCAATAATCTGCTGCCGCGACAAGCGGTTGAAACCCGATACACTGATTTGTGAAGTGCTGAAATAAGTGGACTGGGTCAACAGGTCGTAGCCGAAAACAAACGTAAAGCTCATGAGGGCCACGGCAATCACCAGGGATGATATTTTCAGCACATTGCCCAGGGTCGCCACTATTTTGGCACGCTGTTTAGCCCCGCTGTTCCGGAAGTAGTTCTTCTTCGGCTTTTTTATCTTTTTCTTAGCCAACAATTCTGACCTCTGTCTCGAGTTGAATATGAAAGCGTTCGTAGACAATGGATTGAATGAGATCTATCAGGGCCAGCATATCGTTTGCGGTCGCCCGCCCCTTGTTAATGATGAAATTGGCGTGCTTGGTGGAGACTTCCGCATCCCCAATACGTTTACCTTTCAATCCTGCCATGTCGATCAACTGCCCTGCTGACCGCCCCTCCAGGGGGTTCTTGAAAACACAACCAGCACTGGATGCCGCCCAGGGTTGATGCTTGTTCCTTTGTTTCAGTATCCGGCCGGCCTCGTTTCTGATGCTATGCTGGTCCGCTTGTTGCAAACAAAGGACAGCCTCCAGAATGATGGGCTCGCAGCCTGTTTCAAAAGTTGTATCAATCGGCCAGTCCAGTTTTCGGTATGAAAAAGCAAGATCCGTTTTATTCAAGCTCCGGAATGATCCTTGGGGCATTAAAAGAGTGACAGATTCGACCACGTCACCCATGCACCCCCCACTCGTGCCCGCGTTGACCCTTATGCTGCCGCCCAGGGTGCCGGGAATGCCCAGGGCAAAATTGAAGCCCTGCAGCCCGTGCTTGAGGGCATATGAACAAACATCGGCCAGTTTTACGCCTGCGTCGGCTGTGATGCACGGGGCGGTCGCTGCTGCCTTGTTGTGGGCAATGGACAGGAGACAGCCGGCCAGCAGAATCACGATGCCCTGGATCCCGTTTTCCCTGACCAGGATGTTGCTGCCTGCGCCCAGGGGCATATAGGCAATGCCATGTTCTGTGGCCCATTGCACCAACCGGACCAGGTCGCCTTTGTCCTTTGGCCTGACAAGTGCTTCCGCAGGACCTCCCACCTGGAACGACGTATGCCGCGACATGGGTTCTTCAAATGTCACGTCATCGGCAAAGGTGTCCGTCAACCATATTTTGGCGGTTTGATCCAGCGCCATCATTGCATCTCCAGGAGTTTTTCGCCGACCATCCAGACATCCCCGGCGCCCAGGGTCAGTACGATGTCCTTTTCCATTATATTGGCCTTAAGGCATGCCACCGCATCGGCAGCATCTTTGATGCAGATTACCTGTTTGTGGCCGTGGGCCATTATGTCTTCACACAGGTCATGTCCGTCCACACCGTCGATTTTGTCTTCTCCAGCCGAGTAGATGGGCATAACCAGCAGCAGGTCCGACTGGTAAAAGGCCCGGGTGAATTCGTCAAAGAGATCCCGGGTCCTCGTATACCGGTGGGGTTGAAAAACCACGACTTTGCGCCGGTCGGGCCAGGCATCCCTGAGTGCCTGCAGGGTGGCTTTAATCTCAGTGGGATGATGCCCGTAATCGTCAATGACCGTGGCTCCCTGGATTTCACCCTTTATTTCTATGCGGCGCTGTACACCCTCGGCGTGTTCGAGCGCTTCCTTGATCACATCAAAAGACATGTTGAGTTCAATGCCCACGGCAATGCTCGCCATGGCGTTGTACACATTGTGCATGCCCGGAAGGTTGAGTTTGATCCGTCCGAGCTCCTCATTCCTTAAACAGACCGTAAAATCGCTTTTCAGGCCTTTGAAAGAAACCTTCTTGGCCTGTATGTCGGCCTGGGGTGTCATTCCATAGGTCATATATCTTTTTTTGATCAGGGGGATGATGTCCTGAACATGGTCGTTGTCCAGGCAGAGAATGGCCAGTCCGTAAAAGGGAATTCTGTCGATGAAGCTCAGAAAGGCCGCCTTGATGGTTTCCAGGTCTGCATAGTGGTCCAGGTGTTCGCGGTCGATGTTGGTCACCACCGCTATGGCCGGCGACATTTTCAGAAAAGAGCCGTCGCTTTCATCTGCTTCCGCCACGATAAACTCACCCTGGCCGAGCAATGCGTTGGAACCGATGCTTTTCAATTTGCCGCCGATAACCACGGTGGGGTCGAGGCTGCCGCGGGCCAACACCGTGGCAACGATGGAGGTGGTGGATGTTTTTCCGTGGGCGCCGGCAATGGCAATACCGTATTTCAACCGCATCAGTTCGGCGAGCATTTCCGCCCGGGGAATAACGGGAATTGACGCTTTCTCCGCAGCCACTACCTCGGTGTTGGTATCGCGGACAGCGGAAGAGATGACCACCACGTCTGCTCCTTTAATCTGATCTTCGTGATGGCCCTCGTACACGGTGCCCCCGAGCGTGACGAGACGTCGGGTGATGTCGGAAGTCCTGAGATCGGATCCGGACACCTTGTAGCCGAGATTGAGCAAGAGCTCTGCAATTCCGCTCATGCCGATTCCGCCGATGCCTACAAAATGGGTATGGTATTTTTTCTGATACATAGTCTCGTTTTCGTTCGCTTGTCTCTTAGCTAAGCGCCAAGATATTTTACCGCCCGCTTCGCTCAAGACGCCAAGAGCGCCAAGAAATGCTAATACTAATTATAATTCTTTGCGTCCTTTGCGTCTTTGCGGTTCAGTTATTTTTTCATAACTAACAACTATGAGCCGATTAGCTCATATATATCATCCACAATGTCCCTGGCCGCGTTGGGCCGGCCCAGCCTAGCTGCCTTTTCGCCCATGCGGGCGAGTTCTTCGGGGGCACCCGCATAGTGCTCGATCCTTTGCGCCAGCAGGTCCCCCTCGAGATCCTTTTCAATAATCATCTCAGATGCGCCTGTCCGCACGAGGCTCTCGGCGTTCATGCGCTGATGGTCGTCGGCCGCGTACGGGAAGGGGATGAATATAACCGGCTTCCCCAATGCAGTGACTTCCGCCACTGTGGTCGCTCCAGCCCGGCAGACAATCAGGTCCGCTGCCTGATACTGGTCAGCCATGTCTGTAAAGAAAGCCTTGACCGTATTTTTGGTGCGGCTGTTTGCGTAGGTTTCCTTCATCATGCTTTCATCATTCGCCCCGGTCTGGTGGATGAAATGAAAGCGCTCGCAGTTGGCGAGGTGCCCCACAGCCGATTGCATTGCCAGGTTGATGGCATGCGCCCCCTGACTTCCGCCGGCAACGAGTATGGTAAACACTGCCCCAGGCTTTGGTGTCTGTTGCTTTGACGGCATGGAAGCAAAGAATTCGCTTCGCACGGGGTTGCCTGTCACCACGGCCTTGTCATTCATTTGCATTCCCTTTGTTTCCGGAAAGGAGAGATACAGACGGTCTGTTATCCGCGAAAGCCATCGGTTGGTGATACCCGGCAAAATATTCTGTTCCTGGAGTGCAGTTTTAATGCCCTTCAGCCAGGCGGCGGCAACCACAGGCCCGGCAGAATACCCGCCCACACCCAAGACAAGGTCCGGGCTGAAGTCTTTTAAAATTCTGGCTGACGCGAGCAAGCTTGCCGGCAGCAGCATGAAGGCTCTCATCTGGTTTAAAATTCTCCGGTTTTTCAGCCCCTGAACGTTGATGGCCGCAAGCCTGAGCCCTTTTTGGCCTAAAACCGACCTTTCAAAAGGGTTGCCAATCCCGATAAAGAGAATGTCGCTCTCTTCGTTTCTCGAAAGGACTTCTTCGGCAATGGCTATTCCCGGAAACAGGTGCCCGCCCGTTCCGCCGCCGGCGATGACCACCCGGACAGGGTGCATCTTGGCCAGGGTTGCACGGCTTTCTGCTGGCCGCCCCTTGTCTCTGTTCAGTCCAGGGGTGAAAGGTATATCCGGGAGCTGGTTTTTGCTCAATATGTGGGCACTAGCTTGCATTGGGTCTCCCTGAATGTCTGGCCCCGATGTTCATCAGGATGCCGATGGAAGCCATGTTGACCAGAAGCGATGTGCCCCCGTAGCTCAAAAAGGGGAGCGTCAATCCTTTTGTTGGCAGAAGCCCCAAGGTCACACCCATGTTTACACAGACTTGCAGGGTGATGGTGGCGATTATACCTGTGGCCAGATAGGCGCCAAAAGTGTCGTCGGCATTACGCGCTATGCGAATTCCCCGCCACAGGATGAGAACATAGATTCCCAGGATGAACATCACCCCCCAGAGTCCAAGTTCCTCGCCGATAACGGAAAATATAAAGTCGGTATGGGGTTCGGGAAGATAGAACAGTTTCTGGTACCCCTTGCCGATACCGGTTCCCCAGATGCCCCCGGTACCGAAAGCCATGAGCGAATGGATAATCTGGTAGCCTTCATCCGTGGGGTATTGCCAGGGATCCAGAAAACTGATGATTCTTCTGATGCGGTATTCGGCGTTGAGCATAAAATAATAGGCCACCGGCAGGACCAGCAGCAGGGCCGAGAAAAGGTGGAGTAGGCGGACCCCGCCCACAAACATCATCATCCAGGTGACCGCCCCCAGTATGACCACCGAACCGAAATCAGGCTGCATGAAAATCAGGATCGTGAACATGGCCAGGACAATGACATGGGGCATGAAACCAATGAAAAAATCCTTGACCAGCTCCTGTTTCTTGCTCATGGAATAGGCCAGATAAATAATCATGGCCAGCCTGGCAAATTCGGAAGGCTGAAACGAGAAGGGACCCATTCTCAGCCACCGCATGGAGCCGCCCGCCGACATGCCCAGGGCGGAAATCTGCACCGCCGCCAAAAGGAACAGGGCCAGCAGCAGAATAGGATAGGTCAAGATACGGTAAATCTTGAAGGGTAGATGGCTGCAGGCAACCAGAGCGATGATGCCGACCAAAGAGAACAAGGCCTGCCTTTTTAAAAAATAATAGTCCGAGCCGAATTTTTTCAGTGCCAGGGCTGAACTGGCGCTGTAAACCATCACAATGCCGATCCCCACCAGAAACAGTACGGAAAAGAGCAGGGTGACGTCATATGTCGGTGTCTGGGTTTGTTTTATATTATCGGCCATCGTTCTCATATTCCATTGGGCTTTCCATGCGGAATGCCGGAAAAGCTTGAACCACAAAGGCACAAATTTCACAAAGGTCTTCTTTGTATTTCTCTTTGTGTCTTTTGGGTTGAAAAATCATTAATGATCTACCTTTATCAACGAAGCTTCAGGGTGCTCATGGAAATCAGTGCCAGGGCGATGGCGATGATCCAGAAGCGCACAATGATTTTGGGCTCGGGCCAGCCTTTAAGTTCAAAATGATGGTGCAGGGGGGCCATTTTGAAAATCCGCCCGCCATTGGTCATTTTGAAAAAACTGACTTGAAAGATTACCGAAAGTGCTTCAAGGACGAACAATCCGCCTACAATTACCAGTAAAATTTCCTGTTTGGTGATGACCGCCACGACGCCCAGGGCGCCCCCCAGTGAGAGGGACCCCACATCCCCCATGAAAACCTGGGCCGGATAGGTGTTGAACCAGAGAAAGCCGAGGCCGGCCCCGCCGATGGCGCCGCAGAAAATGGTCAGTTCACCGCATCCCGCCACATAATTGATCTGAAGATAATCCGCCAGTTGGGTATGCCCGGCCACGTATGCGAAAAACATGTAAGTGACGGCGGCGATGACCACGGGGCCGATGGCAAGGCCGTCCAGGCCGTCGGTCAGGTTGACAGCATTGGACGCTCCCACGATGACGAGGATGGCGAACAGGATGTAGCCCCATCCAAGATCTGGGGATATTTCTTTGAAAAACGGTATGGTCACGCGCGTGTCAAAATCTGGGTTTATATAGAGCAGCATACCGGCCACAGCCGCCAGGACCACCTGCCCCGCGAACTTGGCCCGGGCTGTCAGTCCTTTGTTTCTCTTTTTAACCAGCATCAGATAGTCGTCGGCAAAGCCGATTAAGCCGTAGCCGCAGACGATCAGCAGCGCAATCCAGACATAGCCGTTGGTCAGATCGGTCCACAAAAGCGATGACGTGACGATGGCGAACAGGATCAAAATTCCGCCCATGGTCGGGGTTCCCGCTTTTGACTGATGGGCCTCGGGTCCGTCTTCCTGGATGTACTGGCCGACCTGCAACTGTTTGAGCCTGCGGATGACCCAGGGGCCAAGCAGGAAGCAGATCAGGAAAGCCGTCAAACTGGCGTATATGGTCCGAAAGGTAATGTAGCGGAACACATTCAGCGCCGACAGGCTGGTGTGTAACGGATATAAAAGGTGGTACAGCATGGGTTACCTTTGTCCGAATGTGTGAATCAGTTCTTTTATGACGCGCTCCATGCGCATGCCGCGCGAGCCTTTTACCAGAATAGTATCCCGGGAATCAGCCCGGGCAACCAGATCTGCACATATTTCCTGTACGGATCCAACGACAATCCGTTCTGCATCCATGCCGTTGATTTGGGCACCCTGTGCAATGTCATGGGCAAAGTCGCCGGTCAGGTATAGCCGGTCTGGATTGCTAAGGGCAGCATGCTGCCCTATGTCGCGGTGAAGGGCGGCGGACTGGTTTCCCAGTTCAAGCATGTCACCGAGGACCACGACCCGTGAGTGCTGTTTTCCCATTTGTTTTAGCGTGTCCAGGGCTGCCTTCACCGAAGAGGGGTTGGCATTGTAGGCATCGTCGATGAGGCAAATGCCGTTGGCCAGTTTTAGGATGCGCATACGACCGCTGACCGGTTGAAAACATTCGAGCCCGGCTTTGATTTCGGGCAGGGGGACTTCCATCAGATACCCTGCTGCGGCCGCAGCCAGGGCATTTGAAATCATGAACCTCCCGGGTGTGTTGAGGGTGACCTCGATGGTTTCCCCGGGCACTTCCAGGTGAAATGACAGTTGGTGTCCCTGTTCGCGAACATGGCTGGCATGAACCACAGCTTGATCGGAAAGGCCGAACAACAGTACTTCGCCGGACGCGTTTTCCGCCAGGCTGGCCACATGGGGGTCGTCGGCATTCAGAATGGTTCTACCGTTGGAGTTCATCCCTTCCAGCAGCTCCCCCTTGGCGCGCAGAATGCCCTCGATGGATCCTAACCTCTCCAGATGAGCAGGGGCCACGTTGGTGATTATGCCGATGTCGGGACGACAAATATCAGCCAGTCGCCTGATTTCGCCGGGCCTGTTCATTCCCAGTTCGAGTACGGCCAGCGTGTGCGTTTTTTCGAGCCGGAGAAGGGTGAGGGGCAGGCCGATTTCATTGTTGAAATTCCCCATGGTCGCCAGCGTCTCGTATTTGCGGCCGACGATGTGGGTGAGCATGGTTCGGGTCGAGGTTTTGCCATTGGAGCCAGTCAGGGCAATTACCGTCAGAGGGGTGCGACCACGGTTGAAGGATGCCAGATCGCCCAGTGCCCGGGTGGTGTCTGCAACAGTGACGACGACGGTTCCCCGTGCTGCGGGGTCTTCAAGCATCAGGCCCTCTGATTTTCCCTTTTCTACCAAAACTCCCCGCACACCCTTTTTTACAACACTGTTGGCAAATGTGTGACCGTCGTGGACTTCGCCGACGATGGCGACAAACAACTCATCTGGGGCAATGCTCCTGGAGTCGATGGAGATGCCGCTAAACATCCCATCGCCAGAGCCGGTCACAAGGTCGCCGCCTGTTGCGTCAAGAATGTCGGAGGTCTTCCACGGTATGGGGTTTGAAGCGCTGCTCATAATCTAACGGTCTATTGCCCTTTGCATTTTTTTGCGGTCAATCCCTGATTAAAAGCTGTCACTTAATTGAATCTGTTGTCAGTAGTCCGTGCCCAAGCTATTAGCTACCGACAACCGACTACTGCTCACTGACCACGGGTCCTCTGTGGTTCTGACCTCTGTTTTCTGTCTTCTCTTGTTCTGCACCCAACACTAAATACTACCCCTCTATAACCTTAAGTGCTTCCTCGACATCGCTGAAAGAGAGGATGCGATCGCCCACAATCTGATATGTTTCATGCCCCTTGCCGGCAATGACCACTATGTCGCCCGCTTTAGAGGCCTGGATGCCCAATTGGATGGCCTGCTTGCGGTCTGGTTCCACCAGAAAACCTTTTTTCTGCCATCCGTTTTGAAGTTCTCCGGGGAGATATTCAAAACTGCAGACTGCTTTTAAACCCGGCAGAATGTCTGCGATGATGGCGGCAGGTTTTTCCATTCTCGGGTTATCCGAAGTGACGATGGTCAGATCGGACAGCCGGCCTGAAATTTTGCCCATCATGGGTCGCTTGGCCTTGTCCCGGTCGCCGCCGCAGCCGAATACACAGATCAATCTGTCGGGCTTGAGGGCTTTCAGGGCCTGCAAAACATTTTCAAGGGCATCGGGTGTATGGGCATAATCCACGAATATCGGCCTGTCTGCCGGACCCGGTACACGCTGGAGACGTCCCGGTACGGCGGAAATGGTCTCTATGCCTGCCTGAATGGATTGCGGCGATACGTCCAGAGCTGCAGCAGCGCCGGCCGCACAAAGAATATTTTCGAGGTTGTGGCGGCCGGCCAACTTTGACTGGAAAGGGAACGTGTGGCCGGAAATTTCGATGGTGCCGCTGATTCCCCGGAGACCCATGTCCACTACGAGCGGGTGAACCTGATTCTTTTTCGCATGCCCAACCGCGACACTAGGGCAGGAAACCTCCTCGATCAGTTCGCGTCCCTGGGAGGAGTCGGCGTTGATCACGGCAGCCTTGGTGTGGGAATCGCGCCCTTGGACCAGGTATTCGGTAAAAAGTCTTTTTTTGCAGTCCCAATAGGACTGCATGTCTCGATGATAGTCCAGGTGATCCTGACTCAGATTGGTGAAAACAGCGACATCTATGTCACATCTGAAAATCCTGCCCAGGTCAATGGCGTGGGAGGAAACCTCCATGACCACATGCGATACGCCATGCGTTTTCATCTCCCGCAGGATGCGCTGAAGATCCAGCGATTCGGGCGTCGTGACCGGGTTGTCGAACTCTTTTTGGTTGTAGCGGTAGTTGATCGTCCCGATGACCCCCACGTTAAAGCCCGATTTTTTAAGGATGCTCTCAAGAATGTAGGCGGTTGTGGTTTTGCCGTTGGTCCCCGTAATTCCGACAAGGGTGAGTTCCTGGGAAGGGTGATCGAAAAAAGCGTCGGCCAGGGAAGCGAGCGCTTTGCGTGTGTCGCTGACACGAAAAACAGGGATGTCAGCCGCAAGGGGGTATTGGGCGACAATCGCTTTGGCTCCGTGTTGGATGGCGTCATCGATATAATCATGCCCGTCGAATTGGAGACCCTTAATGGCGACAAAAAGGCCATTGGGGAGGACATCCCTGGAGTCGTAATGGATGGACTCTATCTGGCACGTTTCCGCACCTGCGGAATCTTTTTGTTGTCCAATGGACTGCAAAAGCCGGGTTAATATCATCCCTTGTCCTCTGTCTCGATGGAAACCCTCAGTTTGTCCTGTTCCATCATCGGCGGAATGTTCAGGTAGTTCAATGTTTCGTGGGCAATTTTTTTAAAGGCGGGTGCAGCAACCGTTCCGCCGTAATGTTTACCTTTTGGCTCGTCAACAATGACGAGAATAACGACTTTGGGTTCGTCTGCCGGTGCGAACCCTAAAAAGGAGGAGACATATATCCCGCGTGCATATTTCCCGCTGGCGTCTATTTTTTGGGCTGTTCCGGTTTTTCCGGAAACCGAATAGCCATCCAGCGCAGCGTTGACGCCGGTGCCCCCCTCGGTGGTGACGGTTTTCATGATGCTCTTTATGATAGTAGCTGTTTTGGCGGACACCGCCGTTCTGACAACCCGGGGTTCGGTTCGCTCTATTATCCGGCCGTTGTGGTCGGTTATGGCTGCCACAATATAGGGCTGCATGAGGCTGCCGCCGTTGGCAATTGCCGAAGCCGCCGTGGTCAACTGAAGCGCGGACACCGATATTCCCTGCCCGAATGAAATTGCCCCGGTGTCGACCCGTGTCCACCGTTTAGAAGACGATAGCACGCCCGAAGTTTCGCCCGGGCAGTCCAGGTTGGTTTTTTCACCGAAGCCGAAGTTGGTGAGCGTCAGGTGCAGGGAGTCGGGACCGATGGATTCGACAATTTTGACCACACCGATATTGCTGGAAAACTTTACAATCTGCTGGAGCGACAACCATCCCCGCGGGTGGGTGTCGTGGATAACGTTTTTACCGATACGGTACACGCCGTTTTCGCAGAAAAATATCGAACTGGGGGAGCAGGTTCCGGATTCCAGCGCTGCCGCCGCCGTAAATATTTTCATGGTGGACCCTGGTTCAAATGGGTCGGTGATCGTGCGATTGCGCCAGGTACCCCTTGGAAAGCGGCCAAAGGTGTTCGGGTTGAAAACCGGGCTGTTGGCCATGGCGAGAACGGCACCTGTTTGCGGGTCCATGACGATGGCCATGCCCGATTCTGCCGAGAACTGTGTTACGGCTTCATCCAGGGCGTTTTCCGTAATGAATTGGATGGTTCGATCGATGGTGAGAACCAGGTTTTTGGCCCTGTCTGCAGTCGTGGCCTTCTTTTCCGTTGCCTTTTTCTCTTTGGCGAACCCGCGACCCAGCGCATCCTTGAGAATCACCCGGCTGTTTTCCTGCCCTCTGAGCATTTTGTCGTAGTAATATTCCACGCCTTCAAGCCCGTGACCATCAATACCGGTGAACCCAAGAACCTGGGCAGCAAGGGTTTTGTTGGGATAAAACCGGCTGTAACTGGGTATGAAGTCGACGCCTTTTATGCCAAGGGCCCGGACTTCACTCAATTCTTTTGGAGAAACCTGCCGCTTTATCCAGACAAACGCTCGTTGAGAATTTAGTTTCTGGGCGAGTTTGCGTTGGTTGAGATTTAAAATACCGGCCAGAGATCGCGCGGCGGATTTTTTATCCTGTATTTTGGAAGGGTAGGCGGCCAGTGACGTTGTTCCGATGCTCACCGCCATTTCGTGGTGGTTGCGGTCAAAGATCTGGCCGCGTTTGCCGGTGGTGACCAGATCCTTTTCATACTGGTTGGCTGCCCTTTCGGAGAGCCAGTTGCCACAGAACATCTGCAGATAAACGGCCTTGGCACCGATGGCCAGAATCAGCACAAAGAACAGCAAACCAATGATATTGATGCGCATGTTGACATATTTATGGGCTTTGTTTTTCATGGCATCACAATGGTTTGTCCAGCCCGCGGCATGGAAAGGCCCAGTTGTTCCTGAGCAATACGCGCGATGCGTTCCGGCGATTTCAGCCGTGCCAGTTCGATTTTCAGGTTGTTCTGATAGGCCAGCAGCTTGCTTTGTTTATCGGTTTCACTGGCCACTACGTACCCGAGCCCGACATTGTTGACGCGGCACCAGGTGTAGAAGAAAAGTTCACCCATGAATAAAAAGAGCATAGCCAGCCACAATACGGTGAATTTCAGCTTTCGATTTTTATCCGATTTCATAGCTTCTCCGCCGCTCTCAGTTTTGTGCTGCGGGCCATGGGGTTGGTCATGACTTCTTCAGCGGAAGGCCGCTGGGCTTTTTTCGTCAGGACCTTCAGCGTGGCCTGCTTGCCGCATGCGCAGGCCGGCAGGTCCGGTGGACAGGTACACGGGTTTTCCAGGGCCCGAAATCGGTGTTTCACAATCCGGTCTTCCAGTGAGTGGAACGAAAGCACGCAGATGCGCCCGCCGGGCCTCAAAAAATCTGCAGCTGTTTCGAGAAACTGTTCCAGGCGTTCCAGCTCTTTATTGACGACTATGCGCAGCGCCATAAATATCCGGGTTGCGGGATGAAAACCAGGTTTCCACCTAGCTCTGGGCACTGCCTGGCTAACGATATCCGCGAGCTGCCGGCTGGTTTGGATCGGTTGCTGTCTTCTTTCCAATGCGATCCTCCGGGCGATTTGTTTGGACCAACGTTCCTCTCCGTAGCGCTGAAACAGTCTGCGAAGAGCAGGTTCATCAAGCTCGTTAACCAGTTCCCGGGCGCTGACATCGGAGCGGGTGTCCATGCGCATGTCCAGAGGTTCGTCCTTTCTGAAGCTGAATCCACGTCCGGATGCGGCCACGTGGTGAAAAGATATTCCGAGGTCGAGAAGAATGCCATGCACTGCAGGGATGTTCATTTGGGAGAGGAAATCCGGCATCTGTACAAAATTGCCGTGATAGAGGTGGACGGTCGTTTTGAAACCCTTGAGGACGCGGTTGGCGTTGTCGATTGCATCCCGGTCCTGATCCAGGCCGATAAAAATTCCGTCAGGCTCAATGGCGTTGCAGATGGAAGCGGCGTGACCGGATCCGCCGACGGTTCCGTCGACAAATGTGTTTCCGGGCTTGGGGTTAAGCCGTTGAATAACTTCCGCCAGCATGACCGGAATGTGGTCATAGGCCATGGGATCAAATTCCTAACCTTGCGATTTCGTTGCGGACGTCCTCCTTTTGCATATCTTTTTCCATGAAACTGTTTTCCTTGTCCCAGTTCTGACGCGACCAGATTTCAAAGTGGTCCAGAACTCCCACGATAACGATATCCCTGTCGAGTACAGCATATTCCCGCAACGTCGGAGGGACCAGAATGCGGTCCTGCCGGTCACCGCTGCATTCAAATGCACCGCCGATGAAAACCCGCCTGAAACGACGCATGCTGTCGCTCTTTTCGGCCAGGGAGAGAATCTTGGCTTCAATCTTTTCCCAGTCGGACAGCGTATACGCCACAAGGCCATTGTCCATGCGCGATATCATTAAGCCATTGTTTTCGCTGTTCTTTATGGCGTCACGAAATCGTTTGGGGATAATGATTCTACCCTTGGCATCGATGGTATGAAATGAACTTCCCCTGAACATAATTCACCAATTAAATCCACTTAAATCCACTTTGTGATGATAAAAGTACATTATTGGGAAAAAGTCAAGAAAAATATTTAATTAGGGTTATATTTTTTATAATAATTATTGAATGTTAATTAAAAATATTCAACTTTAATAAAAGTGGTTTTATGTGGAGTAAATTATTAACATTCTTGTTTTGAAAAGATCAAGCAATATGATGGGCTTTATTTCGAGTTTTTAAATGTAAAAGTTGACAATAAATCGGCTGGATTGATAATGAATGGTATATGAATATTCAGCAGTTCAGATATGGAGCCGACAATTTAAGCTATTTGATTTATGGCGAAAATGAAGCAATAGCCATTGATGGCGGCGCTATTGAAGAGATTTTGGACACCATCGGGGCCCTTGGGGTGGCACTGAAATATATCACCAACACGCACGCCCACCCGGACCACACACCTGGGAACCATGCCCTGCTGGAAAGGTCCGACGCCATATTATGTGACCACAATGTTCTGGCCCAGGAAAGGCGCATCGTCCTGGAAAATGAAACCATAAGCGTCTATCACACACCCGGCCATACAACCGATTCGGTTACCTTTTATGGTAACAATTGCCTGATAACCGGAGACACGCTGTTCAACGGCACCGTGGGAACCTGCTTCTCAGGCGACCTGAAGGCATTCCATTGCTCGATCCGGCAATTGCTCGAACTGCCCGGTGATACAATGGTCTACGCCGGTCATGATTACGTGGAATATGCCATGGCGTTTGCCAGGCTTGTGGAACCCCATAACCAGGACATCGACCGCTATCTTGCGGACTATACCCCTGAACACGTTTTTACACGGCTCGCAGACGAGCTGAAGGTCAATCCCTTTTTGAGGTATAACGATCCGGAAATGATAAAAATCCTGAAAAAAAGAGGCTTTGCGACAACAACGGAGTATGAACGTTTCGAGGGGGTTATGCATCTGGAGTAAATTTTCATCTCAGGAAATGGTGCTATCGCTACGATATTGTATATAATAACAAATCATTATCTATACTTTGCCATGTTGTTTATGCAACTATGGGGTTAATGCATCACTCGATGCCACCGGCCAGTCATGGTGGAATTATGATACCGAAAATATGAAAATTTACGAAACACCCCCCCTGGAAGTAGAGGAATCGAGCGTATCCATGATGCTCGATCCTGATGATAAATTCGGTGCCCTGGTTGCACAAATCAAACAGCAGGCGGAGTTGATGTTTGCGTCCTCCCGGGGCAGCCACGCCTGGGAGCATACCCAGAGAGTGTTCCAGTTGTGCCGGCACATCGGAGCGGCCGAAAATGTGGACATGGAGGTTGTCTTATCGGCCGCATGCCTCCACGATATCGGGAGGGCTCATCAGGATGCCACGGACGGCAAGGTATGCCACGCTGGAAAAGGAGTAGAACTGGCCCGCCCGCTGATCGAGCCGTTACCCATTGCCGAAGACCGCAAGACCAATATTCTGCATTGCATCCACGCTCACAGGTTCCGGAAACCGCCTAGCCCCGGGACTGCCGAGGCAAGGGTGTTGTTTGATGCCGATAAACTGGACGCCATCGGCGCCGTGGGCGTAGCCAGGGCATTTCAGTTTGCCGGTGAGGTAGGGGCCCGACTGCACAATCCAAATGTAGATGTGGAGAACACCCGTTCCTATACCAGCGAGGACACTGGTTTCAGGGAGTTCAAGGTCAAGCTGTCCAAAATCAAAGACCGCATGCTGACCCGCGAGGGGGCCAGGATGGCCAAAGCAAGACACGCCTTCATGGCGGCCTTTTTTGATCGCCTGCAGGCTGAACATCGGGGAGATGCATAACCTCTCCCCAATAGGTGCTACTGTAGTCCATGCATTCCCACTGCACGGGCATATCCCTATTAGGGAAATCGCAATGGCCAAATGTCAAATTTAAAACAAATCTCAACCGCCAAACTCACAAATTATAAAGCTTTGAGCTTTTTGGGGCTTTGAAATTGAGATTTGGTATTTGTCTGTCTTTTGTTTTTTGCTATTTGTAATTTCAGACCCTTTTCGGAATCGAAGAAATTGAAGATGAATAGGATATAATAATCTTACGAGGAGAAGGCCATGAGCATCAATGTTGTGGAAAAGATCGATGGAATGGTAAAGGTACGTCACGTGTTGATCAGCGTTTCGGACAAAAGCGGTCTGGATAGTTTCATCCCCCGCTTGATGGCAATCAATCCGGAGGTGAAGTTTTTTAGCACCGGGGGGACGTACAGCCGGTTGAATGAGATCCTCGGCGATGCGTCGGCAGCAAGCCTCAGCCAGGTGGCCGAGTATACCGGCCAGCCGGAGACCCAGGGAGGATTGGTGAAAACGCTGGATTTCAAGATCTACTTGGGATTGCTGACCGAGACCTACAATGACGCCCACCAGGCAGACCTACAAAGAACCCAGGGTGTACCCATCGACATGGTCATTGTCAATCTGTACCCTTTCAAGGAAACCATCGCCAAAGAGGGTGTCACCGTGGAGCAGGCCCGCGGGAATATAGACATAGGCGGCCCGTGCATGATTCGAGCCTCGGCCAAGAATTTCATCAGGGTCGCCTCGGTGGTGGACCCTGGAGACTACGATGGTATCCTGGCCGATATGGCGGCCAACAAGGGATCCATATCCCTGGACCTGAGATTCCGCTTGGCCCAGAAGGCTTTCGGGCACACCGCAATGTACGACACCACCATCAGGGACTTCCTGGGTGCGAAAGGCATTCAGGATGTGAGTTCCTGCTACAACCAGGGCTAAAACTGAACGCCTCGGATGTAAGAATAAATTCATCACGAAAGCACGAAAGTATGAAATCACGAAATTAATTGGATATATCTTTTGAGCAATCATCAGGTTTAGATTTTTCAGGGATTGATGTGGGGATCTTAAGTGCGAAATGCCTTAACGTGTCCTACAGCCCATATTTAAGTGTCATTGTTTCGTGTTTTCCAGTTTTCGTGTTTTCGTGATTGTTTTTTTCCTATGCATATTAGAGCCCTCAAAAAAAGGAGATGAAAATGGCCGAAGACCTTAAGAAAATGTATCGCACTATTGTGAATGACCACTTCCCGCCGAAAATGGAGATCAGCTTTGTGGACGAGAACGACCGGCAGACGCTCTTTTATGAAAAAGTGACCTGGCGGATTGACGATGTTGACAAAGGCTTGCGGTATGGTGAAAATCCAGGTCAGGAAGCGGCTCTGTATCGGCTTGTAAACGGCAACCTCGTCTTGGGCGAAACCGAAACCATCCAGCCCGGAAAATTTCTGGCATCGGATATTGAATTGCTGCAGTCCGGCAAGCATCCCGGCAAGACCAACCTCACCGATGCAGACAACTCCCTTAATATTTTGCGATATTTCGTGGATCAGCCTACTGCGGTCATTGTCAAACACAACAACCCCTGCGGCGTCGCCCAGTCGGATTCACTGGAGGATGCCTATCTAAGGGCCAACGTGGCGGACAGGGTGGCGGCCTTCGGCGGGTGCATTGCCGTAAACCGTGCTGTGGACAGATCCGTGGCAGAGGCGATCACCAGTCAGTATGCCGAGGTGGTGGTGGCCCCGGACTTCGAAGATGGGGTAATGGCTGTTTTCGAAAAAAAGAAAAACCTCAGAGTCATCCGCATCGACAATATCAACCGCCTGCAGTCCTTTGTGGGCAAGCGCTGTGTGGAATTCAAAAGCCTTATTGACGGTGGTCTCATCACCCAGTGGTCTTTTGTGCCTGCCGCCAGAACCAAGGACGATCTCAAGCTCGCTTCCTGCGAGTACCGCAACGAAACCTACACTATTGATAGAGAACCCACCGATAAGGAGTATGCTGACATGTTATTCGGCTGGCTGGTGGAGTCCGGCATCACGTCCAATTCGGTGATTTATGTCAAGGACCTTGCAACGGTGGGCATTGGCACCGGTGAGCAGGACAGGGTCGGTGTGGCGGAAATCGCCAGGGACAAAGCCTACCGGAAACTGGCCGATCGCATCTGTTTTGAAAAGCACGCCACACCCTACAACGAAATGAAGGACCTGGACGCCAGGGCGGAAATAGACCAAGCGGTGGCCGCGGCCGGAGGCGGCTTGATTGGTGCGGCCATGGTCAGTGATGCTTTTTTCCCGTTCAGGGACGGCATCGATGTCGGAATAAACGAGAAAATATCATGTGTGGTGCAGCCCGGGGGATCGACAAACGACTACCAATCCATTGAGGCCTGCAATGAAGCTGATGTGACCATGGTGTATACCGGGCAGCGCAGTTTCAAACACTAAAATTAAATTCTCACTGCACCCTTGGTGCAGTGAGAATTTAATTTCGTTGAAGGTTTCGGGGATTGATGATAAAAGAGATCGGTTCGTTTTCAGCTTTGGTATTATAACAAAATATTATCTATTCTTTGCCATGTTGTTTATGCAACCTTGGGGCTTAGAAAGGAAAAAAGGTGGTGACATTATGAATGAGATTCTGTTCAGTTCCTGGGGCGACCAGATAACCGACAATCGTAACCCTGCCAAACTGAGTTCCGGGACAGATTCGCAGATTGCTCTGCCTGAACAGTTCAATCAAGATGCAACCATCAAGGCTTTCATTGGGTGGGATGGACTCGTTCTCCGATCCGATGATGTCAATATCGTGGACCTTTGTCGAGCCTATATGGTTGCGGTACGCGACCAGTCGTGCGGTAAGTGCGCCCCCTGCCAGATCGGCACGAAAGTCATGGCATCCACGCTTGACAAAATCTGCCGTGGTGAGGGGACACTCGCTGATGTGGAAACGCTGGGTGACGTGGCGCAGGTCGTGAGCCATTCAGCCAAATGCGGTATTGGCAAAACCGGCCCTATTGCTCTTATGCATGCGCTGGCCCATTTCCCGGAAGCTTTCGAGGGGGCTGTCAATGGAGACGCACAGGCGGAGGCCGGGGAGTATCGCGCCAATGTTACGGCTCCCTGTACAGATGCCTGCCCGATACACCTGGATATCCCGCGCTATGTCGAGTTCATCAAGGAAGGCAAATTCAAAGAATCCCTGGATGTGATCCGCTGCCGGCTGCCGATTCCCGGTGTAGTGGGTCGCGTGTGTGTTTGCCCCTGTGAGGAGAACTGCCGCCGGGCAAACCTGGACAATGCCGTTTCCATTAAATACCTAAAGCGTTTTGTGGCCGATCACGAACTGGCCATGCACAAGGGGCCGGCTTACGAGATTCAGCCGTCCGAGAAAACCGGCAAGGTGGCCATTGTGGGCGCCGGTCCGGCCGGTGTAACCTGTGCCTTTCATCTGGCCCAGAAAGGACACGCGGTCACTATTTTCGAAGGCCTGGGCGAGCCGGGCGGCATGTCTGCCATGGGCATACCAGACTACCGGCTGCCGCGCCACATATTACGCAATGAGGTGGAGCGCATCCAGGACATGGGGGTCACCATCCATTACAATACGGCAGTTGGCAAGGAAGTGAAGCTGTCCCAGTTGGAGGAAGATTACGATGCCGTGTTTATCGGTATCGGCGCTCAGGACAGCTCACCCATGAGGGTGGCGGGCGAGGAAAAGGGATACAAGGGGTTCATTCCAGGCGTACAGTACCTGAGGGATATCAACGAGGGCCGCGATCCCTATCCGGAAGGCAAGCGTGTCGTGGTAATCGGCGGCGGCAACGTTGCCATTGACTGTGTTAGATGCTCGTTCAGGATCAACAAGGAGGACGTCAACCTGGTCTATCGCCGGACCAGGGCTGAAATGCCTGCCGATGAAGTTGAAATCGTTGATGCTGAAGAAGAAAAAGTGGCGTTTCATTTTCTGACGACGCCCGTACGGATCCTGGAGGAAAACGGAGTGGTGACAGGACTCGAGTGCATCCGCATGAAACTGGGGACCCCGGACAAGAGCGGTCGCCGCCGGCCCGTGCCCATCGAAGGCTCCGAATTCGTATTCGACTGTGACACGGTTGTGCCGGCCATAGGACAACGGGTTGATCTATCTCTTCTGGAAGGCGTCGACGGCGTGGAAACAACCGCCTGGAACACCATTATCGTGGATGAGGTTACCAAACAAACCAGCCGGCCGAAACTGTTTTCAGCCGGTGACTGCGAGACAGGCCCGGGTGCCCTGATCACGGCATGTGCGGGCGGACGCAAGGCTGCCCAAAGTATTGACCAGCAGATCAATGGGGTGCCTATATCCTACACGGACAATGACCACTTTCATCAGTTGTTCAAGGACGTCAAGGTATATGATCCCGATGAAAATCTGGGGGAAGTCGGCAAGAGTCGTCGCAAACATCTGGAAATGCTTTCCCCGGAAACCCGCAAGTTTATTTTCGATGAGGTGGAGCAGGGCTATTCGACTCCGGAAGCCAGGGAGGAGGCCCGGCGCTGCTTTAGGTGCTATAGAGTCTCCATGGTAGCCCTATAGTCTTGCATGAAATTTGATGAGATTTTTTAAATGATGATAGGGGATAAGAGTCTTTTTTTATCTCATCAAATTTCACCCTCCGGCCCGTTCAAGATCAAGGAACTGAATCCCAACCCGGATAAACCGGGAAAAGATGAACATCGAACGTTCAACATCGAACGTCGAATAGCCACAAGAAGGATTAGCAACCTGCCTTTTTTTAAATATCCAATAATCAATATCCAGTGTCCAATGCTCACGTAGGGGTGCTCCTTGTGGGTATCCGAACGGCTGCAGGCGATTCGCGGAAACGGGCAGACACAAGGCCTGCCCCTACTTGGACATTGATTATTGGTTATTGGATTTTGTTTGGCAAAACCGGAAAATGGTTGCATGCAGGGGGCAGCGACTGTTTGACAAGTCACTCCAGAATCGAGACGAAAACATCATGAACGATACCTCAATACACAATACTCAACTTTTTTCAGACAATTGGTGGTGGTACGTCTTCACTGCAGGAGGTGCTGCCGTCGTCTGAAAGATCCTAATATAGGATATGAAAACCGCGGACCGCATCTTGGCTGCCCGCGGTTTTTTTGTGTCCAAGTAGAATTTGCCTTTTCTCCAAAGGTGAATTACGAGCCTCAT